>CXWL01086527.1_pt1 | contig 55337 bp, 53 predicted proteins | sample 590931 | NCBI WGS metagenome assembly CXWL01 (sample SAMEA3498368, study PRJEB10139) | groundwater metagenome | biome: water well; material: biofilm material | place: Germany | collected 2015-04-27 | reverse complement strand
GACAATCTCGGTTAATTTTTAGCTAGTGGGGTGTAATAGGTGAAATGTGTTAGGCCGAAAGGTGAGGGCGCAATGTTCTTAACGGTTGTGTCCTATAAGGCCTGCACCAATAACAGTACCGATGCAGTAAATAGCGCTCCCAATGTGAGTAAAATACCAGCTTTACGTAATTTGAAATTTTCGCTTTCTTGACTTACTCCATAGGCATGTATAAGCCTGCCGAGCAATAGCAAGAAGCATAAAAAATGTGTGATATAGGTTGCAGCATGATTGAGTTCCACAAAGGCAATAAGTAACAAGCCAAGAGGAACATATTGCGCAAAGTTATTGTGCACTGCAATGGCGCGGCGAAGTGCAGGGTTATTTCCATCGCCAATCGCTACTCTTGCTTTTCGACGTTGTTTTACTACACGCCAAGTCAGGTAGATGAAAATCAGGGTTAATATTGCCGCATAAACAGGCACTATGTGTAGTAATGGTTCAGCGATAGTTATATGATTGGTGGCCATGCAGGTTATTTCCTTTCTGGTTGAGCAAGTAATTCCAGATCTAAGTCAGTCAACCAGCGCCATTCGCCAACAGCCAAGTCTTGCGGCAGTTTTAACTCACCAATTTGAATGCGTTTTAAGCTCTCCACGCGATTGCTAATCGCTGCCACCATGCGTTTTACTTGATGATATTTACCTTCTGCCAGTGTCATGTGAATAACGTTGTCACTGATGCGCGTGCAGGCTAGCGCTGCGATTGGCGCATCTTCATCTACCAACTGTACACCTCTTAGAATATGCGCAATTTGGCTTTCATCCACAGGGTGTTTGCAGGTGACTTCGTACACTTTGGGTACTTTATGCTTAGGTGAACTCATGCGATGGATAAACTGGCCGTCATCAGAAATCAAAATCAAACCAGTGGTGTCTTCATCCAGTCTGCCTATGCACTGCACGTCTCTCACCACCAATGGATGTGGCAACAGGCTATAAATAGTGGGGTGATGTTGCGTTTTGTGTGAACATTCATAATTGCTTGGTTTATGTAGCATAAGATAGGATTTTTCACGGTAATCCCATGCTTCGCCTCGCACTGTATAGCTCAAGTTTTCTAAATCAAACTCAGCATTCGGGTCGTCACAAGGTTCACCATTGACAGTGATTTCATTATTCCAAACCATGATGCGACATAATTTTCGCGCACCAAAGCCTTGGTTGTGGAGAATGCGTTCGAGAGGAAGTTTTTTTGCCATGAGTGCATTATAACGTTAGCACGTTACCTAAACTAGGTTGTGCTCAGGTTGCACGTTTATTTTGCTGCAAACTTTATGCGCTCATAGCGGCTTCGGTTAAACTAACGTAGTTAGTTGTAAATAATCGTTATCATTTTTAGGGTTGGTTCTATCAGTATGTCTTTTAAGCACATTATTTCACGCGATAACCCAGTATTTAAACAGCTTAAAAAGCTTGCAGATAATGCGCGTGAGCGTCGTGCTGAAGGTAAAACGCTGTTAGATGGCGTTCATTTGATTGAGTCCTATATGGCAGTTTTTGGCGAGCCAGACTTGGTGATTATTCCCGAGGGCAAAAGTAGTGTAGAAGCTACGGGTTTAATTCAGTCGTTAGTCGATGTTTCTACCGTCATGTTGCCTACCTTAATGTTTGCAGAACTCACCCCTGTGGCTAGTGCTACTGGCATTTTGGCCTTGGTAAGAATCCCGCAATTATCTATACCAGAAAATCCAACATTTGTACTGATGCTGGAAGATATCCAAGATCCTGGGAACGTAGGTAGCATGTTGCGCACAGCGGCGGCGGCGGGCGTTGAAGCAGTCTACCTGAGTACGAGTTGTACGGATGCGTGGTCGCCCAAAGCGCTACGTGGTGGGCAGGGGGCACAATTTGTGCTATCCATGGTAGAGCGTGCGGATGTCATTGCTGAATTGCAAAGATTCAACGGTAATAGCTATGCTACGACCATGCAGGGTGAATCACTGTACGCGCAAGATTTAACACAAGCTACCGCTTTTGTTCTTGGTAATGAGGGTGCAGGACTGCGTAAGCAAACCATTGCAGCTGCCACTAAAAGTATCACCATCCCAATGTCTGAAAGCAGACTCGGTTCCGTAGAATCACTCAATGCTGGTGCAGCTACAGCAATTTGTTTGTTTGAACGTAAGCGGCAGACTTCTGCAATATAACTTGAATTTACAATGAAAGATTCAATATGAAGCAAAAGCTTGCAGGTTTTAGTGCAATCGAGATGATGGTCGTGGTGGTGATTATTGCTATTTTGGCGATGATTGCGATTCCCTCCAGCATGGGGCGAATCATTAAAGAGCAAGTGGTTGCGGCAATACCTTTGGCAGATATTGCGAAAGAACCCATTGCAGCTTCATGGAAAGTAGCTAAAACCTTGCCTGCCGATAATAAAGAAGCTGGGTTGCCGGCGGCAGACAAAATTGTTGGCAACTTCGTTAGTGCTGTAGAAGTGCAAAATGGCGTCATTCATATGACTTTTGGCAATAAAGCACATTCACAAATCAAAGGAAAAATCCTTTCATTCAGACCTGCGGTGATAGAAGAATCGCAAATCGTGCCAGTTACTTGGGTGTGCGGCAATGCCAAAGCGCCTGATAAAATGAAATTAATGGGTGAAAATAAAACCAATATATCTGACGATTACTTACCGTACTTATGTCGGTAGTTAATCCACTACCTTTAATTAAGTAGAACTGGTTAAACGAATATCATCAGCTCAATACCTGGCTGCCTAATGTATCTCCGGGCTTGTGGGAATGGCCGTTTCAGTGACCATTAATTGTGCAGCATCTACCATATCAAATGTGTAAAGTGCGTTACAAAAGTCACAATTCACATCAATATTGCCTCGTTCTTCAATAATGCTGGTTAATTCGTCATTGCCTAGCATGCGCAACATGTTGGCTACACTTTCGCGCGTACAACCACAATAAAATTGCGTAGCGCTAGCCTCAAAAAGGCGCACATCTTCTTCGTTGAATAGCCGTGTGAGTAGGGTTTCTGTGGGTAAATTGAGTAACTCATCATCGGTAACAGTACTTGCCAGGTAGCCCACGCGGTTCCAAGTGTCTTGATCTTGGTTCTGTGTTACTTGGTTCATCGTTTCTGGCAGTTTTTGAATCAACATCCCCGCAGCAGACTCACCATTACAACACAGCCAAATTTTAGTATCAATTTGCTCAGAGCGCAGCATGTAGTTTTCTAGCACGGCGCTAATGCTGTCACCCTCTAGCGGCACAATGCCTTGGTAAGCTTGGCCACCTCCTTTGGGGTCTAGCGTAATCATAAATTGACCATGTTCAATTAATTCAAACAAGGTTTGATTTTCTCCAACTTCACCGCTCCATTTGGCGGTGGCACGTATTTTAAGTGCAGTGCCAAAGTCTGAATTGCATTCCACAACCAACAGTTTTAACAAGCCTTTGCTTTGGATTTGTAAGACTAGTGACCCATTCATTTTAAGCGTGGCGGACAGTAGGGCGCTCGCCGCCATGAGTTCGCCAAGCGCCCGCCTCAAGCCCGCAGGTAGCTGCTGTTGATTTAGTGCTAGCTGGAGCGTTTGCGTTAGATTAACAAGGTTGCCGCGTACTGGTGTGTTTTCAAATACAAAGCGATGCAGTGTATCTAAATTTGCAGATTCATTTTTCATGTGCACATTTTAACATTGAGACAATCTATTTCTTTAACTTTTATGATTTATATTGTAATGATAATGATTATCATATAGAATAAGATTCAGCTAGTTTTACTATGTAGATATTGAATCGAGAAAAGAATGCAGTTTAAGCTTAAACCTGTTTGTGCGGCATTGATGCTAATGACCACGCATCTGGCATTCGCAGAACAGACTCAGACACTGGTGTTGCCGCGTGTGGATGTCATTGGCAATCAGGAACAGTTACTTAAAATACCAAGCTCAGCGATGGTGATTGAGCAGGAAGAATTAGCGTCCAGCCATGTGTTAACTACCAATGAGGCACTACGTAAAGCCCCAGGTGTGGTGGTACGTGATGAAGAGGGCTTTGGTATGCGCCCTAATATTGGCGTGCGCGGCTTAAATCCAACACGTTCAACCAAAGTTCTGCTATTAGAAGATGGTATTCCTCTCACCTACGCACCTTATGGTGCAAANNAATCGCGATTACCTGAACACTAAAATCAATGTAGGTGGCAAAGGCATGTTGTTTGATTACACCCATAAAGAGGGTGATGGAGCACGTGACAATACGCACTCAAACGTTGAAGATGTCAATTTTAAAGTCACAAAAGCGATTAGTAATGACCATGCTTTAACTTTGCGTGCTAATTGGTTTAGTGAAAGTTCACAAGTGAGTTATTCAGGCATTACACAAAAAGAATACGACAATTTTGGCGGTGAATACAATCCATTTAATCATGATAATTTTGATACTACACGCTATGGCGTTTCTGCCACACATGATTGGCAAATTAACACCAATGCACTGTTAACAACTAATTTCTATTACAGCTATTTCGACCGCGACTGGTGGCGTCAACAAAGCAATACTACAGCCAGCAATATTTCTTCTGGTACAGGTTGTGCTGCTTTTGCTACAGCCAGGATTAACGGTTTAGCCACTAATGGTGACGCGTGCAAAGGTGTACAAGGTCGTTTACGTACCTATAACACCTATGGCGTTGAGCCTCGCTTAACGGTTACATACGCTTTGGGTGAGTTGGAGATTGGTGCAAAAGCACATTATGAAGATCAAGAGCGCAGACAGATTAATGGCACTTCACCCACCGCAAGATCAGGCACACTTGCCGAAAATAATGAACGCAAAACAGACGCATACTCTGGCTTTGTATCGAACCGTTTTGATATTGGTCAATTTTCTATCACACCAGCGATTCGTTATGAGCATATAAAAAATGAGCGTAGCAATCGTTTAACAGGTGCTGAAGGTGATGGCACGCTGGATGAGTGGATTCCAGGCTTAGGCTTAGCCTACAACCCCAACCAAAACTTAATGGTATTTGCGGGTGTGCATAAAGGTTTTGCACCGCCACGCACTGAGGATTTAATCAGCAATACAGGTGGCGCGGTGGATGTGGACGTAGAAAAATCTACTAATTGGGAGTTGGGTTTTAGAGCAAAACCTAGCCCTATGCTTAATATAGAAGCCACCGCTTTTTATAATGACTTTAGTAATTTGATTGCCGTGGGTTCAGTAGCAAGTAACGTCAATTTATCACAAGGCGAAGCGACCTTTGCAGGCTTGGAGCTAAGCGGAAAATATGATTTTGATAATGGCTTTTACAGCCGTTTAGCTTATACCTGGCTGCCCGTGGCTGAGCAAAATGCTCCGTTTAGACAAGTAAGTAATAACGCGATTGTAGGTGGTAGCAAAGCTGGCAACCGTCAACCTTACGCGCCTAAAAATACAATAACTGCTGCTTTAGGCTACAAAATAGGTGGCTGGGATGCGCAGTTAGAAGCCGTGCATGTGGGCAAACAGTTTTCCGACTTTGCAGAAACTGGCGATGTACCGAATACGGCACTTGGTTTAACGGGGCAGTTTGGCGAAATTGCCAGCTATACGATATTTAATACAGCGTTAAATTACCGTTACGAGCCATACAAAACCACGTTTTTTATCGCTGGCAAAAATTTGTTTGATAAAGAATATATCGTGGATAGAACTCGAGGCATCTTGACTGGTATGCCGCGTTTACTTCAAGCGGGTGTTCGCTATGACTTTTAGCTTGCAAGGCTTATTTGGTTAGTAACGATTATTTGCTGTAGTTTTAGCGTTTTCGAAACTCGCCAGTTTACAATTGCCCAGTGCCACATGTTTTTTTAGTGTGGCATTTTTTATTTCATCAAGAGGTTGTTGATCAAGATAGTTGAGCGCATCAAATATTAAATGATTGGTCAGGCTCGTATCTATTAGCTTAGCGAATGGTTGCTTAATTTTTTGCCTTGTTTATTCAACGTAACAAGTTGCTAGTATATGGTTTGCTGATAGGGTGGAATATGCCAGGTATCTAGCTGGTTGCCTAGTAAAATAAGGTGGCAATGCATGCGCTCTGCGCCGCTGGCGCTCACTTCAAATTCATAAGTGCGCAAAAGCTGCACATGGCCACGCCGATTACGCCCGAGCCACAATTTGCTGCAAGCAACAGTTTCATCAAGTAGTTGTAAGTTAAAGCGTGCTGCTAGTTCGCCACCTAATAAAATGGCTCTTTCACGCTTAGTCATGCTATCTAGCCAAAACCAAGCTAGAGCAATCAATAGTAATAATAGTGCGAGTTCCATTCTTTAGCTTTCAATTATTTAATTTTTGTGTGTAAGACTTTTATACTACTTTGATTTTTTGCATCTCTGCTATATTTCTTCTTAAAATAAAGTCGTTTATTATTTTGAATTGTAAGCTAAACCATCTGGTTATCAGATATAGTTTTGTGTAGACATTAGGGTGAATAATAATTCAATGAGTCAAACGCGTGAAAAAGAAGCTATCAAAGCTTATTTAAAGTTACTGCAGACTAAAGGTGCGGGTGAGGATGTATTGCAGCAGCGTGCATTATTTTTAGATAAATTAAGTGTAAGTCTAGAGGGGAAAGCACTTGAAGGAAGTGAATATCGTGAGGTGATTGAAGCTCTCATGGAAACTATTCCAGCTGAAGATTGGCATCCAAACCTTACTACGGCTCGTGAGTATTATCCGTTTTGGGTGGAAGATATTAAAGCGATTGCTGCCCTTAATCGTTACCCAGGTTTTGATGTTCCACCAGATCAATGGAGGCCTGAGCAAGTTTCGTTGAAATCATTGACCGATAGTTTAGAAACTGAAAAATTTGATACTTCTGAAATGTGGCCATTAAAAGCTTACACACAAGCATTGCGCTTTGAGGGTGCTGAACTATCGCTTGTGGATACGCGTGTCAAGCTTGCAAAAATCATCCTTGTACGACTTAGAGGTGCGCCGTTAAAAAATCATAAATCATACCGCACCGCAGTTGATCTTACTTTGCCGCTGTTTAACATCAAACGTAATCGGCGTTTATTTTTGGTAGTGGTGCGTGAATTCTACCATTTCTGGATTGGTCATCCTGAAGCTGCAAGCAAGGTACTTAAAGATGGCTCAGGTAATATGTTGCTTTAACTTTGCACTAATCTAAGTTACGCACCAAATCAAGTGCGCACTTAAAAAGTGCGATGCACCACGATAAGCACCAATAAAGTGCATGTTTGAGCGTATTCCTTCAGAATAAATAATATAAAACAATTAGTTACATATTGGCGCGCTATTTGCTTGGTTTTCTAGGTTGAAAATTAGGAAATGGTACAAAATATGGAAGCATTAGTCTCATCAAATGATGTGTTATTTGTTTTATTAGGCGCCATTATGGTGCTTGCGATGCATGCAGGTTTTGCATTTCTAGAGGTTGGTACAGTACGTAAAAAAAATCAAGTCAATGCTCTGGTTAAAATCATGGTTGATTTTTCAGTATCTACCATTGCCTACTTTTTTATTGGCTATAGTATTGCCTATGGGGTAGATTTTTTTAGTGGCGCAGAAGTATTAGCCGCAAAAAATGGTTATGATTTAGTCAAATTCTTTTTCTTACTTACTTTCGCTGCGGCTATTCCTGCCATTGTGTCTGGCGGTATTGCAGAGCGTGCTAAATTCAACCCGCAACTCGCAGCAACGTTTTTATTGGTAGGCTTTGTATATCCATTTTTTGAAGGCATTGCCTGGAACAACCATTATGGATTTCAAGATTGGCTTAACACTGCTTTTGGTGCCAAGTTTCACGATTTTGCAGGCTCAGTAGTGGTGCATGCCATGGGTGGCTGGATTGCTTTAACTGCTGTAATTTTGCTGGGCGCACGTACAGGGCGCTATAGTAAAGATGGTCGTTTGCATGCTTACCCACCATCAAATATCCCATTTTTAGCATTAGGTGCATGGATACTCACTGTGGGCTGGTTTGGTTTTAATGTGATGTCAGCGCAGTCTATACAAGGTATTTCTGGATTAGTGGCTATTAACTCGCTCATGGCTTTGGTGGGCGGAACTTTAGCAGCATTAGTTATGGGTAAAAATGACCCTGGTTTTGTGCATAATGGCCCGTTAGCTGGCCTAGTGGCTGTATGTGCTGGTTCAGATGTCATGCATCCATTAGGTGCCCTGGCAACAGGCGTAGTGGCAGGCGTGCTGTTTGTTTGGGCATTTAACCAAACACAAAATCGCTTAAAAATTGATGATGTGCTTGGTGTTTGGCCGCTGCATGGCCTGTGTGGTGCATGGGGTGGTATTGCTGCTGGCATTTTTGGGGCTAAAATGTTGGGCGGTATAGGCGGTGTAAGCTTTATGTCACAACTTATCGGTACGGGCTTAGGCGTGTTAATTGCACTTGCAGGTGGCATACTTGTTTATGGCATACTTAAAAAGATAGTTGGTATTCGCCTGAGCCAAGAAGAAGAGTTTGATGGCGCAGATTTAAGTATTCATAAGATTGTAGCAACTGCAGATGATTGATTGGTTATCGGTTGTGTATTAGGTACTTGGCATTTAACTTTGTAAGTGTTTAACAATGTATTCCGCATAAAAGTCTCAAAATCCCGTCATTCCTGCTTTTGCTGGAATGACGGGATTGGTAGGTTTTAGAGCCAAAAGAACATTCGTGCAAAGGGCTAAATAGTGGCCAGATTTAATTCCTGTTACTTCTCATAAATGTCATTGCAGCATATTCTCTGAGCCATCTTTGAGTACTCTGCTAGCTGCATCCGGGCTGCCAGTCCAAAAATAATAAAATTCGCGTACAACTACTAAAAACAGGCGTTTACTTTCTTGTATATTAAATAGTGGCAAGGTGAGATCTACTGCAGTACGGTACGACTTATTATTTTTTTCCGGAGCATCTCTAAGGCGTATCAGTATGATTTTTGCAAGCTTGATGCGCGTATCAACTAACGAATGTTCAGCACCCTCAAAGCGTAATGCTTGTTTATAGGCATTCAAGGGCCAATTTTCAGAGTTATCAAATTTTTCCGTTTCTAAACTATCGGTTAGTGATTTCAGCGAAGCAGCCAATGGCTTCCATTTAATTGACCTAACATCAAAACCATAATGTAAATTAAATGCGGCAATTGCTTTAATATCTTTCATCCAAAACGGATAAAACTCACGTGCTGTATTGAGGCTTTCATGCCAATCATCTGCAGGGATAGTTCTCATGACATCATCTAATGCTTGGCCGTATTCAGTACGTTCAAGTGATTTTCCCGCAAGAATTAAAGTTAATTTATCTAAAAATAAAGAGTGCTTATACAGCATGTTAGTAGCAGCACCCTTAGTCTGTAACAGTTTTAAATAAGCGCTGATAGCTTCTTTTTCGCGAGTTGTATTCATTTGTTTTTTAATTTTCTCTGCTTTTCGCCAATATGCGTTTCACCGCGTTTTTTGGCTAAAATCACTTGTTTTTGCCGTTCTGTTAGACTTGCTCGTTTTTCTTCGGATAGTGTGTTGTAGCAGTAAGGGCAAGAAATACCTGCGGTATATTGCGGACTTTGCATCTCAGCAGGTGAGAGGGGGTGTCGGCAAGCGTAGCACTGGTCAAATTCACCCACTTCTAAATTGTGTTTAACCGCTACGCGTTGGTCAAAAACAAAGCACTCACCTTGCCACATACTTTCTGCTTCAGGTACAGTTTCGAGGTATTTTAAAATGCCGCCTTGCAGGTGGTAAACCTCTTCGAAGCCTTGATCCATCATGTAAGACGATGCTTTTTCACAGCGAATACCGCCAGTACAAAACATGGCAACTTTTTTATGTTTGGTATTATCAAAGTGCTTGGCTACGTATTCTGGAAACTCTCGAAAGGTTGTGGTTTTGGGGTCAATTGCGCCTTTGAACGTGCCAATATCTACTTCGTAATTGTTGCGGGTATCAATCAAAATAACATCTGGGTTAGAAATTAGTGCGTTCCAGTTTTCTGGTTTTATATAAGTACCTACTTTTTTTGTCGGACTTACGCCTGCTACGCCCAACGTAACAATCTCTTTTTTAAGCTTAACTTTCATGCGGTAAAACGGATGTTCAGGAGCAAAAGATTCTTTGTATTTTAAATCAGCAAAACGATTTTCACACAGTGGATTGGTGCGTAAAAAATCCAACAAGTTGTGAATGTCTTGTGGCAAGCCAGCAATGGTGCCATTAATGCCTTCTTCGGCAAGTAGCAGCGTGCCTTTGATATTGTTGCTTACACAGGCAGCAAGAATGGGGGCTTGCAAGGATTTGTAATCTGGCAGACTGACAAATTTATAAAGTGCGGCGGTTAAATACTTAGGCATGGCGATAATAGATTCCAGTAAAACGGTATTTTATCACTTGCAGGAGTGATTACTGGAACGGGTATTATTGCGATGGTGAAAGAAGCAAAACTTCGCCGTTGCCATTACATGCTGCATCGCCCACATAACGCTGTACGCGTTGAGTTTTGATGTTGGAAAATTTAGTTTCGAATTGCGCAAAAGATTTGAACATTAAGCTTAAAAATGGCAAGGTATGTGTGCCGCAGTCTTGAATGGTAGCGTGAAGTTTTGGCAATTTTGTCAGCAATAAAGTGCCACGCTTCATGTTAAAGCCCGCGTAAACACCTACATTGCCCAGTACACCTATCGTGCCTGCAATCATGCGGCTTCCACAATAATCACCTGCATTGCCTTCAATCAAAATAAGCCCCCGCCGCATCTGGTCGCCGACGCGGTCAGCCGCATTGCCTTTAACAATGACCGTGCCACCTTTCATGCCCTTGCGTTGACCAGCCGAGGCGCCACCTAAAAAATCGCCTGTATCACCATCAATTTTCAGTAAACCACCAGCCATATTGCAAGCGGCAAAGGCTTGTGTATTGCCGTGACAGTGAATTTCACCTTGTTTTAGTTTGTAACCAAGATAAGCGCCTGCATCGCCCTCTATATGTATGCGTCCAGAGGCCATGTTGGCGCCTAGATAGTCGAGTTTGTTGGTGGCGTTTCTGAAGTAAATGTTTTGTGCATCGTTGCCGGTAATTTCAAATATTTCATCTGCGCGAAATTGCTTTTTACCATAACCAAGCATGATGCTTGCTATTTCAGGCAATGATTTGTTGGCTAAATTGCTAGGAGTAAGTGCCGAGCAGTTCAAGCTAAATTGAAGTACTTTAGTTAAGGTGAAGGTGAGCGCATTCATGATGTACTGGTACCCATAATTTCATGCAATTTGAAATGATGTGGCCCTAATTTGCCACCGTAATTACCAGCAGAGATGCGTTTGACGCCGCTGTTCTCACCTAAATCACAAATCGCTTGTATGCCTACACGCATTGATTCTGCAATGTCTTCAAAGTTTAGGCCATCAATCACGATTTCCATGACGCTTTCAATCTCAGGTGAAAGTTCGGTATTGGTTGCGCCTTTTAAGGTTGGGCAAAAAGCATCATTAGTTGAAGCAAACATGGTTTTATATTTGCTGCCAACTTTAGAGCCAGAGCGTACCACGCCACCAGGAAAGGGCATGATGACATTTGGTACTTGTTTCATCGCATCAATCGCCGCCTCAGCTGCAGCGAGTGCAGCAGGTTGCGAGGTAGCGAGAATCAGAAAATTACCACCACCTATAGCACGCACCATGCCTGTGGTTTCCTCACACAGAAACTCACCATCCATCACTGGAATACGCCAGTAACGCTTGCCAGAAAACAGTTTTGATGTTTGGTAGCCATCGCCAAAAAAACGTAAATTTTTGCCAAGATTTAAGCGCTCTTCACTTTCTATGCCTGCAAATGCAGCAGCAGTAGGGCAGGTCAGTATGCATTGCCCCATGCGCGTTTCCAGTTGTTGCATAAGTACTTTGCTACCCATGGCGAACATCAAAATGCTCACACCTGGTCTGCCATCAGGGCTTTCTAATGCAGTTAATTCACGCTCAATACCCGCTTCAACGCCACAACCAATTACCGATGTAGCAAAGCCTGTCATCGCGTTGGCGGCGTGATATGCCCATTTTAGGTTTTGTGCGGTGATGATCACGCGCGTGCCGCGCATATTGAATGCTTCAGCAAAGGTATCGTCAATGTGTATGCTGTTAATAATCATGGTTGACCCGGATGGGTAATGACGGCATTACGGCCATCTTCGGCAATTTCGTTGTTGGATATTTTGAAGTTATCTAATTGAATTGTATGATACTTTTCAAAGTAGTCTTTTAAGTCTTGTTCTACACCAAGATCAAATGCAGGTTTCACCGTGTGTGTTTTCCCCCAGGTGACTTTAACCACTTTTCCATCCCTTACGACAAGTTCACCATCTTTGAATACATAGTCAGGTTTTGCGAACATGGCTTCACGGTCGGGTTGGTCGGTGTAGATGGTAATATCGGCTCCGCTGCCTATGCCTAAGTGCCCTCGATCATGCAAACCGATGAGTTTGGCTGCGCCTGCGCGGGTCATAATGGCGATTTCATACAAGCTATATTCGCGATTTAAACTGGTGAGGTTGCTCATGGCTTGCGCATCTAAGTTTAATTTTGCAAATGTTTCGTTTCTAAAGCTTTTATCCATCAATAAGCGGATTAAATGTGGGTAACTGGTAAATGGTGCGCCATTGGGATGGTCGGTGGTTAAAAAGATGCGCCAAGGGTCTTCTACGGATAAGAATATTTCTAAACCTATTGCCCATTGCAGTGCGTTGACATAATTTTGATCACGGTATTTAAACGGCAATATGCCACAACCTGCGTCACATTCAACATCCATCAACACGGATTTTCTGGGGTTGGCATGTTTCAGGTTTAAATGCTGCATCATTGTGTCGCCTGATGTAGTCACAGTTTGCCCAAATAAAATCTGCCCAACATCGGCGGTGATATGTTTGTTTTTATTCAGTGCTTCAGAAATTTGTGCCGCGGCAGAGGAGAATTTTTTATCACCTTCTGTGCCATAGCTATGAAACTGAATGTGCGTGAGATGCATGGGCAAACCATCAGACGCGCCCATGGTATTCAATGTGGTTTCAAAATTACCTGCCGCACCTAAATTATTACAATGTACGTGCAGTGGTTTAGCGATGCCCAATTGGTGCACTGCTGTACTTAAGCTTTTTAATATTTCTCGTGGACTAACTTGGTAATGGCTGTGATTTTCATCTAAATCAAGTTTGCGTTGATTAAACTTGAACGCGCTGATGCCACCCGGGTTTACTACTTTAATACCAATGGCTTGCGTTGCATGCAGAATCCACGCGACATAATCGTTAATGGCCTTTTGATCTTTTTTTGCCGCCAACATGCGTAAAAAGTAATCATCATTACCGAGCATGGCGTAGCCGCCTTTGTCTATCATTGGCGTATCAGCCATTTCTAAATGCGCTTGACGGGCGTTGATGGGCATGATGGCGGGTTCGAAAGCGGCGGTGTAGCCCATCTCAATGTAACGAAACCCGGTATCCATGGTATTAGGTGTGGCATTGTGGCTGCAATTGGGTGTACAAATATGCGCTTCAGGTTCGCTGTAGTTCCTGGTTTCCTGAAATTCTGGCAGCATCATGCGCGCAATATTGATTTTACCGCCGCCAATATGACTATGCATATCAATCGCGCCAGCCATGACGACTTTGCCAGTTAAATCATAAGTTTGACTGATTTTTTCAGAATTGCCAGGTTTGGCGATGATGCGTCCAGCCCGGATATAAATATCTTGCATGACGCCGTCTTTGCCATGTGCGGGATCATATATTTTGCCGTTTTTAAGCAGGGTAATCATGACAGTTTTGTCTCTATTTGACTGATTACTTCGCTTAAACTTGGCAAGCCAGTGTCTCGTAGTTTTTTTAGCGGCAATACAACGGAACTGTCCATCCTAAACATCGTACCTGCATGGTCCAGCCCCGGGATGCCAACGGGAATAAATACATCGGGTGGGCTGTCAAATTGCATATTCGGATGACCAATGACAATGGTGGGTGCTTTAGCATTTGGTGGCGGATACGCGTTAAATGTGCTTACCCACAATAGAGCGTCGCAGTGCAGCAATTGATGTTTGCTTGAAAAGTGATAAGCATCGTATTCAGGGTTGCCATTGGTGAAGCGGTTTCTTGTCGGGTAGCCACTGAGCCATGCACTAGTGTTGTTAACGCTGGTGTCACCATCGCCAGAGTTAAGTGGCAAGCCAGCTACACGATTGGTTTCATTTAATTTGGCGATGAGCTGTGTGATGCTTTGAATGGTGAGTTCGGCATGTGTAAATTTTAAGTTGCTGGCAGACCATACCACCACTGCATATTGTGCAGCTTTTAATTTATCTAAAATAATATGCAGTGATGATATTGCAACGCTACCAATCTGGTCGGCAGGTGGTTTTTTATGAAGTGGATTTTTATTATTCATCAAGGCGTTTAATGCATTGATGATTTCAGGCAGTTTTGTAATGTCAGCAGGGACTACCATGGGCTGTTTACCATCAGGCGAAATGCCCGCTTGGGTATTTTCACCCCCCATGCTCAAAGGCGCACCTAAATAAATTACCTCTGGTGTTGGTTTGTTAAACAAGTTATTCGTATTCCATACTAATTTTTCAAAAAAGCGTGGATGGCTGGTCACGATATCGGTGCCAATCGCTAAAATCACATCGGCACGATTTTTCACTTCTGTGAGCGTGGTGGTTTGCCAACCGCTATTTTGTAAGGCCAATGTGTTGCGAACGGTTCCTTCACTATGCATGTGGTCAAGCGTGGCGCCAGTTTTTTCTGCCAAACGCATCAAAGCGCGCATGCCTTGCACTTCTGTACCTAAGCCGGTGAATAAAGGCTGGTTGCTACTGCGCAATATTTCTGCGGCAGCTTCGATTGCTGTGTCCAGGTCAGTTGTTTGGCCCGATATGCTTGGCGAAGATGCGTTTGGATTGTTCGCAGAATAAGCTTGCTCAAAAAAAGCAATACTTTTTGCGCAGCCATTTTTTATAGCAACTGGAGATATTTTAGTCAAAGCCACATCATCGCAAAGCAAGCCGCAAGCGGGGCAGTTATATGCTATAGATTGAGTTGTATCGCTAGATATTTTCATTTAAATGTAATTCTGCCACAGAGTGAGTGGTTTTAAACATGAATTAAACATGTAAATGTAGGTTTATTTTAAGCGTCAAAAATGGTATTTTATCGTTCTTTTCAATAAGTTAATTAAATGGAGTTGTTATGGCTGTTCAACGCACACTTTCTATCATCAAACCTGATGCAGTTGCAAAAAATGTAATCGGTAAAATCTACACACGTTTTGAAAACGCAGGTTTAAAAGTTGTTGCTGCAAAAATGGCGCAATTAACACAAGCTGAAGCTGAAGGTTTTTATGCAGTGCATGCGGCACGTCCGTTCTTTGCTGATTTAGTAAAATTCATGATTTCTGGCCCAGTGATGATTCAAGCTTTAGAAGGTGAAAACGCAGTGCAAGTGAATCGCGATTTAATGGGTGCAACTAACCCTAAAGAAGCGGCTGCCGGCACTATTCGTGCTGATTTTGCTGAAAGCATTGATGCAAACGCTGTGCACGGTTCAGATTCAGCAGAAAATGCTGCAATTGAGATCGCTTACTTTTTTGGTAAGTAATTTAGATAGATAGGTAAAAACAATTTTGGTCAATTTGCTCAATTTCAATCAGCCACAACTGGCAGAATGGTTTGCTGAAAAAGGCGAAAAACCCTTTCGTGCCAAGCAGTTGATGCGCTGGATGCATCACTTTGGTGTGCATGATTTTGAGCAGATGACTGATATTGCCAAAGTATTACGTGAAAAACTAGCCATTGAGGCTGAAATCACTTTGCCTGCGGTGCAGTTAGAACAAGTATCAAATGATGGTACGCGTAAATGGCTGATTGGCGCCGATGCTGTTAATGGTCAGTCGGCAAATAGTATTGAAACTGTGTTTATTCCAGAAGATGATCGTGGCACATTGTGCATTTCGTCGCAGGTAGGCTGTGCATTGGAATGTACGTTTTGCTCTACGGGTCGTCAGGGTTTTAATCGTAATTTAAGTGTTGCAGAGATTATTGGGCAGCTTGCCATTGCAAATCAATCACTGCGCTTAGAGACTGGCTACGATATGTTGCCAATTTCAGAACGTATCATCAGTAATGTTGTGATGATGGGCATGGGTGAGCCGCTTGCCAATTACGACAATGTGGTGACTGCCATGCAGATTATGCTGGACGATAATGCGTATGGCTTAAGCCGTCGTCGTGTTACGCTTTCAACCAGCGGTTTAGTACCAGCTATGGATAGATTGAAAGAAGACTGTCCTGTGGCGTTGGCAGTATCGCTGCATGCGCCCAATGACGCGTTACGTGATGTCATAGTGCCGATTAACAAAAAATATCCGCTCAAAGAACTCATGGCGGCATGTAATCGTTACCTGGAAAAAGCACCACGTGATTTTGTGACGTTTGAATATGTAATGCTTGATGGTGTGAATGATACGGTTGAACATGCGCATCAGTTGTTAGCGTTAGTGAAAAACCTATCTTGCAAGTTTAATTTAATCCCATTCAATCCATTCCAAAATAGCGGTTATGATACGTCTAAAGTCAGCCATATCCGGGTGTTTCGCGATATTTTGATGCAAGCAGGTTACGTGGTCACCGTGCGTAAAACCCGTGGTGAAGACATAGATGCGGCTTGTGGTCAGCTAGCTGGCAAGGTATTAGATAAAACAAAACGTACTTCCCAAAGAATCCCAATTGAGGCGATTGTATGAATACCAGTGCTAAAAAAATAAGCTTGGCTGTATTGTTGTATTTGATAGCTTTAATCAGTGCAGGCTGCGCCAATCAACAGCAACGGGAAAAAGATAATGAAAACTTAAAAGTACGTGCACGTGCCCATACGGATTTAGGCGCGGTTTATTTTCAGCAAAAGCAATTTGAAATTGCCTTAGAGGAATTTACAGAAGCATCAAAGATAGACCCTGGCTTTGGATCGGCTTATAACGGTTTAGGTTTAGTGCATGCGGCTTTGGGTCAAGATGACATTGCGAATGCTAATTTCAAAAAAGCCATAGAAATAGAACCTAATAATTCAGAATCACACAATAATTACGGCAGTTTTTTATGTGCTAGAAACCGTATTGATGAGTCGATTAAAGAGTTTTTAGCAGCTGTTAAAAATCCACTGTATGCAACACCTGTTATGGCATACACCAACGCTGGTATTTGTTCAATGCGTAAAAAGGATACGGTAAATGCTGAAGTTTATTTACAAAAAGCTTTGCAAATTGACCCTTTGTCAAACATGGCAGCTTATCAACTCGCTTTAATTCAATTTAAGCGCAATGATGCAACTATGGCTAAAAAAACTTTGCAAAATGTGATGTTAGGCCAACCTGGGCCAGAAATGCTATGGTTGGCAATTCAAATAGAGCGCGCAGTAGCGGAAAGGGATGCTGAAGCCAGCTACGCGCTGCAATTGAGGCGTCAATATCCTGATTCTGAGCAAGCCAAATTATTGCAGAGTGGAAAATAATCATGACAAATGAAATCCCAGTTGATTCTTTGCCACAACAACTAGTACTCACGCCGCTAGGGGAGGTGTTGTTGGCTGCGAGAAGTGCTAAAAAGCTCACGCAAAAAGACGTATCTAACAATTTACGATTAAGTATCAAACAAATTGATGCTTTAGAAAATAATGAATTTAGTGCTTTACCTGATGCAATGATTACGCGCGGTTTTATTCGCAATTATGCGCGCTTGTTAGGTGTGGACGCCGAACCTTTGCTTGCTAGTTACCGTACACGTGTACCAGAAGCATCGCCCAATGCATTGAGTGTTCAGTCATCAATGTACCAAGTGATGTCTAGTAAAGATAGCCAGCCTTGGCTTAAATATATATTGGGTAGTATTTTAGTGCTATTGTTTTTGCTCGCATGGTTTTTCTATATGGATTACATGCCAAATCCAGCAAAACAGTCTGTTAAAAAAGCACCTGATGCATTGGTTATCACTACCCCATCAACAGCGATATCACTACCCGAAATTGCGTTGCCGGCTGCTGAGCGTCAGGCAGATAGCAGTGATGTGGTTGCTGGTTCGGACGCCAGTGTTACAGCCGCTAATAGTTCGAATGTTGCAAATGTCAGTGCTGATAATATAACGCCTACGAATACTGTGCCGAATGCTGCAGTATCCGATACCGCAACATATAATCCCACACAATCAACTGAAAGCGCTAAAGAGAATACACCAGTAAACTCAAACAGTAGCCGGTTGCCACCGGCCGCAGCTGTGGATTTCAACACATTAAAAGCGAACGCAGATCGCGCGGCTACTCAAGCACAAGTCACTCAGGATGGTAAAGCCACTATTAGGTTGGATCCTACTTTAAAAATAGAAACTAACGATACGGCATCAGCAACAAAAAAAGTGAGCATGTCGTTTTCTGAGCAGACTTGGGTGAGTGTTACTAATAAATCCGGCAAAGTAATTTTTGAGAAAATATTCGCTGCGGGTAGTACAGGCGGTTTTGATGGTGAGCCACCATTTAATTTGGTGATAGGGAATGCCAAGGCTACAAAATTGTTGTTTTTAGGTAAGCAAATAGATTTGGCATCATCTACTAAAAGTAATGTTGCACACATCACTCTGGAATAGATTTTGGGAGTAGTCGTTGAGCTTATCTCTACTTAAACAGCCACGCAGCACTTTGCGGGTGATGATAGGTCACGTGCAAGTAGGTGGCGGGCTAGCCGGTACGATTGCATGTCCAGTGGTCGTGCAAAGTATGACGAATACGGATACTGCCGATGCACAAGCGACAATTAAGCAAGTATTTGAGCTGTGGCAGGCTGGCAGTGAAGTGGTGCGCATCACGGTTAATTCCCCAGAAGCAGCTGCACAGGTAGGTAACATTCGCCGTGGCTTAGATGCTTTAGGCTGCAATGTGCCACTGGTAGGTGATTTTCATTACAACGGTCATAAGCTGTTAGCGCAATATCCTGATTGTGCAGAAGCTCTTGCAAAGTACCGCATTAACCCTGGTAACGTAGGCAAAGGCTCTAAGCGTGATGAGCAATTTGCGGCCATGATAGAAGCAGCAATTCGTTATAAAAAAGCGGTGCGTATTGGTGTTAACTGGGGTAGTTTAGATCAAGTTAAAATGGCGCAAATGATGGATGATAATGCCGAGCTCGCTGAGCCGTTATCGTCTGATGCATTGATGCGTGAGGCATTGATACAATCCGCGCTTGAAAGTGCACAGCAAGCTGTTGAGTTAGGTTTATCGCCTGATCAAATTATTATTTCTTGCAAGGTAAGTAATGTGCAAGATTTGGTTAAAGTCTATACAGATTTAGCAAGTCGTAGTGATTATCCATTGCATTTGGGCTTAACCGAAGCCGGCATGGGCTCTAAAGGTATTGTTGCCTCTACCGCTGCGCTAGCCTTGCTTTTGCAGCAAGGCATAGGTAATACCATACGCGTATCTTTAACGCCTGAGCCGAATGAATCGCGCACCAAAGAAGTCATTGTGGCGCAAGAAATTTTGCAAACCATGGGCATCCGTTCTTTTACGCCATTAGTCACTGCTTGCCCGGGCTGTGGCCGCACTACATCAACCTACTTTCAAGAGCTTGCGATGCAAATTCAGAGCTATTTGCGCAATCAAATGCCTGTGTGGCGTAAGCGTTACGCAGGTGTTGAAAATATGAGTGTTGCCGTCATGGGCTGTGTGGTGAATGGTCCAGGCGAATCTAAATTAGCGAATATCGGTATCAGTTTGCCAGGTACTGGTGAAACACCAGTGGCGCCTGTATTTGTGGATGGCGAAAAAACAGTAACGCTAAAAGGTGACAATATCGCACAAGAATTTCAGGCTATTGTGGAAAATTACGTGCAAACCAACTATGCAGAAGGCGGTAAGCTGCATCAGACAAACAAAACTATTCTAATTAAAGCAATTCCATGATGATAGAACAAGCCAATCAAAATCAAGCAGTAAGTAATCCTGCAAAATCTGAATCCAAGACAATTAAGCCAGCAAAATTTCAAAGTATTAAAGGTTTTTACGATATTTTGCCTGAGGCTACGCCATTGTGGTTTAAGTTAGAGGACACCGCACGAAGGGTGCTGGCACAATATGGCTATAAAAATATTCGCATGCCATTGGTGGAGCCAACTGATTTGTTTGTGCGCTCTGTGGGCGAGCATACCGATATAGTAGAAAAAGAAATGTACGCTTGGGTAGATTCGCTTAATGATGACAAGTTGGCCTTACGCCCTGAAGGAACTGCAGGCTGTGTGCGTGCAGTGGTAGAGCATAACCTCACTTACAATGGCCCACAGCGCTTGTGGTATAGCGGAGCGATGTTTCGGCATGAAAACGTGCAGAAAGGGCGTCAGCGTCAGTTTCACCAAATTGGTGTAGAGGCATTTGGTTTTGAAAATCCAGAGGTAGATGCCGAGCAGATTGTATTGTTGGCAAGACTTTGGCGCGAACTAGGCATTCAAGATGTAGCACTGCAAATCAACAGTATCGGTGATGCACATGAGCGCGCAGCGTATCGCAATACATTGATTGCTTATTTTGAGCAACATGCAGATTTGCTGGACGAAGATGCGAAGCGCCGCTTGCATACGAACCCACTTCGTATACTGGACACCAAAAATCCACGCATGCAAGCTTTATGCGAAGCTGCACCTAAATTGATTGATTGCCTGGGTGATGCAACCCGTACGCATTTTGATAGCCTGTGTAAGTTATTAGATGCTGCAGGAGTAGCTTATTTAATCAATGCACGCTTGGTGCGCGGTTTAGATTATTACAATCGTACCGTGTTTGAATGGGTTACCACAAAGCTGGGCGCACAAGGCACCATCGCTGGTGGAGGTCGCTATGATGCATTGGTAGAGCGCTTGGGGGGCGATGCAACGCCCGCATGTGGTTTTGGTATTGGTTTAGAGCGTGTATTTTTATTGATGCAAGAGTACGGCATTACTGCCGACGATGCACCCGATGTGTATTTGGTGAATGTAGGTGAGCAAGCAGAGCAAGCGGCATTCAGCGTTGCCGAACAGCTTCGTAATGCCAATATTCAAGTGGTGTTGCATGCAGGTGGTGGTAGCTTTAAATCGCAAATGAAAAAAGCCGACAGAAGTCAGGCTAGGTTTGCCCTGATACTAGGTGACGACGAAGTGACCAATAATCAAGTGACATTAAAACCGATGCAAGCAGCAACAAAGGGTGAGCAATTGCAATGCAGCATTGAAGAAGCGATTGGGTATTTGACTGCAAACAAAAAATAAGCATGACTGACATATAACATTGAGCAAATGAAATGACTGCAAAAACCAACACTGATGGATTGAATAAAGCATGTCCATTATTGCAGCTTGAGCACATTAGTATCGTGTCGAAAAAAATGCCAACACGTTTGTTGGTGAATGATGTGAGTTTTGCCATCGAGGCAGGTAAAACAACTTGTGTGGTCGGTGAGTCGGGCAGTGGTAAAAGTTTAACCGCGCTCTCTGTCATGGGTTTGTTGTCCAAGCAGCTGCAATTAAGCACAGGTAAGGTGTTGTTTAACAATGGCGAGTCAGGTGTTCAAGATTTAACTTTATTGGATGCAGAAAGTTTGCGAAAAATTCGTGGTGCAAAAATTGCGATGATTTTTCAGGAACCGATGACTTCGTTGAATCCTGTACTTACCGTAGGCTATCAAATTGGTGAAAGCCTGACCACGCATTTAGGCCTTAAGGGCGACGGCTTAAAAACTAAAATTGCAAGCTTGCTAGAGATGGTAGGTATTCCGCCAAGTCGCGTAAACAGCTATCCTGACGAATTGTCTGGTGGCCAGCGTCAGCGCGTGATGATTGCGATGAGTATTGCTTGTGAGCCGCTTTTATTAATCGCAGATGAGCCAACAACAGCGCTAGATGTTACCGTGCAGGCGCAAATACTTAAGTTGTTGGATGAGCTTAAAACGCGCATGAACATGGGCATGCTGTTTATTACCCATGACTTTGGTGTGGTGGCAGATATTGCAGACAATGTGGTGGTGATGTTTAGAGGTGAAATTGTCGAATCTGGCACTAAAGATGAGGTATTAAGTAACCCGCAGCATCCCTATACCCAGGCATTACTTGCTTGTGTGCCAGACGCAGAAGGTAAAAAACCACTGAAGCCGATTGATTATGCATGGCTGCCAGAAAATCAACCGACTCTGCAGAACCTGAAGGCAACTACATGAGTGCTGCTATTTTAGTTGCTAACAATCTGGTTAAAACCTACACGCAACGTAGCGGTAAGTTTGGTTTTGGTACTACCTTGGTGAAAGCCTTAGATAACGTGAGCGTAAGCTTAAGTGAAGGTAAAACACTTGCCGTTGTGGGTGAATCTGGTAGCGGTAAATCCACGTTGGCGCGTTGTCTGTTACAATTGCAACCCTTAGATAGTGGTGAAGTACTATTTGCGGGGCAAGATCTAGCCAAACTGGACGGAGCAGCGCTACGAAGGGTACGAAAAAATTTGCAAATGGTGTTTCAAGATCCATTTGCATCGCTAAACCCGCGCATGCGAGTGGGTGAAATTGTAGGCGAAGGTTTGCTGATTCATGGTTTAGGTAATAGTGCAGAACAGCAGAAAAAAGTAATTGCCATGTTAAAGCGTGTTGGCTTAACTGAAGACGATATGCAAAAATATCCGCATGAATTTTCAGGTGGGCAAAGGCAGCGTATAGGCATTGCGCGCGCTTTGGTGTTGCAGCCTAAAGTAGTGGTGTGCGACGAACCTGTGTCTGCATTAGATGTATCGATTCAGGCGCAAATTTTATTGTTGCTCAAAGAGTTGCAACAAGAAATGTCGCTTAGCTACCTATTTATTAGCCATGATTTACGCGTAGTACGCCATATCGCAGACGATATTGTGGTGATGCATCAAGGTAAAGTGGTTGAGCATGGATTAGTGGTTGATATATATCAGCAGCCGCAACATGAGTACACGCGCAATCTGCTTGCTGCAATACCTGGTAAAAAAGCAGTTAGTGGTTAAATTTTTGTTAGACAGAAACAGTTAGATTAAATAAATCAGATTTGAAAAAAAGATTAGGAAATAAAATGGCATACGATTTAGAAGAGCAAGAGCAGTTAGACGAGTTTAAAGCCTGGTGGAAACAAAATGGCAAAATGATCAGCACGTTGCTGATAGGCCTGCTGGTGGCGTATGCTACTTACCAAGGCTGGCATTACTACCAAAACAAGCAATCAGTGACTGCTTCTACACAGTATCAAGAGTTAATAGTCACCGATGAAAAAGACTTGAAATCGATTCAGGCTAAGTCAGCATCATTGATGGATCAGTTTAGCGGAACCCCGTATGCGGGTCGTGCTGCCTTGTTTGCGGCTAAAGCCAACTATCAGGCCAATGAAATTAAAAGTGCAAAAGCACAGTTGGATTGGGCAATCAAAAATGCACAAGAAACATCAGTGAGTGCATTAGCAAGCTTGCAACTGGCTAATATTTTGGCTGAAGAAAAAGATTTTGAAGCAGCACTAAAGCTGTTAAATGCGCCTCATGATGTTGGGTTTGATGGCTTATTTGCTGACCTTAAAGGCGATGTATTAGTGGGCCTCGGTAAAAATTCAGATGCAAAAATTGCTTATCAATTGGCTCTAATCAAACTGGATCCACAAGGTAGGTACCGTGCGCTTACACAGCGGAAACTTGAATCACTTGGCTAATAGTCGCTGGGTTAGATTACCGAGTTAATTGCTGCACTCTAATTCATATTATCTAACTCAATTAGCGTCATCTAAATAGGCTGGAGCATAGTATTGTTCTTACACAAATATAAAAAAGTATTATTAAATCTGCTCGCTATATCTAGCCTGCTGTTAGCGACTACTTGTAGCAATATTACTGATATTAAAACTGATATATCTGAGAAAATTTTTGGTCGCGAAGCAAGTAATCCGCCAGAGCCGTTGACTGAGATTAAAGAAACGAGTGCTTCAAAATTACTATGGCAAGCCAAAGTTGGTGCTGCGGAGGATTTTGAGTTTACCCCTGTGATTGAAGCTGGTTATGCTTATGCTGCAAGTGCGAATGGTGAAGTTGTTAAATTAGATGCCATTAACGGCAATCAAGTATGGCGCGTGAACGCGGGCGAAAAATTATCAGGTGGTGTTGGTGTTGGCGGTAGCCTTGTAATGGCAGGCACACAAAAAGGTATTGTTTATGCCTATGATGTTGCAGGTAAACTGCAATGGAAATCGAAGTTAAGTAGCGAAGTATTAAGCGCACCAAAATATTTTGACGGTATCGTGATAGTCCGCACGGGGGACAGCCGTATTTATGGCATTAATGCCAATGATGGTAGCCGTAAATGGGTTTATGATCGCACAAGTCCAGCACTCACCTTACGTAGTAGCGCAGGTGTTGTGGTAGATGGCGGTGCCGTGTACGCTGGGTTTGCGGGCGGTAAGCTTGTTGCTGTGCGCGCAGACAATGGCAAAATGTTATGGGAGGCCTCTGTAGCGCAACCCAAAGGTGTTACCGAAATCGAGCGTATTGCAGACATCACCAGTTTGCCAGTGGTGGACGGGCCGTTGGTTTATGCAGTTGCATATCAAGGCAGAATTGCTGCAGTTGATAGAGCCTCAGGTCGCGTGGTCTGGAACCGTGATATTTCAAGCCTTACTGGTTTGAGTGCAGAAGATGGGCGTATTTTTGTGTCGCATGCAGCAGGTTCTGTCTATGCGCTAGACTACACAAGTGGCAAGACTTTTTGGAGGCAAGCTGCGTTTAAGAATCGTCAATTAAGTGCGCCAGTACCTATGGGTAGTTTGATCTCAGTGGGTGATCTGGAAGGTTATGTGCATTTCTTGAGTCGTGAAGATGGCGCATTGGCATCCAGAATTAAAACCAATAACAGTCCGGTTATGCCGCAAATGGCGCTGGTAAATAGTAATACCGTGTTGGCGCAAACACGTGATGGTGGAATTTTTGCTATTCAAGTTAAATAAACATTTTTTAAAGATTTTTAGTATCGGTTTTTGGTTTTAAAGCACTACGGTGTGTCATTTAGAATGCCGGTTGTTTAAAACCAGGTAAATACAAACCTCGTCATACCGCAGAGGCTGGTATCCGGTCAGGGTGCAATGTACTGTGAGTGGTTATAAGTGCGCTGACATGACATTATCATTGTTTAAGTGCTTGACTTAAAAACACGGTTTGTTTTATGTTTAATGGGTATAAAGATGGGCATGTTGCCTGACTGGATACCAGCCTCCGCTGGTATGACGAAATAAACCAAACGCTGCAATCCAAGAGCAATTGTGCTCAAGAATTATATAGAAGACTCGCATGTTACCTACCCTTGTTTTGGTTGGCCGACCCAACGTCGGCAAATCCACTTTATTTAATCGGCTTACCAAAAGCCGTGATGCGCTTGTTGCAGACTTACCCGGGTTAACACGTGACCGCCATTACGGTCGAGGTGTTGGCGCTAGCCAGCCTTACTTGGTGGTAGATACTGGTGGTTTTGAGCCGAATACTGACAGCGGCATTCTTAAAGCGATGGCAGTACAAACTTTGTTGGCTATTGATGAAGCCGATGTAATTATCTTTTTGGTAGATGGTCGTCAAGGCGCTACCCCGCAAGACATGGAAATTGCCAATCGTTTGCGTAAATGTAAATGTCCTGTGTTGCTCGCTGTGAATAAAACAGAAGGGATGAATAAAGCGGTTGTCAGTGCAGAGTTTCACGAGTTAGGCTTGGGCGATCCGTTGTCTATTTCGTCTGCACATGGTGAAGGCGTGAAGGATATTATTGATTTAGCGCTTGAAACCTTTCATGTAGTTGAAGAGGAGCCTGAGCAAGACTACACGGGCGATAGAGTGCCTAAAGTCGCCATTGTCGGTCGTCCAAACGTAGGTAAATCCACCCTGGTTAATGCGCTATTAGGTGAAGAGCGCGTCATTGCGTTTGATGAGCCCGGTACTACACGCGATTCTATTAGTATTGATTTGGAAAAAAATGGAAAACATTACACGCTGATAGACACCGCAGGTGTGCGTAAGCGTGGCCGCGTGTTAGAGGCGATTGAAAAATTCTCCGTCATTAAAACCATACAGTCTATTGAAGAAGCCAATGTGGTGATTTTGGTGGTAGATGCGCAAGAAGGCATTACCGAGCAAGATGCACATGTAGCGGCTTACATATTAGAAGCAGGGCGCGCATTAGTTGTAGCTATCAATAAATGGGATGGCTTAAAAGAAGAAGAACGCGATTGGGTTAAGCGTGAAATTGATCGCAAACTGATGTTTTTGGACTTTGCTGAATTTCATTATATTTCAGCACTACGCAAAAAAGGTTTGCCAGAATTATTTAAATCGGTAGATATTGCTTTCAAGGCAGCGTTTGCCAAACTCTCCACACCACAACTCACGCGTGTGCTTATAGATGCGTTACAACAGCACCAGCCGCCAATTAGTAAAGGTATACGTCCCAAATTGCGCTATGCCCACCAAGGCGGTAGCAACCCGCCTATCGTGGTGATACATGGTAACCATGTAGATGGCGTAAAAGATGCCTATACAAGATTCTTGGAGAAAACCTTTCGTAGAACATTTCAGCTTTCAGGCACGCCATTGAGGGTGCAATATAAGCAAGGCAGTAATCCATTTGCTGAAGATGAAGATAAACGTAAACCAGGCGAAGGTATTGTAAGTATGCGCCGCCGTAAAACCGCGCACCGTGCTGAATTAAAAGCAAAAAAAGTGGTTGAAGATAAAGATAGAAGCGCTAAAAAGCGTTAGAAAGATTGCTAAGCATTATAGAAGCGGCTTTAGAATCGTGAAGCGGTGTGGTGTGGGGGCGGCATTTCCAGAGCTTGTCGAAGGGGACCGCAAACCCGCAATGGGTATGTTCCCCTATATTAGTGCTTAATACAAACTTTCCCAAAACTTCCACCATACGCGTTCGTCGTTAGGCGCACCTTTGCCTAGCATAGGGCTGTTAGGGTAGTTGGTTTTTAAGATACGTAGCGTATCGTTTTTAAGGTCTTCTAAACCCATTAAGTCATAGGCGCTGATTATAATAACCAGGGCTTCTTCAACGCCTGGCGATTGCGGGTAGTATTCCAACACGTATTTTGCGCGGTTGATAGCCGCTACATATGCTTGGCGTTTCATGTAATAGCGTGCTACATGTAACTCATGTTCTGATAAGCTATTGGCCAAATACACCATGCGTTGAGCGGCATCTTTTGCATAGCGACTATTCGGATAACGGGTTACCAGTTCTTTGAATGTAACAAAAGAATCACGCAATGAGCGGGGATCACGATCACTGATTTCTTGCTTGGTTAGTTTTTCTATCATGCCACGTTCGTTAAATACAGCTAAGCCTTTTAGATAATAAGCATAATCAACATTGGTATGATTAGGATGCAATTTAATAAACCGATCAGCTGCGGCTACACACAAAACAGGGTCTTGTTTTTTATAGTAAGCATAAGCAGTTTCAAGCTGGGCTTGCGCAGCATAGCGGCCATTCGGGTAGCGTGATTCCAGTTTCCCAAAATAGACGATGGCTTTGTCATAGTCTTTATCACGCATTTTTGTTGAACCTTCTTCATAAATGCGTTCTGCGGTCATACCTTTGGTATCATCAAACTCAGTTGGCTCGCCAAAAATTGCGCAACCATTGAGTAACAAGGCAAATATTAAAATTAAGATATACTTCATGCCAAAACCTACTTTAAAGAATTATTGATAATTATAACCGATGACAGACGCTACTCAACAATCTCTTGGCAATCCCTTGGCTCTTACCATTCCTCACGATTTAGGCGGCTTACGTTTAGATGTTGCATTGCAACGTATGTTGCCAGAACACTCACGCTCGCGCCTTCAAGCCTGGATTAAAGAGGGCTTGGTAACTGTCGATGCAAAAGCCAGCACTTCTAAAACTAAAGTATGGGGCGGCGAGCAAGTGGTTGTGCAAGTGCAAGCCAAACCTGAAAACCATATATTTACTGCAGAAGATATACCGCTCGACATTGTGTTTGAAGATGAGCATATTTTAGTCGTCAATAAACCTGCAGGCATGGTGGTGCACCCGGCGGCAGGTAATTGGAGTGGTACGCTGTTAAATGCCTTGTTATTTCATGAGCCAAAATTACAAGATGTTCCGCGCGCAGGTATTGTGCATAGACTCGATAAAGATACCAGCGGTCTGTTAGTGGTTGCAAAAACATTAGCTGCGCAAACAAATTTAGTGCGCCAATTGCAAGCGCGCACAGTAAAGCGAGAGTATCGTGCGATTGTCTGGGGGCAGATTTGGCGTAATGGCATGATAGATCAACCGATAGGTCGTGACCCACGCTCACGCACTAAAATGGCTATCAATCGAATGGGTAAGCCTGCGGTTACCCGTTATGAAGTGTTAGAACGTTTTTCAGTGCAAACTTATATGCGCTGCAATTTAGAAACTGGTCGTACCCATCAAATTCGTGTGCATATGCAATTTTTAAAAGCACCAATTGTTGGCGATCCTATTTATGGCTTTCGTGGCATTGTGCCTATCCGCGTGATGACGCAAACCTTGCGTGATGAAGTGAGTCAATTCAATAGGCAAGCACTGCATGCGATTAAGCTAGGCTTAATGCACCCGGCGACTAATGAGTTTATGGAATGGCAGATTGAGTTGGCTGATGACATGAAAGCCTTGCTGGAAGCCATGCGCCATGAAGATCCACGCAATGATGAAGAGGACTTTGAATTAAGCTTTGGTGGATTGCAAACTGAGCCATACCTCGCGGATGAAGACTATGAGGATGACGAGGATGATGGAGAGTTTGACGATGAAGACGACGATTTAGAGCTAGACGACGAATAAAGTGATGTCAGAAATTAAGTTCATTACGCCAAATTGGCCAGCACCTGCCAACGTTAAAGCCTTGCAAACTACACGTATTGGCGGTGTTAGCAAGGCTCCGTATGCAAGCCTGAACTTAGGGGCACATGTGAATGATGATGCTATTGACGTGGCGAAAAACCGCCAATTACTCAGCCTATATCTACCAAGCGAACCAGTGTGGGTGAATCAGGTGCACGGTATTGAAGTAATTGATGCCGCCCAAAGTACTTGTTTGCAAAATGCCGATGCATCATTTACCACTAAGTTGAACGTCGTTTGCGTCACGATGACAGCCGACTGTTTACCAGTTCTACTCTGCAACAAAGCCGGCACGGTCGTTGCTGCCGTACATGCGGGTTGGCGCGGACTGTGTGATGGTGCGATAGAAGCGGCCATCAATAAAATGCCAGCGCGCCCAAGTGATATTTTAGCTTGGTTAGGTCCAGCGATTGGGTCAAGTGCATTTGAGGTTGGCGATGATGTACGAGAACAGTTTATACAGCAAGACAGTGAAGCCGTTCAGGCATTTAAGCAGCATGGCGACAAATGGTTATGTAATATGGTTTTAATTGCAAAACAGCGTTTGAATAAATCAGGCGTTACAGAAATTTATGGCGCAGGCAATAACGAAGACTTTTGTACATACACTGATGAAGCGCGTTTTTTTTCATTCAGGCGCGACAATGTCACGGGGCGCATGGCAAGTCTAATTTGGCTAGAATAATTTGGCGGATAACGTATAGCTTGTTTCTAACCTATAATGTCGGATTAAATTAAACGCGACCAAAATCACCTAATACCTATGCATTTTTCAGAATTTTCAACACTCACTTACATTATGATGTCCAGCCTCTTAGGTGGTGTATTGAGTGTGTCGTTAGCTGCATTATTTGCGCTGAATGTGCGTTCAACATGGGTGCCCATGTTGGTGAGTTATGCCATAGGCGCTATGCTTGGCGCTGTATTTTTAGAGATTTTACCGCATGCGTTTAGCATTTCTGGCAATGTAGAGAGCGTTTCTGCGACGTTGCTACTTGGCTTGTTGCTATTTTTTGTGTTGGAAAAACTGGTAATTTGGCGCCATTGCCATGGTGACCACTGCGAAGTGCATGCAATACATACTGAAGAGAACTGTCCGACATCTGATGCAAATCAATTGCATCCAGAAAATGCATCAAAAGATAGCCGCACCAAATATAAGGCAGTAGCCACACAGCAGCCTTCAGTGTTGCTCGGTCATAGCCACAATCACGCTAACGATAGTGGCCGTAGTGGTCTGATGATTATGATAGGTGATACTTTTCATAATTTTATCGATGGTATTTTAATTGCCGCGGCTTTTACGGCAGATGTTAAATTAGGTGTGGTGACGGCATTGGCGATTATTGCGCATGAAATTCCGCAAGAAGTAGGGGATTTTTTAATTTTGCTGCATTCAGGCTATAGCAAAAAACAAGCATTAATTTTTAATCTGGTTTCAAGTTTAGCCACCTTAGTGGGTGGTTTAATGGCTTATTTTGCATTGCAATTTGTACAAAGCTGGATACCGATTATTTTGAGCTTGGCTGCTTCCAGTTTGTTGTATGTGGCGGTGGCTGATTTAATTCCGGGGCTACATAAACGTACAGAATTGAAAGCTACGTTGGCTCAAGTATTACTCATCTCTTTGGGTGTTAGTACTATCTGGTTCGTGCATAGTGTCATCGATTAAGTGGCTGATATTTTCTTTGGTGGCTCGTTTATGTCGGCGATGTTTTATTCCAAGAATCCATAACAGTAAAGCGCAGGGCAGTAAGCCATAAAATATAAAGGTGAGTATGCCGGAAACTACTGTTTTTTCAGTAGCCGCCATCAGCACCGTGACGTAAAGCCAAGCAATTGCAATAATGTACATAGTGTTAAATTAATTAAATGATGGATCGATATTGATGAGTTCAATTGTTACAAAAAAACAAGTTCCAAAAGTTGGTTTCGTTTCTCTTGGCTGCCCTAAAGCGGGTTCAGATGCAGAACGTATTCTCACCCAATTGCGTGCCGAAGGCTACGAAATTTCAGGCAGTTATGAAGATGCAGATTTGGTGGTGGTGAACACCTGCGGCTTTATTGATAGTGCTGTAGAGGAGTCGCTCGATGCCATTGGCGAAGCGATTAAAAAAAATGGCAAGGTCATTGTAACGGGTTGTCTGGGTGCAAAATCCGGCGTGGTTCAAGCCGCACACCCAAGCGTACTGGCCGTCACGGGCCCACACGCGCTTGAAGAGGTGATGACTGCCGTGCACGCCAATTTACCCAAACTGCACGAGCCCTTTGTAGACTTGGTGCCGCCGCAAGGCATCCGTTTAACGCCTAGCCACTATGCCTACCTGAAAATTTCAGAAGGTTGCAACCATAGATGCAGCTTCTGCATTATTCCAAGTTTGCGCGGTGATTTAATCAGTCGCCCGATTGGTGATGTGCTCAATGAAGCTGAAAATTTGGTCAATGCAGGTGTTTCTGAAATTTTAGTAATTTCGCAAGATACTTCAGCTTACGGCGTAGATGTGAAATATCGTTCTGGCTTTTGGAATGGCCGTCCAGTAAAAACACGCATGACCGAACTGTGCCAAAGTTTAAGCGACTTAGGTGTTTGGACGCGGTTGCACTATGTGTACCCATACCCGCATGTGGATGAAGTGATTCCGCTGATGGCCGATGGTCTAATTTTGCCGTATTTAGATGTGCCGTTTCAGCATGCCAGCCCACGTATTCTCAAAGCCATGAAACGCCCGGCACATGCTGAAAATAATCTGACACGTATTAAAGCTTGGCGTGAAATCTGCCCGGACATTACCGTGCGCAGTACCTTTATTGCGGGCTTTCCAGGTGAAACGGAAGATGACTTTCAAATGCTGCTTGACTTTTTAGAAGAAGCGCAATTGGATAGAGTTGGCTGCTTTGCTTATTCCGCCGTGGATGGCGCCAAAGCTAACGAATTGCCAGACCAAGTGCCGGAAGAGGTAAAACAAGAACGTCTAAGTCGCTTTATGGCGGTGCAAGAGCACATTAGCGCCGCTAAACTACATAGCAAAATTGGCAGTATTCAAACAGTATTAGTCGATGAAATTGTGACGGATGTTGAAGGCAATATCGAAGCCATAGGCCGTACCAAAGCCGATGCACCTGAGATTGATGGTGTGGTGTATATGGAAGATGCAGAAGGCTTAACGCCAGGTGATTTTGTAGAAGTAGAGATTTATAGTGCAGATGGGCATGATTTGAGGGGCGGGCCGCCGAGGGGTTGAGTGTTTTGGATAGCAGGGGCATCATTTTTGGTTGTTTATTGAAAAAACTCTCAATTTCTGTCATTCCGTGTCAGGCACGGAATGACAGAAAGAAAAGGAATTGAACATTGAAAAATAAGACCATTGCCATTCTGGAAAACCGTGCAGGGGAGCAGCTTGCCGATTTAGTGAGAAAATATGGTGGCACACCTTTTTCGGCGCCCGCGTTGGCAGAGATTCCTGATATTGACCACGTGCTGATAGCGCAATTGATTAAAGACTGGCAGGCGGACCTGCCGGATATTTTCATTTTCCAGACGGGTGTAGGTGTTAAAGCCTTGTTTGCAATTACAGACTCCTTGGGCATTACAGAGCAGTTTTTGCAAATTCTTGCATCTGCCGTGATCGCGGTACGCGGCACTAAACCCACGGCTGCATTGCGTTCACGCAATGTGCGTATTGATTTGACTGCAAAGGAGCCTTACACCACTGCCGAGGTGCTGGCTGAGCTTGATGCGAACCCTATCGCAGGTAAACGTGTGGTGGTGCAGCGTTACGGCGATACCAACTGGGAGTTGCAAGGCGCGCTTGAAGCAAGAGGCGCGCAGGTGACGGAAATTGCTACCTATCGCTGGAGCCTGCCAGAAAATACCAAGCCTATGGTTGACCTGATGGATGCACTGGATGCTGATGCGGTCGATGTGGTATGTTTTACTAGCGCATCTCAAGTTCACAACCTGTTCACTGTTGCTCAGCAACTTGACCGCAAGGAAATGCTGCAAGCTGGCCTGAACAGGAGTATGGTAGCATCCATAGGTCCAGTATGCACAATGGCGCTGGGTAAGTTTGGCATCAGGGTAGATATCGAGCCGCACCCGCCTAAACTAGGGCCTTTCATAAGTGCCATCAATAGCAAGTTTGCATAACTGCTTTATATTGGGTAGGCCAGTAAGTCGATATTTACCAAAATTAATTAAAACGGCTAATTAAACAAATCTGGCAATATCGGTGCAGGTCGTTGGCTATCGGCGCGGTCTTCTAAAAAGTCAAAGGTGAGCGGACATCGGGTTGGTTTACGTGCGGCTTTGCGGCGTTTGGGTGTGGCTGATACTAAATCGATATAAGGAGTTTGGCTGATGCGCACGTAGCCTGAGCTGGCTAATTTTTGTGCGGTGGTTTCAAATAAGCTTAGTGGGTTGTCAATGTTTTGCAAAGTAACAACTGCTTTGCTTACCTTTAGCACGTTGTACATTACAAACTTGCTTGCGGTTTGTTTGCCGTAAATTTCGCCGGTATGAATATCCACAATGCCTCCTAGCCCTAATGTTTATGTATATTATCGTCACAATCTGCGATTAACAAGAGTTTTGGTGTTGATCAACTATTTTCTGCGTAGATCGATATGTTATTAGATGTGTGTTTTTGGCTCTGCTGCATTGTGTTCTAATGTAAAAATGAACAGAATGGCACTAAAGAACCTCTGAAAAGAGATCGCGTAAACAATGGAGCAACTAATGGTATTCAACGCACCACTCAATAAGTCTGGACAACATTCACAAAAAAGCATCTCGAAGACTGTGTCGTTTGCGTTGACCGCAAAGGTTACAACGGTTGCGTTAATCGCAAGCTTGCTTTTAATTGGGTGCGGTAAGAAAGATGATGCAGCAGCGCAAGCAGGAGCGGCGATGCCGGCTATGCCTGTAGGTGTTGTTGAATTGCAGCCTGCCAGTGTGCCGATTAGTGCTGAGGCGGTAGCGCAAACGGAAGGTGCTAAAGAAGTGGAAATACGCCCACGTGTTGGCGGCATTTTACTTAAAAAATTGTTTGAAGAAGGTGCGCCGGTAAAGGCAGGGCAGGCGATGTTTTTAATTGACCCAGTGCCATTTCAAATTGCACTTTCAAATGCTAAAGCACAATTAGCGCAACAAGAAGCGCGGGTTGAGCAAACGCAACGTGAAGCTGGGCGCTTGGATGGCTTGTTGGCAACGCAATCTATTAGTAAGCGCGAGGCTGATAACGCATCGTCTGACAACAGCATGGCGCGCGCAGGGCTTGCGCAGTATGTAGCTGGCGTACGTGAAGCTCAGCTGAATTTATCTTACACCACGGTCACATCACCATTATCAGGCATTGCAGGACGTTTTGAGTTCTCTGAGGGCGCATTGGTGAATGCAAATACAAGCTTACTCACTAAGGTCAGTCAAATTAGCCCGATTTGGGTGCGATTTAGTTTGTCTGATAGCGAATTGGCGTTGCTTGGCGGGCATTTAACGCCAGCGAATGTGAAAGAAGTAACATTGGTACTAGCTGACGGCAAAGAATACGCTAAAAAAGGTAAATTGAATTTTGCCGCGAGCGGCATAGACCCGCAATTGGGCACGCAGCAATTGCGCGCTACTTTTGAAAATGATGATAATGCGTTATTGCCAGGTCAGTTCGTGCGTATCCGCGTGACTACTGGCACACGCGACGATGTGTTTTTATTGCCGCAAACTGCGGTGTTAACGAATGATCAAGGTAAGTTTGTTTTTGTTGCCGAAAAAGGTAAGGATGGCAAAATTATAGTCGGTGTTCGCCCGGTTCAAGAGGGCGGTTGGCAGGGCAGTAGTTGGTTGATTTTGGGCGGACTCAAAGCTGGTGATCTGGTAATTGCAGATAATTTAATTAAAGTACGTCCCGGTGCAACTGTTAATCCACATCCTTTAGGCGAGGCGCCTGCAGCGATACCCTCAAGTAACAAACCTGCCAAATAGGATAAAAAGCCATGACCAAATTTTTTATCACACGGCCAATTTTTGCCTCGGTGCTTTCTATCATTATTGTGTTAGCAGGCCTGGCGGCTGCATTCAAGCTGCCGATAGCGCAGTATCCACAAATTGCACCACCTACTGTGACTATTACGGCGACTTATCCTGGTGCGAGTGCAGATACGCTCTCTAAAACCGTTGCAGGGCCAATTGAAGAGCAGTTGAGTGGCGTTGATAATTTGTTGTATTTCAACTCTAGCGCCGATTCCAGTGGTACTTTGGTGATTACAGCCACGTTTGAAGTGGGTACCAATATAGACCAGGCAACTTTCAATGTAAGCAATCGTGTGAACATTGCCACGCCACGCCTGCCAGATGAAGTTCGTCGTAATGGTTTGATTGTGCAGAAAAAATCGAATGACATTTTGTTAGTAGTGATGCTCACTTCTAAAGATGTAAAACATAACCGTCTATTTTTAAGTAATTATGCCACCCTAAATGTATTAGATGAATTGAAACGTGTGAAAGGCGTAGGTGACGCGCTGATATTTGGCGGACAGGATTATGCGATGCGTATTTGGTTGCGGCCAGATCGCATGGCGCAACTAGGTGTCAGCACCAGTGATATTGCTACGGCGATTAGTGCACAAAATAATCAATACGCCGCAGGTAAAATAGGCCAGGAACCAGCGCCTGCAAGCCAACTGTTGGTTTATACCGTGACTGCTAAAGGTCGGCTGGTTGACCCTGCACAGTTTGGCAATATTATTATTAAAGCGGATGGTCCACGTGGTGTGCTTTATCTTAAAGACGTGGCAAGGATTGAACTGGGCGCACAAAGTTACAATGTGACATCTGCACTCGATGGGCAACCTGGCGTTGCTATTCCTGTCTTTTTGCAGAGTGGTGCTAATGCGCTGGACACTGCAAAAGGCATTAAACTAAAGGTGGAGGAGCTTAAACGCAGATTTCCTGCAGGCATGCAATATACCATTCCTTATGACACTAGCGATTTCGTTAAGGCTACCATTAAAGAAGTATTTAAAACCTTTGGTGAAGCCTTGATTTTGGTGGTGCTGGTGGTGTTTTTATTCTTGCAAAGTTGGCGTGCAACGCTTATTCCAATTATTGCTGTGCCAATTTCCTTGATTGGCACTTTTGCGGGGCTGTATATATTTGGGTTCTCCATCAATTTGTTGACTTTATTTGCCATGATTTTGGCGATTGGTATTGTGGTGGATGATGCGATTGTGGTTTTAGAAAACACTGAGCGACTGATGCGAGAAGAGAACCTGGACGCATTTCCAGCAGCGGTTAAATCTATCGGTCAGGTTGCTGCTGCGGTTGTCGCTATTGTCTTGGTGTTGTGCGCGGTATTTGTGCCTGTGGCTTTTCAGGGAGGTATTGCCGGTGAGTTGTATCGCCAATTCGCGGTGACTGTGGCGATTGCCGTGGTGATTTCTGGCGTTGTAGCCTTAACATTAACGCCCGCACTTTGTGCCATGATTTTGAAAAAAACGCACGGCGAAAACTGGTTTTTCAATGCGTTTAATGATGGTTTTAGTAAGCTTTCGCATTTTTATACAGACATCGTGGCATTAACGCTTAAGCATAGAATCATCGGCGGGCTAGCGTTTGCTGGTATTGTGATTGCTGTTATCTTCTTGTTTATAAAAGTGCCAGGCAGTTTTGTGCCAGCTGAAGATCAAGGGTATGTGGTGACTATAGTTGTGATGCCTGATGGCGCGACCTTAAGCCGTACGACTAAAACTACAGAAAGCATACGTGCTGCCATTGCACGCGACCCTGCTGTAGCACATGAGTTTGCAGTTAATGGTTTTGAATTGCTCACAGGCGCTAATAAAACAAATGCTGCCACCATGTTTGTACGTTTGAAAGATTGGAGTGAGCGCGAAACATCCGCAGAGCAAATTGTGGGTAAGCTTTTTGGTATAGGCATGAGCCAGCCAGATGGTTTGGCAATTGCGGTGAATCCGCCAGCGATTCGCGGTTTAGGTTCGGCAGGTGGTTTTGAAGTGTATGTGCAAAGTCAGCGGGATACAGACCCAATCAAGCTCGCAGCGGTGATGAATGGTTTTATAGATGCCATGCGAGCAGAACCAAAATTGACAGGGCTAAACACGTTTTTCCGCCCAACAGTGCCGCAGTTACTTATTGAGGTAGATGAAGCTAAAGCCATTTCACAAGGGGTCAAAATTTTAGATATTTATACCACTTTACAAAGTACCATGGGTTCATTTTACGTGAATGATTTCAACCGAAATGGTCGCACTTACCGGGTGCAGCTGCAGGCTGAGCCGCAGTTTAGAATGAAGCCGGAAGATTTAGGTAAGGTGTATGTACGTAGTCAGCCTAGTAGTCTATATCCTGCCGGCAATATGATTCCACTTTCAGCATTAAGCAAAGTCAGCACCATTGTGGGTGCGGAGCAATTAGAGCGTTATAACGGTTTGCTTTCAGCAAAAGTGTTTGGTAGTGGCGCGCCTGGTGTTAGCTCAGGCGATGCAATTAGCACGGTTGAGCGCATTGCTCAAAATAATCTACCGGATGGCTACCAAATTGCATGGACGGCGCAGGCCTACCAAGAAAAACGCACAGGCTCTGCTGCAATATTTGCCTTTGGTTTTGCCATTATCATGGTGTTCCTCATTTTAGCGGCTCAATTTGAAACCTGGGCATTACCGTTAGCGGTGATTATGGCTGTACCGTTTGCTTTAGCGGGTGCTTTCTTGGCGGTGCTATTACGTGGCATGCCCAACGATATTTACTTTCAGATTGGTCTCATAACGCTCATCGGTCTAGCGGCTAAAAATGCGATTTTGATTGTAGAGTTTGCTAGTCAAAAAATGGAGCAGGGCATGCCCGTAGCGCAAGCTGCACTTGAAGCCGCCAGATTGAGATTCAGACCCATAGTCATGACCTCAATGGCGTTTGTGTTAGGTATCGTGCCTTTAGTGGTTGCTTCAGGCGCGGGGGCAGCAGCCCGTCGCAGCATGGGTACAGGCGTGTTTGGCGGCATGATATTAGCTACTTTTGTGGCTACGATATTTATCCCGCTATTTTTCACTTGGCTAACAGGTAAGCATGTGAGACATCACGGTAATATGCCTACAGAAACAAACATAAGGGAAGCTGTATGATGCAGCACTTAAAATCCAGTCATGTTAAATGCGTTAACTTAAAACTTATTTCTTTAGCCGTAACTGCTGTGTTGCTGTCAGGATGCCAATCTATATGGCCAGATTATCAACGCCCGAAATTGGCTGTACCTGCCCAGTACAGCGGGGCAGATAATCAGACAAAAGACCAAGCTAATAGCCAAGTTGTGAGTGATTGGTGGACGTTGTACCAAGACCAAATACTTGATGACCTGGTGGGCAAAGCCCTTAAAAATAATACTGACATTAAGTTAGCTGCTGCACGTATCGAAGAGGCCGATGCTGTAATGCGCGAAGTAGGTGCTGCGCTGTTACCACAAGTTGACTTAAATGCGGCCGGTAGTCGTTCTCGCGTGACCGAAGCAGGTGCTTTTCCTGTTTTTTCTGGTAATCCACGCAATAATTTCAACATTAAACTTGCTACGTCCTTTGAGATTGATTTTTGGGGAAAATTGCGTCGTGCCAAGGACTCTGCACGTGCGCAAGCCTTATCTACCCGCTATGCAAAAGATACAGTTGCGTTATCTCTCTCTGGGCTGGTGGTAAGCAACTATTTGGTATTACGCAGTTTAGACTCACAAATTGCAATTTCGCAAGACAATTTAAAAAGCCGTAATTCAAGCTTGGCATTAACCATGCGTCGCCTGGAGGGTGGCGTAGCTTCTGCCTTGGATGTGCATCAAGCGGAAGTGGCAAGTGCTAATTTAAGCGCTCAACTAGCTGAGTTGGGTAGGCTCAGGGCATTAAGTTTGCATCTATTGTCTGTGTTGACCGGCGAGTTAGATTTGGATCTAGCCACGGCTGATATTAAGTCACTGCCAGTTCCGCCAGTACCTCCAGCAGGTTTGCCATCAAGTCTATTAGAAGCGCGGCCAGACGTGCGCCAAGCAGAAGAGCAGATGATTGCTGCTAATGCTGATATAGGTGTGGCAAAAGCTGCGTTGTATCCAAGCATTTTACTCACTGCGAGCTTGGGTGGTGAGAGTCTGGCGTTAGGTGATGTGCTGAAATCTGCTGCCCGTATCTGGACAGGTGGACTAAGCTTGAATTTGCCGATTTTTGATTCAGGTAAGCTTAACTCTCGCGTTGATCAAGCAAGTGCCAGGCAAAAACAAACCTTAGCTAGCTATGAAGGTGCAATTCAAAACGCTTTTAGAGAAGTGAATGATGCGCTTGTGAACTTACGTCAAAATTCTGAACGTGAAACTGCGCTCAATAGAAGTCAGGAATCGGCTGGAAAAGCGCTTGAAGTCTCAGAAAACCGCTATAAATCAGGCTATTCAGCTTACCTTGATGTGTTGGATGCACAACGTGTATATAACGAGACCATATTGGCATTTATTCAAAGTCGTCAAGCGAGGTTAGTTGCGACTGTAGCGTTATTTAAGGCGCTAGGTGGTGGTTGGCAGGGAAATGCAGTGGAACAGGTGAAGCTGGGAGGTTAGCTTTTTACTGATTATTTTATGGCTATTTATTTTTCGAGGTCTTTAGAATAGGCGACACGTATCCAATTTTCATGCTGTTCTAAGGTTTTGGTGAATTTAACTAGAATGTCTGCACCTGAAATATTGACCTTAAATGTGTCATTTTTGTTGTATTGAAGCCTGGGTATAATGAGCGATTCTTGTTTAGAAGTAGCAAATTCTTTGGGTAGGAATAGGCAAGTAAAATTTCCGGAGTTACTATCAAAGCTGACTGTATTAGCAAAGTCTTTTTTAGTAAGGATAACTGTATTAGCGAAACCACTATCGCTGAAATTATTAGAATTAGAAGTTTTAGTTACAATGCGGCTCATATTTTTGGCCTCTACGCAAAAAACTGCCCTGCTTAATATTTCAACTCCAATGCGCAATTCATTGCCTGCAATTGGTTTGATGCTACGAATGATACCGACCTTGGTACCATATTTTTGCTCTTTAACTGAAACGCTAACTATCATGCCCAGGCTCACCTCATTTGCTGGTTTGCTGATGTGCAAGCCGATGCCTTTGCTACTTTCATCAACAATATTAGAATAGCCTGCACCTAGATCTACATAGATGATATTGGACTCGGTGTAGCCTTTTATAATATGGTGAGAGGCTAGTCGCTCTTCGAAAGACTTATTTCCTTGATAAGACTTTTCTCCACTCTGTACTTGAATATTTTCATATTGTTTTATCTGGTCACATATATCATCAAAGCCATAGGCGGTGGTTGCAGATTTAGCCGTTTTGATGCGGTCAACGCTTCTGCGTTGACGTTTGTAGTCACCACGAGACCATTCGGTACGTAAAATTTCCAAAGTGGCTAATGCATGCTTATTATTGATAAGTTCTTGCATCGATTCTTGTTTAGGAGAGATGTTGAATTCAATAAGTGAGAGACATAATTCAATTTTTGAATTGATGCTATCAAAACACCAATAGCGATAAGTATCTGTTGGCTTGAAATTTCTAATACGCTTGGCGGGTACGTCACTAGCCGTATCTACGTAAAATAGATGCCTTTTCTCATCAAATACATTTTGAATGAGAATCTTTGCAGTCCATATCGTGAGCATTTTGCTGACTAATTCAATTTGTTTACGTTGGAAGCTCAGGCTTTCCAGGCTACCAAGCATGCAAGCTTGAATATATGCAGACGAAAGTGTAGAAGGTTCCTGGTCTTCATAGGTTTGTGCGTTGCTATCGAGTAGAGATTGCCTTTCTCCGATTAAGTAAAGCTTGGAAATTTGTAGCCATACATTTGCTGGAGCACTCTGATATTTGTAGTAACGACATTTAATCATTTGTGTCGCGCTATAAATAGCGCGTGCCAATATGATTTGTAGCGACTGGTGTTCAAGTGGCGCCAGATTTTCTACCAGTGTGAGATAAATCAGAAATGTTCGGCGGTGATATAAGAATACTGCATTTGCAATACGCTCTTCAAGCTCAAGGCTAATATGGTCTATATTGATGTAATGCGCAGTAATTCTTTCGACAATGATGTGTGTTTTTTCGTCAATTGAAAATAATTCTTCGAGATATAGATCATCCTGGAAGATGTCTTTTTTGAAATCTATATTTAATTGCTGTGTTGAATACTCAATTGCCGAGACGTCGTCCATCCCGTTTAATTCATTAGCCCAAGTCAAAGCCCCCGAAGGCTTTAGGGGCTGTGAATGATTAAATATTTTTTGAAATAATCTCATTTGACTCTTTGTTTTTTTGCATGTATTTGTATGTACATTTTTGTAAAAGCAAATAATGTGCCAGCCAACACATTTCTATTTTAGCCAAGCTTTCTTTTGTCAAATGGTGGCGTTTCTGTCATTGTCATTACGGTTGTTTGTTCGCTTGCCTGTTGAAGCTGCGCCAAGGTTAGCGTGTTGTGAATAACTGACTACATGATTATTTAATCATTGGTTAATTTGTCATTATTGTTGAACAAGCACGATAAAACTGATGATAACTTTAGAGCGAAACACTCGACCATGATAAAATATCGACATTATTGTTAAATGTTATTCAATATGACTGTTCGTACACGTTTTGCTCCAAGTCCCACAGGTTTCCTTCATATCGGTGGCGCACGCACCGCATTATTTTCATGGGCTTTTGCTAAAAAGCATGGTGGTGATTTTATCCTGCGCATTGAAGATACGGATGTTGCGCGAAGTACGCCGGAGGCTGTGCAAGCCATATTAGATGGCATGCAATGGTTAGGGCTGGATTATGACGAAGGCCCCTTTTACCAAATGCAGCGGATGGAGTCTTATAAGAAAACACTTAAAAAAATGCTGGATGAAGGAAGTGCTTATTACTGCTACTGCAGCAAAGAGGAACTTGATGCTTTGCGTGAAATGCAAATGCAGCAAGGTATAAAGCCGCGTTATGACGGCCGATGGCGCCCTGAAGCTGGTAAGGTTTTACCGCCGCCACCTCAAGATATTCCACCGGTTATTCGCTTCAGAAATCCGCAATCAGGCCATGTGGTGTGGCATGATTTAGTCAAAGGCGAGATTAGCATTGCTAATCAAGAATTAGATGACTTGATTATTGCACGTGCAGACGGCACGCCAACCTACAATTTTTGTGTAGTGGTAGATGACTGGGAAATGGGGATTACGCAGGTGATACGCGGCGATGACCATGTGAATAATACGCCGCGCCAAATCAATATGTTAATGGCGCTTGGAGCAACGATTCCGCAATACGCCCATTTGTCGATGATTTTGGGTAATGATGGACAAAAACTCTCTAAGCGTCACGGTGCTGTGAGCGTGATGCAGTATGATGACGATGGCTATCTGCCAGAAGCTGTGCTGAACTATTTGGCACGCCTGGGTTGGAGCCACGGTGATGACGAGATTTTTAGTAAGCAACAATTCTGCGAGTGGTTCGATCTAGACCATATCACGCCTTCAGCCGCGCAATTTAACACGGAAAAACTCAATTGGTTGAATGCGCATTATATCAAGCAAGCAGATAATCAATATCTTGTAAGCGATATTACAAAGCGGCTAGCCAGGCTAGGCGTGACGGTTAGCAATCAGCCTGATTTATCTGCAGTAATTGACTTATACAAAGAGCGTGTTAATACGCTCAATGAGCTTGCAGCCAGCATTGCTTACTTTTATCAAAAGCCTGTGATGGATCAAGCTGCGGCTGAAAAACATCTGACCGCCGACATTAAGCCCGTCATTGCCGCGCTGGCCGAGTTGCTAAAGGATATTGATTGGCAAGCTGAGCATATACACCATGCGATCAACGAGGTGGTAACGCAGTATCAGTTGAAATTTCCTAAAGTGGCGATGCCTCTGCGTGTGATGCTGACTGGTAATGCACAATCACCTGGCATTGATCAAGTGATGGCTTTGTTAGGTAAAGGCGAAGTGTTAGCTAGAATTTTGCAATAAAGATTGAAATAATCAATATAGGCTCCATACAAAAGGCATGGATTTGTAAATAAAATCCAGGTTGTAGAATTAGATTGAAAAAATAGAACGAATTGTATTGTTCTTAGTTCCAACAAGAGTAATATCAACCATGTAGCTAATGCTATGCAACATTTATTTAACTCCAAGCAATAGGAGAAATCATGAATCAAAAAGGGCAAATGTTACAAGACCCATTTCTTAACGCCTTACGTAAAGAACACGTCGCTGTATCTATCTATCTCGTCAATGGCATTAAATTACAAGGTCAAGTTGATTCATTCGATCAGTACGTGATCTTGCTTAAAAATACCGTTACTCAAATGGTCTATAAACACGCTATTTCAACCATTGTGCCGGCACGTATGGTCAATGTTGCTTTGCCAGAAGGTGATGAATAAGCGTTGAAAGATTTGTTTGAACGACCAAGTGGTGGCGATGCGGCCGTTATGGTGAGCATAGATTTCGGCGATAATGATTACGAAGAAAGTCTGAGCGAACTTCGTCAGTTGAGCGTTAGCGCTGGTTTGTCTATACGCGGTACGATTGAAGGTAAACGTTCAACGCCTGATGCTAAACTTTTTATCGGCAGTGGTAAAGCCGATGAATTGTCACAAATGATGCAAGCCAGCGAGTCTAGTATTGCGGTATTTAATCATGATCTTTCACCCTCACAGCAACGCAATTTGGAGCGGCTGCTACAGGCGCGGGTGGTAGATAGAACGGGGTTAATCCTTGACATATTCAGCCAGCGCGCACAAAGCCATGAAGGTAAGCTGCAAGTTGAGCTAGCGCAACTGGAACATTTATCTACGCGCTTGGTTCGTGGTTGGACGCACTTAGAGCGCCAAAAGGGCGGTATTGGCGTGCGTGGCGGACCAGGTGAATCGCAGTTGGAGTTAGATAGGCGAATGCTACGCGTACGCGTCAAGCAGTTGCGTGAAAAGCTCATCAAGCTCAAGGCGCAGCGCGGCATGCAGCGTAGGGCACGCCAGCGTTCAAACGTGATGACAGTATCGCTAGTCGGTTATACCAACGCAGGTAAATCTACAGTATTTAATCGCCTGACCAAAGCTGATATTTATGTTGCTGATCAACTATTTGCCACGCTGGATACCACTACGCATAAAGTTTTCATCGAGAATTGTGGCTCTGTTGTGCTTTCAGACACAGTTGGTTTTATTAAGCATTTACCACATGCTTTGGTTGAAGCTTTTAGTGCCACGTTGGAAGAGGCCGTGCAAGCAGACTTGTTGTTGCATATTGTGGATACTGCCAGCACTAACCGTGACGAACAAATAGCACAAGTAGATAAGGTGTTGCACGAAATTGGCGCGGCCAATGTGCCGCAGATTTTGGTACACAACCAAATAGATAGAGTAGGCTTGGCGCCATCTATTAGCCGTGATGAATATGGTAGAATTACAACCATACATACATCTGCCAAAACTGGTGAGGGGATGGATTTGTTAAGGTTGGCGATGGCAGAACATAGCCAGTATTTACAAAAGCTAAGCACCGAAGAAAGTGCTTATGCGTAATTTCAAGCGGCATTCAAAACGATACGTCGTTGCGGCGTGCGGATAATGCGATTTATCGCATATATTCCACGGAACACCAGTTTTTGCACTGTCGTTGTCGGTGCGCCTAATCTCGCTTTGAATGCCGCTTGAAATAACAGCATGGAAATGACAGTAGTTACCTTAAGTATTTAGAATGATTAAGTCTTTTTGGAGTATTAAATGATTAAATTTCCCGGATGGGGACAACGCAATAATGAAGGTCCGCCAGATCTAGATCAAGTCATGCGCGACCTCAGTCGTAAGATCAATACCTTATTTGGTAAGGGCGGTAATCAACAAAATAGTCAGCCCAGTACGCCTGGTGGTAATGGCGTTAACTTACCGATATTACCCATCATTGCGGTTGTTGCCTTAATTTGGCTTGCCACAGGGTTTTATATTGTTGATCAAGGTTCAGTAGGCGTAGTGCAGCGTTTTGGTAAGCTTATCGATACCACAGAGCCTGGTCCGCGCTGGCATTTACCTTATCCTATAGAAGCCGTTGAAGTGGTGAACATGGAGCAGGTACGTAGGCTTGAAGTGGGCTACAGAAGTGGTGGCGAGGGTAGTGGAAGCAAAACCAAGCAACCTCATGAAGCTTTGATGCTGACCGAAGATGAGAATATTATTGATTTGCAATTTGCGGTGCAATACAACCTTAAAAGCGCTACGGATTATTTATTCAATAACCGCTCTACCGATGAAGCCGTAATGTCTGCCGCTGAAACAGCGATTCGTGAAGTAGTTGGTAAGAATAAATTAGATAATTTATTGCAAAAAGGTTTGCAAGACACTTCAGAACGTATGCAGGTGATATTGGATAGCTATAAAACTGGCGTGAAAATTATCAGTGTTTCACTGCAAAGTGCGCAGCCGCCGGAGCAGGTACAAGAAGCGTTTGAGGATGTAAACCGCGCTAACCAGGATAATCAACGCCAAATTAACGAAGGCCAAGCCTACGCCAATGATGTAATACCAAAAGCGCGTGGTACAGCCTCAAGATTATTGGCCGAATCAGCAGGTTATAAATTGAAAATTGAAAGTGAAGCCAAAGGTAACGCCAGTCGATTTGATCAGATTTTGGCGCAGTATAACAATGCGCCTGAGGTTACGCGTCAGCGTTTGTTTTTAGATGCGCAAGAACAAATTTTGTCTAGTGTAAGCAAGATAGTAGTTGATCAAAAGGCGGGTAATAGCATGTTGTATTTGCCGCTTGATAAGTTAATTAACGCCACGGGTAATACAATACCTCAGCAGTCGCAATCAATGCAGTCACTCAATCCACAGGCGGCTGTAGTGCCAGAAACACCCGCTGCAACTGATCGCACACGTGATGCTTTCCGTAGCCGTGACAGAGAAAGCAGATAAGGGGTAGTGATGAAAAATTTAACGAGTAGTCTAATTGTGGTTTTTATAGCAATGGTATTGTTATCGGCATCTGCTTTTAATGTGAATCAAACACAATATGTATTGGTGAAGCGCTTAGGTGAGATAGTGGCTGTTAAAAAAGCACCGGGGCTTTATTTCAAAGTGCCGTTGGTCGATGATTTGAAATATTTTGATAATCGCATTGTGACTCTGGACTGGGAACAACCTGCTAAATTTATTACCAGTGAAAATAAATACATGCTGGTGGATTCATTTGTGAAATGGCGCATTATTGATCCAGCTAAATATTATGTTTCTATTAAGGAGGGCGGTGAAGCTGCTGCAGAAGACAGGCTCTCAAAGGTTGTTAATGCGGGGTTGCGTTCAGAATTTGGTAAACGCACTGTGCATGATGTGATTGCAGGGGAACGTGATGCTGTTATGAATAGCTTGCGCAAAAAAGCTGACCTGGAAGCGCGCCAGATGGGTATTGAAGTGGTTGACGTGCGTTTGAAGCGCGTTGACTATTCTGAAGATATCAGCAAATCTGTTTTCGATCGTATGATTGCAGAGCGTAAACGCCTTGCTAATCAACTCAGGTCGGAGGGTTCAGCAGCATCTGAAAAAATTCGTGCAGATGCTGACAAGCAGCGTGAAGTAATTATTGCTGAAGCTTATCGTGAAGCACAAAAAACCAAAGGTGAAGGCGATGCTAAAGCGGCTGAAATTTACAATCAGTCTTATGGAAAAAACCCTGAGTTTTACGCGTTTTACCGTAGTACTGAGGCCTACAAAAACAGCTTTAAGAGTAAGAGTGACGTGATGGTGCTTGATCCTGGCTCAGATTTCTTCAAGTACATGCGAAGTCCAGCTAAAAAATAAAGTGAATAGCACATTACTAATGGCATTAGGCTTAATGCTCGTGTTAGAAGGGTTGTTGCCATTGCTGTTACCGCAAGCTTGGCGCGATACATTCAGGCGTATGATAGAACTCAAAGATGGGCAGCTACGTTTTGTTGGTTTGATGTCTATTATTGGTGGCTTAGTCTTAATGTTATTAAGCAAATGATGATTTGTTAAGTCAGTAATAAATAATAAGCGATGATGAAAAATGCGTAATTGGTTACTCCCCGAATATATTGAAGATGTGCTGCCAGCAGAAGCTGCACGCATAGAAACATTGCGTCGTATTTTGCTGGATTTATTCAAAGTGCATGGCTATCAATATGTGATTCCACCCATGTTGGAATACATGGAATCTTTGATTACGGGTGTTGGCCATGATTTAGACCTGGCTACCTTTAAGGTGGTAGATCAATTGACTGGACGTTTGATGGGCGTGCGTGCCGACATGACACCGCAAGCCGCGCGTATTGATGCACACTTGTTAAACAATCAAGGCATCACACGGTTATGTTATGCAGGTAGCGTACTACGGACCAAGCCAGATGGCCTGGCGCAAACGCGCGAGCCGTTGCAACTGGGCGCAGAGTTATACGGTCATGCAGGCGTTGCTAGCGACATTGAAATTCAACGTTTGTTGATTAAAGCTTTGCAAGCGATTGGCATTGGTCAGGTACACATGGATTTTAGTCATGTGAATGTATTCGGCAGCCTGATTGAGGCTAGTCAAATTGCACCACAGCTTGAGCAGGAATTATATGCAGCACTACAAAGTAAAGATCAATCCGCCGTTGCTTCGCTTTCACAACACTTGGATAAATCTACACGTGAAGCTTTAATTCAATTAACACAATTGAATGGCGATAAAACGATATTAGCTAAAGCCGCTAAAGTATTACCTGCTATGCCATCTATACAAGAAGCATTAGCCAGCTTAAACAAGGTAAGCACAGCGTTAGAAGATTTAGATGTCACAGTGAGCTTTGATTTAAGCGAATTGCGTGGTTATCACTACCATAGCGGTATAGTGTTTGCTGCCTACGCACAAGGCTATAAAGGGCCGTTAGCTTTAGGTGGGCGTTATGATGAAGTAGGCCAGGCATTTGGGCGCGCGCGGCCAGCAACAGGCTTTAGTTTAGATTTACGTGGTGTGGTGACAGCCTTGCCGCCGGCTAGGTCAGGGATGGCGATATTTGCACCAGTTGGCGAGAATGATGTTTCAGTTGAAGATAAGGCTTTATCTATTAAAATTGATGCGTTAAGAGCAGAAGGCCATGTTGTTGTACAAGCACTTGCAGGATTTGAAACGTATAGTAATGAATTAAATTGCGATAGAAAGTTAGTGCATTACAATTCTGGCTGGCATGTGGTAAACATTGAAAGAAGCTAAGTGCAGCACCAATATGCGTTGAATATCTCAGCGTATAAATTTAAATAAACACACACAACTTAAAGTATAAAATTAACGTTATGGCAAATAAAGCAGCAAAAAACGTAGTCGTCATTGGCACACAATGGGGCGATGAGGGTAAAGGCAAGATTGTGGATTGGCTCACCGACCATGCGCAAGGGGTTGTGCGTTTTCAAGGCGGCCATAATGCAGGACATACGTTGGTAGTAGGTCAAGGCGATGCGCAGCGAATTTATAAACTTAACCTTGTTCCATCAGGTATTGTGCGAGCCGGCGTAAATTGTTATATCGGCAATGGCGTAGTGTTAGATGCTGGGCATTTGTTGTACGAAATTGATTCGCTGGAAAAAGATGGTTTAGACGTAAGAAGCCGCTTAAAAGTCAGCCCAGGTTGCCCGTTGATATTGGATTATCATGTGCGTTTGGACGTGGCGCGTGAATTAAAACGTGGCGCAGACAAGAAGATTGGCACCACAGGCAAAGGCATAGGTCCGACTTATGAAGATAAAGTTGCGCGTCGCGCATTGCGACTTTATGATTTATTTTACCCTGCACAATTCAGTGAAAAATTACGCGATGTGCTGGATTATCACAACTTTGTACTGACGAAGTATTTAGGCGCAGAAGCGGTTGATTTTAATCAGCAATTAGATTCAGCATTGCAAAAAGCCGATTTAATCAAGCCTATGGTTGCGGATGTTTCAGCCGCATTGTATGAAGCTAATGCAGCAGGTCAGAACCTATTGTTTGAAGGCGCACAAGGCACTCTGTTAGATGTAGATCACGGCACTTACCCTTATGTAACTTCTAGTAACTGTGTTTCAGGTCAGGCTGCGGCTGGTGCTGGTGTTGGCCCAAATATGCTGCATTATGTGTTGGGTATTACTAAAGCCTATACCACACGCGTTGGCGGCGGCCCCTTCCCAAGCGAGTTAGACATTGAGTCTGAACATTGCCCGGGCAATCAAATGTCAGTTAAAGGCCAGGAAATTGGCACAGTGACTAAACGTAAACGCCGTTGTGGCTGGTTTGATGCCGCCGCACTACGACGCTCAGCTATGATCAACGGCCTTACAGGCTTGTGCATTACTAAATTAGATGTGTTGGATGGCATTCAAGAGCTCAACATATGTACTGGTTATACGCTAGATGGCAAGCATTTGGATTTATTGCCAATTGGCGCTGATGATGTAGCGCGCTGCCAACCTATTTATGAAACAGTGCCGGGCTGGAGTGACAATACTTTTGGTGTAAAAACATGGGATGGGCTTCCTAAAGCTGCTCAAAACTATCTCAAGCGTTTAGAAATATTATGCGGTGTGCCAGTAGATATTGTGTCTACAGGGCCTGAGCGCGATGAAACGATTGTGTTACGTCATCCGTTTGCTTAGATTGTTTTTAGGCTGTGAATAATATCTCCAATCAACGTCTAGCATGGGCCATCACGGGTTCTGGTCATTACCTGCGGGAGTGCCTGGCAATCATCAGCACACTACACGATGTTGATTTGTTTTTAAGTAAGGCGGCTGCTGAGGTTTTACAACAATATGGCTACAAACATAATGTTGGAAAAGTGTATCAAGACAAAACCGCCAGCAGTGTCCCAGTTGAATTATTCTATCAAGGTCATTATCACAGCTTGGTGATTGCACCAGTTACTTCTAATACCATAGCTAAAATGGTGTGCTTCATTTCCGATAATTTAGTGACTAATCTTTATGCGCAAGCTGGAAAAACGCGTATTCCTAGCATCATTTTTGCCTGTGATACCGCGCCTGAACTGGAGTCGGATGCACCTCGTGACAACATCGTAAGAGTATATCCACGTAGCATTGATTTAGAAAATGTCACTAAAATAAAAACGTTTGAAGCAACCACTGTAGTAGATGATATGCAAAGTTTAAATGCTAGTGTGCGGGCGAGGATGCAGGCAATATCGCAAGCGGCTGTAGATGCTACAGTGCAAATTAAAGCTTAGTCTAAATGGCTGAAAATCTACTTTTTTTGACAGGTAAACTTGCAGAAAAAAGCCTGAAAAAAGTGTTAGAAGAAGTACAAAATAACCCAAAAACACCCCCTTTCAAATATCGAATTCAGCAAATGGGTGTGTCTGTGGCCGCGCTAATGACGCCTGATTTAATTGCCCGCAGACTCAAAGAAACTGGCGACGCAGATAAAATTATCTTGCCTGGACTCTGCCAAGGCGACATAGCCCAGCTTGAAGCGAAATATGGCGTACCAGTTGAACGCGGACCTGCAGATTTGAAAGATTTACCGCAGTACTTTGGCCATGAGGGTGTTGCGCCTGATTTAAGCCAATATAGCGTGCAGATTTTTGCAGAGATCGTTGATGCGCCTTTTTTAAGTGTTGAAGGCATTATCAAAAAAGCACAGTACTACCAGGCGCAAGGCGCTAATGTTATTGATTTAGGTTGTTTGCCTGCAGTGCCTTTCCCGCACTTAGCCGATGCAGTTAAAGTCCTCAAAGAGTTAAACTTTCAAGTGAGCGTAGACTCGCTCAATACCGATGATTTGTTGACGGCAGGCAGTGCGGGCGCTGATTATTTACTCAGCCTGACAGAAAATACTTTGTGGGTTGCTGATGAAGTAGCTTCTACGCCAATTTTAATCCCTGCCAAGCCACATAGTTTACCTTCGCTATATAGGGCGATTGAAGCTTGCTTAAAACGCAATAAACCTTTTATTGCCGATGCGATTTTAGATCCAATCCATTTTGGATTAACCAATTCAATCGTGCGTTACCAAAAGTTACGCAAAAAATATCCTGATATTAAAATCATGATGGGCATAGGCAACTTAACCGAGTTAACGGATGCAGATACGACAGGGATTAACGCACTATTATTCGGCATTATCAGTGAGCTTGATATTCACGCAGTGTTAGCTACTTCAGTGAGCCCCCATGCTGTGAATGCAGTACTTGAAGCAGATATTGCCCGGCGTATCATGCATGTGGCAAAGCTTGATGATCGGTTGCCTCGTGGGTATAGCAATGGTTTGTTAGGGTTGCATGACAGACGTCCGTTTACTTATAGCGCAGACGAAATAAGTGAAATAGCGTTGCTGATTAAAGACCCTAGCTTTCGTATTCAAGTGAGCGAGTTAGGTTTGCATATCTACAATCGAGATGGCATACATGAGAGCATTGACCCATTTGCACTTTACCCACACTTAAAAGTAGATAGTGATGCTTCACATGCGTTTTATTTGGGCGTAGAGTTAGCCCGCGCGCAAATTGCGTGGCAACTTAAAAAACGGTATGTGCAAGATCAAGAAATTGATTGGGGTGTAGGCAGTCAGGCGCAAGATAACTTGACTAAAAATACAATAGGCAAGACTGCACATCGAGAAGCTTCGATTAAGGAGCGCCGAGATGCGGTCAAGAAATCTTAAAATACAATGATATTTGAAACTATTATTACCAGTATAGATGCACATGGCAACGCACATGTCACGCCGTTTGGCGTGCAAATGCAAGATGGCTTAGTGGTTATTTCGCCATTTAAGCCTTCTACCACGTTAGAAAATATTCTGGCAACAGAACATGCGGTAATGAATTTGACTGATGATGTGCGTGTATTTGCTGGCGCATTAACCAGACGGCAAGCATGGGCGTTATTGCCAACAGAAAAAATAGCGGGATTCAGGTTGGTAGACACTTTGGTGCATAAAGAATTAAAGCTAGTCAGAGTTAAAGAAGATGCTTTTCGACCACAATTATTTCTGGAAATAGTGCATGAGGTGCAACATAAGCCGTTTCAGGGATTTAACCGTGCGCAAGCAGCAGTCATTGAGTTGGCTGTATTGGTGAGCAGGTTAACCAGATTGCCCATGGAAAAAATTACACAAGAGTTAGACTATCTCTCTATTGCAATAGAAAAAACGGCAGGTACGCGTGAGCTTGAAGCATGGGCGTGGCTCGTTGAGGCTGTGAATAATCACCAAGCCGCGATGAATGGCGAAAACTTTGCATAACGAGACATTGGGCATGACACAATTACTCATTAGCGTTACGAGCATCGAAGAAGCGAAAATCGCTTTAGAAAATGGCGCGGATATTATTGACTTAAAAGATCCAGGTGCTGGTGCACTAGGCGCACTGCCGATAGACCAAATAAAATTAATCGTTGCTTTTGTGAATGCTCAAAAACCAATCAGTGCAACCATAGGCGATCTACCTATGCAGCCAGATTTAATAGTTCAGCACGTCACCCGGTTAGCAAGTACAAATGTAGATATTATTAAAATTGGTTTTTTTGAAACGCTTGATTATCAGCCATGTTTAGATGCATTGCAGATTATTACGCAAACAGGGGCAAAATTGATTGCAGTGTTGTTTGTTGAAAATACGTATCCAGCAGGCTTAATTGAGGCTATCAAAAAAGCAGGTTTTATTGGAGTCATGTTAGATACAGCGAAAAAAAATGGTTTAACCTTGATAGATTACTATTCAGAACAGCAACGTAAGCATTTTGCTCAAGAAGTGCTTAACTATGGTTTGTCATTAGGGTTGGCTGGTTCTTTAAAATTACAACATGTTGCGATTGCAAAAAAAATCAACCCTACATACATGGGTTTTAGAGGCGGTGTTTGTGCTGAGAACCAACGTCAACTAAGCTTGGATGCAGGAAAAATTAAAGCGATACGTAAAATAGTGTAAATTTGTTGTGTAAAACCAACAAAAAGCACCAAGAGTCGCCTGTTTATTGTGTTTAATAATTGCACTAATTGTATGGTGTGCGTAGTATGGCACCATACGAATTGCTATAGATCTATTTTAAATTAGGAGCCAAAACGAATGAAAAAAAATCTTATTAATATCGCAGTAGCTGCAACGCTGAGTTTCGCAGCATTTTCTGCTTCAGCAGACGACATGTATCGTGGTGCTTGGTATGCAGTACCAGGCGTAAGCTACATGAATACAGACAGCGATTTAGATGCTAACAATGGTGGTGGCGCTTTTATTCGTTTAGGTAAAGAGTTAAGCCCTAGCTGGGATATTCAAGGTGGCTTGGGCCATAACCGTGCGGGTGAAGATACAAGCATTCCTGGTGCAAGTGGTCGTTATAAGCAAACTACTTTAGGTTTAGATGCTTTATACATGTTCAGTCGTGATAAATTCCGCCCATTCTTATTGGCTGGTTTAGGCGCTGGTCGCAATAATGTTGATTACAACAACATTGCAACCCTTAAAGACAAAAGTAAAACTTCATGGTTGGCAAACGTTGGTTTAGGTGCACAGTATCTAATCAATGACACTTTTGGCTTGCAAGCTGACTTGCGCCACCAATGGACCCGTTCAAATGCCAAGGCCGCAGGTACAACATTTGATGCAGACAGTACAATCGGTAATACATTATTAAACTTGGGCGGTATCTTCCGTTTTGGTGCTCCAGCGCCTATGCCGGTTGCGGTTGCTCCAGAGCCAGCCCCGGCAGCAGTTGTAGAGCCTGCCCCAGCCCCGATGCCAGAACCGGCTCCAGCCCCGGCCCCGGTAGCTGAACCATGCAAACCAACACTTGAAACAATCACTGTTTCAGCAGAAAAATTATTTGGTTTCGATAAATCCAAATTAAAAGATGATGGTAAAGCTGCACTTGATGAAGCTGCTGCCAAAATCAAAGCGAATTCAGACATTGAGTTAGTAATGGTTACTGGTCATACAGACCGTTTAGGTTCAGAGGCATACAATCAAAAACTTTCAGAGCGTCGTGCTAATCAAGTAAAAGACTATTTAGTTTCACAAGGTGTTGATGCCAGTCGTTTACAAGCTGTTGGCAAAGGTGAATCAGAGCCTGTAGTTGCATGTGACGGTGTTAAAGGTAGTAAAAAATTGATTGAATGTTTACAACCTAACCGTCGTGTTGTTTTATCAGCTGAAAAACAACGTGAAACAGGATGTAAATAATTTAATAAATTGATACTTGATAAGTCTTTTTAAGATGGTTTTGAGTTAAATTTAAGAAGTAAAACTAAAGCCCCGCATTGCGGGGCTTTTTTATTGGTAAAATGAATGCTATGCCTATATCCAGTCAACCGTCCCATCCTGTTATCAATGCCGACCTTGTGATTGAAGCACGCTGGATTGCAACTGTGGTTCCTCAGCAACTGATACTAGAAAACTATTCGGTAATTATTCAAGCCGGCGTTATCGCTGATCTGTTGCCAATATCTGAAGCCAGGCAAAAATACACTGCAAACGCTTTAGTATGTTTAGATGATCATGTACTAATCCCTGGCTTAATTAATTTGCATACACATGCTGCGATGAACTTGATGCGCGGCATTGCTGATGATATGCCTTTAATGAAATGGTTAAGCGACCATATATGGCCCGCAGAGCAGGCGGTAGTTTCTGAGCAATATGTAAAAGATTCTACGTTATTAGCCTGCGCTGAAATGTTAAGTGGCGGCATCACTTGTTTTAACGAGATGTATTTTTACCCGCAGGCAGCGGCTAGTGCTACAAATCAAGCGGGTATGCGCGCAAATCTGGGTTTGGTGGTGATCGAATTTCCATCAGCTTACGCCAGCGATGCAGATGATTATTTGCAAAAGGGTTTTGCCGCACATGATAGCTGGCGTAACAACCCATTAATTACCTCATCTATAGCTCCGCATGCACCTTATACTGTTTCAAATAAAACGTTTGAAAGTATTATTACTTATGCTGAGCAATTAGGGCTTGGCATTCATACGCATTTACATGAAACCCGAGATGAGATTGCACAAAGTGAAACACAGTATGGCTTGAGGCCATTGCAGAGATTGGCCGCATTTGGCATGCTTGGCCCTAATTTTGTTGCGGCGCATTGTGTGCATTTGCTGAATAATGAAATTGAGATGTTGGCTGAGTATGGTTGTCATGTCGCGCATTGTCCAAGCTCTAATTTAAAGCTTGCTAGCGGCATAGCCCCGGTAGCGCAATTGTTGGCGCAGGGCGTAAACGTGGGCTTAGGCACCGATGGTGCTGCTAGTAATAACCGTTTAGACATTTTTGCTGAAATGCGCTTAGGTGCCCTATTGGCAAAGGGTGTTAGTGAAGATGCAACT
>CXWL01006070.1_pt1 | contig 55337 bp, 54 predicted proteins | sample 590931 | NCBI WGS metagenome assembly CXWL01 (sample SAMEA3498368, study PRJEB10139) | groundwater metagenome | biome: water well; material: biofilm material | place: Germany | collected 2015-04-27 | reverse complement strand
GAAGCTCTTCCACGAGCGTGGTGTCGCCGAGACGTCCACCGTCGATCTCGCTGCCGAGGCCGAGGTGTCGATCGGTCGGCTTTACTACTGGTTCCCCGACAAGGTCGCCGTGGTCCACGCGGTGATGCGCCGCTCCGAGCAGCGACTCCGCGACTTCCTGATGGCCACCATCGTCGACGAACCCGCCACCCCCACACCGGATCTGCTCCGACAGGTCGTCCCGCTGCTCGGGCAGTTCTTCAAGGAGCACCCGGGCTCGTTGGCCGTGCTGATGCGGGGACCGGTCGAACTCGATGATGCCGGTGAGCCGCTCTGCCAGCTGTTCGTGGAGATGGCCGCCAGGGTCGTGCACCAACGTGTACCGGGCATCGCCGACGACGAGTGCTCGCTGGTGGCCAACTCGATCGTGCGGATCGTGCTCGGCATGCTGGCCGAGTACGTGGCCGCAGACGACTCGTGGGCGCCGCACGTGCTCGACGAACTGATGTACATCCTGGCCGCCTATCTGCACTGCCGGTACCCGGGCCGCCTCGACGCCGTGTGGACCGACGAGACCGACCCGATCCGGCCATCGCGGCACCCACAGACCTACCCGACACCGCCGACACGGGTGTACCCGGCGCTCACCCCTCGCCAATGACGGGCCTGTTCGCCTACGGCACCCTGCTGCCGGGCGAGCCGCGATGGCACCACCTGCAGCCGTTCGTCGACAGCGATTCGTACGACGACGAGGTGCAGGGCACGCTGTACGACACCGGACTCGGCTACCCGGCAGCGACCTTCGGTGGGGCCACCACCATCATCGGCCGCGTGTTCCGGCTGCATGCTGCATCGATGGAGCGGGCGCTGGTGCACCTCGACGCGGTGGAAGGTGCGGTCGCGGGCGTGTATCGCCGGGTGACGGTCGAGACCGCGGGTCGCCGCGTCGTGTGGGCCTATGAGTACGGCGGTGGGCTCGAGCTCGAGCCGATCGTCGGTGGCTCGTGGCTCAGCCGTGCTCGCGGCAACACCAGCTGATCAGATCAGCGTCACCTCGGCGAGCGCCCTGATCGCCTGCTCGTCGATCGGGTCGAGCACCATGATCACCTCATCGGCGCCGGCGTCGGCGAACTCGTGCAGCCGCCGCCGGATCTGCTCGACGGTGCCGGTGACCGGCGAGGTTTCCGGAGCGTTGGTGCGGCCACCCGCCGAAGGACGCGATGCCACCAGCACGCACACGCTGCGTTCCACCTCCCCGGCCGGTCGTCCCACTGCTTCGGCGATGGAAGTGACCCGGTCGTTGAGCGTGGCGAAGCCCTCTGGCGTGTTGCCGCACTCGGTGAACCAGGTGTTCCAGATGTCGGCCGTCGGAAGGGTCGCGCGGAGCACACGTGCGCCGTTGCTGCCCACCATCACCGGCATCGGGGTGAGGCGAGCCGAGGTAGGGAGCAGCACCGCTTCGTGCATCGAGACGAACTCGTCGGAGGCGCTGATCCGGCCGCCTCGCACCAGAGATCGAATGATGTGGTACGACGACTCGAACCTGCTCACCCGGCGGTCGAACGGGATGCCGAACGCCTCGAACTCGGCCCGGTTCCAGCCCGCACCGAGCCCGAGCACGAATCGGCCTCCGCTCACCTCGTCGACGGTGGAGGCCATCTTGGCGATCAGTGCCGGAGGATGGAACCCGGCGCAGGCCACGAGTGGTCCGAGGGCCACACGTTCGGTGACCGCGGCGAGCGCGGCGAGCAGCGTCCAGGCCTCCCACGGTGCGCGATCGGGCAGGCCGTCGCCGCGGTACAAGAGGTGGTCGCCGAGCCAGATCGAGTCGAACCCCGACTCCTCGGCGGCACGCGCCATGGCGATGTACTCGGGCCAGCGAACAACTCGCTCCACCTCCGGCAGTTGCACGCCGATGCGCAAGGGTCGTCTCATCGGGGCAGTGTAGGTTCCGGTCGATGGGCAGGCGACGGTGATGGGCAGGCGACTGTGACCTGCAGGCGACGGTGAGCCGTCGGGCCTCGAGCCTCGTGGTCACCGCCGACGACTGCACCGGCGCCCTCGAGACCGCGGCGACGTGCGCCGACATGGGATGGGACGCCGCTGTCACCCGATCGGGCCCGCTCCCCGACGCCGCGTGCTCGGTGCTCGACCTCGGCACCCGCCACGTCGGGGTCGACGTCGCGGCGGCTCGGGTTCGGCACCTCGCCGAGCGGTACCCCGTGCATGCGCACAAGATCGATTCCGCCTTGCGTGGCAACTGGGACGTCGAGGTGATGACCTATGTGGCGTCCGGCCGCCGGGTGCTGCTCATCCCGGCTCATCCCGAAGCGGGCCGCACCTGCGTAGGTGGCGTGGTGCGCGTGCACGGTGTTCCCGTGCACCGGACCGAGCACGGGGCTGATCCCAGGTCATCGGCGCGCAGCAGCAGACCCGCAGCGCGGCTCGAGGGTTCGGTCGAACTGGCCGGCGGTGCCGTCGAGCGATGGCTTGCCGGACCGCGCTCCGGAGCGCCGATCGCAGTGGCCGATGCCTCGACCGTTGCCGAGATCGAGCACCTGATCGGCATGGTTCACCGCGCGGGCGCGGGCGTGGGCGATTCCGATTCCGATGTCCTCGTCTGTGGCCCATCCGCCGTGATCAGAGCGCTGGCCGGGTGCGCCGGCTTGGCGGCGGGGCCCGCGCTGCCCACGCTGCACCCGCCGGCCCTTGTGGTGATCGGCAGCCGCCACCGCGCGAGCCGGGACCAGCTGGAAGCGCTGCGCACCGGCGGCGTTCCCGTGTTCGAGCCCGGCGGTGTGCCTGACCGCCCTGGCTGGATCGCCGCCCCGACGGGTCGGGTGGTCGCCCTCGCCACCGATCCGCTGGCCGCGCTCGACCCCGACGAGGCTGCCAGGTCGTTGGCGGCCGCGGCTCATGCCTCCCTGGCGGCCGACGCCTTCGCGCTCGGGGATCGCTTTCGCACGGTTGTCCTCGTCGGTGGCGATACGGCGGGAGCCTTCATCGGCGAACGCCCGGTGCGTGTGCACGGGACACGTGAGCTCGGTGTCGCCCAGGGGACGATCGAGATCGACGGCCGGGAGATCGCGATCGTGGCCAAACCGGGAGCCTTCGGCGACGACGGTACGTTGGTTCGCCTGATGAACGAGTTGGCGCCGGCGTGAGCACCACCCCCCGCCGCGCCCGGGCCTTGCCGATCGCAGTCACGATGGGCGACCCATCGGGCGTCGGTCCGGAGATCGTGCTTCGCCGAGCTGCGGACGGCGGGCTCGACGGCTGCGTCGTCTTCGGCGACCTGGCGGTGCTGCGTCACGGCGCCGAACTGCTCGGCGTCGAGGTCGCCCTCGAAGCCGTGACCGATCCCTCGTCCCAACCAGACCGAGCCATCGCCGTGGTCGATCTCGGGCTGCTCGGCGCAGCCGACCACCGACCGGGCCGGCTCGATGCTGCGTCTGGCGCCGCGGCCCGCCAGTACGTGGTGTCGGCCACCCGCGCCGCGCTCGCCGGCACGGTCGCCGCTGTCGTCACGATGCCGATGAACAAGGAGGCCACGCAGCTCTCCGATCCCACCTTCGTCGGGCACACCGAACTGATCGCCGCCGAATGCGGGGTGGAGCGATACTCGATGATGCTGGCGGCCGGTGAACTTGCTGTCACCCACGTGAGCACTCACGTGTCGCTGCGCGAGGCGATCGAGCGGGTCACCACCCAACGGGTGAGCGACGTGATCGTCCTCACCCACGAAACGTTGCAGCGGTTCGTGCTGCGCCCCCGGATCGCGGTGTGCGGCCTGAACCCGCACGCCGGCGAGCACGGCCTGTTCGGCGCCGAGGACGCAGAGCAGATCGTGCCGGCGATCGAGCTGGCCCGAGCCGCCGGAATCGACGCCAGCGGGCCGCACCCGGCCGACACGGTGTTCCACCAAGCCGTCAACGGGCACCTGTACGACGCCATCGTGTGCATGTACCACGATCAGGGGCACACCCCGATGAAGTTGCTCGCATTCGAGGAGGGGGTGAACATCACCATCGGCCTGCCGATCGTGCGCACGTCTGTCGATCATGGCACTGCCTTCGACATCGCCTGGAAGGGCGTTGCCTTCACCGCCTCGTTCGACCACGCGTTGGCCTGGGCGCGCAAGCTCGCGGGGTGAGCCGGCGCGATTCGACCATCGGCTGGGAGGCGACCGGGCCAAGTGCCGTCAGCCGGCGCGCCGCTCGAGGCGCGCCTCGGGCAGCAGCACGAGCGAAGACACCACGATCAGCGCGGCGGCGATGATCGCCACCGTGCTCAGATCGAACCGTTCGATCACGACGAAGCCGAGCAACGGCGCGGACACCGCCCGGATTCCGGTGAACAACGTGTGCAGCCCCATGTAGTCGGCGACCCGACCTGGCGGTGCGAACTTCGTGACCCACAGCGTCCACATCAGATCGCCGCCGGCGCTACCGACACCGAACGCCACCGCTCCGAGGATCAGACCCGTGTTGCCGGTACCGGAGAAGAACGCGCCGACGTAGATCGCGAACAGGAGGTTCACCATGATCCGGGCCGAGAAGAACGACATCCGGTCGAACAGCCGGCCGAACACGGGCATGCAGGCCAGGCGCACGATCGATGGCACGGTGACCGTGAGCATCGTGATCTTCGCCGCGTCGGCGTTCACGCCGTACCTGGACTGGGCGAGGAACTCCACCCGCAGCGGTAGCAGCATGAGGTTGCCGAACCCCATGAACATCCATGCGATGAGCGTGAGCCGGAGCTGGCGGTCCTCGCCGAGCAGGTGGAAGTGGGGGAGCGCCGATGGATGGCGTCCATCGATGGGCGGAATCGGCTGCGACGGCAGGCGCCGCTGCGTCCACGCCATCGCCAGCAACGCCACCGTGCCGGCGAGCAACAGATGCCACCACAGACCGGCGTGTGCCGTGAGGTAGGTACCCATCGCGAGCCCGGCCATGGCGCTCACCGCGACACGGACGGCCATTCCCCGGCCGACCCGCTTGCCTCGATCCGCTGTCGAGAAGTTGGTCTCGTAGGTGGCGGTGAGCAGTGGGATCGAGGCGCTGATCGCGGCGACCCCGACGATCGAGCCGACCACGAGCAGGGCCAAGGGCCCGACCGCGGCGACGGCGAACCCGGCGGCGCCGATGGTGGAGATGAACGCGGCCACGCGCATCGCCGGCAGCCCGGACCGACGGACCGCTTCCGTGACGAACGGCGACACGAGCAGACCCACTCCCGACGCTGCAGCGATGAGGCCCTTCACCCATCCCGGCGCGTCGAACTGGGTGATCGCGATCGTCAGCAGCACCGATGACTCGAGCGGCAGGAGCATTCCCGCGGGGACCGATCGGGCGATGTCGAGCAGCTGCGTGCGCCGCACGATGTAGTCGTCGTCGGTCGGGCGGGATCGATCGTCGGGAGCGTCGAGGAGAGCCATCGTCGGGCGCAATCAGATGAGGCGACGCATCGCCGCGTCGGGAGTGCTGTTCTCCGAGAGCACCATCTCGACATCGGCGATCTGGCAGCCGCGCCCGCTGACGATGGCCGGGTTGATGTCGAGCTCGGCGATCTCCGGATGGTCGGCCATCAGCTGGGCTACCCGAACGATGGTGTCGACGAGGGCGTCGGTGGCGATGCCGGCCGACTGCAACGCGACGTTGGCGCGCGAGGCGAGGACGAGGTTCTCGGCCGCAGCCGGTGAAACGGGAACGAGGCGGCTCGTCTCGTCGCCGATCGCGTCGGCCGTCATGCCGCCGAGACCGAACGTGAGCAGGGCCCCGAGCCGCTCGTCGGTCGTGCAGCGGATCCGCACGTCGACCCCTGGCGACACCATCGACTGGAGGACCACGACGTCGGCATCGTCGCCGAGGCTGGTGCGCATCACCCCGAGGGCATCGGCGACCCCGTGGTCGTCGGGGAGGTCGAGGGCGACCCCGGCCTCCACCGATCGTCCGGCCCGGCGACGTGTGCTCTTCATCGCGACGGGATAGCCGAGCGTTGCCGCCGCGGCGACGGCCGACTCGGGCGTGGGATGGTCGAGACGAATCGAGTCGGGCACGGAAAGTCCGTAAGCCATGAGGATGGCGCGGCAGTCGTCGAGCGACGGCGTCTGATCACCGCGGTCGAGCACATCCGCGATCAGGGTCGCAACGATGCCAGGCTCGACGCCGAGGTCCGCAGGTGAAGGCAACGGAGCGGCGGCCTCGCTGTCGAGCCATCGGCGATATCGCCACATCCGGCCCAGCACGGCCGCGGCAGGCTCTGGGAACGAGAAGGTGGGCACGGCCGAACCCGGTTGGATGGGGCCGTCGTCGCGCCCGAGCATCACGGCCACCACCGGCTTGAGCGATCCTGCTGCTGCGGCGTCCACCTCGGCGACGGGTGCCTCGGCCGAGACGATCGGCGGCGCGTGGATCACGAGGACTGCGTCGACGGTGGCGCTCTCGATGGCGGCGCGGACGGCGGGCCCGAACTCGGCCGGCGCGGCTCGCCAGTCGAGCGCGATGGGGCTCTCGACGACGGTCAGTCCAGCGTTGGTGAGCGCGGCCCTGGCGAGTACTCCGGGGCTCCGCGAGTTCGAGATGATCGCGACCCGGGGTCCGGCCGGGATCGGTTGACTGGCGAGGACCCGCGCCGTGTCGAGCATGGATCGCACGGTCGGCACCTCGACGACGCCGGTCTGCTCGTAGAGCGCGGCAGTCGCCGCGCCGCGCCCGGCATCGCCGGTGCGGATGGCGACGATCGGTCTTCGTCTGCCGACGCGTCGGGCGATCCTGGCGAACTTGCGCGGGTTGCCAAACGTCTCGGTGTAGATCGCGATCACCGATGTCGCGTCGTCGTCCTCCCAGAACTGAAGGAGGTCGTTGCCGGACACGTCGCTCTTGTCGCCGAGCGACACGAACCACGACAGCCCCATGCCCATCTGCCGGGCGAGTTGGAGCAACGATGCGCCGAGCGAGCCCGACTGCATCGAGACGGCAATTCGGCCCGGCGGGAGATCGACCGGTACGAGCGCAGCCTGCACCCCCGACGCTCCCGGGGAGCGGCCCGTGGCGATGCCCATGCTGGCCGCCCCGATGATGCGCATGCCGTGGCGCCGGGCGCGGTCCACCACCGCGACCATGTCGATGCCGGCGCCATCGACGGCGGTGACGATGACCGCACCGCGAACGCGTCGTTCGATGCACTGCTCGATCACGTCGAGAAGGTCGTCGACGGGGCAGGCGATCACGGCGAGCCAGATGTCTTCTTCGATGTCGCCGACGGTGGGGTAGGCATGAACGCCGCCGATGGTGGCGTGGTTCGGGTTGACGGGGAACACCGGGAGGTCGAAGCCGTGGGTGACGTTCTGCCACAGCTCCCGGCCTATCGAGCCGATCCGGTCGGAGGCGCCGATCACCGCGATCGATCGGGGTAGCAACAACCGCGCCACCGATCGGCTGTCGGCGCGCTGTTCGCGCTGCTCGACCGAGTCGACGAACGCGGCCGTGTCGTCGAGGGTGAACTCGAGATCCATCACGCCACTGTCGAAGTGCCTGCGGATCGGCCAGCCTGCTTTGGCGAACACGCTGAGCATCGGGCGGTTGTCGGCCAGCACGTCGGCGGTGAATCGGTGGATGCCGTTCGTGCGGGCGATGGCCGCGAGGTGTTCGAGGAGGAGGGTGGCGATGCCCTTGCCCTGATGGGCGTCGTCGACCATGAATGCGACGTCGGCATCGCGCCGTCCTGGCCACCTCTCGTAGCTGGCCCATGCGACGAACTCGCCGCGGATCTCCAGCACCAGGGCGACGCGATCGACGAAGTCCACCTCGGTGAAGTGGCTGAGCTCGGTGTCGTTCAGCGTCGGCTTGGGGGAGAAGAACCGCCGGTACAGGTTCTCGCGTGGCTGTCGCTCGTGGAACGCGAGCAGCGTGGGGGCGTCGGCGCTCTGGATCGGCCGCAAGTATGCGCTCTCGCCGTCGGCAAGCACCACCGACGTCGCCCATGCCTCGCGCTTCGTCGTCACGTGGTTCAGCTTGCCACGTTGGAGGCTGCAGCCGACCGTTCTCGGCGTCCATCGCCAGGTATCCGGTCGGCACCTCGGTGCCCGTCTACTACGACCCCGCCAACCCGGCCAGCGCGGCGCTAGAGCGCTGACCCGCGCCCAATCGCTTCGGTCGGGTCGCGGTCAGATGATCCGGTCCTTCTCCACCACCACCACGCCACGGTCGCTCAGCACGAAGCGCTCGGCGTCGATCGCGGGATCGTGGCCGATGGTGAACCCGGCGGGGATCACCACGTTCTTGTCGATCACGCAGCGGTGCAGCTTGGCCCCGGCACCAACCCGAACACCAGGGAACAGGATCGACTCGGTCACCTCGGCGGCTTCGTCGACGTAGGTCTCGGGCCCGAGGATCGATCGATCGACCCGGCCGCCCGACACGATCGAGCCGGCGCACAGCAGGCTGTTGCCGACCGACGCAGGCGCTCCGCCCGACCCGTAGCCGAGCTTGGCCGGAGGCAGCGGCAGTTGCAGGCTGTAGACGGGCCACTCGCGGTTGTAGAGGCTGAACGGTGGCACGGGAGCGAGCAGATCCATGTTCGCCTCGTAGTACGCGTCGAGGCTGCCGACGTCGCGCCAGTAGCCCCGCTCGTGGTCGGATTGGCCGGGGATCTCGTTGGTGGAGAAGTCGTACATGTGGGCGACGCCTTGGGCGGTGAGNNGGCACCGGAATGGCCGCGACGGTGACGCCGGCTCCCGTGTCACGGTGCTGGGCCACCATCTGGCGGGTATCCATGTGGTAGATGTGATCGGCGCCGAACACGCACACCACGTCGGGTCGTTCGTCGCTGATCAGGTTGAGGTTCTGATAGATCGCGTCGGCCGATCCGCTGAACCACTGCGGGCCGCGCCGCATCTGCGCCGGAACGGGGGTGACGTAGTTGCCGAGCAGCGTGGAGAACCGCCAGGTCTGGCTGATGTGGCGGTCGAGGCTGTGGCTCTTGTACTGCGTCAGCACGACGATCTTCAGGTACCGCGAGTTGGCGAAGTTGGACAGCACGAAGTCGATGATGCGGTACGAGCCGCCGAACGGCACGGCCGGCTTGGCCCTGTCGGCGGTGAGCGGAGCGAGACGACGACCCTCGCCACCTGCCAAGACGATGACGAGGACGCGTGGTTCAGCCATACGCGCCAGAGACTAGACCCGCTCCGATCAGGCGTTCGCTCCGATCAGGCGTTCGTAGTGCTCGATGTGCGATCTCACTGGCCGGACCCAAGACCAGTCGGCCGTCATGCCGCGCCGCTGCATGGCCTGGCGGCGACGCGACTGGTTGATCGCCCGGGCCATGCGGTGAACGCCGTCGAGCAATGCCAACGAGGTTGGTTCCGACACCACGATCCCCGTCCCTCGGGACGCGACCCGGTCGATGTCGATCACCGTGTCGCGCAAGCCGCCGACGTTGGTCACGAGCGGCAGCGCTCCGTATCGCATGGCCTGCATCTGCGCGAGCCCGCACGGTTCGAAGCGGCTCGGCATCACGAACACGTCGGCTCCGGCGAACATCCGGTGGGCGAGCGCNNAGGGCTTCGACGAGGCTGCGGTCGCCGCTGCCGAGCACCAGCAGCCGTGCGCCGAGCGTGTGCAGGTAGGGGATCACCGGCACGACCAGATCGACGCCCTTCTGATGCGCCAGCCGGGTGACCATCACCATCACGGGCCCGCCACCATGGCCGAGGCCGAGCTCGGCGAGCAGTTCGTCACGCAACGTCACCTTGGGATCCAGATCCGACGCGTCGAAGTGCCAGCTCAGGTGGGCATCGGTGAGGGGGTCCCACTCGGTCGTGTCGATGCCGTTGAGGATGCCAACCAGCCGGTCTCCTTTGGCTGCCAGGACTGCATCCGCACCGAAGCCACCACCGGGTGACGTGATCTCGGCGGCGTAGCCGGGGCTCACGGTCACGACGAGATCGGCCCCCCGAATTCCGCCGATGAGCGGGTTGCAATCGCCCATGAAGTCGAACAGGTCGCGCCGATGGGGAAACGCGTCGAGCCAGCCGGGGTTGGTCTGCCCCTGGTAGCCGAGCGTGTGGATCGTGAGCACGACGGGTGGCGGAGTGGCGAGATGGGCCAAGGTGCTGGCGGTGTGCCAGTCGTTCAGGTGGACCACATCTGGGTGGACCGCGTCGGCGACCGCGGCGATGCCGGCCGAGAAGGCGAAGAAGCGGCTGTCGTTGTCGGGCCAACCGATCCCGTCGGGTTGGAGGTACGGATGAGTGCGAGCCATGCCCGGCACGTCGATCAAGGTGACCTCGCCGACCCCGGCCGCGATGCCGGTGCGTGCCGTTGCCGGTCCGGCCCATTCGGCGACGTCGAGCTCGATCGACCGTTGGCCGGTGAGTGCGACCGTGCCGTAGTCGGGCATCACGACGTCGACGTGCACTCCTTGGCGACGGAGCTCTGCAACGAAGCCGGCGGCTGCGGCGGCGAGGCCGCCTACCCTCGCCAGGGGGGCGAGCTCGGCAGTTGCGAACAGAACTCTCACCGCTGGCACGCTAGACCAACCCCCCGGGCGAACTGCCACGTCCAGCTAGTCGGCTATGTTCCCGTCATGCCGCACGCCCCGATCAACGGTCAGCAGATCTACTTCGAGGACTCGGGCGGCGACGGGCCTCCTGTGATCCTCGCCCACGGGTTCTTGATGGACCACGAGATGTTCGCGCCGCAGGTCGAAGTGCTACGAGACCGATATCGCGTGATCACGTGGGACGAGCGTGGCTTCGGGCTCACCGAGTACGACGGGCAACCTTTCTCCTACTGGGATTCGGCAGCGGATTGCCTCGGCCTTCTCGATCATCTCGGCGTCGAGCGAGCGGTCGTCGGCGGCATGAGCCAGGGCGGGTTCGTGTCGTTGCGCGTGGCCCTCAGCGCTCCAGCGCGCGTGCGCGGCCTGGTGCTGCTCGACACCGAGGCGGGCGTTCCACCCGCCGAACAACTGGCCGGCGAGCGGGGCATGGTCGACATGTGGTTGACCGTAGGCCCGGTCGATGATCTCGCCAATCCTGTCGCCACGTTGATCATCGACGATCCGGTCGAGAACGAGCGGTGGATCGCGAAGTGGCGGGCCGTGCCGAAGGAAGCACTGCGTCAGCCGGCCGCATGCCTGCACGGGCGCGACGACATAACCGATCGCCTCGGCGAGATCTCCGCCCCGGCGCTCGTCGTGCACGGCACATCCGACCTTGCGATCACCATCGACCACGCCGAGGTCCTCGCTGCAGGATTGAGTGGCTGCGGAGGTGTGGTGAAGGTGCCTGGCGCGCACGCCGCCAACCTCACCCATCCCGAAGCGGTCAACGCGGCCATCATCGACTTCCTGGCAGGCCTCCCGGCCTGACGTCGCCGGTGTGATCGCGCACCTAGGCCATCAACGCCCTATCGTCGTCGGCCATGGCGCGCCCCTCGGTCCATTCCACGGCAGTTCGCGCCGGTGCGCTCGGTGCGGTGGTGCTGGTTGCCGTCGGTGTCGCGGTCGCGCTGCAACGCAACGGCCACACCCAGGGTGACGACTTCGCGCTCTACCTCCGCCAGGCACGCAGCGTGTTCGACGGCGACATGGGCAAGGTGGTGGCCGACAACCGGTTCACCGTGGTGAACTCCGACAGGGGCTTCAGCCCGATCGCCTACCCATGGGGGTGGCCGCTGCTGCTCTCGCCCTTCGTGCACCTGTGGGGCCTCGATTACGGCCGCCTCAAACTCGTCGAGGTCGCCGTCTTCGCCACGTGGCTCGTGTTGCTGCACGGCATCGTGCGACGTAGAGCCGGCCGGGTCACGGCGCTGGCCCTCACTGCGGTGATCGCAACCGCACCGTTGTTCCTTGCTCACACCGATCAGCTGCTCACGGAGTTCCCGCACGTCGCCGCCGTGGCAGTGGCCATCTGGTGGTACGACCGGGTCCGCGACAAGGCACCGCTGATCCACTCGTCGACATCTGATCTGGTGGTGCTCGGAGCGCTGATCACCGTCGCGTTCAACATGCGTCGCGAAGGCATCGTGCTGATCGCCGTGGTCGGCCTGATGCAGGTCGCCGAGCTGTTGGATCGAGCGCGTGGCTCAGGCGCGGGCCGGCGCCGTGCGCTCACCCGCGAGGTGCGCGAGTCGTGGCGCACGATCGTCCTCCCGCATGCCTCGTTCGCGGGGACGACGGTGCTGTTCCAACTGTTGTTGCCGACGATGCTGCTGCCCAGCAACGGAAACAGTCGGAAGTACATCGACAACCGGTTCGGCGATTACCCGGAGGTTCTCGCGAAGCACCTCGGCCTGGGCGGGCATCCGGCCTTCGGTGTTGCCATCATCGCCATCGCGCTGGCCGGCGTGGTCGTGGGTGTGAGCCGGCGACCGTCACTCGACGGGCCGCTGGCGCTGCTCGCCTTCTTCAGTGCCCTGGCGATCAGCACGCATTTCCGGATGGTCGATCGGTACTGGTTCCAGGTGACGCCCTGGGTGTTGTACTTCGCCGCCGTTGCCATGACCGCGGCCGTCGATGCGATCGTTCGCAGGCGTCCGCGGTTGGCGGTGGCCGTGGGAACGGCTCCACTGCTGGCCCTGGTGCTGGCGCACGCCGTCGTCTTGCCAGGCGACATCGGCGACGCGCGCGCCTTCGACTCGGCCGGGCGGGTGCAGATCGGGCCGGCCCACCCCGACGTGATCACCGTGTACGACGCGGTTCGCGACCGCACCCCGCCGACGGCGGTCATCGCCTTCTTCCGTGCTCGCACGATGACCCTCCTCACCGATCGGCTGGCCATCCAGAGCTCCAACATCGACCGGGTGCGCCAGCGCGCCGACTACTTCGCCCAGCGGCGCGGCGAGAACTACTGGCAGCCGAAGCTCACCACCGAACAAGCCCACGACCTCGGCTTCGAGATGGTCTGGTCCGACCCGCTCTGGATCCTCTGGAAGCTCACGCCTCCCTGAGCCCCCCGGTATCGTTGCGCCGTGCCGACGGCTGACCAATTCGACGTGTCTGTGGTGCTGCCCGTCTACAACGAGCGCGGACACCTGCGCACCGAGATCGACCGCATCCACGCGGCGCTCGAGGCATCCCCGTACACGTTCGAGATCATCGTCGTCGACGACGGATCCGACGACGGTTCCGAACAGGATCTGCCCGGCATCCCCGGCATCAGGCTCATCCGCCACGGCACCAACCGCGGCTCGGGCACGGCCCGCCGCACCGGTACCACGGCGGCTCGCGGCCGGATCGTGGTGTGGACCGACGTCGACATGACCTATCCGAACGAGCTCATCCCCGCTCTTGTCGCCCAGACCGACGGTTGCGATCATGTCGTCGGCGCGCGACGCACCGAGGAGGGTACGAAGCGGTTCTTCCGGGTGCCGGCGAAGTGGTTCATCCGGCGGCTCGCCGGCTACCTCACCGACACCGACATCCCCGATCTCAACTCCGGGTTGCGGGCGTTCCGGCGCGACGTGGCGATGCAGTACGTCCACCACCTCCCGGCCGGGTTCTCGTGCGTCACCACGCTGACGATGTCGTTCCTGTCGAACGGGTACCAGGTGCGCTACACACCGATCGACTACTTCCCGCGGGCGGGCACATCGAAGTTCCACTGGTGGCGCGACACCAAGCGCTACCTCCTCCAGGTGGTGCGGATGTCGCTGTCGTACAACCCGTTGAAGGTGTTCATGCCGGTCGGGCTGGCCTTGCTGTTCGTGGGTTCTGGCAAGCTCGTCTACGACTGGGTCGACAAGGACTTCCGCCTCGCCGCGAACACGTTGCTGATCTTGCTCGCATCGCTGCAGGCCATCTCCGTCGGGCTGCTCGCCGACCTCGTGGTGCGCGCCACCAAGCCGGCCTCGCAGGTACCCCCGGCATGACCGCCGATCCGGGCAAGGCCGCGCCCGCGGGGAACACCTACGACAAGTACGGCTCCACCAATCCGATCGAACAGCGAATGATGCGCGGCTTCCTCGCCGCGCTCGATGCGCTGGTCGACGGCTGCGCCCCCACCCGCATCCTCGAGATCGGTGTCGGCGAAGGCGAGGTGATGGCCCGGCTCCGCGAGCGCTTCCCAGGAGTGCCGATCGTGGGCCTCGATCTCCCCGACCACGCACTCGCCGGGCACTGGCGCGATCGCGGCCTGTCGTGCGCGTTCGGCGACGCCACCGCACTGCCGTTCCCCGACGATGCGTTCGATCTGGTGCTCGCCATCGAGGTGCTCGAGCACGTGCCGCAGCCGGAGCGAGCGCTGGCCGAGGTCCACCGTGTGTGCTCGGGCTCGCTGGTGGCATCGGTACCGTTCGAACCGATCTGGCGGGCAGGGAACATTGCCCGCCGTCGCTACCTGCGCCGGCTCGGCAACACACCTGGCCACGTGAACCACTGGTCGCGATGGGCGTTCCGCCGTTTCGTCGCCCGGCGGTTCACCGTCGATCAGGTGAGGAGCCCGCTCCCGTGGACGATCCTGCTGGCCACAGCATTGGCCGAACCGCGCGACACGACTACGGTGGACGTCACCCACGTCGCATCCACCGCAAGGGGGCCCGGATGACCATCGCCACCACAACAGGCGCCTCCCCAACAGCCGTTCCCGGCGCAGCGCCCGTCACCCGAGCTACCTTTCGCAGCTTCGCGGAATCGACCAAGGACGACTGGGATCTGATCGTCCCGCAGTTGGCGGTCACCCAGAGCTTCGTGCCCGACCGGATCCTCGAGCAGCTCGGCCACCTCCGCAGCGATCACGGCGGCTTCCCGGTGGATCGGTTGGAGCACTCCCTACAGACGGCCACGAGGGCCGAGCGAGACGGGCGCGACACCGAGTACGTGATGTGCGCTCTGTTGCACGACATCGGCGACACGCTCACGCCGTACAACCATCCGGCGATCGCCGCAGCAATCGTGAAGCCCTTCGTTTCGAAGGCGAACCACTGGATGGTCGAGCACCACGGAATATTCCAGGGGTACTACTTCTGGCATCACATCGGCGCCGATCAGCACGCCCGTGAGGCCTACCGCGACTCTGAGTTCTTCGACTACACCGCCGAGTTCTGCGCCAACTACGACCAGGTCGCGTTCGACCCCGACTACCGGAGTGAACCGCTCGAGCACTTCGAACCGATGATCCGCGCCTGCTTCGGGTCGGCTCCGGGCGGCTGATCGGCCATTCCGGCGGCTTGCTGCCGGGCACGGGGCGGCCGACGTTCAGCCTCGCGTGGCGCAAGCGACGATGGCGTCGAACTCGAGGTCGGACAACGGCATGACCGATAGGCGGTTGCCTTTGGCGAGGAGCCGCGACTCGGAGAGCTCCGGGATCGTCTTCAGCTCGTCGAGGGGGACGTACCGCAGCGCTCGCACCGGTGCCACCGTGACCCAGTCCCAGATCGGGTTTTCGGCGGTCGACTTCGGGTCGAAGTACTTCGAGGTCGGGTCGAACTGCGAGGGGTCGGGTTCGGCGCGGCGAACGACCTTGCAGACGCCGGCAACGCCGGGAGGTGTGGTGTTCGAGTGGTAGAAGATCGCTTGATCGCCGACGCGCATCTCGCGCATGAAGTTGCGGGCCTGGTAGTTGCGGATGCCGTCCCATCCTTCGCGGCGGGCCTTCACGAGGTCGGGGTACCCGAACGTGTCGGGCTCGGACTTCAGCAACCAGTGGGCCATGAGGCGACTGTACCGGCAGCCGTCAGCCGCCGGTGGTTACCAGCTCGGGGCAGGTTTCCTGCACCGTGGAGCGGTCGCACAGGGCCACGGCCACGGCCACCGCGTTTGTGCACTTTTGCACCGCCTCCGGTGCAAGAGTGCACAAACGCTGGCGCCTAGGGTCAGGGGTCATGGACTTCGAAGTGGGCCGCAACGACCTCCGCCGGCATCGAGTTGTCGAGGCGCCGGTGCCCGAACCGGCCGCCGGCCAGATCGTGCTGCACGTCGACCACGCCGCCCTCACCGCCAACAACATCACCTACGGCGCGTTCGGTGAGGTGATGGGCTACTGGAACTTCTTCCCGGCCGAGGACGGCTGGGGGCGGGTGCCGGTGTGGGGGTTCGCCGATGTGGTCGCGTCCTGCGTCGATGCTCTCGCTGTCGGTGAGCGGGTGTACGGCTACTTCCCCATGTCCACACACCTCGTCGTCGCCGCCGGCCACGTCACACCGACGAGCTTCGTCGATGTGAGTGCCCATCGAGCACCGCTTCCGCCGGTCTACAACCAGTACGTCCGCGTGCCGGCCCGAGCCGGAGAGCGCGCCGAGCAGATCCAGGCGGTGCTCCGCCCGCTCTTCACCACGGCGTTCCTCATCGACGACTGGCTTGCCGCACAGGACTTCTTCGGCGCCACCTCGGTGGTGATCGCCAGTGCATCGAGCAAGACCGCGCTCGCGCTGGCGGCTCTGCTGTCGGCCAACCGTGACGTCGAGGTGGTGGGGCTCACCTCGGCCGGCAACGCCCACTTCGTGGGCAACGTCGGCTACTTCGACAAGGTCGTTGTGTACGGCGGAGTGAACGCACTCGATGCCTCGCGGGCCACCGTGCTGGTCGACATGGGCGGCGATGCCGATGTGCTGGCCGAGGTGCACGGTCACTTCGGCGATTCGCTGCGCCACAGTTGCCAGGTTGGCGCCACCCACTGGGAGCAGGTGCGCTTCGGCGTCGATCTGCCTGGCCCGAGACCGGAGCTGTTCTTCGCACCGGATCACGTGCAACGTCGCAAGGATGATTGGGGCGCGAGCGTGTTCGAGGAGCGGGTGAACGGGTCGTGGTTGTCGTTCACAACCTCCGCCGACGATTGGCTGGAGCTGGTCGTTCATCGGGGTGCCGATGCCGTCGCCGCCGCCTTCGACTCGGTGCTCGAGGGCAGGGTGCCGCCGCATCAGGCCTTCGTCATCTCGCTCGACGCCTGATCGATCGGGCAGGAGCGGGCGATGAAGGACGCATCCGAAGCCTCGATGCCGCGGCACTGGCTGCCGGGCGCTGCGCAACAACGCGAGGCGGAGATCCGTAGTGCGCTCGACTGCCTCGACTCCGCGGCGAGTGCCGATCTGGTGGAGTCGCTCATCGAGCGCAATCGCCAGATCCACGACGTGGAGTGCGTCAACCTGAATCCGGCCACCAACGTGATGAACCCGCGTGCCGAGGCGGCGCTTTCGGCGGGGCTCGGTACCCGGCCCTCGCTCGGGTACGCGGGCGTGAAGTACGAGATGGGGCTCGAGGCGATCGAGCAGATCGAGGTGATCGCCGCCGATCTCGCCTGTCGTGTGTTCGACGCGTGCTTCGCCGAGATCCGTGTGGGTTCCGGTGCCATGGCCAACCTGTATGCGTTCATGGCCACTTGCCGGCCGGGCGACGCAATCATCGTGCCGCCGGCCACGGTGGGCGGACACATCACCCATCGCCCCGCCGGGGCTGCTGGCCTGTTCGGACTCGACATCCACGAGTGCCCGATCGACGCGCAGCGCTACACCGTCGACCTCGCTGGGCTCGCTGCTCTCGCCGAACGTGTGCGACCGAAGTTGATCACGATCGGCGCAAGCCTCAACCTCGCGCCGCACCCTGTTGCCGGAGTTCGTGCGATCGCCGATGACGTTGGCGCAGCTGTGCTCTTCGATGCTGCGCACGCGTGTGGCATGTTCGCCGGACGCGTCTGGCCGAACCCACTCGCTCTCGGCGCCGACATCATGACGATGAGCACGTACAAGAGCCTCGGTGGCCCGCCTGGAGGATTGGTGCTCACCAACCGAGCCGATCTCGCGGAGCGGATCGACGCGATCGCCTACCCCGGCTTGACCGCCAACTTCGACGCCGGAAAGACGGCATCGCTGGCGATCGCCTTGCTCGACTGGATCGACGGTGGCCCCGATTATGCAAAGGCGATGGTGCGCACGGCGCAGGCGCTGGCCGCCGCGCTTGCCGGCATGGATGTGCCGGTCTTTTCCACCGATATCGGCTTCACCACGTCGCATCAGTTCGCGGTGGAAGCCGGCGAGTGGAACGGTGGCCACCAAGCCGCGCTGCGGCTTCGCGATGCGAACATCTTGTCGTGCGCGATCGGGCTCCCTGGCGGTGACGAGTGGTCGGGCCTGCGGTTCGGCACGCCCGAGATCGTCCGCTGGGGCATGACACCGGCCGACATGCCCGAACTAGGCGCGCTGATCGTGGATGCGCTCCGCGGCGACCCCGCGTCGGTGGCCCCGCGGACGACCCGGTTTCGTTCCCGGTTCACGACGCTGCATCACGTGCGCGACCCCCAAGATCTGCCCTCAACCCGCCGAAGTCCGGTCAAGGCCACGGAATGAGCACCGCATCAACCCGGGGCGACTCAGGGTGATCGCCGGAGCTGTTGTTGCTGGTTAGGCGGCTTGGGTGTGGGGTGGGGCGTGGATGGTGGTGTGGCCGCCGGGTTGGGTGGTGGTGAGGGTGCGGTCGGTGGCGAGGTGCAACTGTCAGCCGCCTTCGTGGGCGAGGTGGTGATGTTTCGAGCACAGTGGGACGAGGTTGTCGATGTCGGTCGATCCGTGGTGCAGCCCGTACCATGACACGTGGTGGGCTTGGGTGTGTTCGAAGGGCACCTCACACAGTGCACATGTGCGGTACAGCACCCGTAGCGCGCGTCGTTGGGCGCGGTTGGCCAGGCGGGTCTCACGTCCGAGGTACAGCCGGACCCCGTCGGCGGCGACCACGACCGGGGTGATGGTGCCCAGGCACCATCGAAACAACAGCCAGCCACCGATCGCCGACGATCACTGACACCCCTAGGAACCAATCGTCTAGCTCACGGGTTACGAGCTCCGTCGGCCGCCATGAATCCCTGGACGGGGAAGATCTCGGGAGGTGTCGTGAGGCCGGCCTGCTCTGTTGCCGGGCCGATGATCGCGCCGAACGCGGCGAACGAAGCCTCGTCGCTCCACACGTCGACGACGGTGATGCCGTTGGAGGTGGGGAAGCAGACATGCGACAAGCGTCGAGGCTGATCGTTGATGGCGGCGCCTCCGATCTCGAACACCTTCTCGTACTGGTCGGGCGTGGCGCCCGTGAAGTGCCAAACGGCGGCGATGGTCATGGGATGGTTCCTCTCGTGTCTCAGCTTCGTCGAGGTGACGTGCCTGGTGATGCAATGGTGCGACACCTGGGCGCCGGGCACATGGGGGAAGAACCCCCATCCTGAGATCCGCGGTCAGGGTCGGTGCAGGGCTCGGGCGATCTCGGCGAGAACGATGCGGTTCGCTGCGCCGAGCTTCGTAGCAAGCGCGGCGACGTGCTTCTCGACGGTCTTCGGCGACACGAACAGCCGTGCCGCGATCTCGCGGTTCGTGTGGCGGTCGGCGAGCATGTCGAGCACCTCGGCCTCCCTGGCAGTGACACCGGCGCGTCGCAAGTCGTCGGGCAGCGGGCTGTCGGCGCCACGCTGACGGGGGGCGGCTTCGCCGAGCGAGCGGAGCATGCCGCGCGCGGTTTCGGCCGGTCTCGACAGCCCGAGATCGACGAAGGCCGACTCCGCGTCACGCAGCAATTCGACAGGATCGGCGAACCGACAGTCGATCGCCGCCTCGGCAACCAGTCGGCGGACCAATGCGCCGAACAGCGGGTAGCGATCTCCGGCGTCAAGAGCGGCCCGCAGCTCTTCAGCCGCGGGCTCGGTCTCGTCGACACGGGCTAGGGCCACCGCCAACGCGGCGCCGAGCCACAGCGACGACCAGCGTGCGCCAGCAACGTCTGCGATCGCCATCGATCGTATGGCAGCAGGAGTGGTCTTGCCCTCGACTGCGTCGAGCAACATCGTCGGTCCGATCGAAGCGTCGAGGATCCTGGCGTGGCGCTGTGGAGCGAGCGAACGAGCTCGCGCGAAGGCGCGCCGGGCACGTGGTCGGTCGTCGTCGACGAGCGCGCCGACACCGTGACCGATGGCCCACGCCCCGGCGCGCAGGTCGGCGTCGTCTGGAGCCAGTTGCTCGGCGCGGGCCAGGTGAGCCTCGGCCGCTTCACGGTCGCGATCGAACGCCGCGGCGATGCCGCGCATCAGTTCACATGCAGCCTCGAGTGGGCGAAGGCCGAGTCGCGCCGCGGTTGGCTGGATCTCGACGGCCAGCTCCGCGCAGCGACGATGGCGACCGGTCATCGCGTAGGCCGATGAGAGGTTCAGGCCGGCCGAGGTGGACGCCCCGAACGCACCCATCCGCAGCGCCTCGCGGTAGGCACGTTCGAGGCGATCGCATCGTGCGTCACGGAGCATCTCCACCGTTCCCAACTCGTCGAGCACGTGGAGTCGCTCGATCGGAAGGCGTGCCTCCTCGGCCAACAAGAGGGCGCGCTCCAACGCTTCGGCAGCGGTGCCGAGATCACGCAACCGAGCCGCCCTTCCAGCAAAGCGATAAGCGTCGCATTCCATCCGTGGGAGCGCGGCGAGCTTGGCCAGTTCCACAGCCTTGGCTGCCAGGTGTTCCACGGCTGCCCTCTGCCCGGGGCGATCCGAGCCGAAGGCGCACTCTGCCTCCAGCAGGGCCAACTCCGCCCGCGCTTGATCTCCGTGCGGAAGTACGCGCGCCGCGCCGAGATGCTGCTCGGCCAGCGTCCACTCGGCCTGGGCGACGCACGCTCGGGCGAGCATCAGCAGCAACGACAGCGTGGCCGACCCGTCCACTCCCTCGGCCCGTCCGAGCAATCCCGTTGCGAGCGTTCGGGCCTCGGCGAAGTCACCCGCCTGGAGACGCAAACCAACGAGGCGAACGCCGAGCTGCAGCGCCCCGGCTAGCCCAAACTCGGCATCGAGTTGGTACGCCCGCCCACACACAGCGGCGGCTTCGCCGACCGCACCGAGTGCCTCGGCTCGTGTCGCGGCGTCGCTGAGCAGGTGGACGGCACGGGAAACCGCGCCGGCCGAGACGAACAGGTTGCTCGCCAGCACATCGCGGTCGAGCGAAGGCGCCATCACCGCCATGCAAGCGTCGGCGAGCGACCGCGTCATCTCGGTGCGCTCGATCGGCAGCACGTCGTTGGCCACGACCTCGGCGGTGAGCGCATGCCGGAAGCGCACCTCTCCTGCCTGGACCGAGAGCAGATCTACGTCCACAGCGCGACGCAAGGCTTCGGCGGCCGTTGCGTCGTCCATGCATGCGGCCTCGGCGACGACCGGCCAGCTGAGGTGTTCGCCGAGCGCCGCGGCCATGCGCACCGCCCCCCGCTGTTCCGCCGACAACGACGCGAGGCGTGAGCGGACGATGTCGGCGAAGCGTTGTGGCGAACCCCCCGACCTCCCGAGGGAGAGCAGATCCTCGACCACCAGTGGCAACCCTGCCGACACTTCGGAGATCGTGCCCACGCTCAGACCGGCGAGACCGGTGAGGTCGCAGTTCCCGACCATCTCTTCGACCTGTTTCGCAGTCAGCCGGCCCAGCCGGAGCTGCGCCGACCCAGATCGCCGCGAGGCCGCGAGGAGGCGCATGCCCCTGCCTTCGTCCCTCACGGCCACGCACACCACGACTCGTACCTCGGCGATGTGGTCGAACACGTAGTCGAGTGTCTGCAGCGTCGGTCCATCGGCCCAGTGCATGTCGTCCAACACCACCAGCAATCCGTTCGCGGCGGCGAGATGCGCGAGGATCCGGAGCACTGCCTCGCCAAGCACCACAGGCGCCTCGGCCGGCGTAGACCAGGTACTGTCACGCCATTGCGGCACGAGCAGCCCCAGCACACGTCGATACGGAGCGAGGGCGGCATCCTCGGGCCACGCGAGCTGTCTTGTCCCCGCCGACAACGCCTCGCTCCATGGTCGATATGCGACTTCGGAGTATTCCGGTGTCGCTCGTCCAATGATCACCGACATGCCTCGCCTTTGCGCGGCCGTGCTCAACTCGGCTGTCAAGCGTGTCTTGCCGACGCCAGCTTCGCCGGCGATCGTGATGGCCGAGCCACGTCCTGACTGGGCAGACGCGAGAGCATCATCGCCCGTCGCCACCTCGCGCCGGCGACCGACCAGTACCGGGCAGCGAACCGGGGTCACAAGGCAAGAGTAACAACGGCTCCACGGTTGCGAGGTCGGCTCAGATGCGCCTTCGCGGCGAGGCCGTTCAGGTGGCGGTGCGCTTGTCCTTCTTCTCGCGCTTGGCGTCGCGCTTCTCCTTCAGCGTCTTGCCGGGCTTCTTCGCTGAGGACTTCTGTGGTGACTTCTGCGGCATGGATAGCTCCTCGGTCGAAGGTGCTCGGTCGAGGCGTCGAACCTGCACGGAGCGACAACGTCACAGCGGTCGTCCGGGCCAAGCAACGGCGACTCTTCCAAGGGGACACCGCACTGTAGCCCACGCCCGCCACTCAGCGTCCGAGCGACGGAACCGAATGATCCAGGAACTGCCGTGCGCCCGTGTCGAGCACCCAGTCATGGCTGAATCGCACGATCGGGCGGGCGGCGATCGACAGCGCGCGCAACGTTTGCTTCACCGGTGCCAGGTCGGCGAACAGCCTCACCAGGCAGCCCGATGAGTCGGGCTCGATGTGCAGCACGGCGATGCCGCCGATGTCGCCGCTGATCGTCGCCGATACCGAGCGCGCAGCATGCACATCGCCGATGGTCACCGTGAACCGGACGGCGTAGGGCAACGGTGGCCGCACCGTGCACCGCCACACCTCGCCCGTGCTCATTCGGTCCCCGTCGAACGTTCGCAGCCACGGCCACCATCGCTCGAACTCGGCTACCTGACCGATTCGTGCCCAGAGCTCGTCGGGTCCGATCGGGAAGCCGTACACGCGGTCCGTCGAAAGCCGCATCCCCAGCACTCTCCACCCTCACGCCTGGCTTGGCAAGCGGCGTCGATGATCACCTGTCAGTGGGTGCGCCTGTCGCGGTCCTCGGCGGCGGCGAGGATCGACGGAGCGACGATGATCACGAGGTGGGCCCGCGGGCGACGACCATCGACATGCCCTGCGTCTGGCGGTGGTTGTCGAGGCCGATCAGGCGCACGTGATGGCCGGGGTTGGCGGTGCGGCATGCGGCGATCTCGCCGAGGATCACCTCGGGGTCGGGTTCGCCGAACATCGGCAGCTTCCACAGGTACCAGTACGGGGCGGTGGCCCGGCCGGGTTCGACGTGCTCGACCGCGCAGTTCCAGCCCTGGTGCACGATGTGAAGAACCTGAGCGTGGATGGCCGTGTCGTCGAGGGCGAAGAAATCGGTGCCTTCCCCAACGGTGAGGACCAGCAAGGTGGCCGGCCCGAACAGGACGAACCCTGCCGCGACCTGTTCGTCGCCTGGCCGGTGGAAGCACGACTCGAGCGCGTCGACCGATGCCGCGCGACCGCTCCGGCGGCCGGGCGCAGCGAGAGGATCATGCCCGCGGGAGCATCGATGGCCAGGTTCGCCGAACCGTCGAGCGGATCGACGGCGACCAGCAATGGAGCGCCCGGTCGGATCAGAGTGACGGCCGGCGACTCCTCCGACGCCACGGCGGCGACCGGGGCATCGGCCACCGCGGCCAGGACCACGTCGTGCGCGGCGAAGTCGCCTCCGGTCAGCATCGACCGACGAACCACCGTGGCCACCTGCGACCCGGCTGCGGCGAGGACCTCCACGGTCCGTGCGACGGCAACCCGGGATCGGTCGCCCGCAGCCCACTCGGCGAGGCAAACACCCAGATCGGGTTGATCGGGTTGATCGGCTCGATCGGTTCGGGCGGGGATCATCCGGCCAATGTTCAGCATCCGACTGGGAAAGCAAAAATGAAAGCTCTTTGCTCAGACGAAATGAAAACTATGCTCACGCGATGCGTGACGTGACGATCAAGCAGCTCCGCTCCCTGTCGGCCACGTTGCAGGCGGGCACGATCGTGGGAGCCGCACAGTTGCTGCACGTCACCCCACCGGCCGTTTCACAGCAGCTGCGCCTGCTCGAGCGAGCCACGGGCCTGCCGCTGCTCGAGCGCACCGACGACGGGCTGCGAGCGACAGATGTGGGTCGCGAACTGGTCGACGCGACGGCACGGATCGAGGCCGAGCTGGCCCGATGCACGCGGGTCGTCGACTCGTTCCAGAGTGGCTCCGGCGGACGCGTCGTGTTCGGCGCGGTCAGCACAGCCAAGTACTTCGCGCCGCAGATCCTGGCTTCGTTCTGGGGCGCCCACGCCGGAGTCGACGTCCAGTTGCACATCGGCAACCGTCAGCAGACGATCGGCGAGCTCGAACGGCACGACGTCGACCTCGTCATCATGGGTCGCCCGCCGACCACGCTCGACCTCGACACGGCGGTGCTCGGCGATCATCCGCACCTGGTGATCGCCGCGCCCGAACATCCGCTGGCGAACGAGCGCTCGATCTCGCTGGCGCGGTTGGCCAAGCAGACGTTCCTGGTTCGCGAGGTCGGTTCCGGAACGCGCCTGTTGGCCGAAGAGATGTTCGAACGCCGCCGCCTGCGGTTCCCGGGGGGCATGGAGATATCGAGCAACGAGACGATCAAGCAGGCCGTGATCGCCGGCCTCGGCGTGGCTCTGATCTCGGCGCACACCATTGCCGCGGAGGTGGCAGACGGACGCATCGCCGTGCTCGACGTAGAGCGCCTCCCGATCGTGCGTCGCTGGTACGTGGTTCGGCGTGCCGATCACCGCCTCCTGCCATCGGCCCGCACGCTGTGGGAGTTCCTCGTCGAGCGCGGCGCCGATCATCTGCCGAGGATCGCCGACCTGTGATGTTGACCCGAACGGATAGGTCGAACGGTCGTGTAGCGTCGAGTGACCCGATGTGAAGGAAAAGTTCAATGGCGATCCGCGCGAAGCTCACAACGCTCCCCGACCCCGCAGCCAGTCGTGCTCCGACGGCTCCCGACAAGCCCAAGCGAGTCATCTCCGAGGCCGAGAAGGCGACTCGCCGCGACCGGGTGGTCAAGGCCAAGGACGCTCTTGCCCGATCGGTCGGCGCCAAGGGTGAGCACGTCACGTCGGCACGAGCCGCGCTCAAGACCTACCTTCAGCGGTTGAACGAACCGAAGCAACCCGACGACGCCCAGTTCGATGCGCTCATCGAGGCGCCGTTCAAGTCGCCGCCCAAGAAGCGCACCGACGACCGCCGCTTCTGAAGCCGGGGGCGGCCACTGCCGGCCATCGCCGCGCGGGGCCCTGCTGTAACCAGCGCCTTGGCCGGCGCGGCCTAGTCGAACAACGACGGCTGCCTCGCAGCAGCAGGTGCCGACTCCACGGTTTCGACTGCAAGCACCTCGCCAACCTCGTTGACGGCGACACCACCCAGCTCCACCAGCTTCGAGTTTCCAGGGCCGGCGCCTTCTCCCGTCCACACGGCGACTCGCCCGAAGCTGCGGCGCATCGCCTCTCGCGCCCCTTCCCACGTACCGCCGGAGCCCGAGTCTGAGCACACCACCAACGTCACATCGGCGAGGGCGTAGATGATCTTGTTCCTCCCCATCGCATTGCCAGCAGTGAAGCGCATGGTCGGCCCATAAGGGCTGGCGATGCACAACTCGCCGGCATGCGCCCGGCGTCTGATCTCGGGGCTGCGCGCTGCCACGCGGATACCTTCCGTCGGCACACCGACGACTGGAACCCCGGCGTGCAGGGCTGCGGCCATCGCTGCCTGATCGATGCCTCGGGCCAGACCACTCACCACCGCCATTCCGCTAGATGAAGCCACCGTTGAGGTTGACGCGGCCACCTCCAACGCTTCGGGTGAGGCGTCGCGGGAGCCGACGACGCCGATCGCGCCAAGGTCGAGGAACTCCAAAGGTCCACCGACGAGTAGGAACGATGGGCATGCGTCGCGCAGGCGGTGACGCAACCGCTCGGGGAAGGCATCGTCGAGCGCGGAGATCAGTCGCACACCCTCCTCTTCGAGGCGCTCACGTTCGAACGCGAACGCAGTGCCCGCACCCAGCAACGCTGCATAGCGTTCGGCATCACCCAGCGAGATCGAAACATTCTCCGCGATGTCTTCGGCTGACATCCCGACGAGCAGCGACGGATCGTCGATGGCGTGGCACAACGACCAGAACTCGCTCGCGGACAGCGGCTTCTCGCCCACGTCGACGATGCGATTCGTGAGCATCAACGCGGCGAGGGAGGCGTCGGTCACGATCACGAGTCTCGCCCCTGCAGCGAAGCCAGAGCAAGGGGGTACACCGGGCCCGAGCCATGTTCTCGAAGGAGTGCCCCGATCTCCACCAATGTCCACTTCGAGTCCACCATGTCGTCGACGAGGAACAACGGTTCACCGAGAGGGATGCCGACGAGCGCGAAGGCGCCACGAACGTTCATCTCTTGATGCGGGCTGTTCTGCTGGCCCTTCTGCGGTTGGGTTTCACGGACCTTCTCGACCAGCGGTAACAGTGGCAGGCCGAGCATCTTCGCGAACCGCGACGCGAGGTCGGGCACTAGATCCGGATGGCGGAGCGACGGCACGTAGGTGACCCAGGTAGGTGTCGGGTCCGGCGCCCACTCGACGACCATCTCGACCATCGCGCTGATCAACCGATCGTCGAAGTAGCCGCCGTGCTTCCCGTCGGCGACGAGCCTGCCCCAACCTGGGTCGTTCCAGAGGCACAACGCCCGCCCGTGCTCGAGACGAAGCTCGTCGCGCAGCGTGTGGCCGAGCTTGCGCTTGCGCGGTTCGATGACCACGTAGCCGCGTCGCACGAACCGTTCGGCCTCGGCGACCAACGACTCCTCGAGCGCAACGAGGTATCGCTCGCCGCTGCAGAGATCGCACACGCCGCATGGCTGTGGGTCTGGATCATCGAGCACCGTCGTCAGGAACTCCATGCGGCACATGCCACCCGTCGCGTAGATCATCATCTGGTCCTGTTCGAGACGGCGATCTGCGGTGACTGCCTGCACCCGCTTCGTTGGGTACACCCACGGCTTCAGCGTCCGCTCGTACGTCTGGCCCGACAGTCTCCGTAGCACGCCCTCGACGGTGAGCTGTTTGAGCACGAGCTCTACGTCGCCCCGCTTCATGTTCACCTCGTCCAACACCCGGCCGAAGGTGACCGGGCCCGCGGCGAATGCGAACACGGCCAACACCGCGTCGACATCGTGAGCATCCGGGAACGCTGTGTTGATGAACCAGTCCTGAATGTCGCTGTCTTCGGCTCCTCGCAGAAGCACACCCACGGACTCCTCGAGCTGCCTTCCAGCCCTTCCGACCTGTTGGTAGTAGGCGACTGGTGAACCCGGAGCTTGGAAGTGCACGACGAACGCGAGATCGGGCTTGTCGTATCCCATCCCGAGCGCCGACGTGGCCACCAGGGCCTTCACCTCGTTGCGCTGCAGCTTGGCCTCAGCGTCGAGGCGATCGTCGCCGTCGGTGGCTCCGGTGTACGGCAACACGTCGTGGCCGTGCAGCTGCAGCCAGCCGGCGACTCGATCCACATCGCGCACCGTGAGGCAGTAGACGATGCCGGTGCCCTGCAGCATCGGCAGCATCTGATGTAGCCACGCCAAACGCTGCGCCGCGGCCGGTAGGTCGACGACGTGGAGACCCAGCCCGCTGCGGCCGAGTGGACCACGAATCACATGCCCCACTGCGCCGAGTTGATCGGCCACATCTGCCACGACCCGGTCGTTGGCCGTCGCGGTGCATGCGAGAACCGGGATGCCCTGACCGAGCCCAGAGATCACCTGCGACAGCCGCCGGTAGTCGGGCCGAAAGTCGTGACCCCAATCAGAGATGCAATGCGCCTCGTCGATCACCATCAAGCCTGGACGGCGGCCGACGAGTGGCATCACCTTGTCGGCGAACTGCGGATTCGCCAGTCGTTCGGGCGAGACCAGCACCAGGTCGACCTCGTCTGCCGCCAGCGCCTCCGTGAGCCCGCCGATTGTGGTCGCAGATGACGAGTTGACAGTGATCGTGCGAAGACCGAGGCGAGACGCCGCTTCGATCTGGTTCCGGATGAGCGCCAGCAGCGGCGAGATCAGCAGCGTGGACCCGAGGCCTCGCCGACGCAGCAAGAAGGTGGCCAAGAAGTAGACGGCGCTCTTCCCCCAACCCGTTCTCTGGACCAGAAGAACCCTGTCGCGCCCGTTCACCAACGCCTCGATCGCCTCGCGCTGATCGGGATGGAACTCGGCATCGGCGCGCCCGGTGAGCGAGCAGAGCGCATCCAGTAGTTCGTCCGCCATGAACGTCACAGTAGGAGGCGGGTGTGACGTAGAGCTGCTGCACCGCAGCGGATGACTACGCTCGCCATCATCGAGTGAGCAATCCGGTCAGGGGTGGTCATGGACGAGCCTGGAGATGTCGTTGCCGCGTTCATCGCCGCGATCGAGGCGAAAGACCTCGACACGGCGATCGGCCTCGTAACTGACGACGTGTCGTACGAGAACGTGCCGCTCGCTCCGATCGTCGGCAAGGGCGCGATGCGCGCCACCCTCGAGGGGTTCCTCGCTCCTGCGGGCCGCGTCGAGTGGCCCGTCGCCCGGCAGGTCGTGTCCGGGAACGTGGTGATCAACGAACGCCTCGATCGGTTCCAGATCGGAACCGGCTGGCTCGAACTTCCGATCGCCGGCTTCTTCGAAGTCACCGACGACGGGCTCATCCGGGTCTGGCGCGACTACTTCGACATGTCGACCTACACCAGGCAGTTCGCAGCTCTTACCGGCCCGACATGAGCGACGAGCAGCTGAACCGCGACCGAGGGGCGACTCGCCGAGCCGCTCATCCATGGGTCGACGTTCACGCCCATCCTGGCAGGTGCTTCCTCGGCGGCCTACCCGAGGATGATCGGCAGGCGGCGGTGTTGGGGGGCGATCGATCCGATGATGCAGTCGTGGGCGTCGTCGCCGCCGGGATGGCGGCGGTCAGCTTCGCGACGGTCACCGATGTGCGCGTCATCGGGGCGCGGCCCGACGGCTCGCTCTACGCGCGACGAGAGTTCGAACCAGGCGAGGTGCATGCGGATCATCGGCGTCAACTCGAGGCGATCCGCTCGCTGGCGCAGCGTCACGACCTTCCGATCGTCCGGTCGGCTGCAGACATCGAGGATGCGTTTTCGGCGGGGGTCACGGCGATGTTCATCACCTGCGAGGGAGCCGACTTCGTGGAGGGCGAGTTCGGTCGAATCGACGAAGCTCACCTGGCGGGCGTGCGGTCGATAACGGTTGTCCACTACCGGCAGAACGAGTTCGGCGACCTCCAGACCGAGCCGGCGTTCCATGGCGGTCTCAGTGGCGCGGGCAGGGAGCTGGTGCGGCAGATGAACCGGGTCGGGATGGTCGTCGATCTCGCCCACGCGACCTTCGAGACGACGCTCGGCGCTCTCGAGGAATCGGTAGATCCGGTGATGATCTCGCACACGCACCTTGCCGGCGGCAGGCGCGGCCATCCGCGGTTGGTGAGCGACGAGCACGCCCGGGCAGTCGCCGCCGCAGGAGGCCTGATCGGCGCATGGCCGTCTGGGGTGACCTCGGAGACCTTCGACGATTTCGTCGACGAGGTAACCCGGCTCGCGGAGGTGATCGGTGTGGAGCACGTTGCGATCGGGACCGACATGGATGCCAACTACAAGCCGGTGATGACCGACTACCACGGGTTCGCCGCGCTCGAGGTGGCGTTGCTGGAACGAGGGTTCTCCCAACGCGAAGTCGACCAGGTGCTCGGAGGCAATGCGATCGAGCTGATCAGGCAGGTCTGCGGCTGAACCTCGCCGTGAGATCAGCCTCGTACTCAACGCCAGGTGATCGGCAGCGACGCGTAGCCGGCGATCGGTGAGCCCGGCGGGTTGAGCACGGCCTCGCCGTCGAGACGCAACGTCGGGAACCGGCTCGACAGTTCGTCGAGCGCTTCCACCAGCTCGAGCCGGGCCAGGTTCGCTCCGAGGCAGTAGTGGATACCACCTCCGAACGTGAGCAGGTGCCAGCCGTCGGGCGTCTGCCGACCGATGTCGAAGCGGTCGGCGCCGGGGAGAGCGGCCTCATCGTGGTTCGCCGACATCGACATGAGGATCACGACCGAGCCGGCCGGAACCAGGTACCCGCCGATCTGGAGGTCCTCGAGCGCCATCCGTGGCAGCGCTTCGGTCGCAGGTTCCCAGCGGATCGCCTCCTCCACAGCGCCGGCCACCAGATCGGGGCGTGCCCGGAGCTGCGACCACTGGTCGGGGTGCTCTGCGAAGGTGTGGATGACGTTGCTGAGCTGGTTGCGGGTGGTGTCGGTTCCGGCCACGAGCATCATCGCCACGACCGACAACAGTTCCGAAGGCGAAAGCCGGTCGCCCTGCTCCTCCACGCTGATCAGGTTCGACAGCAGGTCGTCTCGTGGTGCCTTGCGACGCTGTTCGATGAGGTCGGTGATGTGCTCGTCGAGCTCGGCCTGGGCCTGTTCGATCTCGGCGAGGTGCTCCCCGGCATCGAGGCGCAACGACTGCAGGATCGAACTGGCCCATCTGCTCATGTCGTCGAGCCGTTCCGCCTCTACGCCGACGAGAGCGCAGATCACCGGGATCGGGAACGGATCGCACAGCGCCGCGACGGCGTCGCACGAGCCCTGCTCCGCGACGGCATCCACGAGACCGGCGATGGTTCGACGGGTGACGGGTCGCAGCGCCTCTACCGATCGTGGCGTGAACGCCTTGGCCACCAGACGCCGCAGCCGATGGTGGTCGTCACCCTCCATGAAGAGCAGGATCTGCTCCTGCCGCTTCCACGCGCGGCTGCCCTCAGGGATGCCCGACAGGCGGGCGAGATCCATGCCCGGCCCACGCAGCCGCTTGTCACGCAGCAGTTCGATCACGTCGTGGTGGCGCATCACCAGCGGCCCGAAGACGCCTCGGGCCAACGCAGCGTTGCCACGGGCAGCAAGGAACACCGCTCGCGTGCCGGCGGCATCGGCGGTCATCCCGGGGTAGAACTGCGGTAGGTCGGCATCTGCGTAAGTTGACATGGTCGCTCCCTCGATCACCGACCAGCGTGATGACCAGTGTCGCCGTTGTCAAATCAGTCGGGCCTTGCCAACGCCGAGCAGTGTCGTAGATGATGGCTGAGCGGTCCTTCACCTGGACCAAGGGAGGTACCGAACCGGTGAACCCGAACAAGGCACTCTGGGAGAAGGGCGACTTCACTCGCATCGCCGAGAGCATGCGCCACAGTGGCGAGGCGCTCGTCAACGAGTTGGGAATCTCCGCGGGGCTGAAGGTCCTCGACCTCGGGAGCGGTGACGGCACCACGGCGGTGCCGGCGGCGAGGCTCGGGGCCGATGTCTTGGGCGTCGACATTGCCAGCAACCTCGTTGCTGCCGGCAATGCCCGAGCCCAGAACCTCGGCCTCACCAACTGCCGGTTCCAGGAGGGCGATGCGTCCGGTTTGCATGAGTTGGAGGACGACAGCTTCGACCTCGTCGTCAGCATCTTCGGAGCGATGTTCGCTCCGAGGCCGTTCGACGTGGCCAAGGAGGTCGTCCGAGTGACGCGGCCCGGCGGCCGAGTGGTCATGGGGAACTGGATCCCCGGCGATCCGACACTGGTAGCGCAGATCTTGAAGATCAGCTCCTCCTACTCGCCGCCACCTCCGGAAGGGTTCGTCAGCCCGATGGCGTGGGGAGTGGAGGACAACGTGAGGGAGCGGTTCGCCGGCGCCGGAGTACCCGACGAGAACGTCTCGTTCGTGAGGGACACCTACACGTTCAACTTCCCGGGTGCCCCGTCAGAGCTGCTCGATGTGTTCAGGACGTACTACGGGCCGACCATGAACGCCTTCGAAGCTGCAGCTGCTGCCGGCCGCGACTCCGATCTGCACGGCGAACTGGGCGCCCTGTTCAACGCTCAGAACGCAAGCCCGAACCCGGAAACCACGTCCATTCCGGCAACGTTCCTACGCGTGACGGTTGCGCTCTGATCCGCCTCGATCCGCTGTCACGACCCGAGCAGCGGCTGTAGCGCCGGTTCCATCGCGAGCCAGGGGTGACCGGCGCGTGCCTCGATGGTTCCGTCAGCTCGCCAACCGGCGAGGTCGGTCATGATCCGGCAGGCATGCAGCGTGCGATACCAGTCGAAGGTGTCGCTGTCGATCGAGTGAGTGCCGAGCTTCCGGTAGGTGGTGACGAAGCGACCGGCGACGCGCCGCGCCGCGGCATTGATGAGCGGCCGCAGCGGCTTGGGGGCGGCGAGAGGCGGGTTGGCGATGAGGAGATGGGTGAAGGCGATGTCGTAGGCAGGGTCGGCGATCTGCCCGGCGGTCCAGTCGAGCACCACGTGCCCGGCGTCGGTGGCGAGGACGTTGAACGGGTGGAGATCGCCGTGGCAGAGCGTCGGTGGTCGGGCAGCGGGCCTGGTGGCGGCGAGCCGGCCGAGGGTTGCCTGCAACGGCACGTCTTCCAGGTCACGAGATCGCGTGAGGTAGTGGTCGAGCAGCCCGTCCACGCAGGCAACTCGACCCGTCGCCCGGCGAAGGGCGGCGGCGACGGGTTCTGGATCGAGTCGGTGGAGATCGACCGCCGCCCGGGCGAGCGTGTCGGGGAGTGCCGTGGCGAGGCGGGGGAGCGCAAGGATGGCGCGTGCGCCGCTGAGGCCTGCGAGCAGTGGGGTACCGACGACGTGGTCCATCACGCACCAGGCCCTCTGCCCGTGAGCCGGTCCGAAGTCGAAGCCGCGGATCGTTGGCGTTGGAAAGCCCTGTTCGGCGACACCGGCCTGGAAGGTGGTCTCCCACGCGGCGAGTTGCGCGTCGGGTGCGAGACGGAGCACGACTCGATCAGGGAGGCCGGAGCATGTGCCTTTCGCGAGCGACAGCACCCACATCTCGGCCCAGAACCCGCCGCTCAGCCGGGTCGGAGCGCCATCGAGCATCAGGTGCGGCGCACCATGATCGCGGAGATGGGTCAGCACACGATCCAGCTCGGAGGGAGGTTTGACTTCTGCAGGTTCTTCGGCAATACTCACGGCTGTGACCGTAACGGTAAATACCGGCAATGTCTAGCGTTCTTTCCAGTTCGTGGTCGATTGACGAGCTCGCCGCACTGGTCGGGGTGCCGACGCGCACTGTTCGGGAGTACCGCACGCTGGGGGTGATCGACCCTCCGCGTAAGGAGGGCCGGGTCGGCCGCTACGACGAATCCCACCGGCGGCGGCTCGAGCTGATTGCGCGGTTGCAGGATCGCGGGTACTCACTTGCGGCGATCCGCGATCTGTGCGCTGCGTCCGAATCGGGCCGCTCGCTCGACGACGTCCTCGGCGGTGCCGGGTCGGCGGCGATCGACGAGGGTGCGGTGGCGTACTCGACCGATGCCCTCGTCAGCGCAGTTCCCGCGCTCGCCGACGAAACGCTCCGTGACTCTGCGATCGAGGTCGGCTTGATCGCCGCGAAGGGCGACGAGTGGCACGTGCGGGCGCCGGCGCTGCTGGCGCTCGCGGGCGACGCGATCGCGTCCGGGGCGGGCCCGGCGGGCGTGATGACGATGGTCGCCGGTCTCGTTGTCGGGGCGCGGGTGCAGGCCAGCGCGTTCGCCGAGATGGTGGTGGGCGAGCTGTGGAACGAGGCCAGCCCAGCTGTCGCCGAGCTGGTCTCGGCCGGCCGAAGAGCCAGGCTGCAGCTCACCCAGGCGGTGGCGTCGTTGGTCGTCCACGAGGTCGGTGTGAGGCTTCGCGCGCTTGCGGCCGAGCCCGGCGGCGGTGGTCTCGATGCGCTCGTCGACGGGCTCCGGGTAGGAGTCGTGCGCGGTCGGAGCTCGAACGCCGGCTGAGCCGGATCACAGGTCGTTGCCGGCGTACGACAGGTTGAAGCTCTTGTTGGCGAGCGGGAAGTCGGGCACGATCGTGTCGCCGGCCAGGGCCACGGGCAGCGCCGGCCAATTGAAGAACGACGGGTCGACGATCTTCACCCTCGCCAACGTGCCGTCGGCGGCGAGCTCGACGCGGTGGGCGATGGTGCCGCGCCATCCCTCGACGAGACCGACACCGTGCCCGGGGACCTGCCCGGGGTGGCCGCTGGACTCGACCGCGGTGACGAAGCGGCCGGGGCGGACGCGGGGCAGCAGCTCGGCGAGCAGTGCTACCGACGCGTCGATCTCGGCGACGCGGACCTGGAACCTGCTCATGACGTCACCGTCGGTGAGCACCGGCACGGTGAGGGTGCTGTACACATCGGCGAAGGGGTGGTCGCGGCGGGCGTCGACGTCGAGGCCCGACGCCCGGGCGATGTAGCCGAGCGTGCCCATCTGGGCCGCGTCGTCGGCGGACAGCACGGCCGTGCCCGCGAAGCGGTCGACCACCGTGGCGTTGGCCATCATGATCTCGACCACCTCGTGGACGTCGTCACGCACGGCGGCGATCGTGCCCTCATCGGGGAGCTGGGCGACCACCGCACCGCCGGGGACCACACCACCACGCAGCAGCCGGTGGCCGGTGATGCCGGCGTTGAGGCGCAGCAACTGTTCGCGGATGCGCATCGTGTGGGCGTGAGCCACCCCGAAGGCCACGTCGTTGCCCATCGCACCGAGATCGGTGATGTGGTTGTACAAGCGTTCGAGCTCGAGCAGCACGGCGCGGATCACCTGTGCCTCGTAAGGCGGCGTGCATCGGGCGGCGGCTTCGACGGCGAGGCAGAAGGCGAGGTTGTGACCGACGGCGGTGTCGCCCGACGTGCGCTCGGCCAGCTCGACGCCCCCGTCGGGCAGTCGGCCCTGGAACAGCCGCTCGATGCCCTTGTGGACGAACCACAGGCGGGCCTTCATGTTGAGGATGGTCTCGCCCACCACCGAGAAGCGGAAGTGCCCGGGCTCGATGACGCCGGCGTGCACCGGGCCGACGGGGATCTCGTACACGCCGGGACCCTCGACGGTGAGGAACGGGTACGACTCGGCCTCGTTGTCGAACGCTGGTGGAGGCCCCGCATCGTGGCGCATCGGATGCCAGCCCGCCGGCCAGTGCTGGTGCAGCACGAGGCGAGCGGGCTGGTGGTGGCCGGAGAGGCGCGCTCCGAACAGGTCCTGCACCTCGCGCTCGAAGCGCCCAGCCGTGAACGACACATCGGCCAGGCTCGGCAGCACCGGGTCGCCGACGGGCAGGCGCACGTGCAGCTCGACCCGCGAATCGGGGTGCGTCGAGACCAGGACGTACACGACCCTGATGACCTCGCCGGCGCCGCCATCCCTGCCCGTAAGGTCGTGATGGCCGGCCACCAGCGCGAGCCGGTGACCGGAGGCGACCAGCTCGCTGAACCGGGGCCGCAGCTCGGCCGCCGAGATGTGGACCACCTGATCGACGGGGTCGGTCATCGTGCCAGCACCTCGGCGGCGGCGTGGAGCAGCCGCCCGATCGGCCAGACGGTGATGCCCAACGTGGCCGCGGCGGCGAGTCCGACCAAGAGGGGGATCCGCGCGGTGAGGGTGGTGACGTGATCGGTCATCGGCGTATCGCCGGGTGCGCCCGCCAGCATGTCGAGGGCGTGGACGAGCACGGCAGTGAAGATCACCATCATCACCGCCAGGGCGATGGCGATGGCCCACGCGAGGCCATCGGCGACGCCGGCGCGGACGATCGCGATCTCGCTGGCGAGGATGCTGAACGGCGGCAGCCCGAGCAGTGCCACCAACCCCAGACCGAACGTGGCGCCGACGAACGGCCGCTGGTGCAGCAGGCCACGGACGTCGCCGATGCGCGTGGTACCCGTGGCGAACAGCAGCTCGCCCGTGCTCGCGAACGTGACCGACTTGGCCAGCCCGTTGCCCACCATGTGCAGCAGGGCGGCCGACATCGCCAGCGGTGAGCCGATGGCCGCGGCGAGGGCGATGAGACCCATGTGCTCGACGCTCGAGTAGGCGAGCAACCGCTTGTAGTCGCGTTGGGTGACCATCAGCGACGCGGCCACCACCAATGACGTCAGCGCCGCGATGAGCAGCAGGGTGCGGACGAAGTCGGGCCCGAGGGTGATGTCGGCCACGACCTTGAACCGCAGCAGCGCGTACATCGACATCGCCGACAGCGAGCCCGACATGAGGGCAGCAACCGGTGCCGGAGCCTGGCTGTAGGCGTCGGGCAGCCACGAGTGCGCCGGGGCGAGTCCGGCCTTGGTGCCGTAGCCGACGACGACGAACCCCATCGCCACCCGCAGGGCGCCGGGGTCGAGCGCCGGCGCCCGTTCGACCAGCGAGCTCCAGTTGAGCGCGGTCGCAGCGTCGCCGCCGGTGTGGCGCGACACGAAGTACACGAGCACCGTGCCCATCAGGGCCGTGGCCACGCCGACCGAGCCGAGCACGAGGTACTTCCAGGAGGCCTCGAGCGATGCCCGGTCGCGGCGGTGACCGACCAGGAGCACCGTGGCGACGGTGGTGGTCTCGATCGCCACCCACAGCACCCCGAGGTTGTCGGCGAGCACCACCACCACCATCGCCGCCAGGGTCACCTGCATCAGCACGCCGTACAGCCGCGCCCGGCGCAGCGTGGTGGTTTCGGCATCGAGCTCGGTGCGCAGGTAGGCGACGCTGTACGTGGAGGTGACGGCGCCAACGACGCCGATGAGGATCACCATCAGCGCGCTGAGCGCGTCGGCGCGCAGGTGGCCACCCAACGCGCCGACCGGTCCCTCGTCGACGACCTGCACGGCCAACGCCGCTCCGAGCCCGGCCACGCCGGCACACGCGACGGGACCGAGCCAGGGCGCAGCTCCCCGCCAGCCGACGGCGCCGACGAGCGCGGCGGCGACGGCCGGCAGCATTGGCAGCAGAACGAGCAGGATGGCCATCAGTCGCGCAGCTCGCGGAGCTGGTCGAGGTCGGTGCCCCCGAACTTCGTACGGATGCGGTTGGTGAGCACCTGGAGGATGAACATCGCGAGGAGCACGTCACTGGCGATGCCGAGCTCGACCGCGAGAGGCACGCCCGACGTGCCGAGGAACATCACCAGGGCGATGCCGTTGTCGAGCATGAGCACGCCCATGATCTGCAGCGCGGCCTTGCGCCGGGTGGCGATGAGAAGGATGCCGATCAGCGCCACGGCCACGCCCAGCGGCATCGCCCGCACCTGCGCCGATGGTGACAGGGCGACGATGTCGCGGGTGGTGGCGTAGGCCACCAGCGTGAGGCCCGATGCCGCGAGCAGCGAGGCCGGCACGTTGATCAGCGACTCGACCTCGCGCAGCTCACCGCCGGAGCGCACGGCTCGCAGGATGAGGCGCGGCAGCACCACACCGCGCAGCACGCCTACCATCATCGCGACGGCGACGAGCTCGTTCTCGTGCTCGTAGATCCCGATCACAGCGGCCACGCAGGCGAGGGCAACCCCCTGAACGGCGAGGAGATGGGTGACGGTGACCAGCCGCCGCAGCCACAGCGCGGCAAAGCTCGAGACCAGCACGAGGCCGGCGGCGAGGTCGAGCAGCTGGACGAAGGCGGTCTCGCTCATCGGTAGCTCATGCGAGGAAGAACGAGGCGGTGACGGCCAGGAAGGCCAGGACGAAGGAGGCCGCGAGCAGCTCGGGCACCCGGAACAGCCTGACCTTGGCCATGAACACCTCGCCGACTGCGATGGCGACGGCGAGCACCACGACCTTGACGACGATCGCCAGCGCAGCTGCGGCGAGGTGCAGTGGCTGCGCCGTGGTGGCGATGCCCCAGGGGACGAAGAGGTTGGCCAGCAGCCCGAGGAACACCAGCAGGCGCAGGTGGTTGGCGAGCTCGATGAGGGCGAGATCGGGTCCCGAGTACTCGAGGATCATCGCCTCGTGGATCATGGTCAGCTCGAGATGCGTGTTCGGGTTGTCGACGGGGATGCGACCCGTCTCGGCGATGGTGACCACGGCGAGGGCGGCGAAGGCGAGCAGGCTCTCGGGTGAGGCGGCCGCCGACGGGCGGGCGAGCGTGCTGGCCACGATCGCGCCGAGGTTCGACGACCCGGTCGACACCGACAGGGCGAAGATCGCCACCAGCACGGTCGGCTCGGCGATGGCCGTGATCGTCATCGCCCGGCTCGCTCCCATGCCGCCGAACGCCGTGCCCCCGTCGAGGCCGGCGAGCGACAGGAACACCGTGCCGAGCAGCAGCAGGTACACCACCGCGAACAGGTCGCCCACCTGGTCGAGCGCCGACGTGGTGGACAAGAACGGCACGATGCCGGCCACCAGGGCCACCGAGGCGATCAGCACGAGCGGCGTCGACGAGAACACCCACCCGGTGCTGCTCGACACCATCCGCTCCTTGCCGAGCAGCTTGCGCAGGTCGCGCCACGGCTGGCGGATCGGCGGGCCGATGCGCCCCTCCAGCCGGGCCCGGACGAAGCGCATCACGCCCGCCAGCAAGGGCGCCGCGGCAATCGTGAGGATCACCTGCAGCACGGCGACGGCGATGCCGGTAGGGCTCATCGCGACGCCGCCACGAGCACGACGATGAGGGTGACGAGGGAGTAGGTGAGGTAGCGGTGGACGCTGCCGTTCTGGATGCGGCGTGCTCGATCGCCCCACCGTCGGGCGGCGGCCAGCACCGGCAGGTACAACCGTTGCTCGAACGCATCACGGGTGTGGATGCGGTAGCGGATGGCCTGCACGTAGTGCCGCGACTCCGTTCGATGATCGACGTCGACGTCGATCTCCGGGTGCAGCACGTCGTCGAACACGCGCTGCAAGGGCTCGGCGAACGACGTTGCGGTGTACTCCATTCGCGCCGTCTGCACCGTGCGGCCGCAGCCCCATGCGGGGATGTCGCGCACCGTGTGGCGGGCACGGCTGCTGCGCACCACCGCGAACGCGGCAGCGATCATCACCGTGAGCCCTGACGCAAGGAGCAGCGGCGACAGCCCGGCTTCGATGCCCTCCAAGCGGAGGTACACGCCGTTGGTGTGGATCGGCTGCCCGTCGGCGAGCCCGCGCACCGCGTCGGCCACGCGCAGCAGCGGCTCGGCCAGCACCGCGGGGGCGAGGGCCAGGGCGACGCACACCGCGGCCATCGCGACCAGGCCGGCCTGCATGGTGCGCGGTGACTCGGTGGCCTCGTCGGCGGCGGTGCTGCGGGGCATGGCGAGAAACGCCGTGCCGAAGGCCTTCACGAACGTGGCCGCGGCCAGGCCGCCGGCGAGTGCCACCACGGCCACTGCCACGGGCATGGCCACGGCAACGATCGCCGCGTCGGACGGCAGGCTGTGCACCAGCGACTGCAGCAGCAGCCACTCGCTGACGAACCCGTTGAGCGGCGGCAACGCGGCGATGGCCAGCGAACCGACCGCGAACGTGGCGGCAGTGACCGGCATCCTCCGGGCCAATCCTCCGAGGCGGTCGAGGTCGCGGGTGCCCGTGGCGGTGAGCACCGAGCCCGCGCCGAGGAACAGCAGGCCCTTGAACGCAGCGTGGTTCACGACGTGGAGCATCGCCGCCGCCAGCGCCACGGCGGCGAGTGGCCGGTTGCCGTTCGAGGCGAACAGGCTGGCGGCGCCGACACCGACGAAAACCAGACCGACGTTTTCGGTGGTGGAGTAGGCCAGTAGGCGCTTCAAGTCGCTCGACACCAGGGCGTGAAGGATGCCGAACATGGCCGACACGAGTCCGATGGTGAGCACGACCGCGCCCCACCACAGCGGGCCACCCCCGAGCAGGTCCCACCCGACCCGCACGATTCCGTAGACGCCGAGCTTCACCATCGCACCCGACATCAGCGCCGAGGCATGGCTCGGCGCCTCGGGGTGGGCGCGCGGCAACCACACGTGAACGGGCACCACGCCCGCCTTGGCCCCGAAGCCGACCAGGGCGAGGACGAACACCGTCGAGGCTGTTCCGGGGCCCACCTGCTCGGCGCCGGCGCGCATCGCCGCGAACGAGTCGCCCCCGGCCTCGTGGCCCAGCACCACGAGCGCGAGGACGATGGCGAGCAGGCTGAGGTGCGTCATGCCCGCGTACCACTGCGCGGCCGAGCGGGCCTCGGCGTTGTGCTGGTGCTCGGCCAGCACGATCACCAGCGACGACAGCGCCATCAGCTCCCAGAACGCGATCAGCCCCGACGTACTTCCGGCCGCCGGCACCATCATCACGCTCCACACCAGCACCGGGTACGCGACCTGCACCGGCCTGCTGGACGGGCCCTGCGCGCAGTAGCCGATGCCGTACACCGAGGACGGCACCGCCACCAGTGCGGTTGCCACGATGAACAGCGCGCTCAGCGCGTCGAGCTCGATGCGCACACCGCCCAGGGCGAACAACTGCGGGAAGTCGGCCGTGAATGTGCCGCTGCCGGTGAGCACGGCCACGCCGGCCACGCCGCCCGCCGCGGCCGACAGCGCCGTGAGCACGCCGACCCACACCACCCGGCTCCGCGGCGGCAGCACGATCGCGGCCACGACCGCCAGCGCGGCCGCGATTGCTGCGGCGGCGAGCGATGCGCCGATCACCATCAGGGCCCGGCGATCCGTCGCAACGCGGCGACGATCACATCCGGTGGCGGCGGGCATCCGGGGATCTCGACGTCGACGGGTACCACGTCGGCCACCGATCCCGCCACCCCGTGGCCGCCTGCAAAGACCCCGCAGGTCATCGCGCAGTCGCCCAACGCGATCACGATCTTCGGTCCGGGTGTGGCCTGGTGCGTCTTCAGCAGCGGCACCACCATGTTGCGCGTGACCGGGCCGGTGACCGCGAGCGCGTCGGCGTGACGGGGCGATGCCACCAGCCGCACACCGAACCGCTCGGCGTCGTAAACAGGGCCGAACGCAGCGGCGAACTCGGCCTCACAGGCGTTGCACGAACCGGCGTCGACCTGCCGCACCTGCAGCGATCCGTGCAACCCCTCGGCCGCCGCCGGACGGGCCGGTGCGGAACCATCGTCGACCGGAGCTGGTTCGGTGACCCGGCCGGTGCGGACGATCTTGCCGAGCAGTCTCAGCATCGCCCGCTCGCAGGTCTCGTGTCACCCATGCCGACCTCCTTCCCCTCGGTGTCGATCGCCATCGCTCACCAGTTCGCAACATACTACTCTGATAGCGTTTGTAGTTGATGGTATTGACAGGTAAGCGCCCACAACGGAGGGCCAGGTCCGAACGGGAGCTCGTGATGCCCATCAGCGAGCTGAAAGCCGAGCTGTTCCGAGCGCTGTCCCATCCGGCGCGGATCCGCATCCTCGAGACGCTTGGCGCCGGAGAACGATCGGTTGGCGAGTTGCAGCCGGAGATCGGCATCGAGCTCTCCCACCTGTCCCAGCAGCTCGGCGTGCTTCGGCGCGCCGGCCTGGTGACGAGCAGGAAGGAAGGCCAGTCGGTGCACTACTCGGTCAAGGATCCGCAGATCACAGAGCTGCTCCGGGTGGCCAAGCAGCTCCTCGTCAGCTCGCTCACCGAGACGCGCGACCTGCTGGCCGACCTGCACGCCGACCTGCACCCGAAGGACAACCGATGAACGCCGACGAGATCGACGAATCCGTGCTCACCGTCAGCGACGACGAGTCGCGCGCTGCCATGCGCGCGTTCCTGCAGCGCAGCGAGGTGCGCCTGTCGACGATCCATCGCGTCGCCCAGGCACTGCTCGGTGGTTCGGCGCTCGTGCTGCTGCTGCCGCTGTTCCTGCGCGACGCCTTCCCGAAGATGATGACCGCGATCATCTCCACCTACGACGCCGGCCAGCCCATGTTGCCGGCGGTCACGATCGGCATCGCCGCCAGCTTGGTGATCCTGCTGCCGGTAGCGGCGATCTTCGTCCTGGTGGGTGACCTGCTCGGCTTCTACTTCACCAGCAACACCTTCGGCGCGCACCCCACCGGTCCGCACGACCCGAACCGCGTGGTCTTCAACCCGAGGTTCATCATCCCCGGACTCGGCTTCAACAACGACGAGCTCAGCCCGCACACGCGCGAGCTGCTCGCCGCGGGCCGCGACGACGAGTGGACGCGAGGGCTGCTGGTGCCGCGCAGCACCGAGGATGACGGCTGGCGCGACCGGTTCGACACGCGCACCTTCGAGGTGTGGGGCAACCTCGCCGCGGAGGGTACCGATGGCGACACCGAGCGGGTGCGCCAGGCCTTCCGCCTGGCCGGACTCAACCGCGATCGCACGCTCGCTCACGACGTGGCCCGCACCGAAGCGTTGGTGGCCCGTCACATCCTGTCGATCCGCACCGTCGTGCTTCGCTACAGCAAGGCGCTGCTGCTGCTCATCGCCACCACCGTCGTGACCCTGGCCGCGTCGGGTCTCGTCGACCAAGCCGTGCGCGAAGACCCTACGGCCGGCAGGTTCATCGCCGGGTTCCCGTACCGCTACATGTTCCTGGTGGCACTCGTCTACGCGATCTGGGCGCCGCTCGCGGCGCGCAGCGTGACGTCTCCGCTGCGCATGATCCAGCGACACACGCCCGGCGTCGGCGAGCACCGCGACGTGTACCTCGACAAGCACACCACCCAGTTCGAATCGGCCACGATCCTCGTCACGTTGGTGGTGCTCGCCTCGTCGTGCACGGCCATGATCTACTCCGGCGCCAAGGCCGCTGCCGGGACGGGCCTCGCGTTCGGGATCGCCCTCACCGTTGTGACCATCGCCGCGTGGCTCGTCACCCTGAACGACTTCCGGGCCAAGCCCCGCGACACCTTCGACGCGGTACGCCTGCTGCTGCGCGGCCGTGATGCGCCCGCACCGTCACCCAAGCTCGGCACGGCCCGCGCCGAGCGCACACCAGGCGCGGGCCCACCACCCGTCGTCGGCTGAGCTTCACTCCCTCGCCGACTAGAAGTCGATGCGCATCACGACCCGGCGGACGGTGGGCCGGCTGACCTCGGTGAACCCGGCGGCGGCGAAGATGCTGCGGCTGCCGACGTGGAGCTCTCCCCAGGTGATCTCCTGCCCGGGCCGGGTGATCATCGGATAGCCCTCGAGGGCCCGGGCACCGCGTTCGCGGGCGAAGTCGACGGCGGCGCGGGCGAGCGCTCGGCTGACGCCGCGGCGCCGGAAGCCCGTGCGGGTGACGAAGCAGGTGACGGCCCAGACCCCGTCGTCGGTCTTGTCTTCTGCTCGTCCCGACCACGGCACGCGGGTGAGCAACAGGCGAAGGTAGGCGGTGCGCGGCTCGACAGCGCACCACCCGGCGGGCTCGCCATCGAGGTAGGCGACGAGTCCGGAGGTCGTGCCCGACTTCGGGTACCCACAGTCGGTCTGCTCGCGTAGCCGGTGGGCGCGTTCTTCGACCGGAACGGAGCGCCACTCCATGTCGCGGATCTTGTACCCCTGGCACTGGCATCTCGACGGGTCGCCACGCGTGCCGAGCACAGCCTGGAGATCCTCCCAGCTCGCCTTGTTGGCCGGGACCGTCGTGACCGCCGGCATGGATGCGCTGCCGGTCATGCGAACACCGTAGTCAAAGGCTCCCGCACGCTCAACGACGCTGCCCAACCGCCCGATCAGACACTCAATCACATCGGTACCGCCGTGGCATCGCGCCGTAGACCCTCCACCTGTCAACCTGTTGCCCATGCGACAGCACGCTTCCTCCGGCTCACCCCTCGAACCGATCATCGGCTTCTCCCGCGCCGTACGCACGGGCCCCGTGGTGGTGGTCGCCGGCACGGCACCGATCGGCGCCGATGGTGGCACCGCAGGCGTGGGCGATGTGGCCGCGCAGACTCGCCGCTGCTTCGACATCGCCCTCGCCGCGCTGGCCCAGGTGGAGGCCGGACCAGAGCACGTCACCCGCACGCGGATGATGCTCACCGACATCACCCGCTGGCGCGAGAGCGCCGATGTGCACGGCGAGTACTTCCGCGACGTACGCCCGGCGTGCACCTTCGTCGAGGTAAAGGGCTTCATCGACCCGGAGTGGCTGGTCGAGGTGGAGATCGACGCCTACGTGCCCGACCTTTGACCGGCCGTCGTGCCGAAGTCGACATCGGCGGTATCGACAACGCTGGCGATTCGCCCTGGGGCCGCCTGCCACGTCCAATACATGTTGGTGTGGGCGATCACCTTGTCGGCCGGTGGCAGGCCGTAGTCGGAGAAGTCCTCGGTGGTGTGGGCGTCGCTGACGAGGATGGTGTCGTAGCCGCGAGTGAACGCGCCGTGGAGCGTCGCCCGGATGCACGCGTCGGTCTGTGCGCCGGTGACGACGAGCCGACCCACAGCCCTCTCGGCGAGCTCGGACTCCAGGCTGGTGTCCTCGAAGGAGTCGCCGTACATCTTGTGCACGAGCGGCTCGGAATCCAGGCGCTGCAGCTCGCCCACGTACTGCCAGCCGTCGCTGCCCCGGACGAGGTTGTCACTGGCGTGCTGCACCCAGATCACCGGCACCTTCTGGGCGCGGGCTGTGTCGATCAGGGTGTTGATGTTCGCGATCACGCGATCACGATCGAGGGCATTCGCGATCACGTCGTTCTGCACGTCCACCACCAGCAGGGCGGTGTTCGGACGATTCGCCAGGCTGGTCATGCCGTTCTCCTCATCGCCGGGACGTTACCCGATCATCATCCGGCGGCGACGGGCTCGTGGTCGGCCCTCGATCACGGCCCGGGGACGTACGCTGCGCCGTCGTGAACGCCGTCACTCTTCTCCGAGGGCTGTTTCGTCGTGTCAGGCGCATCGCCCGAGCGACTGTTCGACCGGCCGTCCCAACCGTACTCACCGACGCTCACGGCAGCAATCCGCCGACTCGCGACACCTACGCCAGCCTCTACGAGCAGCACGCGCGATCTACCGGCGACGACGGCGTCGGCGGCGGCGACTACGACGTGATGGGTGAGATCGAGCTCGACGTGCTGCGCGGCGAGGGCCTGCTGCCTTCATCGACCCTGCTCGACTTCGGTTGCGGAAACGGCCGGCTCGCGGTCCATGCGGTGCCACACCTCGACGGTGGCAGCTACATCGGCACCGACATCGCACCGACGTTCCTGCAGGCGGCCCGGCATCGCATCGAGGCCGCTCGAGGGGCGAGCTCGTGCACCGTGCGCTTGCTCCAACAGCACGGCGAGCAGTTCGATGTCGCCGATCGATCGATAGACATGTTGTGCGCCTTTTCCGTGTTCACCCACATGGAGGCCGAGGACATGTATCGCTACCTCGTGCAGTTCAAGCGGATCATCCGCCCGGGTGGCAAGGTGATCATCTCCTGCCTGCCGCTGCGGCTGCTCGACGCGCAACCGATCTTCCTCGCCGAAGCGGCGCTCGATCCCGTCGCCCGCTGGCAGCGGGTGCGCAACGTGGTCACCTCCGAGGACCTCGTCGAGCGGATCGCCGCTCTGGCCGACTGGCAGGTGGTCAAGTGGCTGCCCGGCGATGAGGGCCAGGCCTCGAGCCACGATGGTCAGGTGCGCGGGCTCGGCCAGTCGATCGTGGTGCTGACCCGCTGAGGATCAGTAGCGTCCACCGGACGCCCGGCGGGGAGGAGCTCGGCGAGCAGGGCTTGAACGCGGCGGTCGATGTCGTCGCGGATCTGTCGCACGGCGGCCACTCCTTGACCGGCGGGGTCTGGAAGCGCCCAGTCGAGGTACTGCTTGCCGGGATAGAACGGGCACTCGTCGCCGCAGCCCATCGTGATCACGACGTCGGACAGCCGGACGGCGTCGTCGTCGAGCTTCTTCGGGTGGGCACCGTTGGCGTGGAGGTCGATGCCGAGCTCGGCCATCACCTCGACCACGGCGGGGTTGATCGTGTCGGCCGGTGCGGTGCCGGCGGAGCGGACGACGATCCTGTCGCCGGCATGGTGGGCGAGCAGGGCGGCGGCCATCTGCGAGCGGCCGGCGTTGTGGATGCAGACGAACAGCACTTCGGGCCGCGTCTCGGGGGGAGAGTCACTCACGGCCGGCCTCCGATGCGCCTGTGGGATAGATGAACCGGATCAGGCCATAGGCGAGGATCGCGCCGACGAGCTGCATGAGGACGAACATCGGCACCGATGACGGTTTGATGCCGGCGAAGGTGTCCGACAGCATGCGGGCGATCGTGACGGCGGGGTTGGCGAAGCTGGTCGACGACGTGAACCAGTAAGCGCCGCCGATCCAAACGCCGACGGCGAACGGGACGGCCGCGGCGCGGCCGGTGCGCACGCAGCCGTGGATCACCAGCAGCAGCCCGATCGTGGCGACGACTTCCGACAACCACAGCGCGCCGGAGGATCGGGCATGGGTGGACAACCGGACCGCAGGGAGCGAGAACATCAGGTTGGCGATCACCGTCCCGATGCAGCCGCCGATGGTCTGGGCCACCGCATAGAGCCACGCATCGCGGGTGCTGATCGTGCCGAGGAGGCGGTCGACGAGTGTGACGACCGGATTGAAGTGAGCACCGGACACGGCGCCGAACATCAGGATCAACCCGATCAGTGCGCCGGCCGTCGCCGCCGCGTTCTCCAGGAGCTGGAGGCCGACGTCGGTAGGCGAGAGCCGGCTGGCCATGATGCCCGAGCCGATCACGGCGACGATCAACAGGGCCGTGCCCAGTGCTTCGGCCACCAGCCGTCGGGTCAGGTCGAGACGGAGCTGTCCTGTGCCGGTCTCGGCCTGGACCGCGAGCTCGGCATCGGTCGGATGGAACGGATCGCTCATGCCGCTGCTCTCGGATTTCCGACCAGCAGTTCGATTCGTTCGCGCAGGTCGACGATGGCGGCGTCGAAGGCGGCACGGCCACCACGAGCAACGGGATCGGGCACGGACCAGTGCAGCCACGCGTCGGGTGCGGCGATCTCCTCGTGGGCCTGGTCGCAAACCGTGATCACGAGGTCGGGCAGCGTCCCGACCTCGTCGAGGGTGCGCGGTGTCGATCCGCTGACGTCCAGACCGGCACGCTTGGCCGCGGCGACGGCCCCGGGATGCACCCGGCCGGCAGGATGCGTGCCTGCCGACTCGGCGGGTGTGTCGGCGATGGCACGCCACAGTGCCGCGGCCAGCTGACTGCGAGCCGAGTTCCGCGTGCAGACGAACAACGCTCGGACAGGCACGACACGCCTGCCCGGCGACAAGTCACGGAGGGAGTCGCGCCGCAGGTGCACGTAGCGGCGGCGGCCGTCGCCACAGGAGCGTGACCGGTTGATCATCCCAGCCGACTCGAGGACGTCGAGGTGGTGGGCGAGCAGGTTCGACTCCAGCCCGACCAGTCGCCGCAGTTCGACGGGCGCGCGATCCGACAACACCAGCTCGTCGACGATCGCCAGACGGTAGGGATCTCCGAGCGCCGCGTGACGAGCGGCTCTCAGCTCCAACGTCGGTTCCACGAGCGCCACCATAGAGACTCAGGAAATGTTGAGTCAAATTCGGCGATGAAGGAAGCTTCCGCGACGACGCGGCGCGACGCCCACGACTACGCCCACGACTACGCCCACGACGACGCTCCGGTGACGGTGGGGGGTTCACGCTCACCCGTACCGGAGAGCACCAGATCGAGGAGGCACCGTCGTGGTCGAACGCAAGAAGGAAGCGGTCCGCGTTGCGATGCGACGGGTGGTCGACGACGGCACAGGTATCGGCACGGCGAGGTCGACGTTCGACCGCCAGCCGACCGACCGGCAGGTGGGTGACGGGCTGCTCGACGACCGGGTCCTCGATCCCCTGAGCACTTTCGATCTCGAAGCCGAGGGGCTCACGATCGACGTCACCAAGGAACACATCGCCAGCATTCTCCAGGATCGTGCAGTAGCCGCGACACAGGTGTATTCGACGCTCGACTTGATCGGCAAGGATCTGGTTGCCTTCTTCCCGAAAGTGCCGGAGATCCTGCCATCCAAGGTCCACGGCCGATTCGTGAACCCCGACGGGACCGCAACCGAAGGGGTATCGGTGCGCGCCATCGAGCCGACGATCGTCGGAACTCCTGATCGGCCGTGGCCCAACCCGGAGGATCTCACCGATCGCCGGGGGGCGTTCGTGCTGTCGCTACCACCGCGGCCGATCGCCGACGGAGGCATGCGCCTCGTCGTTGCCGGCGCGAACCGGATCGTCGAGGTAGCGGTTCGCCGGGCCGATCTGATCACCGGCAACGGCGACCTCGGCGTGCTGACGCTGGACGAAAGGGTCGAACCGCTCCCGCGGAGCGTGCTCGCCCAGCTGGGCGGTGTGGTGATCCCCAGGAGCGACGGCGACGTGCTCGCCAATCCGTCGGAGTACGCGGTGCCCGCACCAGTGGTCACTCTCGGCGAGGGTGACTGTGCGATGGCGTTCCGTTCGAACCTCGGGGTGATCGACAAGTACCGCTTCTCGCTGCTCGTGCGGCTGGTCGCCCCGCAGCTGAGCAATCGTCGCCTCGGTTCACGCATCCGTCACGACGGGAGTCACAGCACGATGTTGTCGGCATCGACCATCGGACTGAGCAAGTACGTGGGTTCGAACCAGCTGATCGACGCGATGGCCGAGCTCGGCAGTTGGGAGATCATCGAACGCGTGCCGATCGAAGCACCGATCGATGTCGACACGTTCCTCGATCTGGTCGAGCGCGACCCGAAGCGGGTACCGAAGGCCGCCAGCCTCGGGCTCGGCTACGTGGTCAAGATGCACCAGGTGTGGATCCCGACCGGGTTGTCGCTCGGCGATCTCGTGTACTCCCTGCCGCTCGCGCCCGGCGAACAGCAGCGCATCGCGGTGTCCGACGAGCGCGAGACGTTGAGCGTTCGCGAGCAGGAATCGATGACGGCCTCGGAGGTGCAGCGGTACAACGAAGTGGCCGACAGCTCGACCAACGCCGTGTTCCGCAGTGCCTTCGACGAGTCGGCGGCCGGTGGCAGCAAGATGAAGGTCAACACCGAATCCGGCTCGTTCGGGGGAGGCCTCGGCGTCGGGGCGATCTTCGGGCCGATCGTGGCCGGGCTCGGGATCGGCGGCGGGTACGCCGACTCCACCACCACCGGGTCGACGTCGAGTTGGCAGAACGCGAGCCGTGACTACGTGTCGAACGCCTCGCAGGACTTCCACTCGAGCCTCGCCAGGCAGGCATCGGCGCGTCGTGAGGCGAGCAGATCGAGTGTGCGTCTGGCCACGGCGACCGAACGCCGCGAGGTGGTGACCAAGGTGATCACCAACCACAACCACAACCACGCGCTCACGATGCAGTACTGGCAGGTGCTGCGGCACTTCGGGGTGAGCAGCGTCGTCGACGACATCCAGCTCGTGTGCTTCGTGCCCCTCGAGGTCGTGCAGTTCCTGCCTTCGGGCCAGCCGCGGTTGCTGCCGACCGGCACTTACAGCCGCAACGTGCTGCTCACGCGGTACGCGATGCTGCTGCGCTACCACGACGTGCTCCTGTCACGGATCGGCCGGCGACCGGAGATGCGTCATGGGCTGCGGGTGCTGCAGGCGTTCGCCGGCAACCCGACGATGACCGTCGAGAGCTCCACAGGGAGTGCGCAGGACATCGTGAACGTCACCCTGCGGGGAACGTTCATGCCGTTCGAAGACTTCTACGTCACCGCTGTGTCGACGAGTGGCGCCCGGATCGGCCCGGTGCGGCTCTCGGGTGCGAGTGCGACCGTGCCCACCACCTACGAGACGAAGGCAGCGCTGCTGCAGGGATTGCGCACGAGGCGATCGAGTTCGTTCGAGACCCGCACCGGGGCTCTCGCGCTCCCCGAGCACATCGCCCGCAGCGACATCGCCCGGGTCGAGTTCAGCCGCTCCTTCTCGCAGTTCTCGTACCGGTTGGCGATGCCATCGGGCCTGTCGTTCACCGACCTGCTCAGCTGGCTCACGAACCAGGCCGCGATGGACGTGACGCTCAGCCCGGCCGATCTCGAACGGGAGATCGGCGGCCCGGTCGTGGTCGACCCGACAGCGACGATCGGCGGCACGATCGACCTGCTCGAGGCCTACAACGGTCCCGGTGGCACCGAGACGATGGGAGCGGTGCTACCAGTGGCCGCCCGGCGGCTCGCTCCGGAGCTCTCGTTCGCCGACGTGTTGCGGATCGAGGCGGTGCTGCAGCACGTGGTGCAGAACACCGTCGAGTTCTCCAAAGAGGTGTGGCAGTCGCTGACTCCCGAAGAGCGGGCCATCATGCTCGAGTCGTTCACGATCGGCGTGCCGACCGGTGGGATCCCCGACGCCAGCGACGAGGTGCCGTTGTTGAACTGTGTCGCCAACACCGTCATCGGCTACTTCGGGAACGCGGCGATCATGCCGTTCTTCATCCCTGCGCCGCTCGCCGGCAAGCTCGGCAAGACTTCGCGCGATGTGCAAGAAGCTCTGCTGCGCTTCCATCGCCAGGCGTACGCGCCGGCGCAGTCGTCGATAACCCTGCCGGCACGAGGCGTGCTCGGCGAGGCGGTGCTCGGCCATTGCGAGTCGAGCGAGAAGATCGACCTGACGAGGTTCTGGAACTGGCAGGACTCTCCGCCCGACGAGGCAACCGACCTGGCATCACTGGCTGGCCTGTTCGGGGGCGGAAACCAGCTCGTGGGTCCGGCCGGGGCGACGGCGCCGAACGCGTTGCAGACCGGGCCGATGGTGACGATCAACCAGGGCCCGGTCGCGCTGAGCCCAGCCGACCTGGCGACGGGGCTGATCGCGTCGATGCCGGCGACCAACCTGCCCCAGGACCTCACCGGCATCACCCAGTTGGGAGCGCAGGCCAAGGTGCAGACCGAGACGACGGCCGAGACGCTGAACAAGACGATCGCCGAGGCGACCGGCCTGGCCAAGAAGGCGATGGACGTACTGCCGGGCACGGTCGGGGCCAAGAAGGGCACCACCCCGGCGGCCGGTTCGGCGACGGGTACGGGGGGCGCCGGAACGGGAGGAACCGGCACCGGTGGTGCTGGAGGTGCTGGTGGCGTGACGCCTCCCCCACTCGACGGCGGAGCGGCTCCCTCGCCATGACATCACGAGCCACGATCAGACCGCATGTGGGCAAACCGCGCACGAACGGACCGCACCTGAGTAGATGGGAGCCCGGCCATGGCGGGTGACACAGCCAGTACCGCAGAGGACCGGGCGATCGATGCCCTCACGAGGATCCTCGACTCTGCCATCTCGCCGGACATGCTCGCCGCACAGCAGATCATCCTGCGCCGGCTCGCACTCGCCGGCGACCTCTTCCCGTCGCGGATTCCACCGCCGGGGAACATCACCCAGATCGGGGGTTACATCAACCTCATCGCCGACGACCCGGTGCTCACCGCCCAGGTCCTCGCCTCGGCGCTCGGCGTGGCCGGCCCCAATCCGTCGCCGGGCTTCGATCCGGTGTTGCCGCCGCTGTACTTCATCGACCGGCCGAACGACAGGCCGGCGTCGGTGGCGATGTCGACGCCGGTCACGATCGCGGTCCGCAGCGACTTCGCCGTCGCCTTCGGCTCGGCGATGTCGTCGCTGCACGACCTGGGGTGCTCCCTGCCGGTGCTCGCCGCTGGTCGCCCGTTGCCGCCGCACACGTTGTCGGCGACGATGCCGAGCGACCTGTTGCCGTTCCTGGGCCGCACGCTAGAACTGCTGCCCATCGCCGCGCTGGTCGTTCCGACGGGAGACTCGCTTGCCGTCGGCCAGTTGGGCGGCGCCGGGCCGACCACCGTGGTGGCTCGCCAGCTAGACGCGGCAGCTCCTTCGGCCGGCACGGTGGTGGCCGCATCGTGGTCGCTGTGGTCGTGCACGAGCGTTCTGTGCACGCAGGTCGCGGTTACCGACCGGTTCGTCGATCTCACCCCGATCCTCAACGCGGCCGGTTGGTACACGGCATCGCCGACACCATCGCCGGTGTCGACGTCGAATCCCGGGTCGTGGGCGCTGTGGAAGAACATCACCGGCCTCGTCGCCGGTTCGACCACCTTCGGCGACGAGCTCGAGATGCTCTACTCGACGGGTGCGATTGCGGCGTCGGAGGTGCGGTCGGCGCTCGACTGGGTTTGGAACGGCTCCAAGTTCGAGCCGGTGAGCTGAGCGGTCATGTCAGCGTGGCGGGTGACGTTCGCATACGACGGCGATCGCGTCCGCGTGATCGGCAAGCAGCGCGTCGACACGGTGCCGCCTCCCGACGACTCCGACGCGATTGCCGACGTCGCAGCCGGCTACTGGGTCGAGGTCCGCGATGCTCGAGGGCAGTCGCTGTATCGCCAGGTGCTCGCCAACCCACTCAACGATCAGCTCGAGGTCTTCTCGGCCGACCCCTCCCAACCGCTGCACCGGATCGGGGCGCCCCAGCCATCGGCTGTGTTCCAGGTGCTGGTTCCCGACGACCAGGAAGGTCACGACATCGTGCTGCACGGCCGAGCGGTGTCGGTGGAGGTGAACGAGCGAGCGTCTCGTCAACTGGTGCGATCGCTACTCCGCGAGCAGGACTTCGACCCTGAGAGCCTGGCATGAGCGCGGCAGATGGCGTGGTCGTCGGGCGCACGAAGCTCGTCGACCACGGGGCCGATGGCGCCCGATGGTGCCTCGTGATCTTGTCCGACGGGTACAAGACAGCGGAGCTGCCCACGTTTCACGCCGATGCTGCATCGTTCGTCGACAAGTTGTTCGCGACGTCGCCGTTCACCGAGATGTGGTGCGCGATCAACGTGTACAGAGTCGACGTGTCGTCGACCGACAGCGGCGCCGACAGCCCGGCAGGGTGCGCCGACGGATCAGTTGGCTCCGGCCTTGCTGCCGCAACGTTCTTCGACTCGACGTTCTGCACCGCTGGAACACGGCGCCTGCTCGCCGGCGACCAGGGCCTCGCGTTGCTCACCGCCCAGGCGCAAGTGCCGGAGGTCGATGCGACGGTGGTGATCATCAACAGCACCGAGTACGGCGGCGCCGGCGGGTCGGTGGCGTTCTTCTCGCGGCATGCCGACGCTTCGGAGATCGGTGTGCACGAGCTCGGCCACTCCGCGTTCTCGCTCGCCGACGAATACGCCGACCTGAACAACGGCTGGACGGCAGGCGAGCCCCCACAGCCGAACCTCACCACCATCACCGACCGGGCGACCACCAAGTGGGCAGACCTCGTGGTCGCGACGACCCCACTGCCGACCCAAGCGAACCCGGACTGCACGACCGAGAACGTCGCTGCCAGCCCGGTGCCGGTCGGGTCGGTTGGCTTGTTCGAGGGCGGCGGAAGGTCGAGATGCGGGGTGTACCGACCCGAGCACCAGTGCCGGATGCGCACGCTCGGCCAACCGTTCTGCCACATCTGCCTACGGGCGATCAGGCGCCGACTAGCTCCGTTCATGCCCGTCGCGACCGGTCCGCGCCTCGGGGTGCAGTTCACCGGCACGGTGCCGGCGAGGGTCACCCAACGGTGGTTCACCTACGACTGGCCGGCGTGCTGGAACGTGGTCTGGACCGTCACGACGTCGACCCCGGTCACGCCCGGCCCGGGCCTCGATTGGCAGGTCCGGGTGGAACGTTCGAGCCGAGAACGGATCACCTACTGGATCGACGTCGAGAACCTGACCTCGACGCCGATCGACGTGTCGGCCCGTTACGCCATCGTGGCCGAGTAGACGACCGACGTACGAAGGAGCATCGCCATGCGTGTTGGAGTGCAGTTCACAGGTACGGTCGGCGCCAACGCGACTGGCCGATGGTTCACCCATTCCTGGCCGCCTGATTGGAACGTGGTGTGGACCGTCGTGCCGACCACGCCGGCGCCAGGCGCGCCGCAGATCGAGTGGGACATCGAAGTGCAGCGCGCCTCGGCGACGGCGATCACGTACTGGATCGAGGTGAAGAACTTGACTGCCGCACCCGTCGCCGTCGAGGGACGGTTCGCGTCGTTTCCGTGATCGGCGAAGCGGTGCTCCGGGATGCACTGNNACGAGCAGGCGTTGTGCGCTCTCGCGCAACGGCTCGGCCGAAACCGCCATCAGGCCGACATCGACGGCCTCACCGTTTCGGCCGGCACAGCGCAGCTTGTCGCAGAGGGCCTCGAGGGCATGCACGCGGAGCTGACGGAGGCGCTCGCGTTCGCCCTCGATCCACTCCTCGTCCCAATCGGGAAGCAGGTCTCCGAGCATCACGGTCGGGTCGGTGTCGCACTCGTCGAGCTCGGTGTCGGGCCGGATCAGGCTGCGGGCCTGGCTGGTGAGGTGACGCAGATCGACGTCGACGTCGGGCGACAGCGCCAGGTAGCTCCCGTCGATCACCAGACAGCCGCCGAGCACTCGCCGGCCCCGCCAGAGCGCGTTGCGAAGGTTGGCGGAGGCACGTTCTTCGGTTGCATCCATCCAAAGGTGGGTGGCCACGTGTCGACGTGGCTGGGGGCGCTCCTGCACTGCCAGGAACGCCAGCACGCGTTCGACGTTGGCGGGCACGGTGACCCCTACCCGGTCCACCTGCAGTTCGAAGCAGCGCATCACACAGAGTTGCACGGTCGATCCGTTTGCCATGTCTGCCCCATCTGGTCAGCCAGCCCAGACCCATCTTGTAGTTCGCCCGCAGCGAAGTCAAGCGAACACTCAGCGTGACGGCTACGTCGACGACCTCGTCGACTGCGAGGTGACCCAGAAGCCGGTCAGGGCTGACGGCCGGCGTGCGCCAGGAGCTTTGCGAGCGGTGGAGCGTCGTCGTCGACGGGCTGTGCGGGCCCGAACATGCCTGCGGCGCGCAGGTCGTCGGTCACCGCCACCTGGAAGAACGCGTAGGACGCCTCGACGAAGTCAGTGGGTGGATCAAAGGCCTGGCCGGTGGCCTGGGACAGGTCCCACGAATGCACCAGGAGATCGCCGGCGGCCAACTGCAGCGCAATCACCGCGGGCATGGTGCCGAACGGGAGCGTGACCATCTTGTCGAGGTCGTCGGTCGCCTCCAGCGCGGCGGTGAATCCGTCGATGGCACCGTGGAACGAGGCGCGGTGGTCTTCTCCGACGAGGTCGGCATCTGGGTCGCCGCCGATGGCCTCGCCACGGAGCCCGGCGGCAAACATGTGGCCGCCCCCGATCACATGGTTCAGCAGGTCGCGCACCGACCAGCTGGCGCAAGGCGTCTCTTTGTCGAGCTGGTCTTCGCGAGTGCGGTCGACCAGAGGGGTGAGTAGTTGCGCTGCGGTGACTGCNNCGGTTCGCGACCCTTCTGTGCGGCCCGGTTCGGTGTTCGCCGCTCGCGCATGACCTTGTGCCCTGGCGCACTGGGTGCTCGTTCGAGATCTTGGACAGCGGGGCAATGCGCGCTCCCGAGGAGGTCCGTCATGAACCACGTAACAGTCGACCGCGACCAGCCCTACCTGGTCGTCGACTCCCCGTATGAGCTGGCCCGATGGCGACCGCTCGTGAACTGGGTGCTGTACATCCCGCACGCCATCATCCTCTACGCGCTCCAGATCCTGGCGCGTGTGGTGTTCTTCGTGTACTGGCTGGTGTTGATCTTCACCGGGAAGCTGCACCCCGGCATGTATGGCGTGATGGCGATGTACGAGCGTTACAGCGCTCGTGCCGGCGGATTCCTGATCGGCTACTCCGAGACGTATCCGCCGTTCGACTTCGGCACCGACACGGCCGACAACAACGCCTATCCGCCCATCCGGTTGGTCCTACCGGCCGTGCCGGAGTCGGTGCCGCGTTCGGCAGCACTGAACGTGTTCAAGGCGATTCCCCACTACATCGTGCTGATGATCTACT
>CXWL01001296.1_pt1 | contig 55393 bp, 55 predicted proteins | sample 590931 | NCBI WGS metagenome assembly CXWL01 (sample SAMEA3498368, study PRJEB10139) | groundwater metagenome | biome: water well; material: biofilm material | place: Germany | collected 2015-04-27 | reverse complement strand
ACGCTCTCGCTATGACATCGCATCGCGATCGTTGTTCAGAGGATTTTTCAACAGGCTGTTAGGTGTCATGTCGGATTACGTGCAAAAGTCAGCAGAAATGCCTGACTAATCTTTGTCTTTTTATCCGGTGCTTTCATGAAAATCCCTTTCCGCATCCATCCTTGGGTTTGAATAACGGATCCGACAAAAGCCGCAGTTGTTAGCTTTGCTTTCTCGAACTCTAACCGGAAGTCGAATCGCTGGTCCTACGGAGCGCGAACGCGGGACATCCATCCGAACTGGCGCTCGCCGATCTCGAAGGCGCCTTGCACGAGCAGCGCAAGTGCAGCGGCGGGAATGGCGCCGGCGAGGAGCGTGGCGTTGTCGTTCAGCGCGAGACCCGAAACGATGCGCTCGCCGTAGCCGCCGGCGCCGACAAAGGCGGCGATGGTGGCGGTGCCGACGTTGATCACGGCGGAAGTCTTGATGCCGGCGAGGATGGAGGGCATGGCGAGCGGCAGCTCGACGAGCGACAGGCGCTGGCCGGAGGTCAGGCCCAGGGCGAGCGGCGCCTGGCGCATGCCACGGCTGAGCCCTTCGAGACCCGCGTAGGTGTTGCGCACGATGGGAAGCAACGCGTACAGGAAAAGCGCGATCAGCGCGGGCACGGTGCCGATCATGCCGAGCAGCGCGATGAGGAAGGCGAACAGCGCCAGCGAGGGAATGGTCTGCACCACGCCGACGAGGCCGAGGATGAGTTGCGTCGCTCGGGTCTTCTGCGCCAGCACACCGAGCGGGATGCCGACGGCAATGCTGCCGGCGAGCGAGGCGAAGACGAGCAGCAGGTGCTGGCCGGTCAGGCGCCAGAAGTCGTCGCCGAAGAGGACCTGGAGGAACTGCCTTTGCTGCGCGGGCGACGAGGAGGATCCCGGCTCCAGGAGCGCGGCGGCCTGGGAGAAGCTCTTTCCTTCCAGTTCCGCGGCGGCATTCAGGCGGATCATGGTCGCCTCGTCGATGCGGCCCTGCAGTTTCTGCAGCTTCGCCCAGGCTTCCGGGTGGCGCTGGGGCAGGTCGGCGCGATGCAGCAGCACCGCGTCGTAGCGAGGGAAGTACTTGCGGTCGTCCTCCAGCGCGAACAGCTTGTAGCGGCCGATCTTCGCGTCGGTGGTGTAGATGTCCATGACGTCAATCCTGCCGGCCGCGATCGCCTCGTAGGCGAGACCGTGGTCGAGCCCCTGCGGCGTGCCGAAGGGCAGCTTGTAGGCGTCCTTGAGCCCAGGCCAGCCGTCCTTGCGGCCGATGAACTCCTGCGACAGGCCGAGCTTGAGCTCCGGATGCTTCGCCAGGTCGCCGAGCGTGCGGATGCCGAGCGCCTTCGCCCTCTCCTCGCGCATGGCGAGCGCGTAGCCGTTGTGGAAGCCGAGCGGCACCGCGGCGGCAAACCCGAGCGGCGCAAGGCCGCGGTTGATCGCCGCGAGGTCGGCGTCGCCTTCGAATTTGAGAATTTCCTTGGCGATGGTGCCGGTGTATTCAGGATAAAGGTCGATATCGCCCGCCTTCAGCGCCGAGAACACGATGCCGGTGTTGCCGAGGCCCTGGCGGTGCATGACGGTGACCTGCGCGCCGCCCGCAGCGCGAACGATGATCTCCCCGAGGATGTACGACTCGGTGAAGCGCTTGGAGCCGACCTTCAGGGTTTCAGCATTTGCTGGCAGAACGATCAAACAGAGAAGCGGCAAAAACCATTTCATGCGGCGCGCTCGAACTTCTTCGCCTCGCTGTCGAGGAACTGCAGCGCCGCGAGGTTCGCGTACAGGCCGCCCTGCTTGATCAACTCGGCGTGCGTGCCCTGCGCGACGATCGCGCCGCGGTCCATCACCACGATGCGGTCGGCGTGCTGCACGGTGGCGAGCCGGTGCGCGATAACGAGCGAGGTGCGGCCGCGCTCCAGCGCTTCGAGCGCCTGCTGCACCATGCGCTCGCTCGCCGCGTCCAGCGAACTGGTCGCTTCGTCGAGCAGCAGGATCGGCCGGTCGGCGAGCAGCGCGCGCGCGATGGACAGGCGCTGGCGCTGCCCGCCCGACAGCGTCACGCCGCGCTCGCCCAGGACCGTGTCCATGCCCTTCGGCAGGCGATGGATGAATTCCAGCGCGAAGGCCTGCTCGCAGGCACGCTCGGCATCCTCGCGGCTCGCCTCCGGCCTGCCGTAGCGCACATTATCGAAGACGCTGGCGGCGAAGATCACCGGATCCTGCGGCACCACCGCGATCAGGCGGCGCAACGCGGCCGGGTCGAATTCACGCAGGTCGGTATTGCCGACGCGCACGCTGCCCTGTTGCGGGTCGTAGAAGCGCAGCAGCAGCGCGAGTACGGTGGTCTTGCCCGCGCCCGAGGGCCCCACCAGCGCCACGCGCTCGCCCTGCGACAGGCGCAGCGAAAAGCGATCGAGCGCCGGCGTGCCGGGCCGCGCCGGATAGGAGAAGGTGACCGCGTCGAACAGGACTTCCGTGTGCACCGGGCGAGGGGCGGGCAAGGCGGGCGCGGATATCGCCGGCTGCGTGTCCAGGATCTCCATCAGCCGCTCCGTCGCACCGGCGGCGCGCTGCAGTTCGCCCCAGACTTCCGAGATCGTGCCCGCGCCGGTCGCCACCACGAAGGCGTAGAACACGAACGCGGAAAGTTCGCCGGCGGTGAGGCGGCCGGCGAAGACGTCGTGGCCGCCGACCCACAGGATCACGCCGACGGCGCAGAACGCGATCAGCATCACCAGCGCGATCAGGATCGCCTTCTGGCCGATGCGCGAGACGCCGGAGCGATACGCCGCCTCCGCGTGGTTCGCGAAGGCGTCCCGATCCTGTCCTTCATGCGCATAGGCCTGCACCGTGCGGATCTCGTGCACCGCCTCGTCCACGTAGGCCGAGACGTCGGCGACGCGGTCCTGGTTGTCGCGCGACAGGCGCCGCACGCGGCGCCCGAGCAGCAGGATCGGCACCAGCGTGGCCGGGATGCCCAGCAGCACGCAGGCGGCGAGCTTCCAGCTGACCACGACCATCATCACCGCCGCGCCCAGCATCATGAGCAGATTGCGCACGAACAGCGACAGGCCGTAGCCGATCACCTGCTGCAGCAGCGTGGTGTCGTTGGTGAGGCGGGAGATGACCTCGCCGGTGCGCGTGGCTTCGAAGTAGGCCGGCTCGAGCGCGAGGATATGGTTGAACACCGTGCGACGAAGGTCGGTGACCACGCGCTCGCCCAGGCTCATCATCAAGTAGAAGCGCACGAAGGTCGCGGCCGAAAGCAAGGCCGCCACGCCGACGATCGCCGCCAGCGCCTCGTTCAGCAGCTCCGGATTGGCGCTGCCGAAGCCCTGGTCCACCACGTGCTTCAGGCCCTGGCCCATCGCCAGCACGCAGCCCGCGGCAACCAGCAGCGCGAGCATCGCGATCGCGATTTTCAGGCGATAGGGAAGGATGAAACGGGCAAGTCGCCATGCATGACGCATGGCATGCACTTTACTATGGGTCCCCGCCTAAGGCCGCGGGGACGACGGCAGACAGATTACCGACCGTAGAAGCGGTAGTTATTGCGCCCGAGCTGCTTGGCGCGGTACATGGCCGCGTCGGCGTTGCGCAGCAGCGCCTCGCCGTCGCCCGCGTCGGCGGGAAAGAGCGACACGCCGATGCTCGCGCCGATCGAGAATTCGCGGCCGTCGACGGTAAACGCCGGTTCGAGCGCGCGCAGGATTTTCTCGGCGACCACCTGGCAGTCGCCTTCCTGCTGCAGGTCCGGGATCACGACCACGAACTCGTCGCCGCCGTGGCGCGCCAGCGTGTCCGCCTTGCGCAGGCAGCCGGCGATGCGCAGCGACGCCTCGCGCAGCACCGAGTCTCCGGCTCGGTGTCCGAGGGCGTCGTTCACCTGCTTGAAGCGGTCCAGGTCGACCACCATCAGCGCCACGCGCGCGTCGCGCCGCTGCGCGAGGAACACGGCCTGGCGCAGCCGGTCGTCCAGCAGGCGGCGGTTGGGCAGGCCGGTGAGCGTGTCGTGGTAGGCGAGGAAGCGCGCCTCCTCCTCCTGGCGCTTCCTCTCGGTGATGTCCTGCGCCACGCCGATGACGCGCGCGATCTCGCCGCTCGAATCCATGATCGCCTTGCCGCGCGAATGCATCCAGTGCACCTCGCCCGAGGCGTGGACGAAGCGGAAATCGATCTGGTAGGGCTCGCCCCGCTGCTGCGTCGCGAGCGACGCGGCGCGGCAGCGCTCGCGGTCGTCCTCGTGCACGCGCTGCAGCCAGCTGTCGAAGCCGATGCGTTTCGTGCCGGATTGCGATTCCCCGGGAGCGCGGCCGAAATGCATGGTGCCGGTGGCCCGGTCCCATTCCCAGTACTCCAGTTCCGCCGCATCCACCGCCAGGCGCAGCTTCTCCACGTTCTCGTAGAGCGCCGCGGCGGCGCTCTTCTCCGAGGTCACGTCCCGCGCCGTGCCGGTCGCGCCGATCACCGCGTCCCTGGCGCCGCGCAAGGGCACCGCGTTGAACGACAGGTCCACGGTGCTGCCGTCCCGGCGCACGTGGCGCGTCTCGTAGTCGAACACCGACTCGCCATCGAGGATGCGGCGGAAGACCGCGAGGTCCCGCTCGTTCACTTCCTGCGCGGTCTGTTCGCGGATCTCGCGCCCGAGCATGTCGGCCGGCTCGCAGCGGTAGATGCGGCGCACCGCCGCCGGGCTGAGGTAGGTCCAGCGGCCTTCGGCATCCAGCGACCAGATGAGGTCGTTCGAGGTCTCGACGAGGTTCCGGTACAGCGCCTCGCTCTTGCGCAGCGCGCGCTCGGCCGCGTGCCGCTCGCTGGTGTCGTTGTAGGTGACGATGACCGAGGCCAGCGGCGTTTCCGGGTTCAGCGCGCGGCCGACGGCACGGCACCAGAGCGAGCTGCCGTCCTTGCGCCGCAGCCTGAACTCGCCTTCGAGCACCTCGCCGCCCTTGAGCAGCTTGTAGCGCTCTCCGGCCTCGTTCCAGAGCGATTCGGAGGGATACAGGACGCGCGTGGACTGGTCCTGCAGCTCGCCCGGGCCGTAGCCGAGCATCTGTTCCAGGCGCTGGTTGCAGCGCACGATGACCCGGCCGGAGAAGAAGGCGACCCCGACCGGCATGGTGTCGAGCACCATCTTACCCTCGGCCAGCACCTCGCCGTAGGCGTCCTGCGCGCGCCGCAGCTCGGTGACGTCGGCGAACATGCTGACGATGCCGCCCGCGCGGCAGCGCACGAAAAGGCCCTGCAGCGAGCGCCCGTCGCGCAGCTGGTAGTAGCGCACCTTGCCGGCGCCGCTGCGCCGGCGCGCCAGCCTGTCCTCCAGCCACTGGACGCGGCGCTCGGCGTACTCGGGCGGGATGACCTCGGCGGCCAGCGCGTTCTGGGCGATCGCCGGATACGGCGTCCCGGGCAGCTCGGCCGCTGCCTTGCCCGCGCCGTAGACCCTGGCGTAGATCTCGTTGCAGACCAGCAGCCGGTCGTCCCCGTCATAGACCGCGATGCCCTCCGGGAAACTTTCGATGGCGTCGCGCAGCTGGCCCTCGCTGCGCGCCAGCCTCGACACGAGCTCCTGGTTCTCGATCTGGGTGCGCAGCGTGCGCAGGATGCTGCCGTGGATGTCGCGGAACACGCGCACCATGACGGCGCCGAACAGCGCCACCATCAGCGCCAGCATGGCGTAGGTTTTCCCGCCCTGCGCCGCCAGGTAGACGACGACGGCCAGGAACGGAAGCGTGCAGAAGCCGTAGAACGCCGGGAGGCTGGGCGCGTAGACCCCGGTCGCGCCGATGAGGGTGCCGCCGACGACAAAAATCACCGCCATCTGGTACAGCGGATCGCTCACCGGCAGGAAAACGGCGGGCGGCAGCGCCCAGATCGCGCCGGCCGCGATCGCCCCCAGGGTGAACAGCGACTCCCAGCGCTGCGGCGTGCGCCGCGCCGGGCCGCGCACATAGGATCGATGCAAGCCGATGCGCAGCAGCGTGACCGCCACCAGGACGCCGAACCAGCTGAGCAGCAGCGCCAGGGGGGCAACCTCCCAGAGCACGAGAAACAGCAGCCCCGCGTTGGCGAGCGTCGCGTAATAGGCAGGCCGCGCGACGCTGAAAAGAGCCGCCACCCGAGATGCCATCAGTTGCTGGTCAGCCATCGATGCACGCTACCTTCGCGCTTGGCAGTTGCTTCCGGAACAACGGCACGCGGATGACAGTTCCTTGCCTTTGCGCCGACGGGCGGCGGCCTGCGTCCGACCTGCGTGCAGGAACACGCTCGCGTGTTAGGCCCCCGCGCGCTCCACTTCGACGAGGCAGTCGTAGAAGGTTGCCGCGCCGCCCAGGTCGGCCGTGCGCTGCGAAGTGAGCTCGTTCGCGTTCCTGCGGTCGCGCGCGAATTTCCGCCACCACACCGAGGGCGCCACCACCACGCCGCGGCGCGGCTTGTCGTTGACCCTCGCCTTCAGGACGAAGCTGCCGCGGTCGTTGAACACGCGCACCTCGTCGCCATCCGCGATGCCGCGCGCCGCGGCGTCGCCCGAATGCAGCTCGAGGCTCGGCTCGCCCTCTGCGTCGCGAAAGCGCGGCAGGTTGGCAAACGAGGAATTGAGGAAGTTGCGCACCGGCGGCGAAAGGAAATTGAGCGGGTACCTGCGCGCCAGCTGCGGGTTGCTCGACGGCAGCTCCGCGGGCGGGTTGTAGAAGGGCAGCGGATCGATGCCCTGCGCCTTCAGCGATTCGCTATAGAACTCGCACTTGCCGGAGGGCGTGTGGAAACCGCCCTTCGCGAACGGCGCGAAGGTCTTCGGCAGCGCGAGCCGCTTCCAGCCGTCGCGCTTTAGCGATTCCCAGTCCATGCCGGCGAGGTTGGCATGGCCCGAGCCGATCGCCTGCGAAGCGAGCGCCTCGTCCGAATCGCGGAAGCATTCCTCCTCGAAGCCCATGCGCGCCGCGAGGCGCCGGAACACCTCCGCGTTGGGCAGCGATTCGCCCACCGGCGCGATGGCCGGATTGTTCGCGAGCACGTACAGGTGCCCGTAGGACTTGTGGATGTCGGTGTGCTCGAGCTGCGTGGTCGCCGGCAGCACGATATCGGCGTAGTCGGCCGTGTCGGTGAGGAAGGAATCCATGACGACGCAGAACAGGTCCTCGCGCAGGAACCCGTCGGCCACCTTCGACGAATCCGGACACACCGCCACCGGGTTGTTGTTGTAGACGATGACCGCGCGCACCGGAGACTCGGGGGCCGTGAGCGCATCGCCCAGTTTGGAGTGGTTGATCACCCGCGGACGCGGCATGGGCATCAGGTCCGGGCGCTCCAGCTTCGCGTGGTCGAACTGGTAGTTGTCGGCCGTCGTCAGCAGCAGGCCGCCGGCCGGATCGCGCCAGGCGCCGGTGAGAGCCGGCAGGCAGGCGATGGTGCGAGCGGCGATGCCGCCGCCGGCATGGCGCTGCATGCCGTAATTCAGGCGGATCGCCGCAGGCTTGACGGTGCCGTAGTCGCGCGCGAGCTGGACGACCTCCTCCACGGAGATACCGCAGGTTTCCGCGGCCCACTGCGGCGTATATTTTTTTATTCTTTCTTCAAGCAATTCAAAACCCAGGGTATAGCGGGAAACGTAGTCCCGGTCGATCAGGCCCTCGGCGACCAGCACGTGCATCATGCCCAGCGCGAGCGCGCCGTCGGTGCCGGGCAGCAGCGCGATGTGCTGGCTGCACTTCTCCGCGGTCAGGCTGCGGTACGGGTCGATCGCCACCAGTTTCGCGCCGCGCCGCTTCGCCTCCTGGGCGCGCGACCAGAAATGCAGGTTGGAAGTGATCGGGTTCGAGCCCCAGATGATGATCAGCTTCGAATCCTGGTAATGCTCCGGATCCATGCCGTAGCTGCCGCCGAGCGTCGCCTTGATGCCGGCCTTGCCCGCGGACGAACACAGCGTGCGCTCGAGCTGGGATGCGCCCAGCTTGTGGAAGAAGCGCCGGTCCATCGAGCTGTACTGCAGCATGCCCATGGTGCCGGCATAGTTCAGCGGCAGGATGGATTCGGGATTCTCTGCGGCGAGCGCCTTCAGTTTCGCCGCGATCTCGTCCAGCGCCTCATCCCAGCTGATGCGCTTGAATTCGCCCTTGCCTTTCGGCCCGACGCGCTTGAGCGGGTGCAACAGGCGGTCTGGGGAATAGGTGCGCTCCGTGTAATGGCTCACCTTGGTGCAAAGCGAACCGTCGGTGAACGGGTGATCCGGATCGCCCTGCACCTTCACCGCGACGCCGTCCTTCACCGTCACGAGCATGGCACAGGTGTCGGGGCAGTCGTGAGGACAGGCGGCGCGGACGATGGTTTCCATGCGCCGATTCTACTCGTCGAGCAGCTGGATCCAGTGCCGCACGGGCGTAGGCGTTCCCCCCTGCAGGTGGCTCAGGCAGCCGATGTTGGCCGTGGCGATCGTTCCAGCGCCGCCCGCGGCGAGCGCGGCGAGTTTGCGATCGCGCAGTTGCACCGACAACTCAGGCTGCAGGATCGAATAGGTCCCTGCCGAGCCGCAGCACAGGTGGCCGTCTGCAACCTCCTCCAGCTCGTAGCCGGCCTTGCGCAGCAGCGCTTCGACATTGCCGCGGATCTGCTGCCCGTGCTGCAGCGAGCATGGAGACTGGAAAGCGATCCGGGAGGGATGGGTTGTCTTTTTGATGGAAGCTTCTGGAATCACTTCGCAGAGATCTTTTGTCATCGAGGAGATTTTCTCCGCCTTCCCCCGGTACACCGGATCGTCCTTGAGCAGGTGGCCGTACTCCTTGACCGTGGTGCCGCAGCCGCTGGCGGTCATCACGATCGCCTCGATATCCCCGCTCTCGATCATCGGCCACCAGGCTTCGATCAGCGCGCGCATGTCGTCGCGGCCGGCTTCCTGGTCGTTCAGGTGGAACCGCACCGCACCGCAGCAGCCGGCGGCCGGCGCCTCGATGAGGGAAATCCCGGCGCGGTCGAGCACCCGCGCCGCAGCGGCGTTGATCGACGGCGCGAGCGCCGGTTGCACGCAGCCCGCGAGCACCAGCATGCGCCGCTGGTGGCGCGGCGCGGGCCAGCTACCGGCAGGTTCTGCCTTTGCTGGAATTTTTCTTTTTAGAAATTCCGGAAGGAAGATCCTTGTTGCTCTACCCAAATTCAAAAGGAAGGAAAACATGCCCCCGTTCGGCAGCACCCGCGCCAGTACCGACCGCTTCAACCCGTCCCACGCGCCGCGTCCGACTTTGCGCTCGACGATGTCGCGGCCAATATCGGCCAGGCGTCCGTATTGCACGCCGGAGGGACAGGTGGTTTCGCAGGCCCGGCAGGTCAGGCAGCGATCCAGGTGCAGGCGCGTTTTCTCCGTCGGCGCCACACCCTCCAGCACCTGCTTGACGAGATAGATGCGGCCGCGCGGGCCATCGAGTTCGTCGCCCAGCAGCTGGTAGGTCGGGCAGGTCGCGTTGCAGAAGCCGCAGTGCACGCACTTGCGCAGGATGGCGTCCGCCTCCCGTCCTTCGGGCGTGTCGCGGATGAAGTCTGCGAGGGCGGTCTGCACGGGTTCCCTGTCGGCCTCGCTATACTTTCCGCATGACCGTGTATTTCTGGCTCGTAATGCTCGGCTTCGCCGCCATGATCGTCGGCACGATCTGGTACGTCCGGCGCAAGGCCGGGGAACGCAGGCTCGCGGAAGAAGCGCGGGTCGCGGCTTTCATGAATGGCCTGGCGAACGCACCAAAGCCCGCGCCAGTCAACGCGCCAAGTGCGGCAGCGACAGTTGCGCCAGCACCGGCACCGGCACCGGCGAACGACCTCGCGCTGCAGAAGCTGCTGTTCGAAGCCGCCCGCAAGGCCGGCGAGGCTGGCGAGCCCGCGCTCGCGATCCAGCTGTATGCGCGGCTGCTGGCGCGCTTCCCGGCCACGGGGTTCGCGGAGCCGGCGCGCGCCGCCGTGGTGGTGCTGAAGAAGGCGGTCAAGGGCTAGAACTCCGGGTAGAGGCGGCGCGGGTTGAGGATGCCCGCCGGGTCGAAGCTCTGCTTCAGTTCGCGATGCAGCCGCGCCAGTTCCTGCGCCAGCGGCGCGAACGCCCCGGCCGGCTTCTCCCTCGCGCGGAACAGCGTCGCATGGCCGCCCACGCGCGCCGCGGCCGCGCGCACGATGGCGGCGTCGGCACCTGACTTCAGCCAGCGCAACGCGCCGCCCCATTCCAGAAATTGCTCGCCTGGCAGGTCGACGACCGGCGCATTCGAAGGCAGCGACAGGCGCCACAACGGCACATCGCCCGCGAAGAACGGATCCGCCTGCTCGCGCACCGCGTCCCAGAACCGCGTCGCCTGCGCCGCGGCGACCGTTTCGCCCATGATCCTGTCCGCCGCCGCCCGGATCGCGCCCTGCGCACCCGAGAGCCGCAGGCTGAGCTCTCCGTCGCGCCAGGCGCTCGCGGATATGGGCAGAGGCGTCCCGGCCCACCGGTTCATGCACTCCAGCGCCCGGGCCTGCGGCAGCTCGAGCGCAAGCGTGAGCTCGGACACCGGGCGCGGCAGCACCTTGAGCGAGACTTCCAGGATCAGGCCGAGCGTCCCCAGCGAACCGGCGAGCAGGCGCGACACGTCGTAGCCGGCGACGTTCTTCATCACGCGGCCGCCGAACGCGAGCTGCTGCCCGCGCCCGTCGAGGATGGTCGCGCCGAGGACGAAATCGCGCACCGAACCGGCGCTCGCGCGGCGCGGGCCGGACAGCCCCGCGGCGATGCAACCGCCGAGCGTCGCGCCCACGCCGAAATGGGGCGGCTCGAAGGGAAGCATTTGATTTTTTTCCAGAAGAATTTTCTGAACTTCAAGCAACGGAGTCCCGCAGCGCGCGGTGATTACCAGTTCGGTCGGCTCGTAGTCGACGACTCCGGCATGGCCGCGCGTGTCGAGCACTTCGCCCTCCAGCGCGTTGCCGTAGAAATCCTTGCTGCCGCCGCCGCGGAAGCGCAGCGGACGTTTTTGCGCCGTTGCGGCCCTGATTTTTTCGGAAAAATCTTCAGCGCTCAAGAATTCAAAACCTTGGCAGTTCAGGACGATTCAGGTTTCCCGCATGCACGTGCATGCGCCCGAACTCGGCGCAGCGAGACAGCGCGGGCACCGCCTTGCCCGGATTGAGCAGCCCTTTCGGGTCGTAGGCGCGCTTGATGGCATGGAAGATTTCCAGCTCGGCAGTGCCGAACTGCACGCACATCTGGTCGATCTTCTCCACGCCCACGCCGTGCTCGCCGGTGATGGTGCCGCCGACCGCGACGCATTTTTCCAGCACCTCGGCGGCGAATTCCTCGGTGCGCTTGAGCTGGCCCGGATCGTTGGCATCGAACAGGATCAGCGGATGCAGGTTGCCATCGCCGGCGTGGAACACGTTCGGGCAGCGCAGGCCGTACTTCTTCTCCATCGCGCCGATGAAATTCAACACCTCGCCGAGGCGCTTCTTCGGGATCGTGCCGTCCATGCAGTAGTAGTCGGGCGAGATGCGGCCGACCGCGGGAAACGCCGCCTTGCGCCCCGACCAGAAGCGCAGCCGCTCGGCGTCGTCGCGCGAGACCGCGAGGCGGGTCGCGCCCGCGCCCGCCAGCACTTGCTTCATCTTCGCGACCTCTTCCTCGACCTCCTCGACGCTGCCGTCGGATTCGCACAGCAGGATGGCGGCGGCTTCGAGGTCATAGCCCGCGTGCACGAACTGCTCCACCGCTTGCGTCGCCGGCTTGTCCATCATTTCGAGCCCCGCGGGGACGATGCCGGCGCCGATCACCGCGGCCACCGCTTCGCCCGCCTTCTGCACGTCGTCGAAGGAGGCCATGATGACGCGTGCCGTCACCGGCTTGGGCAGCAGCTTGACGGTCACTTCGGTGGTCACCGCCAGCAGGCCTTCGGAGCCGATGGCGAGCGCGAGCAGGTCGTAGCCGGGGCAATCCAGCGCCTCGGAGCCGAAGTCCACGGCTTCGCCCTCGATGGTGTATCCCCTGACGCGCAGCACGTTGTGCACCGTGAGGCCGTACTTCAGGCAGTGCACGCCACCAGAGTTCTCCGCGACGTTGCCGCCGATGGAACAGGCGATCTGGCTGGAAGGATCGGGCGCGTAGTACAGGCCGAACGGGGAAACGACGTCCGAGATCGCGGCGTTGCGCACCCCGGGCTGCACCACCGCGATGCGCGCGAGCGGATCGACGCGCACCACGCGCATGAATTTGGCCATCGACAGCAGCACGCCGTCGCCCGGGGGCAGCGCCCCGCCCGAAAGGCCGGTTCCGGCCCCGCGCGGAACGACAGGAATGTTCATGGAAGAACAGGTCTTGAGGACGCGCTGCACCTGCTCCTCGGTCTCGGGCAACGCGACCACCATCGGCAATCGCCGGTAGGCAGTCAGCCCGTCGCACTCGTAGGGCCGCGTGTCCTCTTCCTGCCACAGGACGCAGCGCTCGGGCAGGAATTCCCGGAGCTTTGCGGCGATTTTCTTTTGCTGCCCGGAATCTATCTGAGGTACGGCGCTGCCCACTTCAATCCTTCGACGGTATCGCCCTTCGGGATGTATTCGGCGCCGATCCAGCCTTTGTAGCCGAGCCGGTCGATATGCGCCAGCAGCCACGGGTAATTGACCTCGCCGGTGCCGGGCTCGTTGCGGTCCGGCACGTCCGCGACCTGGATGTGGCCGATCCTGGGCAGCAGCCGCTCGATCGTTTTCGCGATGTCGCCTTCGACAATCTGCATGTGGAACACGTCGTACTGCAGCAGCAAGTTGCCGGCGCCGACTGCGTCGATCACCTCGATGCCCTCCTTCGACGAGTTCAGGAGGAATCCGGGGATGGTGCGCGTGTTGCATGGCTCGGTGAGCAGGGTCAGTCCGGCCGCCTTGAGCTTGCCCGCGGCGTAGCGCAGGTTCTCGATGAGGGTCTGCCTGGCCTTCTCCCTTTCCAGGCCCTGGGACGGAATGCCCGCGAGCGAATTCAGCCGCGGGCAGCCGGCAGCTTTCGCGTATTCGATCGCGCGCTCCACGCCTTCGCGATACTCGGAGACGCGCTCGGGCTGGCAGGTGATGCCGCGATCGCCTTTCGCGGCGTCCCCGGCGGGCAGGTTGTGCAGCACCACTTCGACGCCGGCCGCGCGCGCGGCCGCCGCGATCTCCTTCGCGCTGCCGAACGCATAGGGAAACTGGTACTCGACGTATTTGAAGCCCGCTTTCGCGGCCGCGGCGAAGCGCTCGGGGAACGGCAGCTGCGGGAAGAGCAGCGAGAGGTTGGCGGCGAGTTTGGTCATCGGGTTAGCATAGCGCGAAATGCCGGCCGCAGACATCGTAGGTACAAATGCAGCGATCGCCTGGTGGATCTGGCCGATCGCGCTTTTCCTGACCACCTTCGCGCTCGGCATCGTCGCGGTGCTTTCCGGCGTCGGCGGCGGCGTGCTGTTCGTGCCGATCGTCGGCAGCTTCTTTCCTTTCCACCTGGATTTCGTGCGCGGCACCGGCCTGCTGCTGGCGCTCTCTGGCGCGCTCTCCGCCGCGCCCAGCCNNCTCTCGAGCGGGCTGGCGAGCCTGCGCCTCGCGATGCCCTTCGCGCTGGTCGGCTCGATCGCCTCGATCGCGGGCGCGCTGCTGGGCCTCGCGCTGCCCGCCGCGCTCATGCAGACCGCGCTCGGCATCACCATCCTCGCCATCGCCGCGCTGATCTGGCGCTCGAAGCGCGCCGAGTATCCGCACGTGGCGGCGCCCGACCGCCTCGCCGCCATGCTGCGGCTGAACGGCGTGTACCACGACCCGGTGGACGCGCGCGAAGTGCGCTGGCAGACCCACCGCACGCCTGCCGGCCTCGTGCTGTTCGCCGGCATCGGCCTGCTGGCCGGCATGTTCGGGCTGGGTGCGGGCTGGGCCAACGTTCCCGTTCTCAATCTTGTGCTGGGCGCCCCGCTCAAGGTATCGGTGGCGTCCTCGGGCGTGGTGCTCTCGGTGGTCGACACTTCCGCCGCCTGGATCTACCTGCACAGCGGCGCGGTGCTGCCGATGATCGCGGTGCCCTCCATCGTCGGCGTGATGCTGGGGGCGAAGATCGGCGCCCGGCTACTGCGCGTGGCGCCCGCCGCCACGGTGCGCAGGCTGGTGATCGCCATGCTGGCGATCGCCGGCGCGCGCGGCCTTTTGAAAGGAACGGGACTGTGGATGTAGAACAGGCGCAACGAAGCTTCGCCCGCTGGGTGGACCTCGGCACCCGGGCCGGCCTCGCGCTGCTGGTCGCAGGCTTCGCCGCGTACATCACGGGCCTGCTCCCGCCTCAGGTGCCTCTCGACGGCCTGGCGCGGGCCTGGCATCTCCCCCTGGCGCAGTTCACCGCCGCCACCGGCGCGCCCGCGGGCTGGCAGTGGCTCGCGCTCGCCGGGCGGGGCGACTACGTTAATTTCATCGGCATCGCCCTGCTTGCGTCGATCATCATTGCCGCCTATCTTCGGGTCCTGTCCCTGCTGGGCCGGCAGGACCGCGCCTTCGCCCTCATTGCGGCGATCGAGGTCGTCGTGCTGCTGGCTGCGGCGTCCGGACTGCTGAACACTTTGGGAGGAAGCCATCCATGAAAAAACGTACCGCACGTACCGCACGTACCGCACGTACCGCAGCATCGGCAGCCCTGTTCACGCTGGGAGTTCTCGGCGCGGGCACGGCCCAGGCCCAGGCGCAGGGCACGCTGGAAGCCGTGCAGAAGAAGGGATTCGTGCAGTGCGGCGTCAACGGCGGCGCGGTCGCGGGATTTTCCGCGCCCGATTCGCAGGGCGTCTGGAAGGGCATCGACGTCGACCTGTGCCGTGCCGTCGCGGCGGCGGTGTTCGGCGACGCGAGCAAGGTGCGCTACACCGGCCTGACCGCGCAACAGCGCTTCACCGCCCTGCAATCGGGCGAAGTGGACATCCTCTCGCGCAACACCACCTGGACAATCACGCGCGACACCAGCCTCGGCCTGAACTTCGTCGGCGTGAATTTCTACGACGGCCAGGGCTTCATGGTGCCGGCAAAGATGCGCGCCAAGGGGGGCAAGCCTGCCGCCAAGGCCGACAAGAAGGGCGCCAAGGGCGCGACGCAAGGCGGGGTCACCAGCGCCAGGCAGTTGAACGGCGCCACGGTCTGCGTGCAACCCGGCACCACCACCGAACTCAACCTTTCCGACTACTTCCGCGCCAACGGCATGACCTTCAAGCCGGTCGTGATCGAGACGCTGCCCGAAGTCCTGAACGCGTATTTCTCCGGCCGCTGCGACGTCTTCACCACCGACATCTCGGGCCTGGTGTCGACGCGCGCCACGCGCGCGCCCAAGCCGGAGGACCACGTCATCCTGCCAGAGGTGATTTCCAAGGAGCCTCTCGGGCCGGCCGTGCGCCACGGCGACGACCGCTGGTTCGACATCGTCAAGTGGTCGCTGTACGCGACTATCGAGGCGGAAGAGATGAACCTCAGCTCGAAGAACATCGACCAGCAGGCCGCCAGCAAGGATCCGGGCGTGCAGCGCTTCGTCGGCGCGACCGGCGACATCGGCAAGATGCTCGGTCTGGACAACAAGTGGGCCTTCAACATCGTCAAGCAGGTCGGAAATTACGGCGAGAGCTTCGACACGCACCTGAAGCCGCTCGGCTTTGCGCGCGGGCTGAACAACCTCTGGACCAAGGGCGGGCTGATGTACGCGCCGCCGATCCGCTAGCCTGGTTTAAGTGAAGAAGGGCTGGATCTACCAGGCCGCGCTGCTCATCGCGGCGGGCCTGGTACTGTGGTTCTTCGCCCATAACACCGCGCAGAACCTCGAAGCCCGCAGGATCGCCAGCGGTTTCGCCTTCCTCTGGCGCGAAGCGGGCTTCGAGATCGGCGAAACCGGCGCGATCGCCTACGGCGCCGCCGACAGCTACCTGCGCGCGCTGGGCATCGGCCTGTGGAACACATTTCGCGTGGCCGCGATCGGCGTGGCCTTGGCCACGCTGCTCGGCACGCTGGTGGGACTCGCGCGGCTGTCGCCCAACTGGCTGCTGGCGAAACTCGCCTCCGGCTACGTCGAGGTAATCCGCAACGTGCCGCTGCTGGTGCAGCTGTTCTTCTGGTACGCGGTCATCACCGAGTACCTGCCCGACCCGGGCGACGCCCTGCAGCCGGTCGCGAACGTGTTCCTCAGCAACCGCGGCATCGCCTTCCCGACGCCCTGGGGCACGCCGGTGCTGGAGGGGTTCAACTTCACCGGCGGCGCTGCGCTCAGCCCCGAATTCGCCGCTCTGCTGGTCGGCCTCGTGACCTACACCGCGGCCTTCATCGGCGAGATCGTGCGCGCGGGCGTGCTCTCGGTCGGGCGCGGGCAGGTGGACGCCGCGTATTCGATGGGCCTGACGCGCCGCCGCGCGCTGCGCTTCGTGGTCCTGCCGCAGGCGCTGCGCCTGATCGTGCCACCGCTCACCAGCCAGTACCTGAACCTCGCCAAGAACAGCTCGCTCGCGGTGGCGATCGGCTATCCGGACCTGGTCTCGATCGCCAATACCACCATGAACCAGACTGGCCAGGCGATCGAAGGGGTGGCCATCATCATGACGGTGTTCCTCAGCATCAGCCTGTCGATCTCGGCGTTCATGAACTGGTACAACCGGCGCGTCGCGCTCAAGGGCGTTCGCGCATGAGCGGCGCCGCGCAGTGGCTGCGCGCCAACCTGTTTTCGAGCTGGCCGAGCGCCCTCGCGACACTGGCGATTTTCTGGCTGGCGTGGAAGCTCGTGCCGCCGTTCGTCGACTGGGCGCTGCTCTCGGCCGTCTGGAGCGCGCCCGACTCGGGCGCCTGCCGCGAAGCCGAGGGCGCCTGCTGGGCGTTCATCGGCGAGAAGCACCGCTTCATGCTCTTCGGCACCTATCCGTACGAGCAGCACTGGCGCCCGGCCCTGGCGACAGTGGTGATGATTTCTCTCTGGGTCTTTTCGTCCTTCAGGAGATTCTGGAATTGGTGGCTGGCGGCGGTCTGGGTTGGCGGGCTCGCCCTGATCGCGCTGCTGATGTGGGGCGGCGCGCTTGGCCTTGCCTACGTGGAGAACGAGCGCTGGGGCGGATTGATCCTCACGCTGATCCTCGCCAGCTTCGGCATGGCGTTCGCGTTCCCGCTCTCCATCCTGCTCGCGCTCGGGCGCCGCTCGCGGCTGCCGGTGGTACACGCGGCCTGCGTCGCCTACATCGAGCTGATCCGCGGCGTGCCGCTGATCAGCGTGCTGTTCATGGCCTCCGTGATGCTGCCGCTGTTCCTGCCGGCGGGCATGACCATCGACAAGCTACTGCGCGCGCAGCTTGCGCTGATCCTGTTCGCCGCCGCCTACCTCGCGGAGGTGGTGCGCGGCGGGCTGCAGGCGATCCCGCACCACCAGTACGAGGCGGCGCAGGCGCTCGGCCTGGGCTACGCGCAGCGCACCGTGCACATCATCCTGCCGCAGGCGCTGCGCCTGTCCATCGCGCCGCTGGTGAACACCTTCATTGGCCTGTTCAAGGACACCTCGCTGGTGCTGATCATCGGGCTGTTCGACCTGCTCAGCACCATCAAGATCTCGCTGCAGGATCCGAAATGGGCCGGGTTCGGCATCGAGGCCTACGTGTTCGCCTCAGCGGTCTACTTCGCGTTCTGCTACGCGATGTCGCGCTACAGCCAGGGGCTGGAACAGGGCGGCCCGGGGCGGGAACTGCGGGGCTCGTGATACACTTTTTGCCGTCGCCACAGAGAACAAAGAGGAGAATTTCATGGGCGTAATCTTCCAGTCTCTCGGCCGCACCATCGCCGCCGGAGTCGTCCTCGTCGTCATCCTGCTCGTCGCCGCCGGCACCTTCGGCCGCATCGGCGACATGGGCATGGGCTACTGGCTGTTCCTCATGCGCTGGCTGCATATCGCCGCGGGCGTGATGTGGATCGGGCTGCTGTGGTATTTCAACTTCGTGCAGATTCCCTCGATGCCGAAGATCCCGGACGAGCAAAAGCCCGCCATCAGCAAGGTGATCGCGCCCGAAGCGCTGTTCTGGTTCCGCTGGGCCGCGCTCGCCACCGTGGTCACGGGGCTGCTGGTAGCGGGCATGAACGGCTACCTCGGCAGCGCGCTGGCCCTGCAATCTGGCCTCAAGCCCATCGGCATCGGCATGTGGCTCGCGCTGCTGATGGCGTTCAACGTCTGGTTCGTCATCTGGCCGAACCAGAAAAAGGCGCTCGGCATCGTCACGGTCGAGGCGGCCGAAAAAGCGAAGGCGGCGCGCATGGCCATGCTCACCTCGCGCTTCAACACCATGCTCTCGATCCCGATGCTGTACTGCATGGCCGCGCAGTCGCACGGCGGCTTCTAGGTTCCGGTACATGTCCTTTCAGGCCGGGGCTCCGCGAGAGCCCCGAAATTTTTTGCGCGACGGGGACAGGCTTTGGAAGATCTGGTGGCTCTGGGGTGCTCCCGTTGCATGGATCACGATCGGGTTGATACTGGGTGCGGAAGCGACGCGCGAGGCAGGACACCACAACTGGGGCAACGTGCTGGACGTGGCGCGGCTCGCGGTCTACTGGGCCTGGTGCAGGATGGCCTGGCGCTGCTCGGGCAATGTCGACAACCCGCTCTGGAGCCCGCTCTCGAAGGCAGTGCTGGCCGCCGGATTCGCCCTGAACGTGTTTGTCTAGCGCTCGCCGCGGCGCTGCACTTCTAACGCGGACGGGCAGGCCGCCCCGTCCTCACCGGGGCGCGAGTTTCTCCAGGCCGCGCATTTTCGCGCCGGACTTGATGCCGCGCTGCGCGAACCAGCCCTTGTTCATTTCGAGCGCGTAGCGCGCCGGGCGCGTCGCGCAATGCGACTGCTCGCTGTGCGGCTGCATGTCGGCGATGTTGATGATCGCGCCGGACTCGTCCAGGAACGCGACCGACAGCGGGATCAGGGTGTTCTTCATCCACATGCAGTGCGGCGCGTTCTCCTCGAACACGAACACCATGCCCGAGCCCTGCGGCATCGATTTGCGGTGCATCAGGCCCTGCATGCGGGTGCCCATGCTGTCGGCGATTTCGGCGCGAATCAGGTGCATGCCGGTGGAGAGCTGTACGGTCGGAAGCTCTGCAAGGACTGCTCCGGACAGTGCCAGCAGGATCGCGATATTTATTCTTTTCATATTCTCGAAAAAGAAAAAGGCAGGGACGTACCCTGCCTTTTCGTTTCGCTCAGACGGACGATTACTTCTTCTTCTCGTCCTTCTTCTTCTCCATCTTGTCGGCCTTCTTGTCCATCTTGTCGGCCTTCTTGTCCATCTTGCCCTTGTCCTGCGCGCCGGCGTGCGAGGCGGCGAAGGCGTTAACGCTCACAACCGCGAACATGGCGGCGACGATCATCGAAAGCAGCTTGGTCATTTCTATCTCCTGATATAGGTATGAGTAAACGGGGTGACACTAACGAGTTACCTCCGAGCCTCCCCGTGCCGAAAAACGCACGAAACGCCTGGCGGTTGACCGTTCCTCCCGGTTGACCCCGTTTTGCCTCCCTGCACGCGGGTTCCCCTCGCGCAAGCCATTGTAAACAAAAGAAGAATTGACATCAAACTGTGGTAAGCTCTTGTTTTTACAGGATTGTCCTTCCGTCCAGGTCGTGAAAGCCGTTCAAATTCAAGGCGTGGCGCTGTTCGCCTTGGCAATCGCTGCCTCGCCGTCCACTTCAGCGCCCTACCTGCCTGCGGACGATACGCAGGTCCTCGAAGCGCTTACCAGCAAGCGCTCGGATCCCGCCGCCGAAGAGTTGCGCCGGCTTCGCGCGGCGACGGCCGCGGCTCCGGACAGCGCCGAAGCCGCAGAGCGCCTCGCACGCCGCTACTTCGACCTCGCCATGGAAGAAGGCGACCCGCGCTACGTCGGCTACGCGCAGTCGGTGCTGCGCCGCTGGCCCGAGTCGGCGGCGACGCCGCCGGACCTGCTGGTGATGCACGGCAAGCTGCGGCAGTACCGCCACGACTTCGCGCAGGCGATGGCAAATTTCGACCTCGCGCTGAAGGTCGATCCGGCCCATTTCGGCGCGCGCGCCTGGCGCCACGCCATCCTGATGGTGCAGGCCGACTATGCCGCGGCGCGCCGCGAATGCGGTCTGCTCGCGCCGCACGCGACCGAACTCCAGGCCGCGGCCTGCCTGGCGTACGTCGATGCCACCACGGGCAACGCGCGATCCGCCTACGCGCGCCTCGCCGCCGCGCTGGCGCGCGATGGCGGCGGCGACCCGGCGCACCGGCTGTGGATCCAGACGCGGCTGGCGGAAATGGCCTGGCGCACCGGCGACCTGGCCGCGGCCGAACGGCACTTCCGCGCCGGCCTGGCGCTAGGCATCAACGACAATTTCCTCCTCGCCGCCTACGCCGATTTCCTGCTCGAGCAGGAGCGCGCGCAGGAGGCGCTGGCGCTGCTCGGCCGCTGGACGCGTTCCGACACGCTGCTGCTGCGCCTCGCCATCGCGGCGCGGCGGCTGAAAATGCCGGAGGGCGAGAAGCACGTGCGCGCGCTGGGCGAGCGCTTCGCCGACGCCGGGTTGCGCGGCGAGAAACTGCACCTGCAGGAGGAAGCGCGCTTCCTGCTGGAACTCAAGGATGATGCGCGGGCCGCGCTGATGGCGGCGCGCGAGAATTTTCTCAAGCAGCGCGAGCCGCGCGACGCGCTGATCCTGCTCGAAGCGGCGCTCGCGGCGCGCGATCCCGGCGCCGCCGCGCCGGCGCTGCAGTGGCTCGAAGCGAGCGGCTTCGAGGGCGAACGCATGCGCCGCCTTGCGTCGCAGCTGAAGGCCATGCGATGAAATCGTTGAAATACCTCCTCGCCCTCCTGCTCGCGCTCGGCGCGGCCACGGCGCAGGCGCACAAGCCGAGCGACAGCTATCTCGCGCTGCAGGTCGAGGGCGCGTCGGTGCGCGGCCAGTGGGACATCGCGCTGCGCGACCTGGAGTTCGCGATCGGGCTCGATGCCGACGGCAACGGCGAGATCTCCTGGGGCGAGCTGAAGGCAAGGCGCAAGGACGTCGAGGCGTTCGCCCTTTCCCGCCTAAAGGTCGACGCGGACGGAAAGGCCTGCGTGCTCAGCCCCGCAGACTACCTGGTCGACACGCACAGCGACGGCGCCTACGCCGTGTTGCGATTCGGCGCCGACTGCGGCGCACGCGAACCCGTGGCCGTCGAAGTTTCCTACAGCCTGTTCTTCGACCTCGATCCCACGCACCGCGGACTGCTTCGTTTCGAGCGCGGCGGCGCGGCGCAGGCGGGGGTGCTGTCGCCGGAGCGTCCGCGCCTCGCGTTCAAGGCGGGCGAAGATTCGCGGCTGGCGCAGTTCCTCGATTACCTGCGCGAAGGTGTCTGGCACATCTGGATCGGCTTCGACCACATTCTTTTTCTGGTTTCGCTGTTGCTCCCTTCCGTTCTCATCCTTGACGGCAAGACCTGGAACCCTGCGGAACGTTTCCGGGACAGCTTCTGGGACGTGTTCAAGGTGGTGACCTCCTTCACCGTGGCCCACTCCATCACCCTGTCGCTGGCGGCGCTTTCCGTGATCGCGCTGCCCTCGCGGCTGGTGGAGTCCGTGATCGCGCTGTCGGTGGTGCTGGCGGCCCTGAACAATCTCCGGCCCGTGGTATCCGGGCGGCGCTGGGCAGTCGCCTTCGCTTTCGGCCTGATCCACGGCTTCGGCTTCGCCAGCGTGCTGGCGGACCTCGGGCTGCCGCAGGGCGCGCTGCTGCTCGCGCTGGTCGGTTTCAACCTTGGGGTGGAGGCGGGCCAGATCGCCATCGTCTGCATTTTCCTGCCGCTCGCCTTCGTCCTGCGTCGCACCGGGTTCTACCAGCGCATGGTATTCACGGGAGGCTCGGCGCTGATCGCGCTGGCCGCCGCGGTCTGGCTCATCGAACGTGTTTTCGATATGAAGCTGTGGCCGTAAAATAGCGGTTTCCCGGCGCTTTTCGTACATTCCCTTGCAAAGGCAATCTCCCGTGTCCACCGCAAAACCCAAGATCATCTACACCCTCACCGACGAGGCGCCCCGCCTCGCGACCTACTCGCTGCTGCCCATCGTGCGCGCCTTCACCAAACCGGCGGGCATCGAGATCGAGGAAAGCGACATTTCGGTGGCGGCCCGCATCCTCGGCGAGTTTCCTGATTTCCTGGCACCGGAGCAGCGCATCCCCAACAACCTCGCGGAACTGGGCAAGCTGACGTTCCGGCCCGAGGCCAACATCATCAAGCTGCCGAACATCAGCGCCCCGGTCGGCCAGCTGACCGCCGCGATCAAGGAACTGCAGTCCAAGGGCTACAAGGTGCCCGACTACCCCGAGACCCCGAAGAGCGACGCGGAAAAAGCGCTCAAGGCGCGCTATTCGAAGATCCTGGGCAGCGCGGTCAACCCGGTCCTGCGCGAAGGCAACTCCGATCGCCGCGCGCCCGCCGCGGTCAAGAACTTCGCGCGCAAGAATCCGCATTCGATGGCCCCATGGGATATCGCCTCGCGCACCCATGTCTCCCACATGCATGCCGGCGACTTCTACCACGGCGAGAAGTCGATGGCCGTGTCGCACGCCTGCGACGTGCGCATGGACCTCGTCACCCGGAGCGGCAAGACCGTGATCCTGCGGCCCTCGGTGCCGCTGCTCGAGGGCGAAGTGATCGACAGCATGTACATGAGCAAGAAGGCGCTGTGCGCCTTCTTCGAGAAGGAACTCGAGCATTGCAAGAAGCACGACCTGCTGTTCTCGCTGCACGTGAAGGCGACGATGATGAAGGTCTCGCACCCGATCGTGTTCGGGCATGCGGTGCGCGTGTTCTACAGGGACCTGTTCGAGAAGCACGGCAAGCTGTTCGCCGAGCTCGGCGTCATCGTCAACAACGGCTTCGCCAACGTGCTGGAGAAGATCAAGACCCTGCCGGAGGCCCAGCGCGCCGAGATCGAGGCCGACATCAAGGACTGCGAGGCGAAGCGGCCGCGCCTGTCGATGGTCGATTCGGCCAAGGGCATCAGCAACCTCTACAACCCGAACGACATCATCGTCGACGCCTCGATGCCGGCGATGATCCGCGCCGGCGGCACGATGTGGGGGCCGGACGGCAAGATGTACGAAACCAAGGCGGTGCAGCCCGAGTCCACTTTCGCGCGCATCTACCAGGAGGTCATCAATTTCTGCAAGACCAACGGCGCCTTCGACCCGAAAACCATGGGCACGGTACCCAACGTCGGCCTGATGGCGCAGCAGGCCGAGGAGTACGGCTCGCACGACAAGACCTTCGAAGTCCCGGAGGACGGCGTGGCGCGCATCGTCGACAACCACGACGGCCACGTGCTGATGGAGCAGAACGTCGAGGCCGGCGACATCTGGCGCATGTGCCAGGCCAAGGACGCGGCGGTGCGCGACTGGGTCAAGCTCGCGGTCACGCGCGCCCGGCAGTCGAACACCCCGGCGGTGTTCTGGCTCGATGAATACCGCCCGCACGAGAACGAGATCATCAAGAAGGTGCGGCGCTACCTCAAGGACCACGACACCACCGGTCTGGACATCCAGATCATGTCGCAGGTGCGCGCGATGCGCTTCACGCTGGAGCGCGTGATCCGCGGCAAGGACACCATCTCGGTGACCGGCAACATCCTGCGCGACTACCTGACCGACCTCTTCCCGATCATGGAACTGGGGACGAGCGCGAAAATGCTGTCGATCGTGCCCCTGATGGCCGGCGGCGCCATGTTCGAGACCGGCGCCGGCGGCTCGGCGCCCAAGCACGTGCAGCAGCTGACCGAGGAAAACCACCTGCGCTGGGATTCGCTCGGCGAATTCATGGCCATCGCGGTATCGCTGGAGGACGTCGGCTTCAAGCACCACAACAAGAAGGCGATGATCCTCGGCAAGACCCTCGACGAGGCCACCGGCAAGCTGCTCGACAACAACAAGGGCCCCTCGCCCAAGACCGGGCAGCTGGACAACCGCGGCAGCCACTACTACCTGTCGCTCTACTGGGCGCAGGCGATCGCGGCGCAGAACGAGGACACGGAACTGAAGGCCTACTTCACGCCCCTCGCGAAGTCGCTTGCGGACAACGAGAAGAAGATCGTCGACGAGCTCAACGCCGTCCAGGGCAAGCCGGCGGACATCGGCGGCTACTACGTCGCCGTGCCCTCCAAGGCGGGCACGGTAATGCGCCCCAGCACGACGTTCAATGCCGTGATCGATCCCCTCGTCAACTGATCGCGCGAAGGCGCGACGAAAAAAGCCGCCCTCGGGCGGCTTTTTTTGGGCGCGGGGAGCCCGTCAGCTCTTCTGAATGTTCGACGCCTGCTTCCCCTTGGGGCCCTGGACGATGTCGAAGCTCACCTTCTGGCTCTCCTTGAGGGACTTGAAGCCCTCCATGTTGATCGCCGAAAAATGCGCAAACAGGTCCTCGCTGCCGTCGTCCGGCGTGATGAAGCCGTAGCCCTTCGCGTCGTTGAACCACTTCACGGTGCCGATAGCCATCGAAACGCCCCCTCCCAGGTTGGTTATTGGCGGCTTCTACCTGCCTTCGGAACCCCCGTCAAGGCCCGCTGTCCCGGGGTTTGCGCTCCCCCACTGCATTGATTAGGATACAGACGGTCGACAACCACATGCATGCAGCACAAGAACGACTCGGTACTCGAAACGAAAAAGGCGAAGGTAAAACTTCCGCCGATGTACAAGGTTTTGCTTTTGAACGACGACTACACGCCGATGGAATTCGTCGTGCTGGTGCTGCAGAAGTTCTTCGGCATGAGCCGCGAGCGGGCGACGCAGGTGATGCTCAAGGTGCACCGCGAGGGCATGGGCGTCTGCGGCGTCTATCCGCGAGACATGGCGACCACCAAGGTCCAGCAGGTCACGGCGTACGCCCACAAGCACCAGCATCCGCTGCAATGCGTGATGGAAGAAACCTGATGGTAGAAACCCTCAAGGGGACCCGAGCATGATCGCCCAGGAACTCGAAGTCAGCCTGCACATGGCGTTCGTCGAGGCGCGCCAGAAGCGCCACGAGTTCATCACCGTCGAGCACCTGCTGCTCGCGCTGCTGGACAACCCGACCGCCGCCGAGGTGCTGCGCTCCTGCGGCGCCAACATGGACGAGCTGCGCAAGAACCTGACGCAGCACATCACCGAGCAGACCCCGCGCATCGCGGCCGACCGCGAGGTGGACACGCAACCCACGCTCGGCTTCCAGCGCGTCATCCAGCGTGCCATCCTGCACGTGCAGTCCTCGGGCAAGAAGGAAGTCACCGGCGCCAACGTGCTGGTGGCGATCTTCGGCGAGAAGGACTCCCACGCGGTGTACTTCCTGCAGCAGCAGGGCATCACGCGCCTGGACGTCGTCAACTACATCTCGCACGGCATCACCAAGAGCACCCAGCCGCAGCAGGCCAAGGGCGAGGCGGAGACCGAGCAGGAAAGCCCGGCCGAGACGGCCAACAGCCCGCTCGACAACTACACGCAGAACCTGAACGCGCAGGCGCTCGCGGGCAAGATCGACCCGCTGATCGGCCGCGACAAGGAGCTCGAGCGCGTCATCCAGACGCTGTGCCGCCGGCGCAAGAACAACCCGCTGCTGGTGGGCGAGGCCGGGGTCGGCAAGACCGCGATCGCCGAGGGCCTCGCGCGCCGCATCGTCGAGGGCAGCGTGCCCGAGCTGCTGGAGAAATCCACCGTCTACGCGCTCGACATGGGCGCATTGCTGGCCGGCACCAAGTACCGCGGCGACTTCGAGCAGCGCCTGAAGGCGGTGCTGAAGCAGCTGGTGGACAACCCGAACGCGATCCTCTTCATCGACGAGATCCACACCGTGATCGGCGCCGGCGCCGCTTCGGGCGGCACGCTGGACGCCTCCAACCTGCTGAAGCCCGCGCTTTCGAACGGCCAGCTGAAGTGCATCGGCGCCACCACCTACCTCGAGTACCGCGGCGTGTTCGAAAAAGACCACGCCCTCACGCGCCGCTTCCAGAAAATCGACGTGGTCGAGCCGTCGGTCGAGGAAACGGTCGAGATCCTCAAGGGGCTGAAGTCACGCTTCGAGGCCCACCACAGCATCAAGTACACGGCCAACGCGCTCACCACGGCAGCGGAACTCTCGGCCAAGTACATCAACGACCGCCACCTGCCTGACAAGGCGATCGACGTCATCGACGAAGCCGGCGCGGCGCAGCGCATTGCGCCCAAGGCGAAGCAGAAGAAAGTCATCGGCAAGACCGAAATCGAGGACATCGTCGCCAAGATCGCGCGCATCCCGCCGCGCGGCGTCTCGACCGACGACCGCAGCGCGCTGGCCAACCTGGACCGCGACCTTCGCAACGTGGTGTTCGGCCAGGACAAGGCGATCGACGCGCTCGCATCCGCGATCAAGATGGCGCGCAGCGGGCTGGGCAACCCGCAGAAGCCGATCGGCAACTTCCTCTTCAGCGGCCCGACCGGCGTCGGCAAGACCGAGCTCGCGCGCCAGCTCGCCTACTGCATGGGCATCGAGCTGATCCGCTTCGACATGTCGGAGTACATGGAGCGTCACGCGGTATCGCGGCTGATCGGCGCGCCGCCCGGCTACGTCGGCTTCGAGCAGGGCGGCCTGCTCACCGAGGCGATCAGCAAGAAGCCCTACGCGGTGCTGCTGCTCGACGAGATCGAGAAGGCTCACCCGGACATCTTCAACATCCTGCTGCAGGTGATGGACCACGGCACGCTGACGGACAACAACGGCCGGAAGGCCGATTTCCGCAACGTCGTGATCGTCATGACCACCAACGCGGGCGCCGAGTCGCTGGCGAAGAACACCATGGGCTTCACGCACTCGGTCAAAGCCGGCGACGAGATGGAGGCGATCAAGAAGACCTTCACACCCGAGTTCCGCAACCGCCTGGACGCGGTGATCTCCTTCGGCGCGCTGGACCACAGCATCATCCTGCGCGTGGTCGACAAGTTCCTCATGCAGCTCGAGGAGCAGCTCTCCGAGAAGAAGGTCGAGGCGCTCTTCACCCCGGCGCTCAAGGAGCACCTGGCGAAGAAGGGTTTCGACCCGCTGATGGGCGCACGGCCGATGTCGCGGCTGATCCAGGACACCATCCGCCGCGCGCTGGCCGACGAGTTGCTGTTCGGCAAGCTGGTGCACGGCGGCAAGGTGACCATCGACATCGGCGCGGACGAAAAGGTCATCCTGCGCTTCGAGGAACCGGCGGCGGCGACGCCTCCAGCGGCGGCCGAGCCGGTCGCCTGAGCATTCAATTTTCCGGAGGATCCGCATGAAATATCTAGTGCTCGTCGCGTCCGCACTCGCGGCGCTTCCTGCCGCTGCCCAGGACGCGGCATCGCGCAATCTCGCGGCGCCGTGCGCCATCTGTCACGGCACGGAGGGCCGCACCACGAGCAAGGACAGCCCGCTGATCCCGATTGCCGGGCTGCCGCGCGACCACATCGCGACGCAGATGCGCGCCTTTCGCGACGGCAAGCGGCCGGCCACCGTGATGCACCAGATCGCCAAGGGCTACACCGACCCGCAGATTGACGCGCTGGCGGCGTGGTTCGCCGCGCAGAAACGGTAGGAGGCACGATGAAACGCAGAGATTTCCTGAAACTTGCAGGTGCCGTTTCCCTTGCGGGATGCGCAAGCTCCATTCCCTCCAAAGCACGTGTCGTCGTGATCGGCGGCGGCTTCGGCGGCGCCACGGCAGCGAAGTACATCCGCATGTGGGATCCGACGCTCGATGTCGTCCTCATCGAGCGCGAGAGCGCCTTCGTCTCCTGCCCGATCTCGAATCTGGTGCTGGGCGGTTACTCGAACATGCAGGAAATCAGCCACGGCTACGACGGTCTGCAGCGCCACGGCGTGCAGGTGGTGCGCGATGAGGCGACCGCCATCGACCCGGCGAAGAAGACCGTGCGCACGGCGCGCGGCGGCGACATCACCTACGAGCGCCTGGTCGTTTCCCCCGGCATCGACTTCACCTTCGGCGACATCCAGGGCTACGAGGAAGCGATGCAGTCGGGCCGCGTGCTGCACGCATGGAAAGCCGGCGCGCAGACCGAAGCGCTGCGCAAGCAGCTCGTCGACATGCGCGACGGCGGCGTGGTGCTCCTTTCGATCCCGCTTGCGCCCTACCGCTGCCCGCCCGGGCCCTACGAGCGCGCCAGCATGATCGCGGCCTACCTGAAGCAGGCCAAGCCGCGCTCCAAGCTGCTGGTGCTGGACGCCAACCCGGACGTGACCTCCAAGGGCGGCCTGTTCAAGGCCGCGTGGAAGGACCTCTACGCCGGCGTGCTCGAGTACCGCGGCAACGCCAAGGCGGTCGGCGTGGACGCGAAGAGCATGACGGTGAAGCTCGAGATCGAGGACGTGAAGGGCGACGTTCTGAACGTCGTGCCGCCGCACCGCGCCGGCAACATCGCGCAGCAGGCGGGCCTGATCACCACCAACAATCGCTGGTGCGACGTGGACTGGCGTACCATGGAGTCGAAGAAAGTGCCGGGCATCCACGTGCTGGGCGACGCCACGCTGTCGGCGCCGGGCATGCCCAAGTCGGGCAGCATGGCGAACAACCACGCCAAGATCGCGGCCGCCGGGATCGTCGGCGCGCTTGGCGGGCGCGGCGCAGGCTCGAATCCCAAGATCATCAACACCTGCTACAGCTTCGTGTCGCAGAAAGAGGCGATCCGCGTTTCCTCTGTGCACGAGTGGGACGCCGGCCAGGGCACGCTCATCGCGGTCAAGGGCTCCGGCGGCGTGTCCGCCGCGCGCAGCGAAGCCGAGGGCAGCTACGCGTGGAACTGGGCCCGCACCATCTGGGCAGATTCGCTGGCTTAGTTTTTCCCGGTACTGCCGAAGCCGCCGGCCCCGCGGCTTGAGGTTTCGAATTCCGTTACCACGTTGAATTCGACCTGCGCGACCGGCACCAATACCAACTGCGCGATGCGGTCCATCGGCTGCACGGTGAACGCGGCGGCGCCGCGGTTCCACAGGGAGACCATCAGCGGTCCCTGGTAGTCCGAATCGATCAGGCCGACCAGGTTGCCGAGGACGATGCCGTTCTTCGCGCCCAGCCCCGAGCGCGGCAGCACGACGGCGGCGTAGCCCGGGTCGCCGATGTGGATCGCGATGCCGGAAGAGACGAGTTTGCTTTCACCCGGCGCGAGCGTGAGCGGTGCTTCCAGGCAGGCTCGCAAGTCGAGGCCCGCGGCGCCGGGCGTGCCGTACTGCGGCAGCATTTCGCGGATCCTCGCATCGAGGATCTTGACGTCCAGCCGGCGCAAGCTAGTGCTTCGCTTTCCGCAGCATGCCGGCGACGTGCGCCAGCAGCTTGCGCGCCTGGTCGAGCTTGGGGCCGTGCCCCAGCGAGGTCGAGCCGCGCGCGTCATACAGCGTGATCGCGTTGTCGTCGGCGCCGAGCGCGCTTTGCGCGAGGTTGGCGGCGATCAGCGGCACGCCCTTTTTCGCGCGCTTGGCCCTGGCGTTCGCCTCGACGCGCTCGCTCTCGGCGGCGAAGCCGACACAGAACGGCGGGTTCTTGCGTGCCGCGACCCAGGCGAGGATGTCGGGGTTCTCCTCCAGCTTGAGCACCGGCAGCCTGCCGTTCGCCTTCTTGATCTTCTGCTTCGAGGAATTGCTCACCTTCCAGTCGGCGACCGCGGCGACCGAGATGAAGATGTCGCTGCCCTCCACCGCCGCCTTGACCTCATTGAACATCTGCGCGGCGCTGCGCACGTCGACGCGCCGGACCCCGACGGGCGTCGGCAGCGCCACCGGGCCGCTGACNNCACGCTGGCGCCGGCCTCGCGCGCCGCGCGCGCCACCGCGTAGCCCATCTTGCCGGAGCTTGAATTGGTGAGGACACGCACCGGGTGGATCGGCTCCTCGGTCGGGCCCGCGGTGACCAGCACGCGCTTGCCCGCGAGCGCCTTGGGCTGGAAGTAGGCCTCGATTTCGGCGACGATGTCGGCGGGCTCGAGCATGCGCCCCATGCCGGTCTCCCCGCAGGCCTGGTCGCCCGCGGCGGGGCCGGCGAAGGCAACACCGTCTTCGCGCAAGGTACGCAGGTTTCTTTGCGTCGCCGGGTTGTCCCACATCTCGACGTTCATCGCCGGCGCCACCATCAGGCCGCAGCGCCGCGCCAGCACCAGCGTGGAAAGCAGGTCGTCGGCCAGGCCCAGCGCGCACTTGGCGAGGAAATCCGCGCTCGCCGGCGCAACCAGGATCAGGTCCCGGTCGCGCGAGAGCTCGATGTGCGACATGTTGTCGGCGACGCGCGGGTCCCAGAGGTCGGTCCAGACGGTCTGGCCGGTGAGGGCCTGCATCGTCACCGGCGTGATGAACCGGGTCGCCGCCTCGGTCATCGCGACGCGCACGTCGCAGCCCGCCTTGCCCAGGAGGCGCGAGAGCTCGCAGACCTTGTAGGCGGCGATGCCGCCGGTCATGCCGAGCAGAATCTTCTTTCCCTTCAAGGTCATCCGGAACGATCCCCGGGGCGTTAAGGGATCAGGATTCTAATTCATATGGCAATTTCGGACTGGCCGGCCGCAGAACGGCCCCGCGAACGGCTCCTGGCGCAGGGAGCGGGCTCGTTGAGCGACGCGGAACTGCTCGCCGTGATCCTGCGCACCGGCCTGCCCGGCAAGAGCGCGGTGGAACTCGGCCGCGACCTGATGGCGCGGTTCAAGAGCGTCGCAGGCCTGTTTGCCGCGGACCTCACCGACGTGAAGGGCCTGGGACCGGCCAAGCGAGCGCAGTTCGAGGCGGCGATGGAACTCGCCCGGCGCAGCCTGCAGGACGGCATGCGCTCGGCCAGCGCCCTCACCTCTCCCGGCGCTGTACGCGATTACCTGCGCCTTGCCATTGCCGGCCGCGAGCACGAGGTCTTCGTCTGCCTCTGGCTGGACGCCCAGCACCGGGTGATCTCCTTCGACGAGCTGTTCCGCGGCACGCTCACGCAGACCTCGGTCTATCCGCGCGAAATCGTCAAGGCCGGCCTAAAGGCAAATGCCGCAGCGGTGATCTTCGCCCACAACCACCCTTCCGGCGTGGCGCAACCCAGCCAGGCCGACGAACTGCTGACGCGCAACCTGAAGGAAGCCCTGTCCCTGGTGGACATAAAGGTGCTGGATCACTTCATCGTGGCGGGCCACCACGCACTGTCTTTTGCCGAAAGAGGACTGTTGTGAAGTGCCTGTTTTAGCGTATAATTCTCGCCTTTTCCGCAAGCCCGTGGTTCAATTTTCGGAGTCTGCAATGCCCAGAATTTGCGATGTCACCGGCAAGAAGCCGATGAAAGGTCACCTGGTCTCGCACGCGAACAACAAGACCATCCGCACCTTCCTGCCCAACCTGCACTACCGTCGCTTCTGGCTCGAGACCGAGAAGCGCTGGGTGCGCCTGCGCGTCTCGACCGCCGGGCTGCGCCGCATCGACAAGCACGGCCTCGAGGCCGTCCTGGCCGAGATCAAGGCCAAGAAAAAAGCAGCAGCGAAAGCCTAGGAGCCGCCATGCGCGAAAAGATCAAGATGGAATCGACGGCCGGCACCGGCCACTTCTACACCACCACCAAGAACAAGCGCACCAAGCCGGAGAAGATCGAGATGATGAAATACGATCCGAAGGCGCGCAAGCACGTCATGTACAAGGAAGGCAAGATCAAGTAGCCCTGGTTTAGCCCAAAAAAAAAGCCCGCTTGCCGCGGGCTTTTTTTATTGCGAATTAAGGGCCGTCAGGCGTAGCTGCGCAAGCGGTGGCTGAACTCCACCAGCGGCCGCACGCCGCTGTTCTCGGCCTTGTGGCACCAGTCCTGCAGCTGCTTGAGCAGCTGCTCGCGCGAGGCGCTCGAGCGGGCCCACAGCGCCGCCAGTTCGTCGCGCATCGAGATCGCCGTGGCCAGCGCCTTCGAGTTCTTGACTGCTTCCGCCAGGCGCGCGCGCTCGCCTTCAGAGAGCCGCTGCAGGCGCTTGAAGTAGCGCTTCGCCGGCTTCAGCGCCTCGGCCTCCTGCGACCAGTGCCCAAGGCGCTCGAGCTCCTGCTGGTAGGTGTGCTTCAGCGAGGTGGCATAGCGGGCGAGCACGTCGTAGCGGTTGGCGATGATCGCCTCCAGCGTCTGCTCGTCGGCGACCGGCTTCGGGTCGGAGAAGCGCGGCGTCGGCGCGACCTTCTTCACCGTCGCGAGGCCGAGCGACTCGAGCGCGCGGATGTACTGCCAGCCGAGGTCGAATTCGTACCACTTGAGCGAGAACTTGGCCGACGCCGGATAGGCGTGGTGGTTGTTGTGCAGCTCCTCGCCGCCGATCCAGGCGCCCCACGGCGAGATGTTCCGGCTGGCATCCGGCGCGGGTACGTCCCAGTTGCGGTAGCCCCAGAAATGGCCGATGCCGTTGATCACGCCGGCGGCCCAGAACGGGATCCAGGCGATTTGCACGATCAGGATGATGGCGCCGGCGATCACGCCGAACAACGCGATGTTGACCGCGCCCATGAGCCAGAGTCCGAGAACCGAATGCCTCGCGTAGACGTTGCGCTCGACCCAGTCGTCCGGCGTGCCATGGCCGTAGCGCTCCATGGTCTCGGGATAGTGCGATTCGTCCACATACAGCAGCACACCGGTCCACAACACCCGGTTGATGCCGTACACCTGCGGGCTGTGCGGATCGTCCTCGGTCTCGCATTTGGCGTGGTGCTTGCGGTGGATCGCGGTCCATTCCTTGGTCACCATGCCGGTGGTCAGCCAGAGCCAGAGGCGGAAGAAATGCGACACGGCCGGATGCAGGTCCAGCGCGCGGTGCGCCTGGTTGCGATGCAGGTAGATGGTCACCGACGCGATCGTGATATGCGTCAGGACCAGGGTAACGAGTACCAGGCCCCACCAGGGAAGGTCGAGTAATCCGTTGAATAGCATAGGGTTCCTAGGTCGCCTTTGTAATAGTTATATTGGGGCGGGGCGCTGCGGATTCTACTGGAAAACCCGTTATTTCGAGGTCATTTTTCATGCGCCCCTGCGCCGGGTCCTGCGCCTGTTGTCCCCACAAGCCTAACCTCTCGCTGCGGATAGGGAATTTCGATGCCGCGGGCACGAAATCCGGCTAGCAGGGCAAGGCTCAGGTCCGAGCGCACATTCTGGCTGCCGGACTCAGGATCCTTGATCCAGAAACCGAGTTCCAGGTCGATGCCGCTGTCGGACAGGTTCAGCACCTGCGCGGTCGGTTCCGGTTCCTTGAGGACCCTTGGATGCGCCCTTGCCGCTTCGACCAGTATCCGCAACGCCTCCGCCATGTCCGTGCTGTAGGCCACCTGCACCCGCACCACGAGCCGCACGCTGCGGTCGGAGTACGAATGGTTCTGCACCGTGGTGGTCACCAGCGTGTCGTTCGGAATAATTGCCTCCACGCCGGTGAGCGCACGCACGACGACGTAGCGCGTGGTGATTTTTGTAACCTCGCCGTAGTGGTTGTCCGCGGTGATCATGTCGCCGAGGCGGATCGACCGGTCGAGGAGGAGGATGAACCCGGACACGTAGTTGGAGACGATCTTCTGCAAACCGAGGCCCAGGCCCACGCCGAGCGCGCCGCCGAACACCGACAGCACCGTCAGGTCCACGCCGATCAGGGGCAGGACCACCAGCACCGCCGCAACCATCAGCACCGCCTTGCCCAGCCTCGCGAACACCACGCGCAGGCTGCTGTGCAGGCCTTCGGCGCGCATCAGGCGGGCTTCGAGCGCTGCGCCTGCCCACATCGCGAGCAACAGGGTCAGGGCGATCCAGAACACCGCGCTAAGCAGCGTCCAGAGCGACAGCTTGTACTTGCCGGCCGCGAACTCGACTTCCGACAGCCAGCTTACGATCTCCGGCAGGATGCCGGTGAGATGCATCGCGAGCACGGCCCACACCAGGGTCGCGATCGAACGCTCGAACGTGTCGAGCCAGCCGCCGTGGGAGAACGCGAGCCGCAGGAGATACGTCGCGAAGCGGATGCCGGCGAGCGCCCCGAGCAGCGGGATCGCCACGCTAAGCAGGTTGGTGCCGTAGCGGGTCCCGAGCGCAGCGCGGCCGCCGACCAGCAGCAGCATCGCGAGCAGCGGGAAGACAACGCGACGCAGCGCCGCGGCGCCGTGCTTAAGCGCCTCGGTGCTGCCCTCCGGCGCGTGCCACTGCAGCAGGCGCGCGAGCCACCATGCCAAACCGAGGCACAGCAGCAGCGTGCCCGCCTGCCACAGGATCGCCGGTTCCTGCAGGTCGGCCCAAAGGCCGGCGAGCAGCCGGCCGATCTGGTTTTCTGTCATGACTGTCCGATAGCCTAGCGCCGCTCGTAAGCTGCGGCAAAGAAGCCGTCGGTGCCGTGGCGGTGCGGCCAGAGGCGCAGGCGCTCGCCGGTGTCTATCGCGATGCGCTGCGTGGCCAGCAACTCGGTGCAGGAAAGTGCGGTGAATTCAGGGTGTTCCGAGGCAAAGCGGTCGGCCACCGCCTCGTTCTCCTCGGACAGGATGCTGCACGTGGCATACACCAGACGCCCGCCGGGCTTGAGCAGCTTTGCCGCGGCCTTGAGGATGCGCGATTGCTTCGCGGCCAGTTCGGCGATGGCGCCTTCGCCATGGCGCCATTTCAGGTCGGGGTTGCGCCGCAGGGTGCCAAAGCCGCTGCACGGTGCATCCACCAGCACGCGATCCAGCTTCCCCGTCAAGCGCTTGGCGCGCACATCGCCTTCCCCTGAAAGCACGATCGGATGCACGTTGGAAATCCCCGCGCGCGCCGCGCGCGGCGCCAGTTCGCGCAGGCGCTTTTCCGACACGTCCATGGCGTACACCCGTCCGGTGCCGTGCATCAGCATGGAGATCGCCAGGGTCTTGCCGCCGGCGCCGGCGCAGAAGTCGGCCACCATCTCGCCGCGCCGCGGCGCAAGCAGGTAGGCGAGCAGCTGGCTGCCTTCGTCCTGCACTTCCAGCGAGCCGTCCACGAACAGCGCGTGGCGGTTGATCTGCGGCTTGCCCTTGAGCCGGATGCCCGCTGGTGAATGCGGCGTCGGCGCCGCCTCGAGCTCGAGACGGGCGAGCACCTCCTCACGCGAAATTTTCGCCAGGTTCACGCGCACGTCCAGCGGCGCCGGATTGAGCAGCCCGCGGGCGATCGCAGTCGCTTCGTCCGGGCTGTATTCGGCGCTCAGGCGCTGCCAGAGCCAGTCGGGCAGGTCCGCCTGCACCGCGGGCGGAAACTCGCCCGTCTGCGCCGACTTGATGCGGGCAGAGAGCCCGGCGTCATGGTCCGCGAGGGCCCTGCCGGAAAGCCCGAACACCCTGATGAGCGCGGCGATCGCGAGCGCGTGCGGCGCGGCGCTGCCGGCAGCCGCTTCCAGCGAGCGCTTGCGCCGCAGTACCGCGAACACGGTCTCGGCAATGAAGGCGCGGTCCTGCTGGCCGAGCTCGCGATGGCTGCGGAAGTAGGCGGACAGGGCCTGGTCCGCGGGGCGGGAAAAAGCCAGCAATTCCGCGAGCGCAGCCTCGGCGTGGCCCAGCAACACCGGGGTGTGCCTCACCTGGAACTTATTCTTGTGGCGACCTGCTCGATCTTCGAACCGTCTTTTTCCACGACAAGCATGCGCACCAGCAGGTAGTTGCGGTCCGTGGCGAGCCAGATCTCGGCGCCCTTGTCGTCCGGGCTGTCCTTCTGCTTGACCAGCTTCAGCGCATTGAATTCGCCCGCGGGAGTCTTCACCCTTTCGCGGCCGGACACCTTGTAGGCATACGTGGTGACGCGCTTGCCGTCGGCGACGCTTGCGCTGACCGTGTCGCGCGGCGGCGCGAAGGCCAGCGTCCACATGAAACTGAGCTGGTCCTGGCGCTGCAGCGTCGGCGTCCTGGCGTCTGGATCGAACTCGGCGTGCCGCGCATCGCGCCCCGGCCGCTTGTCCTCGTACTTCTGCGGCCGCAGGCCGTCGGCCGCGACTGCGCCCTGGCTGGAACGTGCCGCCTCGCCGCGCAGCGCGTAGACGCCCTTGCCCTTCCAGGTCTCGGACAGGCGGTAGCTGCGGCCATCGTGCTCCAGCCGCTGGCTGATTTCCGCCAGGGCGGCGCCGTTGCGCGCCACTTCATAGGCGATCTCGACCTGCTGCGGCGGCGCCGCCAGCGCCGCGCCGGCGAGGCTAAGGACGATCGTCAAACACAAATTGCGCATCATTTCCCTTCACGCTCACCCGGCCGTTGTCGATGACCAGCTTTCCGTCCAGGAACCACTTGATCGCCCTCGGGTAGACGACATGTTCCTGCCGCAACACCCGTTTCGACAGCGCATCCGCCGTGTCGTTCGCCAACACCGGGACCGCCGCCTGGATCACGATCGGCCCCGCGTCCAGCTCGGGCGTGACGAAATGCACCGTGCAGCCATGCACCTTGGCCCCGGCGGCGAGGGCGCGCTCGTGGGTATGCAGGCCGGTAAACGACGGCAGCAATGACGGATGGACGTTGAGCATGCGCCCTGCGTAGCGCGAGACGAAGCCCGCCGTGACGATGCGCATGAACCCCGCATACGCGAGCAGCTTCGGCGCGAAACGGTCCACCTCGGCCGCGAGCACTTCCTCGAAGGCCTCGCGCGTCGGAAAGTCTCCGTGCTTCACCACCCGCGCGGGTATGCCCCGCCGGGCCGCGATGTCGAGGCCGCCGGCGCCGGCGACGTTGCTGATGACGGCCGCGACTGGAATCCCCGCGTCGACGATCGCCTGCAGGTTGCTGCCCCGGCCCGATATCAGAACGACTACAGAATTCAAACCATGTCCTCCGGGCGCACCCAGCGGTCGAAATCCCCGGGCTTCACGTAGCCCAGCGCCGCCGCCGATTCGCGCAGCGTGCTGCCGTCCTTGTGCGCTTTCTTGGCGATCTCCGCGGCCTTGTCGTAGCCGATGTGGGGCGCAAGCGCGGTGACCAGCATCAGCGAACGTTCCAGCTGGTCGCGGATGCGCGCTTCATTGGCGGCGATGCCGCGCACGCAATGCTCCTCGAAACTCGCCATGCCGTCGGCCAGCAGCCGGGCGCTCTGCAGGAAGGCATGGATGATGAGCGGCTTGTAGACGTTCAGTTCGAAATGCCCGGAAGCGCCGCCGATGTTGAGCGCGACGTCGTTGCCGAAGACCTGGGCGCAGAGCATGGTCATCGCCTCGGCCTGCGTGGGGTTGACCTTGCCCGGCATGATCGAGCTGCCGGGCTCGTTCTCGGGCAGCGAGATCTCGCCGATGCCGGAACGCGGGCCCGAGGCGAGCAGCCGCACGTCGTTCGCGATCTTCATGAGCGCCGCGGCCAGGGTCTTGAGCGCGCCGTGCGCGAACACCAGCCCTTCGTGGCCGGCCAGCGCAGCGAACTTGTTCGGCGCCGGCTCGAACGGCAGGCCGGACATGCGGGCAACTTCGTCGGTCACCCGCTGGCTGAACTCGGCATGGGTATTGAGCCCCGTACCGACCACGGTGCCGCCGATCGCCAGCTTGTAGAGGCCGGGCAGCACTGCGTTCAACGCCTCGCGCGCCTGCTCCAGTTGCGCCACGTAGCCCGAGAATTCCTGCCCCAGCGTCAGCGGGGTCGCATCCTGCAGGTGCGTACGCCCGATCTTGACGATGGTGTTGAATTGCCTGCTTTTCCCTTCCAATGAATTCTTCAATTTCCCGAGGGAAACAAGTACGTCGTTCATCGAAGCCGCCGCCGCGATGTGCATCGCGGTCGGGAACACGTCGTTCGAGGACTGGCCGAGGTTGACGTCGTCGTTCGGGTGCAGCAGGCGCTTCGAGCCCCGCTCGCCGCCCATCATCTCCGAGGCGCGGTTGGCGATCACCTCGTTCACGTTCATGTTCGACTGCGTGCCCGAACCCGTCTGCCAGACGACCAGCGGAAACTCCTCGTCATGCCTTGCGTCCAGAATTTCCTGGGCCGCTTCTTGAATTGCCTTCGACTTGTGTTCCGGAAGAAGACCCAGATCAAAATTAACCCGGGCCGCCGCCTGCTTGACGCGCGCCAGGGCGTAGACCACCGGCAGCGGCATGCGCTCGCTCGAAATGCGGAAGAATCGCCGGCTGCGCTCGGTCTGCGCTCCCCACAGCCGCTCGGCCGGAACGTCGATCGGGCCGAAGGAATCCTTCTCCTGCCGAACCCCGCTCATCTCATTTCTTAAGCAAGCTCCGCAGCATCCACGCATTCTTCTCGTGAATGTCGAGGCGCTGCGTGAGCAGGTCGAGCGTGGGCTGGTCGTTCGCGGCCTCTGCGAGCGGCAGCACCGAGCGCGCGGTGCGCGCCACGGCCTCCTGGCCCTCGATCAGCTCGGCGATCATCTTCATGGCCTTCGGCACGCCGTCGCTTTCCTTCACCGTCGCCAGCTTCACGTACTGCCGGTAGCTGCCCGGCGCGTAGTGGCCCAGCGAGCGGATGCGCTCGGCGATCGGGTCGATCGCGTTCCAGGCCTCGGTGTACTGGCCCATGAACATCAGGTGCAGGGTCTGGAACATGGGGCCCTCGACGTTCCAGTGGAAGCTGTGCGTCTTGAGATACAGCACGTAGGTATCCGCCAGCAGGCGGGAAAGGCCGCCGGCGATCGCCGAGCGGTGCTTCGCGGAAATTCCGGTGTCCATCGCCTTCGCCATGTTTCGCTCCTTTTCGCCCTGGAAAACGCCGATGATCTTACCGCGTCCGCGCCGCCGCGTAGCGCTCGAGCGTGCGGATCCGCGCCGCCGCGTGATCCACCACGGGCGCCGGATAGTCGCGCCCGATCACGCAGGCCGAGCGCGCCTGCTCCTGCGCGTCCATGCGCCATGGCGCGTGCACGAATTTCGCCGCGACGCGCGCGAGTTCCGGAACGTACTTGCGGATGAAGCGGCCCTCGGCGTCGAAACGCTCCGACTGGGTGACCGGATTGAAGATGCGGAAATAGGGCTGCGCGTCGCAGCCGGTCGACGAAGCCCATTGCCAGCCGCCGTTGTTCGCCGCCAGGTCGTAGTCGTTCAGATGTTCGGCGAAGTAGCGCTCGCCGCGCCGCCAGTCGATGCCCAGGTCCTTCACCAGGAACGAAGCCGCCACCATGCGCAGGCGGTTGTGCATATAACCCGTCGTGTTGAGCTGGCGCATGGCGGCGTCCACCAGCGGATAGCCGGTGGCGCCCCGGCACCATGCCAGCCAGCCGGATTCGTCGCCGTCGAATTCCAGGGCATTGAATTCCCTCTTGTACGCGCCATCCACCACGTCCGGCCGGACCGCCAGCACCATGAAATAGAAGTCGCGCCACGCCAGTTCCGAGAGCCAGACCGCGGCGCCGTCGCTGCCCTGCCGCCACGCATGGCCGGCCAGTTCGCGGATCGACACGGTGCCAAAGCGCAAATGCACCGAGAGGTAGGAAGGTCCCTTAACCGCCGGAAAATCGCGGCGTTCGGAATAGCCGGCGATGCGGCGCTTGAAATCCGCGAACAGTTCGCGGCCGCCCGCCATGCCTGCTTTCACGGCGAGACCGGCTTTCTCGAATCCAAGATCCTCCAGCGACGGCATTGCGACGGAAGCCGGCGCGAGGCGCGAGGCGTACTTTTCCACCGGATAGGCCTGGACGTAGAACGGCGTGAGTTTTTTCAACCACGCGTTCTTGTACGGCGTGAACACGGAAAAAGCCGTTCCCGATCCCGTGAGCACTTCGCCGTGCTCGAACACCACCTGGTCCTTGCGCGAATGCCAGCCGATGCCGCCTTCGGCCAGCGTGCGCTCCACCGCTGCATCGCGCTCGATGGCCTGCGGCTCGTAGTCGCGGGTGGCGTAGACCGCGGCGACGCCGAGCCGGCGCGCCAGGCGCGGAATTTCGTCGCGCGCGCGGCCGCGCAGCACATGCAGGCCGCCGCCGCACGATTCCAGAACGCCTTTCAGCTCGCGGACGGATTCGAGGATGAATTCGACCCTGCGATCGCGCCGCGGCAGCGCATCCAGGATCTCGGCGTCGAACACGAATGCGCAGTGCACGGAAGCGTGCGCCGAGAGCGCGGCGTGGAGCGCGGCATGGTCGAAGTCGCGCAAGTCGCGGCGGAACCAGACGAGCGCGGAGGACACAGTGTTACGGCAGGTCGAACAGCAGCGCTTCCGCGTCCTCGCCTTGCTCGAGCACGACCTCGGGTAAGCCGGTCATCTTCAGCGCGTCGCCGGCGGCAAGCGGCGTGCCGTTCGCGGTGAGCCTGCCGCGCACCAGGTGCAGGTAGGCCTTGCGTCCGGAGGCGATCGGCTGGACTGCCCGCTCGGCGCCCGCGAACAGACCCGCGTAGATACGCGCGTCCTGGTGGATCGTCACCGAGCCATCGGCGCCGTCCGGAGACGCGACCAGGCGCAGCCGGCCGCGCTTCGAGCCGGCATCGAAGTGCTTCTGCTCGTAACCCGGCGCGATGCCGCGCACATTGGGCTCGATCCAGATCTGCAGGAAATGGGTGACGCCCGACTTGTCGTGGTTCTGCTCGCTGTGCCGCACGCCGCTGCCCGCGCTCATGCGCTGCACGTCGCCAGGGACGATGGTCGAGCCCGTGCCCATCGAGTCCTTGTGGCCGAGCGCGCCTTCCAGCACGTAGCTGATGATCTCCATGTCGCGGTGGCCGTGCGTGCCGAAGCCGGTGCCGGGCTGGATGCGGTCCTCGTTGATCACGCGCAGCGCGCTGAAGCCCATGTGCGCGGGATCGTGATAGTCGGCAAACGAGAATGAATGCCAGGAATCCAGCCAGCCGTGCCTAGCATGGCCACGCTCGCCGGCGCGCCTCAGTTCGATCATTGCGCGGCTTGCTGCTGTTGCTGCGCGATTTCCTCGTGCACCTTGGCCATGTCGAGCGACTTGACCTGCGCCAGCACCTGCTCCAGCGCCTGCCCGGGCAGCGCGCCGGCCTGCTGGAACAGGACCACCTTCTCGCGGAACACCATCAGGGTCGGGATGGAGCGGATGTTGAAGGCGCCGGCCAGCTCCTGCTGCTCGTCGGAATTGATCTTCGCGAACACCACGTCGGGATGCGCTTCGGAGGCTTTCTCGAACACCGGCGCGAAGCCGCGGCAGGGGCCGCACCACGGCGCCCAGAAATCGATGATGACGGTCTTGTCGCCATTGATCGTCTGGTCGAAGTTTTCCTTGGTGAGATCGATGGTGGCCATTTCCGTGTCCTTTCAGCTTGGGTTTTCGTATCGAGGCTCAAGTGTATATTGGGGCACACCCCATCGCTTCAAGCGCCATGCCCTACGTCGGTCGTTTCGCGCCTTCGCCCACGGGCCCCCTGCACTTCGGCTCGCTGGTCGCCGCCCTGGCGAGCTGGCTCGATGCCCGCAAAGAGGGCGGCCGGTGGCTCGTCCGTATGGAAGACCTCGACGAGCCCAGGCGAGTTCCCGGCGCAGCCGAAGCCATCCTGCGGCAGCTGGAGGCCTGTGGCCTGACGTGGGACGGTCCTGTCGTCTACCAGAACGATCGAAGCAGGCTGTACGCGGATGCACTCCGCAAGCTTGACCCGCGCACCTATCCTTGTGCCTGCACGCGCAAGGAGTTCGAAGATTCTTCGCTCGCCATGGACGGCTCGAGAATCTATCCGGGCACCTGCCGCCCCGGCCTGGCGCCGGGCAAATTGCCGCGCGCGTTGCGCGTGCGCACCGATGCCGAACCGATTGCGTTCACCGACCGGGTTCAGGGGACGATGACGCAGTCCGTCGAGCGGGAAGTGGGCGATTTCGTCCTCCAGCGTGCGGATGGCGTGGTTTCCTACCAGCTCGCGGTGGTCATCGACGATGCCGCGCAAGGCGTGACCGACGTAGTCCGCGGCGCGGACCTGGTCGACTCGACCGCGCGCCAGATCCATCTGCAGCGCCTGCTCGGCCTGCCGACGCCGCGCTACCTGCACTTCCCGGTGGCGACAAATGCCGCCGGCGAGAAGCTCTCCAAGCAGACCGGCGCAATTGAATTAAATGCACAGGAGATGCGACAGGCGCTGATTTTTCTTGGCCAGCTTGTGCCCGCGGGCCTCACACCAGCCGAAACCCTCGGCTGGGCGGCAGCGCATTGGGACGTGGCGCGCGTTCCACGCGCACGCGCGATCCCGGTCACTTCTTCTGCGGCACCACCACCGTAGCAAGGGAACCCAGCACGAAGGCGAGCGCCAGGTACTCCGGCCACCCGGGCTGCTCGCCGAGAAACAGCATGCCGCTGAATACGCCGACCACGGGTATCACCAGCATCGACAGGGAAAACACGGTCACCGACACGCTGGTGGCGAGCTTGATCCAGGCCCAGTGCGCCCAGGCGAAGGCGAGCAGCACGTTGTAGGCCGCGCCGAGCGCCGAGGTGAGGCTGACATCGGCCAGCTTGCTGAAATCCTCCAGCAGCAGCGCGCCGGCGTAGATCGGCACGCCGCCCAGCAGCATCAGCCAGGCCGTATAGGCGGCAAGCGGCGCGTCCACCGGGTACTTTTTCTGCAGGAGGGTGCCGATTGCCCAGGAGAACGCGGCCCCGAGGACGAGCAGCGCCCCGAGCGGCGCGCCCTGGATGCGGTGGAACTCGTCCCAGACCAGCAGCGCCATGCCGGCCATGCCGAGCGCGAGGCCGGACAGCTTGCGCGCCGTCAGGCGCTCGCCCAGCAGCAGCACCGAGAGCGGGATCGCCCAGGCTGGCATGGTGTAGGCGAGGATCGCCGCCCTTCCCGAAGGCATGTGTGCAAGGCCGAACACCACCAGGATGTTCCAGCAGGTGATATTGAAGAAGGCCAGCAGGGCGAGGCGCTGCCATTGGGCGCGCGGGATCGCCAGCGGCTGGCCGCTCGCGCGCAGGAACGCGAACAGGACGCCCGACCCCAGGCCCAGGCATAGCGTGCGAAAGGTGAGCGGAGCGATGTCCGCGATCGCCACCTTCATGGCGGTCCAGTTGAAGCCCCACACCAGGGTCAGGCCGGCGAGAACCCACCAAAGACGGGCTGGAAGGTGCTCCTGAGAGCCCTTATTCATTAGTTAGCGAGCCCTGACTTTTGGCTAACTACCTGTTGTTTCATACGGTTTGTGCGATACGCCAATGAATGATGCTGCACTGCAAAATGTTCTTGACTTAAATGGAGATAAGTCTAGAATTCGTTTTGCTGCGGCGCACAAAGCGCCCGAACGATCACAGACCAACCACTTTCAAGGAGATCCAAATGTACGTGACCCCCGAACAGATCCAAGCCACGACCAAGGCCAACATGGACGCCATCCTCTCGCTCGCGACGAACCAGTTCGCCGCCTTCGAGAAGTTCGCCAGCCTGAACGCCAACGCCGTCAAGGCCGCTTTCGAAGACTCGATCGCCAACGCCCGCGCCCTGGCCGGTGCCAAGGACGTGCAGGAGCTGGTGAACCTGCAGAGCACCTTCGCGCAGCCGACCATCGAGAAGGCCATCGCCTACTCGAAGAGCGTATACGAAGTGGCGACGCAGACCAACACCGAGTTCACCAAGGCGACCGAGAAGCGCGTCACCGAGTGGAACGAGAACTTCGTCTCGCTGCTGGACAAGGCCGCCAAGAACGCCCCGGCCGGCTCGGATGTCGCCGTGAGCGCGGTCAAGCAGATGCTCGCCGCCGCCAACTCGGCCTACGACAACTTCAACAAGGTCACCAAGCAGGCGACCGAAATCGCGGAAGCCAACGTTGCCGCCGCGACCGAGACCGTGAAGGGCATGACCAAGGCAAAAAAAGCCGCCTAAGCGCCAAGCGGGCCGCGCCGAAGAAGCCGGCCCGAACTAGCGCTAAGAAGGCGCAGCCGCGCAAGAAAACGAAGGCTGCGAAAAAGAAGAAGTAACGGGAAGCCCTGCCTAGCGCAGGGCTTCTTGCTTTTGGGGCGGACCGAATGGGAATCCCCCGTCTTGCACGCCCTTCTTGAGGCGCTCCATCGCCGGGCTGACCTGGTCCGGCTTGCCGCGCACGCCGAGCTCGACGTGGCGCCGGCTGCCGTCGTTGCCCATGGCGGGCAGGCTGAACACCTTGACCCCGGCGAAAGCCGCCTCGACTTCCTTCATCACCGGGATCAGCTGGCTCTCGCCCGCTTCATAGACGAATACCGAATCCTCGGCCCAGCGGTCGCGATCGAAGAGGTTCCGATACTTCGTGTCCAGCACCCATTCGGCCATCGGCCAGGCCATCTGCGGGAATCCGGGCACGAACCAGTGCTCCCGAATCGCGAAACCGGGAATGCGATTGAAGGGATTGGGAATGATTTCCGCGCCGGCCGGGAACTCCCCCATGGCGAGGCGCTGGGGCGTCGTTTCGCCGGCGAAGCGGCCGCGGATCTCGGCCTCCGCTTCCGGGTGCAGCACGGTCACCACGCCGAGCGCGGCCGCCGCGCACTGGCGCGTGTGGTCGTCGGGCGTGGCGCCGATGCCGCCGAAGGAAAACACCACGTCGCCCGAGGCGAACTGCGCTTCAGCGCCGCGGTGAGCCGCTGCGGATCGTCGCCGTGGTACTCGCACCAGGCCAGGCGCAGGCCGCGCTGCGCGAGTGCCTGGATGATGAACGAAAGATGCTTGTCCTGGCGCTTGCCGACCAGGATTTCATCGCCGATGACCAGCGCGCCGAAACTCATGCCTGTCCCCCTCCGATCCGGTAACCGCGCCAGCGCCAGGCCAGCAGCGCGATGCCGGCGCCGGCATGCAGCGCCGCCACGCCGATTGCCGCCCCGGCGGACTCGAACAGAACCGGCAGCAGGAACTGCGCCAGCCCTTCCCAGCCCGCCAGCGTAGCCAGCCCCGGCACCACCCAGTAGAGCATGACGAGATAAAACACCATGGCCGCCTCGACGCGCCGCGACTGGCGGGCGAAGGCGAAGAACAGGAAGATCCCGACGTCGCGCAGCAGCAGCAGGAAAAGCGGAACGGGCGCGGCAAACAGGCGGCGCATTTCGTTGTCGCCGATCGAAGCCGGCAGCACCAGCTGTGCCGTCACGCAGGCCGCGGCCGCCATGGCGAACGCGATCGGCCAGCACGGCAATTCCTCCAGCGCGCGGCGCCATTCGCGCCGGACAACCCGCACCTGCACGCGGCGGAACACGATGACGCCGGTTTCCTCGGTGAACAGCTGCAGGTAGGTCATCGCGCCCGACACCGCCATCGCGCTGAGGATGAGCGCGTAGAGGACGATCCGGTTTCCCGCGCCCGGCGCGATCCAGAATCCGGCCAGGTATCCGGCCAGGAACAGGAGGAACAAGGCGAACGCCCAGGGCCGGGTGCGGACCTGCAGTTCGGTGCACATCGAGCGGTACAGCCCGAAGACCGCCCACGCCGCGAAGCAGGTCGCGCTCGCGAGCATGAAAACCCAGCGCTCATAGGTATGGCCCCACCACTGCCAGCCCGTGTCGCGGCTGAACGCCATGCCCAGGACGCCCGGGCCCACGAACACCAGCAGCACGACCAGCAGCCACAGGCCGGCGCCGCCGCGGCGCGCGTGTCCCTTGCGCGCGGCCGCGAGTCCCGCCAGGCTGGCGGCGGCCTGCGCCAGCACCGATCCAGCCACGATCATCGCCGCCACCATGGCCGCGGAGACGGGCCAGTCGCGCGGCGCGCAGGCGAGCAGAACCGCGAGGGCGATCAGGCCGCCGTACCAGGCGAACGACACCGAGCCGAGCAGCTTGCTCCAGGTCATCGACCACGGGCCGATCGCCGACAGGCGCTGCGCGTCCCAGGTGCGGGCGCGGACTTCCTCGAGCACGCAATCGCCCGCGTTGCGCACACCCCAGACCCCGAGCAGCAATCCAGCGATCCACGCGGCGGCGACCGCGACTTTCTCCGCGCCGTCCTCGCCGGCGAACTGGATCATCGCGAAGACCATCAGCAGCACCACCGGCATCGCGATCAGCCGGTGCAGCGTGAGTTCCAGCCACAGGTTGCGGCGCAGTTCCGGATTGAGTTCCATCAACGGTCTTTCACCGTGCGCAGATAGGAAGCCTGCAGGTCTTCGCGCTCCTCGGCGAATGCGCATACGGGCAAACCCGACGCTACCAGGCCGGCCAGCAACCGCGCCCGGGGTTCGGGCCCGCCCGCCAGTTCCAGCAGCGCGCTGCTCTCATCCGGCGCGACGATTGCCGCGACACCCGCCGCCGCGAGACGCTCGCGCAGGCCGGCGACCGGGGTCGCCAGCACCAGCCGAATTCGCGCGACGGGCGCGGATTTCTCGCGCAACGTGCGCCCTTCAACGACGCGCCCCGCGCGCAGCACCAGCATGTCCGTCGAGTACTCGTCCAGCTCGGCGAGGATGTGCGAGGACACCAGCAGCGTGACGCCTTGCGCCTGCAGGGTCTTGAAGAGGCCCGCTAGCGATGCGCGGGCCTCCGGATCGAGGCCCGAAGCCGGCTCGTCCAGCAACAGGACCCCGGGATCGTGCGACATCGCCTGGCCGATGGCGACGCGCTGGCGCTGGCCGCGGGACAGCTCGCCCGCAAGCACGTCGAGCTTGTCCGCGATTTCCAGCCGGGCCGCGACGCGCGCCACCGTTTCCGGCAGCGCATCCTGCGGCACGCCGTTGGCGGCAGCCGCGTGCTGGAAACAGCGCCGCACGGTGAGCGATTCGTAAAGACCGAAGGAATCCGACAGGAATCCGATCCTGCGATGCGCCGCGCGCGGTTCTTCGAGCACGTCCACGCCCGCGACCTGCACGCTGCCCAGCATCGGCCGGTCCAGGCCGGCGATGCAGCGCAGCAGCGTGGTCTTGCCCGCGCCGTTGGGCCCTACCAGCGCAGTGACGCTGCCAGCGGCGATCTCGAAGGAGACGTCATCGAGCGCCCGGACACCCGGGTACTCGAACCGCAATCCCGCCACCGTGATGGCCGCATTTCCCATCACGGCAGTTTACAGTGTGAAAAAGCTCAGGCCGCCTTTTGGCCCCAGCGCTGCAGATCTTCCAGACCGCCGATGAGATTGCCGTTGACGAAGACCTGCGGCACCGTGCCTTTGCCCGTGATCGCGCCGACGATGCGGCTGCGGTTGGCGTTGCCGAGGGACACTTCGGCGTAGTCGTAGCCCAGGTCCTTCAGCAGCTTTTTCGCCTTGACGCAGTAGCCGCAGCCCTCGCGCGTCAGGATCGCCACCTGGTCGGGCTTCTTCGCCTTCGGCGCCACGTAGGCCAGCATGGTGTCGGCATCCGACACCTCGAACGGATCGCCCGGCTTGTGCGGCTCGACGAACATCTTCTGCACCACGCCATCCTTCACCAGCATCGAGTAGCGCCAGGAGCGCTTGCCGAAACCGAGGTCGGCCTTGTCCACCAGCATGCCCATGCCAGCGGTGAACTCGCCGTTGCCGTCGGGCAGCAGGGTGACGTTGTCGCATTCCTGGCCGGCCGCCCACTCGTTCATGACGAAGGCATCGTTCACGGAAATGCAGACGATCTCGTCCACGCCGTTGGCGAAGAACGCGGGCGCCAGCTCGTTGTAGCGCGGCAGGTGGGTCGAGGAACAGGTGGGCGTGAACGCGCCCGGCAGGGAGAAGACCACCACGGTCCTGCCCTTGAAAATCTCGTCGCTGCGGACGTTCTTCCATTCGTCGCCGGCACGGGTGCGGAACGTGACTTGGGGAACCTTCTGGCCTTCGCGGATCATGTGCGTCCTTTATATTGGCTAAAACGATGATAGAAGCCAATATAGGGGCTCTGTCCTCTCTATACCAATACTTTGTCGGCATCGGTATAATAGCCCTCTCCTATGACCCTTACCGAACTCAGATACGTGGTGGCGGTGGCCGAGACGCGCCACTTCGGCCAGGCCGCCGAGCGCTGCTTCGTCAGCCAGCCCAGCCTGTCCGCCTCCGTCAAGAACCTCGAGGAAGAACTCGGCGTGACGCTGTTCGAGCGCGGCAAGCGCGGCGTGTTCCTCACCGAGGCGGGCGAGCAGATCGTGGCGCAGGCGCGCCGCGCGCTGGAAGAGGCGGACCGCGTGAAAACGGTGGCGCGCCAGGGGCGCGACCCGCTCAAGGGCGTGCTGCGCCTGGGCATCATCCACACCATCGCCCCCTACCTGCTGCCGGACCTCGTCGGCGCGCTGCGGCGCAGCGCGCCGGAGATGCCGCTGGACGTCGAGGAAAACACCACCGCGAATCTCGACCGGATGCTGAAGGCGGGCGAACTGGACGCCGTGATCCTCGCCCTGCCCTATGAAGGCCCCGGAATCGCGACGGTGCCGCTGTACGAGGAAATCTTCCGCGTGGTCGCGCCCGCGAAGCACGCGCTGGCGCGCAAGAAGGCGATCGCGATCGAGGAACTGGACGCGGGCGAGCTGCTCCTGCTGCCGGTGGGCCACTGCTTCCGCGACCAGGTGCTGGATGCCTGCAACGAATTTTCCCGGCCACCGGACGCCGGCCGGCAGGGCAACTCGCTGGAGACCCTGCGCAGCATGGTGGCCTCGGGCCTTGGCATCAGCGTGTTGCCTGCGACTGCCCTCACGCCGCGCCACGCCAATGCGCTGGTGAAAGCGGTGGAGTTCTCCAGTCCCTGCCCGGTGCGGCGCGTCGGCCTCGCCTCGCGCCGGGGCTTCCACCGGCCGGCGGCGCTGGAAAAGCTGGTCGCGGCGATCAAGAGCCTGCCGCTGCCCGTGAAGAAGCTGTAGCCGCTACGGCCGCGAATCTATAGCCGGACCGCCTCGCCTTCGATGGGCGCCTGGCGCAAGGCCTCGAGTTCGCCGAGCAGGAGGTGGATGAAAGCGAGCCCGAAGACCACGGGCGCGACGAAGCCCACCAGCGGCACATAGGCAAGCAGCGCGAGGATCGCGCCGAGTCCATACAACGTGCGGCGCCTGGAAGAGAAAATCTGCCGCATCTCCTCGGCCGTGGCGTGCTCGGCCAGGGCGTCATAGCGCAGCACGCGCTGGTTCACCCAGCCCATGATCACGACCGGGATCGCCGGCCACAGCGGCGGGATCAGCCAGAAGGGAATCGAAACCAAGCCCAGCAGCGCCAGCCCGCAGAGCGCGACCAGGCCGTTCCAGAGGCTCCCCGCCAGGCTGCCGCCCTGCCGGCGCGCCAGCTGCGGAAAGCGGCGCGAGGCAACGTGCTCGACCATCGCCTGCATCCCGAAAATGCTGAGGATCAGCAGCGCGGTGAACCACACCAGCGGGACGAAGAGCAGGACCATGATCACGTGCGCCGCCACGATCATGGCGCCGCCCGTGTCGAAGCTGAAAAAGAGCATCCCGGATTCCAGCCAGCGCTTCAGGTGCGACGCGAGCCAGACCGCCGTGACGCCCCAGAGCATGAAGGCAGCCGCGCCCCAGGCCAGCAGCGAGACCAGCATCGGCCAGACCATGAGCCAGAGAATGCGCGGATGGAACAGGCTGGCAAAGGCGAAGAAGATGGAATGGCTGACAGAAGTCATTTGCGGATACTTTGCCATAGCTTGGTCAAGCGCTTGGATGAGACCGGCACGGGCGTCTTCAGTTCCTGGGCGAAGAGCGAAACGCGCAGCTCTTCCAGCAGCCAGCCAAACTGTTCAAGGTCGGGGCTGGATTTTCGTTCTCGTTTCCATGCCTGTTCCAATGGCGCGAGCTCGGCCATTCGCTGCGCGTCCCGCCGCGGATCGTCGCGCAGCTTGTCCAACCTGAGCGCTGCCCCTTTCAGGTAGCGCGGAAAGTGCTGCAGCCGTTCCCAGGGCACGCGGGCGAGGAAACCCGCCTGCAGCAGGCGCGCGCACTGCTGCTTCACGTCCTCCGCAGCCTGCGGGTAGGCTTTCTGCACGCCGGCAATGCGCTTTTGCACCTGCGCCTGCTCGCTAAGGATCGTCGCCGCGAGGCGCTGCATCTCCTGCGCGATCAGGTTCAGGCGGTTGCGGCCTTCCTGCAGGCGCCGCGCAAACTCGGCCTGCTGCATCGGCAGGGATTCGGCGAGGAAGGTCCGGTCGAACGCCGCCGCCACGATGTCGCCTTTCACTGCCGCCAGCGCCATGTCTTTGCCCAAGCCCTTCTCCAGATCGCGCACCCGTTCGCGAAACGCGATCGCGAGCAGGCGCAGCACTCCGGTGCGATGCACTTCGCGCGCGCGCTCGGGCGAGTCGAATACCTGGAGCGTCACGCCCTCTCCTTCATCCTGCAGCGCGGGGTAGCCGACCAGCGTCTGCCCGCCGCGCTGCATCTCCATCACTTCCTCGAGGTTGCCGAAGTTCCAGGCGGTGAATATCTCGCCGGCGCTTTCGGTTTCCTCCGCCAGGCTTTCCTGGATGCGGGCGCCGAATGCCTCCTTGAGCTCAGCGACGTTCCGGCCCATGCCAAGCTGCCGGCCATGCTCGTCCAGGACCCGGAAATTCATTTGCAGGTGCGGCGGCGCCGAATCCGGCCGGAAGGCGTCGGTGGGCACTTCCAGCCCGAGTTCCGCGCGGATATAGCGGGAAAGTGCCATGCCGAGCGGCGCGTCGGCGGGCGGCACGGTGGCGCAAAAATCCCCGGCGAACTCCGCCAGCGGCCCGAGCTTGTGGCGCAGGCGCTGCGGCATGCCCTTAGCGTAGGACTGCACCTTCTCCTTCAAGAGGCCCGGCACCAGCCATTCGCAGCGCGCCGCCGGCACCTGGTTCAGCAACACCACCGGCACCGTCATGGTCACGCCGTCCTTCGGCGAGCGCGGCTCGAAGTGGTACTCGAGCTCAAAGCGGTTCGGGCCGACCTGAAGTTCGTGCGGGAAGTTCTCGGTGGTGATGCCCGCCGCCTCGTGGCGCATCAGGTCCTCGCGCCGCAGCTCCAGCAACTTCGGCTGCGCACGTTCGGCCTCCTTGCGCCATTTCTCGAAATCTGCGCCGTTGGTAATGCCATCGGGCACGCGCGCGTCGTAGAACGCGTAGATCAGTTCGTCGTCCACCAGGATGTCCGGGCGGCGCGACTTGTGCTCCAGGCGCTCGATCTCCCTGAGCAGCCGCTGGTTGTGCGCGAAGAACGGTGCGTGCGTCTGGAATTCCCCTTCGACCAGGCCTGAGCGCAGGAAAATCTCGCGCGACAGCTTCGGATCGATCGGCCCGTAATGCACGCGCCGGTCGACGTAGACCGGCAGGCCGTAGAGCGTGCCGCGCTCGACCGCCACGACCTGGGAACGCGTTTTCTCCCAATGCGGGCGCTCGCGGTGGCGCTTCAGCAGGTGCGCGCCCAGTTCCTCCATCCAGCGCGGGTCCACGCCCGCCACGTTGCGCGCGAAGAGGCGCGTCGTTTCCACCAGCTCTGCGGCCATGATCCACTTGCCCGGCTTCTTCGTGCCCGAGCCGGGATGCACCCAGAACTTGATGCCGCGCGCGCCGGTGTAGTTGTTGTCCTGCTCGTCCTTCATGCCGACGTTGCCGAGCAGGCCGCACAGCAGCGCGCGATGGATGGCACGCACCCCTTCGGGCTTTTCGACATTCGCGCTGGACAGTTTCCAGTCGAGTTCTTCCACCGACTGCCGGAGCTGCGAATGGATATCGCGCCATTCGCGCATCCGCACGTAGGAAATGAAGTTCTCGCGGCACTCCTTGCGCGACGGGGACGCGCCCTGGCCGAAGGCCTTCCACAGCTTCAGGTAGGAAAGGAAATCCGAGCGCTCGTCGGCGTACTTCGCGTGCCGCTGGTCGGCTGCGGCCGCCTTGTCGAGCGGCCGGTCGCGCGGGTCGCGCACCGAAAGCGCCGATGCGATCACCAGCAGCTGCTCCAGGCAGCCTTCCTCGCGCGCGGCGACCAGCATGCGCCCGACGCGCGGATCGAGCGGCAGACGCGAGAGTTCGCGCCCGAGGTCGGTGAGAGAATTTTCCTCGTCCACCGCGCCCAGCTCGTGCAGCAGCGCGTAGCCATCCGTGATCGCGCGCGGGCTCGGCGGATCGAGGAACGGGAAATCCTCCACCTTGCCGAGATTCAGGCTCAGCGCGCGCAGGATCACCGCCGCGAGCGAGGAGCGCAGCACCTCCGGATCGGTGAATGGAGGCCGCGCGTTGAAGTCCTCTTCCGAGTACAGGCGCACCGAGATGCCGTCCGCCACCCGCCCGCAGCGCCCCGAGCGCTGCTTTGCCGCCGCCTGCGAGATGTTCTCGACCTGCAGCATCTCCACCTTGTTGCGGTAGCTGTAGCGCTTTACGCGCGCCAGGCCCGTGTCAACCACGTAGCGGATGCGCGGCACGGTGAGGGAGGTCTCGGCGACGTTCGTTGCGAGCACCACGCGCTGCGCACCGCCCGGGCGGAAGACCTTGTCCTGGTCGGCATTGCTCAGGCGCGAGTACAGCGGCAGGATCTCCACGCCCTTGATGGCCTTCCCGAGCACCTCCGCCGCCTTGCGGATCTCGCGCTCGCCCGGCAGGAACACCAGCACGTCGCCCTGCCCGCCGCGGCACAGTTCGCCCACGGCGGCGGCGAGCGCCTGTTCTTCCTCTTCGCGCGTGGTGTCCTCCTTGTCGCCTTCGACCGGGCGATAGCGCACTTCGACCGGGTACAGCCGCCCGGAAACCTCGATCACCGGCGCGCCGCTGAAGTGCCTGGAGAATTTCTCCGCGTCGATGGTGGCGGACGTGACGACCAGCTTCAGGTCCTTGCGCTTTTCGATCAGCTGCTTCATGTAGCCGAGCAGGAAATCGATGTTCAGGCTTCTCTCGTGCGCCTCGTCCAGGATGATCGTGTCGTAGGCGCGCAGCAGCGGATCGCCCTGCGTTTCCGCCAGCAGGATGCCGTCGGTCATGAGCTTGATCGCCGTGCCGGTGCCGGCGCGGTCGTGGAAACGCACCTTGTAGCCCACCAGGCCGCCGATCTCGACCTTGAGTTCCTCCGCGATGCGCGCCGCCACCGTGCGCGCCGCGATGCGCCGCGGCTGCGTGTGGCCGATGATTCCGCCCCTCTCGCCGTCCGCGCCGCGAGGCGTGCCCCTGCCCATCTCCAGGAGAATCTTCGGGATCTGCGTCGTCTTGCCCGAGCCCGTCTCGCCGCAGACGATCACCACCGGGTGCAGCGCGATCGCACGCGCGATCTCCTCGCGCTTCTGGTTGACCGGCAGAGCCGGATCGAAAGTTATCTGCGCCACGGGCCGCGAGGATATAAGATTTCCGCACCACCATGGCCGGACCGACACGCAATTTCTGGGACAAGCGCTTCGCCGACGGCGACACGCCCTGGGACCGCGGCGCCGCCAATCCGCAGCTCGGCATCTGGCTGCTCGTGCGCGCCCTCAAACCCTGCCGCATCCTCGTGCCCGGCTGCGGCTCGGGCCACGAAGTCGCGGTGCTGGCGCAGGAAGGCTTCGACGTCACGGCACTCGATTACTCCCCCGAAGCCATCGCCCGCACCCGCCAACGGCTGGCCGACGAAAATCTCAAGGCAACCCTCGTCGAAGCCGACGCCCTCACCTGGCAGCCCGAGAAGCCGTTCGACGCGATCTACGAGCAAACCTGCCTCTGCGCCCTCTACCCCGACCAGTGGCGCGCCTACGCCGACCAGCTGCACCGTTGGCTAGTCCCGAATGGAAAGCTGTTCGCCCTGTTCGTCCAGTTCCCCCGCCCCGACGCCCCCGACGGCGAAATCCAGGGCCCGCCCTATCACTGCGACATAAACGCCATGCGCGCCTTGTTTCCGGATCCGCTCTGGTCATGGCCGAAGCCGCCATATCCGCGCACGACACATCCGAAGGGATTGGCCGAATTGGCGGTTGTTCTAGACCGCACCACCTAGATCTCCGTGCAATTTCTGTATCTCGTTGTCCAACCCGGTAGAAAAATCAGACAGTTACCCTTCCCGACGCCGGATATCAAGGACTCGGGTCCGCTAAATCATTGTTCGACAAGGTCTGTTGCAATCGTTGCGGCGTGATATACGGCATCAATAACGACTATTAATAGTTAGATGGCAACGCAATGACCTACGCGTGGATATTTGGCGGCTGCTACCTGGTGGCGCTAGCCGTGATCTTTACCGGCTTCAAGCGTAAGAACGACTTTGCTGCTGAACGTCTGCGTGAAAATGGTGCGTCGGCGGAGAATGTTCGTGACTTTTACAAAACTGTGAATGCCAAGAGCACCCCTCTACTTGCGTGGGCCACGTTCTGCTTTGGCTCCGTGGCTGGTGCATTAATATCGGCGATCTATTGGCTTGTGCGCTAGTGATGCGGTTGCCATCTAACCCCGCGGCGCAGAGCGACGCTTTTCGCCCGGCGCTTGGCGCGCCTACGCACAGCGCGCCTGGCCGCGAACGTTAGAAAGCGCTAGAAGCCATGGCCACAGAGCAGGACAAGGGGGATCACGAAATTCTGATTTTCACCAATTTCGTGAAGGCTGCCGCCCTACCGATTGATCTCGCGTCTGTTGTGAAACGTTTGCCTCCCGAACCTGACCTCCGCTGCACACATCACGATGAAGGACCAGTCGCCTTCGAGCTTGTTGAAATCTGCGACCCGAATTTGGCCGAGGTCTTCGCATCGCCTGCTGAAAAGATCCCCGTCTACCTGCGAACGTCGGACCCTTCGGCGGGCATCATCCGAAAGAAGCTGCGCCGTCAGTATCAGACGGACCTTCCAATTGAGCTCCTCATGTATACAGACGGTCGCGTGATTACACCGCCCGATGTCATCTTACCAACGGTGACGCCGTATCTCGGGTCATGGCGTAACGTCTTCCGTCGGGCGTGGCTTTTCTCCGAAGGCATTGCCCATCGCGCGTGGGAGCGTTGAGTGAAGGCGATGTCTAGACACTAGCTAAGGTGCGCCAAGGGACCGTACATGGGATCCTCCGATACTGAGTTCGCGAAGGACGTGATCGAAAAGTGCGTATCGCACGCGCGGACGCTGTTAGCCCATCAACGCCCTGCCGTCGATGCGCGAAGGTACGAGTTCGATCCAGGATTTCAGAAAATGGTCACCGAACTCTATTTGGTGGGCGTGATGTGGAGCTTCGGGGAGCAATTTGATCTTCCAACTCAAGCTCGCGATCGCGCATTCATATGTTTGATGCACATGCTCATTGCTGACGGCGCAAGCTGGCGGGTGGCCAAACGACGCATTCGGACGCTGAATTCATTTTCGCGCGACGAGAAAGGTGAAGACTCTCTTGCCTTGCGCGTGGGTTACGAAGCAGGCAATCGCGAAGTTGCGCTTGTGGCAATTCTGGATCAGTATCGCGACACGCCAGGGGCAGCGGCAGCGCCCTACAGATTGATCGAAATTTCTAAGCCTATAGCAGCTGTCGTTGTCATCGCTGGCATCGCAATAGCATTGCTCCTCGGACGAAGTTGGGCGGAATCCCTTGGCGTGGGATTGGTGGCTGGCGTTGCCGTGCTCGTGACGGCCTCGCTGGTATTCCGCAAGATGACAGCTAAGAGATGACCAGGCGCTTTCTAACTCTAGGTGGAACGGACGGGCCATGAGCCGCCGTGCCCACTTGTCGGCCGTCGTGGCCCGCCGTTCACCACGACGTTGATATGGCTTGCAGTTGTCAATAGGGCGAGCGGTGTTCTGCCCTTTGCGGCATGGTGG
>CXWL01120037.1_pt1 | contig 55419 bp, 43 predicted proteins | sample 590931 | NCBI WGS metagenome assembly CXWL01 (sample SAMEA3498368, study PRJEB10139) | groundwater metagenome | biome: water well; material: biofilm material | place: Germany | collected 2015-04-27 | reverse complement strand
GCAAGACATGATCGATATACAGCTGCTGATAACCGCTCTTGACGGCCGGCACCTGCGCTGCTGCACGGACAGCCAGGCGCTGTGCCATTTCGGCCTCGCTGATATCCAGATTCAGGCTACCCTTGCTGCAATCGAGCGAGATAAAGTCGCCATCCTGGACAATGCCCAGAGGGCCGCCCGCCATGGCTTCCGGCGCGACATGCAAGACCACGGTGCCATAAGCGGTGCCGCTCATGCGCGCATCGGAAATGCGCACCATATCCTTGACGCCTTGCGCCAGCAGCTTAGGTGGCAAGCCCATATTGCCGACTTCCGCCATGCCAGGATAACCTTTGGGGCCGCAATTTTTCATGACCAGAATTGAATCGGCATCGACATCGAGTTCAGGATCGACGATGCGTTTTTTGTAGTGATCAAAATCTTCAAACACCACTGCCTTGCCCCTATGCTGCATCAGGTGTGGCGAGGCGGCCGATGGTTTCAATACCGCACCGCGTGGCGCCAGATTGCCACGCAAGATGCAGATGCCGCCGTCGGCGATCAAGGGATTATCCAGCTGGCGTATCACTTCATCGTCATACACCGGCGCTTCCTCGCAGTTTTCCCACAGCGATTTGCCGTTCACGGTCAGCGCATTCTTATGCGGCAGCAGGTCGCCCTCACCGAGACGGCGTATCGCGCCTGGCAAGCCGCCGGCGTAATAAAATTCTTCCATAAGGAAGCGACCCGATGGCAGCAGATCGACGATGGTAGGCGTGCCCTTGCCGATAGTCGTCCAGTCCTCCAGCTCCAGATCCACGCCTATACGTCCGGCGATGGCTTTTAAGTGAATCACGGCATTGGTCGAGCCGCCGATCGCCGCATTCACGCGTATCGCGTTTTCAAATGCTTCACGCGTCAAAATCTTGGAAAGACGCAGATCTTCGCGCACCATCTCGACGATGCGTATGCCGGACATATGTGCCAGCACATAACGGCGCGAATCCACCGCAGGGATAGCCGCGTTATGCGGCAAGGAAGTGCCCAGCGCTTCGGCCATGCAGGCCATGGTCGATGCGGTGCCCATGGTGTTGCAGGTACCGGCAGAACGCGACATGCCGGACTCGGCCGCCATGAACTGGTGCATCGTGATATCGCCCGCCTTGACTTGCTCATGCAACTGCCAGACGGCAGTGCCTGAACCTATATTCTTGCCGTTGAGTTTGCCGTTCAGCATAGGGCCGCCGCTGACGACGATGGTAGGGATATCGCAACTGGCCGCCCCCATCAATAAGGCAGGTGTGGTCTTGTCGCAACCGACCAGCAAGACCACGCCATCCATAGGATTGCCGCGTATCGACTCTTCCACATCCATGCTCGCCAGATTGCGCGTCAGCATGGCTGTCGGGCGCAGATTCGATTCGCCGTTCGAGAACACCGGAAACTCCACCGGAAAACCGCCCGCTTCCAAAATACCTTTTTTGACATACTCAGCCAGCTGGCGAAAATGCGCATTGCAAGGTGTCAGTTCTGACCAGGTATTGCAGATGCCGATGATAGGTTTGCCGTGAAATTCGTGATCGGGAATACCCTGGTTTTTCATCCAGCTACGGTACATGAAACCGTTCTTATCCTGGGTACCAAACCATTCAGCCGAGCGCAGCGCGACTTTCTTTTTTGTCTCAGACATGCAGATTCTCCTTGTTCTTTATTGCCAGATCAAATGGGATCAACAAACCCGTGCGGGATATTGAATTAGATGAGCAAATAATAGAGATTTCGTTGATGCCTTTCCAATCACTTTTTATTCGCTATCGATATTCGATTTGGTATCAGCATAAGGCGGGCGCAGCCACTCATGAATGTTGATCACACGAGTAAAAAATTAACCAGGCATGCCGCCAGCACGCACTATCCATGCGCCTTTCCAAGCACACAGGCTGAAAACCCGCATGGATAGTGCGTGCTGGCCTTGTTCAACTTTAAGAAATATAAGGAAGTGAATCTGTGACGCACGGCTGCGCCTTAGGGCTATGCGTTACGGATGCGCGCTAAACAAAATCACCGAGAAAGCGCTGTTCAGGCATGCCGCTTACATCGTCGATCATCGCATGGAAGACGCCACCCGCTTGCGGCTGTGCAGCGAGTTCGCTGTCAGTCAACAAAATTCGCGCGCTGCTGGCAAATAAGTTATGTAAATCCGCCCCGCCAAAGGCGACACAAGTGGCTTGCGATGCGGGCACATGCAGTATCCGGTCCAGCCTTCCGTCAGGTGCAAAACGCACTATCCGTCCGCCGCGCCATTGCGCGTTCCACAGGTAGCCGTCGGCATCTATCGCGGAGCCGTCCGGCTCGCCGGGCTGATCGCGCAAATCTACAAATACGCGCTCTTGCGAGATCGCCCCGCTGGCTTGATCATAGCTGCAGCAACGGATCATTTTTTCTGGCGAATCGCAGTAATACATGGTGCCGCCATCGGGGCTGAAACCAATGCTGTTGGCGACCGAGACCTTTTGCAGAGGCAGGCGCTCCAGGCTCAGATCCAGATTCAGCCGATAAAAACTGCCTATCGCCGCGCCATCTTCTGCCTGATTGAAACTGCCGAAGACAAAGCGCCCTTGCCTATCGCAGCGGCCGTCGTTGATACGCGTGCTCGGCAGATCGCTCTCGACCGGGCAAACCGGCGTGATCTGTCCGGTAGAAAATTGAAAATACGCCAGTTGTGAAGCCAGGCCTAGCAGCAATCTGTCGTCGTCTTCGGTCAGGGCGAAAGATGCCAGCGCTTCAGGCATGTTCCATTGCCGGGTCTCTCCCGTATCAGGTTGATGCGAAAAGAGTCGCTTGCCGAGTATGTCGGTCCAGAAGAGACGCTGCTGCCGCCCGCACCAGATCACGCATTCGCCCAGCGCATTTTTGGCATCGATAAGTAATTCCATCTGCTTCATTTTCGCTTGCCTGGCTCAGGCTTGAACAGAAAACCGATACACGGAGTGACTGGTATAAATTTCGCCCGGTCGCAAAATCGTGTCCGGAAACGCGGCTTGATTCGGTGAATCCGGATAATGTTGCGGCTCCAGGCAAAATCCACTGCGATGCCCGTAATTGCTGCCTTTGCCGGTCAAACTTCCGTCGAGAAAATTACCGCTATAAAACTGCAAGCCGGGCTCTTGCGTCCACAGTTCCAACACCCGCCCTGATAGCGGATCGCGTACGCGCGCCGCCAGAGCAAGCTCTTTAGGCGACGCTTTATTCAGTACGTAATTATGGTCGTAACCTTTGCCATGCCCTAGCTGCTCATCCGCATCGTCAATGCGCGCGCCTATCGATCGCGGCGTGCGGAAATCAAACGGCGTACCGGCCACTGCGGCTAGCGATCCAGTCGGAATCAGGCTATCGCTGACCGGCGTGTAGAGGTCGGCATTGATCATCATTTCATGACCTAGTATGTCGCCCGTTATGTCGCGCGTTTTCTGGCCAATTCCGGCCAGATTGAAATAGGCATGCTGGGTCAGATTGACCGGGGTCGCCCGGTCAGTCACCGCATGGTAACGCACATGCAGCTCGTTGGCATTGCTCAGTTCATAGCTCACGGTGACGCTTAGATTGCCTGGGTAGCCCTGCTCACCATCGGGGCTCAGGTAGGTCAGATGGAGGCCACGCGATTCGTCTGTTTCAAAAGGGCTGGCGTGCCACTTCACGCGATGAAAGCCCTCAACACCGCCATGCAAATGGTTCACGCCATCGTTACAGGAAAGCTCGATCAGCTTGCCATCAAGGACGAATTTCCCGTTGGCGATACGATTGCCAAAACGGCCTATCAGCGCGCCAAAATAGGGAGAGCGATCGCCATAGGGTGCGAGATGATCAAAGCCCAAAGTCACGTCAGCCAATTGGCCATGCTTATCCGGCACATGCAGCTCGGTGATGATGCCGCCGAAATCAGTGATCTTCACTATCATGCCCTGGCTGTTCGTCAGGGTAAATAATTGTGCGGATGTCCCATCGGCCAATTGGCCAAAGCCTTGTTGCGAAATCGTAGGTACAGCCATTTTCACTTCACCGAGGGGCGGCCAAACACCGGCATACCCTGAGCATCCCACTGCAATGCTTTAACGAAGGTATGGCGATCGGGATTCCAGAGCGGGTCGCCGACGATCTCTGTGTAAGTGCGCGCGTGGTACACCAGCATCACGGTCTCGCCATCTTCAGCGCAAGTAAAACTATTGTGGCCGGGGCCGTAGATACCGTGCTCGTAGCAGGTTTGAAATACCGGCTGTGCTGACTTGGTCCATGCCGCAGGGTCCAGCAGATTGGCGTTTTCGTCGGCCCACAACAAACCCATGGCGTAGTTTTCATCGGTGGCGCTGGCCGAATAGCTGATGAATATCTTGCCGTTACGCTTCAGGACGGAAGGCCCTTCATTCACCCAGAAGCCGCGGATTTCCCAGTCAAATTCCGGCTTGCTTAGCATCACCGGCGCGCCCGCCAATTGCCAGGGTGTCTTCATGGGGGCGATGTACAGGTTGGAATTGCCCTCAATCGCAGGATCTTTTTGCGCCCACAGATAATATAAAACGCCGTTATGCGTAAAGCTGGTGGCGTCGAGACAAAAGCTATCGATACCGGTATCGATCTGCCCCATGAACTGCCACTCGCCTTCGAGAGGATTGGCATTGGTATTGCGGATCGCATACATGCGGTGCTGGAACAGTTTGTCCTTGATTTCACGGCTGGGTGCTGCCGCAAAATACACATACCAGGCACCCTGGTTAAAATGCAATTCCGGTGCCCAGACCAGTTCGCTGTAAGCGCCGCTATCTGGCTTGTGCCAGACGTCGACGGTCTGGGCGCTCGCCAATTCCGCTATGGTTTTGGCACGACGCAATTCGATACGATCGTATTGCGGCACCGATGCGGTGAAATAGTAATACCCATCCGTATGCTGATAAATATGCGGATCGGCACGTTGCTCGATTAAGGGGTGTAATTTTTCGCTCATGATGTTTTCCAATTTATTTTTTGCGATATTATCGAAACCCTACGGTAATTAGCCAGCGACATAGCCCTTAACGCGCATCTCATCCTTAACCTCAATGTAATAGTCATCACTGATACGGTACTTAAACATCAGCAAGCCCATGACCAGATGGAATACACCCGGGATCACCGAAAACATCAAGGCAATGCCGGTCAGGGCAAACTGCGTTTGCTCCTGATTGGGCTGGTAATTGAAATAGCTCAATAAAATGCCGACCAAGCCACCCGCCACCGCCATGCCGGCCTTTTGACAAACTGAAATGCCGCCAAAGGCGAAGCCGGAAACGCGCTTGCCTGTCTTTACCTGGCCGTAATCGATGGTCTCGGCAATCGCCGACCAAAACACCGGCGCATGCAAATCCACCACGAAAGACAATGCGAAATACAGAATAAATGCCAGCGCCATGTCGCCCGGCTTGACCACAAAATAGATCACTGCGCTGATGACAGCCACCGCGATTTGCGTATAGCGGAATAATTTGACCTTGCAATAAAATTTGGTGATCCAGGTCGAGGCAATCATAGACAGAATGGCTGCCGCTACACCGGTCGACAAGAAGGCCGCAACGGTTTCGGTATTTCCGCCCAAATAGTATTTGGCGTAATAAATCGCCACCGAACCACGCACCACGTAGCCGACGGTGCCAGTGACGCAGACGCCGCATAAAATCAGCCACTGATCATTACGCAACAACACCTTTAGCTGGGCGGACAAAGACTGCTTTTCAACCACATGCACCACACGTTCCTTCGTGGTGAAATAACAAAACAAGAACAGGCCTATGCCCATCACCGCCATCACCGCCATGGCGGCCTGATAACCGACTGCAGGATGACCATCGCCCCATTTTTGCGCCAGCATAGGCACGATGATAGTCACCATGAAGGCGCCGATTTTGGCGAAGAACAGGCGATAGCCGTTGGCCGACAGGCGCTCTTTAGGGTCATTGGTCAGCGCGCTCACCAGGGAGATATACGGAATGCCGACACCGGCCGTCATCACTGTCATCAGGATGTAGGTGGAATAAGCCCAGATCAGCTTGGCGCTGTACTGCCATTCGGGCGTGGTAAAAACAAAGAACACGCTGACGCCGTAAGGCACGGCCAGCCATAGCAAGTAAGGGCGGTAGCGGCCGAAGCGCGTGGTAAAACGATCGGTCAATTGTCCCATCGTCAAATCGGCAATGGCACCGACAAACTTGACCAGAACGAATAGCAAGGCCAGGTCGCTGGTCTTCAGGCCATAAATGTCGGTGTAGAAGAAAGTGATGATCAGCATCATGGACGAAATGACGACATTCAATGCCATGTCGCCGGCACCGAAACCCACTTTTTCCAGCGTCGATAATTGTTGAGTTTGCATTATATTTTGATCCACTTGATATTCATTTTGCTCACACTTCAGTATTCATCTGATGTCTTACTTTACGTGAAAAAAGGGCGCTGCCGGCCTAAGCCATAGCAGCGCCCGATCAAGTCACGCCTTCAATGGCCGCTAGCTTAGTTCTTCCAGCGCAGCGCCAGCCCGATGGTGCGGTCATAGCGACGGATATCGCGTGGCAAATCAGGGCTACCATGGTAGTCATTGTAAGGCTGATCGAGCAAGTTGCTGCCATCCAGCGTTACCGTGAGCTGGCTATTGATCTTGTAAGCCAGCGATGCATCGAGCGTTCTGAGTGGATCAACGATCAGGTTACAGCAACCGCGGTAATTGTATTCCGCGATGAACTTGTCGCGCCAGCTGTAAGCCAGACGCGCTGACCATGCATTCTTTTCATACAGGCCAACCAGGTTGTAAGACCATTTCGACATGCCAGGGAAGTTATTGGTCACGCCACTTGCTTCAGTCAGGCCACCCTTCATGTAGGTCAGGTTAGCCTGCAGGCCCAAGCCGCTCATCCAGCCTGGCAACTTGTCATAAAACTGCTGATAGGCGAGTTCGAAACCTTCCAGATGACCGTCTTGCGAATTGTAAGGACGATCGACAAGGTAAGTAATGCCGTCATGGACTTCGTTGGCCGCCTTGCGTTGCAAGAAGTTCTTGAACTTATGCTGAAACACGGTTCCGCTCACGGAACCTGTAGGCGCAAAGTACCATTCCAGCGTGCCGTCGACGTTGTTCGATTCGATAGGCTTGAGGTTAGGATTGCCGGCATTTCCGGTTGATAGCGTGGTCGTTGTCGAAGGATAAAGTCGCAGGCCAGGATTGTAGTCAGCGAAGTTGGCGCGCTGTATCGCCTTGCCCGCTACCAGACGCGCAATCAGATCAGGCCTTAACGCCGCCTTCAGATTCAGGCTTGGCAACACATCCGTGCTGGAAGTTGAGATGTCGGTCGGCTTGACGACACCATTGATGGAGTCGAAAGCGCTCAAATCCTGATCCGTCCTCACGACACGCACACCAAGCGAACCATCGACAGGAACGCTAGCCATAGTAAAACCGAATCTTGTCTTACCGTAGATGGCGGTGGTTTTTTCTACATCTTTAAAGAAAGACAGCGGATCGTCAGGCGATGCGTTGCTCGATCCTGTCACCAACTTGCGAACGGCTGCAGTATTATTCAAAAGATAATCGCGACAAGGTGTCCAGAATTGACTAAAACCATAATCGCCACCCGTCGCCTGCGACAGACATCCCAAGCCAGCGATCGTATTGGCCTTGATTTCAGCTGGCGAGAAAATGCCCGGCGCCATGGAGTGGCCGTTCATTTCATTGATGTGTTGCGCTGTTCTTTCATTGATGCGGATACCGCCGCTGAAATCTTTGAAAAATTTATTGCCTTCCAGTTCATAGGTAGCATCAGCGCGCCAGTCATGGGATTTGCTTTCTTCGTGCGCATGATTGTCGAATATCTGGAATATATTCCAATTTTTTCCATCGGTGATATCCGTCTTAGGGTAAGTCAGATAGCCACCACCATTGCGCACACTTCCTTGTATCGTACTTGGGAATCCATACACGTCCAGAATCGGGTTTTCCTGGCTCCAATTACTGACCGTTGAAGCGAGTTCTGTCGTGACACGCAGTTGCGGCGTCGCATCCCAACGGGCCCCCAGGGCACCTTGTGTTCCTCTTGAATAGGCACGGCGCGCTTGTGTTGAAGTCAGGGCAAACATGCCTGCATTTTCTTTGCTGATGGACTGTAAGACGCTACCACCTGGAACGGTAGTGATCGTCGCGCCATCCTTAGGCAAGACACCGACCATGAAATCACTTTCAGAATCATGGTGAATCAGGGTATTGAAGGCTTCGGCATAGATTTCCACTTCAGAACTTGGGCGCCATTGCAGTGCCAGATTGGCAGCAGCACGTTTGCGGTCGCCGGCGTTCATCACACGCCCCATGGCATCCATCCCGGTGATGGAACCTGCTTTTCCACTGACGCCATTGACCGTATTGACTGCGGTATCGTAAGGCATAGGGGGAGAAACCCAGGCGGTCTCATCGTGGTATTTACCTTCTTGCCAGGACAAGCCGACCAAGACACCAAATTCACCGATGTCGGTTTTCCAGCGATTGGAATACATGGTGGATAGATCAGGGTTATTCGATTTGGCCTTATCGCGGTTCTCGATGCGCGCATTGACGGAGGTAACTTGACCTTTAAAATCAAACGGCCGATTGGTGCGCACGTCGATCACGCCGGCAGTGCCGCCTTCAACCATATCGGCGCCCTGAGTTTTGTAGACATCAATACGTTGCAACATCGTGGCAGGAACGTCGGCCAGGAACAAGCTGCGCCCTGCCGCCGTGAACATTTCACGTCCATTGACCAGAGTGACGATACCACCGAGGCCACGTACGATGACGTTACCCGCTTCACCATTTTCCCGCACCACCTGAACGCCGGTGACGCGACCGAGAATTTCTGCCACGTTTTTATCCGGGAACTTACCGATATCACTGGCAACGATGGAATCAACCACCTGTTCGGCATTCTTTTTCAATGTTTGCGCACTCTGGGCGGCCAGACGTACACCACTCACGGTAACGACAGGTCCATCCACTGAGGTATCAGGTGTCACTTCTTGCGCCTGTACAGATGCACTGGTTAAAATGCCAACAGCAACAAGAGATGCCACAGAGGCCTTCAAGGCGAAGGGGCGGGAATGTTTGGCCAACACAGAGCCGGATACTTTCGTATTCATATATCTCCAATTTAATTTTTATGTGCAAATCAGGTAAAACGGTTCAACTACTTTGTCTGAGTTGATATTAAGACTTGCACAAAAATCTCTCCAATCAATTTTTCGAGCTTATTGATACCAATTTGGGTATCGCGAAATTGGCCGCATCATCACAAAAAAGAAATAGGCAGGGGCATGGATTGAATCCCTGAGGCAAATTCACAAAGGAAAAACCCCTGTCTTTCTGGCGAAATTGATACTATGCATAGCGTTCATGGCTTCGCTCATAACTTACTTAAGGCGCCACAATGTAAAGCGCATATCGGCTGGCAAATTACCGGACAAGCGCCTGCAAAAGCACCTGAAATACGATGTAAAAACACCCTTAAAAAAGAAAACCCAACAGAAAATTCAGCCATTTTTCTGCTGTCTGTCACTATTCAACAACAAAAAAACGACGGCTATCCGGTTTGACAACACAGGTATGCAGATCACAATTACTCCATCCTCGTTAGCCGCATTCGCAAATGTTGATAAATGTTGATATCGAAACGCGTCAAAACAGATACGTTAAAGAGAGCGGTCTAATGGGAAACGCAGATTGAAAGTGGGTTATCCACTGTACATATCGTGAACTCGGCCTATCCTGGTTTTTTCAGAAATTGAAATTTAAGGCGAAAAAAAACCGACGTTTTTAACGTCGGTTTTTTTCAAATACTTACATAAGACCGTTTAATTTTTCAACATTAACGACTTACGTATATTTTGGCGTCCCCAAGGGGATTCGAACCCCTGTACTCACCGTGAAAGGGTGATGTCCTAGGCCTCTAGACGATGGGGACAATGATCTGTCCGTGCTACTGACCTGTTACTACTTTTTACCCTACAAGCTGAAGATTTTTATCTCTTCGCAATCAAGTAAGACCAAGATTATATACTTACTTAAGCCATCCTTGCAAGCAATTTTTCTTACTTTGCTTGGCACCTACTCTGAACTGGTGGAGGTGAGCGGAATCGAACCGCTGACCTCTTGCATGCCATGCAAGCGCTCTACCAACTGAGCTACACCCCCAGAACAAGAACGAGATTATAGGGGCAAGGCTTGTCAGTGTAAAGCCTTTCCCCATACTTTTTTTACGCTTCGATCGAGGCAAGCCTATGTAAAACAATTTCACGTCCAAACAATTCGACCACTGCATCGATTGAAGGTGTTTGCAATTGCCCTGTCAACAGCAAACGCAAAGGCATTGCCAGTTGCGGCATCTTCAGCGCATGTTTTGCCAGAATTTCTTTTAGCATGACCGATAACGCGGCCTTGTTCCATGCGATGGATTGGCAAGCTTCTGCGTATTCCCGCAATGCTGGAATCACTGCCGCCGTGATGTGCTGCTGGCGTAATTCTGCGCTGGCATCAGGCTGACGATAAAACAGCATGGCAGCGTCAGCCAGCTCTAAGGTGGTGTTTACCCGCTCTTTCATCAGGGCGATGACATCGGCCAAATCCGGCGCACGCTCGAATACCGCACCTTGCCTTAGCATGTGTGCACGTATCATATCTGCCAGCCTTTGATTGTCTGCCGCCTTAATGTAGTGATTATTAATCCAGGCGAGCTTTTCCGGATTGAACTGCGCAGGAGAGCTTGATAAGTGCGTCAGGTCAAACCAGCTGCACATCTGCTCCATAGAGAAGACCTCGTCATCACCGTGACTCCAGCCCAGACGCGCCAGATAGTTGAGCATCGATTCAGGCAAATACCCTTTATCCAGATAATCCATGACGCTGACCGCATCACGGCGCTTGGAGAGTTTTTGACCATCGGTACCCAGTATCATCGGCACATGGCCGTAATGTGGCAGATTGGCACCAAGCGCATGCAGGATATTGATCTGCCGCGGCGTGTTATTGACGTGGTCATCACCCCGGATAACATGGGTAATCTGCATGTCCCAGTCATCTACAGCGACGCAGAAATTATAGGTAGGCGTGCCGTCCGGGCGGGCGATCACCAGATCATCTAATTCGCGGTTACTGATTGAGATTTGCCCCTTTACCACGTCGATCCACGTGACATCGCCATCGAGCGGATTTCTGAAGCGGATCACTGGCTTGCGACCGGCAGGAATGGCAGGCAAAGTCTTACCGGCGTCTGGCCGCCATGTTCCGTCATAGCGTGGCTTATCACCTGCCGCGCGCTGACGCTCACGCATCGCCTCGACTTCCTCTTGCGACGAATAGCAGTAATACGCCGTCCCCTCGGCTAGCATCTTTGCCAGCACTTCACGGTACCGGTCCATGCGCATCATCTGATAAAACGGTCCCTCGTCATGCTGCAAGCCCAGCCAGCTCATGCCATCCAGAATCGCCTGTACCGCCTCAGGAGTGGAGCGCTCAAGATCAGTATCTTCGATACGCAAGACAAAAGTGCCGCCAAAGTGACGGGCGAACGCCCAGCTGAATAAGGCAGTGCGGGCACCGCCTACATGCAGATAACCAGTTGGACTAGGCGCAAAGCGAGTGCGTACGGCGGATTGAACGAAAGGTGTTGAAGCGGTCATCGGATGAAGCGTTTATCGCTGGTGGTATGCCACAGGATAATACGAAAAAGTTAAAACCAGCATTTTACCGCCTTCGGAGGCATGTTGATACTTGCTCAGACTTTTAGCAAATCCTGATGTGCCACATGTTCTGTTGATTCGAGCTCAAATTCCAGCCTGTACTCATGAGTAAGCAGCAGAAAATGTCGCCCGGTACAGCGCGAAAACAGACTCATCCCGACCTGCTCGGCCACCTGCAGGCCCATCTCCGTGGTGCCGGAGCGCGACAGCAAAATGGGAATGCCCATTTGCGCGCCTTTGATCACCATCTCTGAAGTGAGGCGGCCCGTGGTATAAAAAATCTTATCGCCGCCCTCCTGCCCATCGAGCCACATCTGGCCAGCGATGGCATCAACCGCATTGTGCCGCCCGACATCCTCGACAAAATACAGCAATTCGCCTGATGCTGAAAACAGCGCGCAGGCATGGACAGAACCGGCCTTCTTATACACCGAAGGGTGCGTGCGTATCGTATCGATCACCCGGTATAGCGCGGATTGCCTGATCCTGGCGTCTTCAGGCAAATGAATTTGATCCACCTCGTCCATGAGGCCGCCAAATACCGTTCCCTGTCCGCAGCCGGTCGTAACCACTCGCCTGGATGTTCGCTCCTCAATGTCGCTGACACCATGATGCGTGGTAACGGCAACCGCATTCACATCCCAGTCCACCTGCACCGATGCGATCTCGGCAAGCGAACGGATCAAACGCTGATTACGCAGGTAACCCAATACCAGCATTTCGGGATTGCCGCCCATGGTCATCAGGGTAAGCAGCTCTCGCTTGTCCAGATACACGGTCAGCGAACGCTCAACCGGAATATGGATAGTCGAAACACGCCCTCGCTCATCGCGAACCTGAACCTCTTTGGTCAATGCAACATCGGCATGCGTAAGCTGAAGAAATCTCATGGACTATTTTTTATTTCTTGCTTGCGGCGGCATTGCCAGCGGCCACCACAACAGCTGGCGGCGCGGCAGCCGTGGCCAGTGTGGCTGCCACGTAAGGGCCGGGATCAGTGCAGGCAGGTAAAGTAACGACTCCTGCTGTAGCGGCGCCGGAGGCAGCTACAGCCTTGTTTTTCTTATATTTGGCGACAACCATATCTTGCGCCTTACATAGCTGAAAGGCCGCCACTTTATCCGACCAGGCTGCCTTCGCTTTCGCTTCTTCCGCCTTGGCTTTGGCCTCAGCGCTAAGCTCGGGCAGTTTGGCAAAGCTGCTGGCAGCGAGCAGCATGCCGCAAATCAGTATCCAGTTTTTCATGTTGACTCCGTCAGACCATCATGCATTCAAAGAGGCAGGGCTCACTTGTGTTTGATTTTGTGCTTGATTTTTTGTTTGATCATGCTCGCTGCGCGAGCGCGGTATTTTTCCGTTTTCTATATCCGCCAGCCATAAATCATGATGCTCCCTGGCCCAGGTTTCATCTACGTAACCAGTACGCATCGCAGCATAAGCGCCTTCCATACCTATCGTACCGAGGTAGATATGCCCGATCACCATCGCCGCAGCAAGCACTGCAGCAGCGATGTGTATGATATTGGCGATCTGCATGTTGGCGCGCGTATATTCGATCGCTGGCACCAGCATGTCGAGCACAAAACCCGAGGCGCTGACAATCAGGCCGAGGACAACGACCAGGCCCCAGAACATCACTTTTTCACCTGCATTAAAACGTCCCGAACTGACATGTTCACCACTCAACAGCCCGCCAAATTTAAGCATCCACTTGAGATCGGATGCTTTCGGCAAATTATCTTTCGCGAACTGAATAAAAAACAAAATGATAGAAATCGTGAACACCGGGCCGATAAAGTTGTGGATGTTCTTGCACAAGAAAGCCAACCAGCCAAACAGACTTAAGCCAAACACCGGCAACAACACATATTTACCAAATAACATCGTGAGACCGGAAGCGGCCAAGCTGACAAAGCTCAGTGCCATGGTCCAGTGCAGCGTCCTTTCACCAGGGGTAAAACGCTCTATCAGCCGCCCCGTCAATGGCGCGTGCAATTTGATTTCGCCTCGCAGAAAATACATCAAGGCAATCGCAGCCAAAGCGATCAGCAGCAGCCAGCCACCGATCATGGTCAACGGGCCATTACGATATTGGCGCCATGCTTCGCCCGCAGTCGTTACCCTGGCCTGTCCGGGGAACTGGGCCTTGGCTTGTATCAGTACGCCGGCTTCCAGCGCAGGCAAACTGGAGTAATGTCGGGTTCCGTCATTCACAATACGAAACGTGGGCGCAGCGTTACCGGGCTGATCACGGCTTCTCTCAGCCTGACTTTGTTTCAAAATATCAAGCGACTCGATACCGGGCAATGAGTCTGGCAAAGGCGCAATCGCGGCAGAGGCAGAGATCGCAGCATGATTCTCGGCTGGTGGATTCTGCCCAATTGCACCTGTCGCGCTCATCCCGGCAATCAACAAGCCAAGTGTCGCAAATAAATATTTCATATCAACTCCCAGTCATTTCACTGCCGTCAGTTTTATTTTGAGTTTAGTTTGTCTTCACATACTCGTTTTGATTCTGCCCGCGTGTACGTATCTGCGCGCGCCAACTGTCTTCGTTGCCAGCCGTCCAGCCTTTGGCAACATGCGCATTTTTTGTTCCAGCCCAAGGTTTTTCGCCACGCTGTCCAGCCTTGTTTGACAGCGACTGAGAGCGTTCGCTACAGGCGCTTAAGCCATATATTGTGCTCAGCATCAGCGTTGCCAGAATTATCCGCCTGCATGTATTTTTCATGGCTTGCTCTCGAGTTCAGGTTTCGCCTCAGGGTGAGGTGCCTTGCCGTAGGCCGTACCCCAACCCCAGACCTCGCTGCCCTTGCCACGCCTGACCACGCGGTTACGGAAAATATCAGAAATCACATCTCCGTCACCGCCCAGCAAAGCCTTGGTTGAGCACATCTCTGCACACAATGGCAGTTTGCCTTCTGACAAGCGATTGCGACCATATTTTTCAAACTCGGCCTGAGAACCGTCCTCTTCAGGGCCGCCGGCGCAGAACGTGCATTTATCCATCTTGCCGCGCAAACCAAAGGTACCGTTAGAAGGAAATTGCGGCGCGCCGAATGGACAGGCATACGAGCAATATCCGCAACCGATGCAGATATCCTTATTGTGCAAGACCACCCCCTCATCGGTGCGATAAAAACAATCAACCGGGCACACCGCCATGCAAGGGGCATCTGAACAATGCATGCAGGCGACTGACATCGATTTTTCCTGACCTATCACGCCGTCGTTCACCGTGACTACGCGACGGCGATTCACACCCCAAGGCACTTCGTTCTCGTTCTTGCAGGCAGTGACGCATCCATTACATTCTATGCATCGCTCTGAATCGCAGATAAACTTCATTCTTGCCATTTTTATTCTCCCGTGCGCAGACTATGGATTGTCTGCTTATGCAATGAATTTCTCAATGTTGCAGATAGTGGTTTTGGTTTCTTGCATCATCGTAACCGCATCATAACCATAGGTGGTCGCCGTATTCACCGCTTCGCCGCGAACAATCGGCATGGCGCCTTCCGGGTAAAATTCTTTCATGTCCTTACCCTGCCACCAGCCAGAAAAATGGAAAGGAATAAAAGCAGTACCGGCATCCACTCTCGGCGTGACCAAAGCCTTGACCTTGATACGTGCGCCTGTCGGTGTCGAGACGATCACAAATTCACCATCACGGATACCGCGATCGGCTGCCGCTTTAGGATTGATCTCGACAAAATTCTCCTGCTGCAGTTCAGCCAGCCAAGGATTGGAGCGCGTCTCTTCACCGCCGCCTTCATATTCCACCAGGCGACCGGAGGTCAGGATAATCGGGAATTTTTCGTATAGTTTGGCCTCGACGTTTTTCTGTTGTACCGATTTATACAAAGTCGGCAAACGCCAGAACGATTTTTTATCATCATGGGTAGGGTATTTGGCCACCAGATCAGGCCGCGTACCGAATAATGGCTCTCTGTGCAAAGGTACAGGATCAGGAAAATTCCACACCACTGCACGCGCCTTGGCATTACCAAAAGGATGGCAGCCATGCACTTTCAGCACCACACGCTGTATACCGCCCGACATATCCGTTTTCCAGTTTTTTCCTTCCGCCGCTTTTTGCTCATCGTCAGTCAGATCACTCCACCAACCCAGCTTTTTCAGTAAGACGTGATCGAATTCCGGATAGCCGGTGGTAATATCGGCGCCAGCAGAATGCGAGCCGTCTTCTGCCAGCAAGCTCACTCCCTCACGCTCGACGCCAAAATTGGCGCGGAAATTTCCGCCACCATCCATCACGTGCTTGGACGTATCGTAAAGATTTGGCGTGCCCGGATGTTTTAATTCAGGCGTGCCATAGCATGGCCACGGCAGTCCAAAATAATCCCCGGTCATATCGTAGCCAGTTAGCGCGTCTTTGCCGCCCTTGCACTTGAGCGTCTTCACGTCAAACAAATGCATGTTACGCATATGCGATTTAAGTCTATCTGGCGATTGCCCGGTGTAGCCTATGGTCCAGGTGCCGCGGTTAATTTCTTGCAGCATGGATTCAGGCTCAGGCTCCATCATGCCGCCTTTGCCTGGAACCAGTTTGATTTTGGCGACCAGCTCCTTGGCGAAGCCAAGTTTTTCCGCAAACTGGTACATGATCATATGATCGGTGCGGGACTCAAACAACGGCTCTATGACTTTTTCGCGCCACTGTATCGAACGGTTTGATGCGGTAACGGAGCCGGAAGTTTCAAACTGCGTGGCGGCAGGCAACAGATATACCTGACGATTGGCATTTAACTCTTGCCCCGCTGTCCTCATGGCAGCCATCGCCGCAGTTGCCGATGGATACGGATCAATTACGACCAGCAAATCAAGCTTGTCGAAGGCTTTTTTCATTTCCAGACCACGAGTCTGGGAATTCGGTGCATGACCCCAGAACACCATCGCCTTGACGTTATTTTCCTGGTCGATCAGCTCATTTTTTTCCAACACGGCATCAACCCAGCGCGAAACCGTCGTGCCAGATTTTTCCATCATGGCCTGCGAGGCAAACTGCTTCTTCACCCATTCATAGTCAACGCCCCAGACCTTAGCCCAATGCTTCCAGGCTCCGGTCGCAAGGCCGTAGTAACCAGGCAAGGAGTCTGGATTAGGGCCGACATCCGTCGCGCCCTGAACATTATCGTGTCCGCGGAAAATATTCGTGCCGCCACCCGATTTACCCACGTTGCCCAAGGCCAGTTGCAACAGGCAGGAAGCACGCACAATCGCATTGCCTATCGAGTGCTGCGTCTGTCCCATGCACCACACCACAGTCGAGGGTCGGTTCTTTGCCATGGTTTCTGCCGCCTTGAAGACTTCCGCCTCCGGCACGCCGCAAGCCTCTTCGACTTTTTCCGGCGTCCACTTCATGACTTCTTCTCTCACCTTATCCATGCCATAGACGCGGTCATTAATGTATTGCTTGTCTTCCCAGCCATTTTTAAAAATGTGATACAGCATGCCGTACAGATAGGGAATGTCCGACCCCGAACGAATTCGCACATATTGATCCGATTTAGCCGCGGTACGTGTGTAACGCGGATCAACCACGATCATCTTGCAGCCATTTTCCTTCGCATGCAGCATATGCAACATGGAGACAGGGTGCGCCTCGGCGGCATTCGAGCCTATGTACATCGCCGCCTTGGAATTTTGCATGTCATTGTAGCTATTGGTCATCGCGCCATAGCCCCAGGTATTCGATACGCCAGCTACCGTAGTCGAGTGACAAATGCGCGCCTGATGATCGGTGTTATTGGTGCCGTAAAAAGATACGAATTTGCGCAATAAAGCGGCTTGTTCGTTATTATGTTTAGAAGAACCGACAAAGAAGGTCGAATCCGGTCCCGAGGTCTTTTTGATATCGAGCAACTTGGCAGAAATTTCTGTGAGCGCCTGATCCCAGCTGATGCGCTGGTATTTACCGTTGACCAGTTTCATCGGATATTTGAGGCGGTATTCACCATGGCCATGCTCGCGTAAGGCGGCACCCTTGGCGCAGTGCGCGCCCAGATTGATAGGTGAATCGAATACTGGCTCTTGCCTGACCCACACTCCGTTTTCCACCACGGCATCAACCGCACAACCGACCGAACAATGGGTGCAAACCGTGCGCCTTACTTCAATTTTACTAGTTTCAGCTTTGGCAGAATCAGCCGCACCGACTTTCTGTATCAAGCCCAGTTGCGAAGCCGCTATGCCCGCACCGACACCAATACCGGATCGCTTCAAGAATCCACGCCTGTCCATGGTTGGCAAAGCGCGCGACAGACTGTCTGCAAGGCTGGATGAAAAACGATTTTGTGCGCGTATCCCCGCGTCACCCTTACGAGTTAACAACATGGCTTACCCCATATTCAAAAATCAGATGATTGTAGTGCGGTAGTATTTCTTGACGTGTTCTGTCAGGCGATAACCATCGCCCTCAGGCTCTGCTGACGCATTCAGATCGGTGTGTTTTTTTTGTGCCCCTGAAGTCGCCTTCACCGCGACCAATGCTGCAGTTGCGATACCCAAGCCGACCAACAGGCTGCGACGTTTGCTGTGCTGTTCCATACTCGCCTCTCATCAAAACAGTAGAAATACAATGAAGAGGCGGACAACCATGAATATGATTATTGGCTATAAATAATGCACCAGGCCTCGACGACGTCTGAAATTTCACACTCTCAAAGCGCATGAAATCTCAACATATATATTACAAACACTTTACCTCAATAATTTGATACTACAAGAGATGGCCGATCTTACATCTAAATAAAATGCAGTTTTTTCACCTTATGTATCAAAAACGCCAAATGGCAATGCATTTAAATCAAGTTACGTAGCAATACATCAACAATCGCCAAGTCGCCTAATCCATATCGAAGGCCTGCATTTCCACTTCAAAAAAAACCCTGCTTAAATTGGCGACAGATGAATAAAATTTCGCATGAGGATGAGCGCTAATGGCGTCACACAAATGCAATATCCATCCTTGCATATGCGAAGCAAAGAATGCTTTTTGCTCAGCAAGCTTGGCCTGCAGCACATCATCGGAAGCGATGAGATAGCGCATCACTTCACACAAAGAGGCGATATGGTCTTCGCTTTCAGTCACTTGTTCTGCCCTCTGCAAACCCCGCTGTAACAGATCGGCACGCAAGGCCGCCAGAGGCTTTTCCATCAGAAATCCACTCAGATAGTATGAACCGTACAACATGACTTCCGGCTTGCCGACACCGATAAATAATTGCTCATACTCTTCACGCAAGGCATCTGCATCGCCCGCATTGGCGGCCTTAAGTAAATTACCCCAGGCTTCGCCGAGCACGCCTTCCCCCTCATCGGAAGCAGAGGCTATCATGGACAGCAAAGTGGCCGATGGCGGAGCGTAAAATAAGCTTGCCAGTAGACCATACAAGTCAGCTCGCGCCGTCTCGGCTCCTTGATCCTGCGTTTCGAATTTGATCGCTAGTGCACTTGTCATTGCTTGGTCTCGATATGCTTATTTATCTTGGTTCGCTTGGCTGGTCTAGTTATTTTTCATCATGTCAATAACGCGGCAATCCGAGCACATTTTAATCCTGTCCAAATGCCCGGAAAATGCGCCATGCGTCGCCAATTTTTCCAGCATCGATGTGATCATCTGCGCGGTTGCAAAGGGCTTATGACATTGAATGCAATGATAAGGCTCAGCCTCATTAAGCACTCTTGCCTGGCCAGCCCCCTCAGTCAATAACAGTCGGGGAAACAGGCTAATCGCATCTTCAGGACAAGTCTGTTCACACAAACCGCATTGCACACAATTGCGCTCGATAAAACGCAATTGCGGGGTAGTGGCGTTATCCATCAAAGCAGACGCGGGACAGGCCCCAACGCAAGACATGCATAAGGTACAACTGTCCTTATTGACTTGAACCGAACCATACAAAGCCCCCGCCGGCAAAGCGATTTCCTCTACTTTAACCGGCGCATATTTAAGCAAATGCTCAATCGCGAAATCCAGTGTCACCCTTTTATCTTGCGCCACATTAAATACCGCGGCAACCGAAGGCAGCTGCGCTGCCCGCATCGCAAACAATGCTGTTTCGAGCTCAATTGCCGTTTCGGCATAAATCAAATGCAGATGTTGGCCAGCGTAACCAAGTCCATGCAGGATAGCTTGCGAAATATCAATTTGCTTTTGCAGGGCTTGCCTATATTCCGGGGCTTCTTCTTCGGTCATCAGTACCGCGATATTGCTTGCGCCATAAGCTATCGCGGTCAGCCAAAGATCCATGCCGACCGAGGCGGTATGATGCAAATCCAGCGGGACAACCCGGGCCGGCATGCCGCGCTTGCCCTTCTGCCCAAATGAACCCATTTGTTGCAACAGCTCGGCGCCCCCACTCTTGCTGTGAAATAAAATTGCCGCAGCTTTGCCGCCGGCTTTTGCATAGGTCGATAAGATGGTTTTCAGGCGCAATCCCTGGTCAGGCGCCTTCAAATAGGCATAACTGATTGCCCCGGTCGGGCAAACCGTCGTGCAAGCGCCGCAACCGGCGCAGAGATTAGGGTTGACTTTTATCTTGTCACCGGAGGCCGCAATCGCCTGAGTTGAACAGACATCAATACATGCGTCACAGCCTTTTTGTCCGCTACGGCTGTGCGCGCATAATTTTTCCTTGTAGACAAAAAATTTCGGTTTTTCAAACTCACCGACCATTTGCCCCATGCGTAGTACCGCGTCAAATTGATCTGCCAACTCCTTACCTGGTGCAAAATAACCTTGCGGCGCCTGGGACATCCGCAGTATTGGCTGTTTTGACAGATCGAGTATCAGATCGAACTCGGCAGTTCTTGCCGTTGCTACACGACTGAAGTCGATCGCACCGACAGAGCCGCAAGCCTTGACGCAATCGAGATGGCTGCGACATTTATCCAGGGATATCTGATAGTTAGCTGTAATGGCATTTTCCGGACAAACGGCGATGCAGGCGTTGCAGCGCGTGCACGCTTCCAGATCGATGGGATTGGACTGTTGCCAGTCAACCTTAAATGCGCCAAGATAGCCGGAAACAGAAATTTTATCGCCTGAGAAAACTGGAAAATCTCGCCCGGCCAGACGCTCGTCGCCTGCAATACCATCTGTCAGCAACACACTTACCTGAAGCTGGTCCGACAGACGTTTCGCCCATGACAAAACATGTTGTGCGCCGCCGATAATCAAGACATTTCCTTGCGACTGATAACTCACTACCGGCACGGGCTCTGGGTCTGGCAAGGCGGCGGCGGCCAGTAAAGCCGCCATCTTTGGCAACGCCTGCCCAGACTCTTCTGACCAGCCGGCGTGCTCGCGAATATTCACGAATTTAATCGGCGCAACCGATTTCTGCGCCAGCTCGGAAAACAAGGCGCGCTCTTGTGTGCAGGCCACCACCACATCATCGACGCCTTTGATTGCATCGAGATAACTGCCGACCTCACGCCGGCACAAGGCATCGCTGACCGTCAGCGACTTGGTATCCAATATTTTTTTTAAACCATCGCCGGAAAACGCATCCAAGGGCATCGTCTTATTGCAGCTGCAAATTTTGAATTGGGTGCTCATGTTTGATCTTTATCAGGAGTTACGTTTATCTGCATGGCATCCGCTTGTATGCGGCCATCCTGCTCAGGCAATGTTGATAATTTTTCGAGCGCGCCAGGCACTTGTGCTTCCAGCAAAACCTCAACGGATTCAGGCGTAGCGGTCATATGCTGCGACTCACTCGCAGGTTCAGGCGATGTTTGAAGAAAATTTTCCAGATGCTGCAAAGGGTCAAGCAGGGATTTTGCATGGCGCAATGCCGCCAGCATCCCTGGTGGCAAAGGATCGGCCTGGCTATAGTCGGAAATATAAATATCGAGCCCGTCCATGAGATTGAAATGCTTCTGAGAAAATAATTTTTTCATCGCAGAGCGTTTCACCGATTCGTCAACGCCCTGCTTCATGTACAGAGAAAAATCGGAGTTTTCATGCAATTGCGCTACATCTTCCATGCACGGCAAAGCGGGGTCTGGCGGAGGTTCAATTTTTCCTGCTGGCTCTAGCGGGATGGCCGCCGTATTTTCAAGCGGGGCATGGCGCCTGGACCATCGATTGAAAAAATCTTCCGCAGCCACTCTCAGCTCCTGTCCTGTTCCGCACGCGCCATTTTATCCACGCCAGCACCACCTTCAAATGATGGATGTTTGCGCTTTTTCTTCACTTCCGGCTGATAATGTTCTTGTGTGTAAGTGGCAAGCCATGCTGCCACTTCTTCTGAGAGTTCCAGGGTATCAACTTGCTCGCCGGCATCCATCCAGCGCGCAGCCTCATTGTAGGAGAGTGTGACAGCCTTTGGGATCGCCACTTCCTGGCCATCGGAAGTTTCATCTACATCCAGCCGCCACATGACAAACCAGCACGGGGTATCAGCGCTCAGATTCAAAAAATAACCGGGTGCTTCATCCACATATAAATCGACGGAAAAACCCAAACAACGCCTGTGTTCGCCTTGTTCACTATCCGGCAAGTTGTGAGAGTAAATGTCCGCCGTCTCTGCAACATCAGGCAGAACCGCCAGCAATTTCCACTGAAACGACTGCCAGCGGTTTTGCATAGCCACACGCTGCATCACTATGCTTACCGTAAAAGGGAGTGACGTTGATTTATTCATAGATGCTAGTATTACAGAGTAAAGAAAGAATCGTCCAGCGAATTAAACTCACCTATGCTAGCTCAGCCTCCCCTCCCTGTTCGCGACGGCGTCGCACCCAGTTATCTCTGGTTGCCAGAAGGCCGCTGGAATAATCTCATGCATTTTTTGCTAGAGCAATTTCCTGATGTTAGCGAGAGCACCTGGCGGACGCGCATCGCCAAACGGGAGGTGCGCGATGCCAATGGCATGGCATTAAACGCAGAAAGCGAAGCAAAACGCGGCATGTGCATTTTTTACTACAGGGAACTGGAAGGTGAAACTTGCATTCCATTCGACGAAATTATTCTTTTCCAGGATGAGCATTTATTGGTGGTCGATAAACCACACTTTTTGCCGGTAACCCCGAGCGGGCGTTTTTTGCATGAGACTTTGTTGGTACGCTTGAAAAAAAAGCTGGGGCTGGAACACCTCAGCCCCATACACAGGCTGGACAGGGAAACTGCAGGCGTCATCCTTTTTTCACTTCAGCCAATGACACGTGGCAAATATCAGGCGATGTTTCAGCAACGCACGATAGCCAAGACTTACCATGCACTGGCGCCTCATTTGCCTCATCTGCATTTTCCACATTTACATCGAAGCCACATGGTCGAAGCCGATCAGTTTTTCGTCATGGAAGAAATTCCAGGGATTTCAAATTCTGAGACATTGATTGATGTCATAGAAAGACGTGATGCGCTCAGCCTGTATGAGTTAAAGCCTACGACCGGCAAAAAACATCAATTGCGCGTCCACCTGGCTAGCCTGGGTGCGCCAATTATGAATGATGCGTTTTATCCCAAAGCGCTGCCATGCAAGGGTGATGACTTCTCTACCCCCCTGAAGTTGCTGGCGAAGTCGATCGCTTTTGACGACCCTCTCAGCGGCAAAAAACGTTATTTCCAGAGCAAAAGAAGTCTTTAAGCCTCCGCTTAAGCGAGCTGCGAAACGACAAATCCCTTGACACCGGCCCGCCTACCAAGTAATATCTTGCTCTTCGGAGTGTGGCGCAGTCCGGTAGCGCACCTGGTTTGGGACCAGGGGGTCCAAGGTTCGAATCCTTGTACTCCGACCAGATTTCAAGGATCGTCGAGTTGTACTTGGCGATCCTTTTTATTTTAAAAAAATTCAAGAATTTGTTATTTTAATTCAGATAACAAGCTCTGCATCAGTTTCGGAGTGTGGCGCAGTCCGGTAGCGCACCTGGTTTGGGACCAGGGGGTCCAAGGTTCGAATCCTTGTACTCCGACCAAGTTTAAAGGATCGTCGAGTGAAAACTTGACGATCCTTTTTCTTTTTGTGACAGCAAATTACTTGAGCCGCGCGCGAATCCGCAAGGTTTCGCCAATCTGCGTCACTTCGTGAAAAATAAGCTGCCGGGCCTGGTCCACCGTGTTTAATTCCGGCAGCGCAAACAAACCGGCGCCGTCACCGAGCAGTTTGGGCGCGAGATAAATCAGCAATTCATCGACACAGCCCTGTGCTATCAAGGCGCCGTTTAACTTTGCGCCAGCTTCAACATGCAAGTCATTTATTTGTCTGCGGCCAAGCTCCTGCATTAGCGCCGGCAAGTTCACCTGCCCCGATTGGGAGGGCAGGCACAAGACTTCGGCACCGGCGCTTTGCAATGCCTGCTGTTTTTCTTTATTGGGATAGGCGCACACGACGATGACACCGCCGTTTTGCATCAGCCGGGCATCAGGCGAAATTTGCAAATGACTATCGAGCACTATCTTTACAGGCTGACGCGGCACATCGGTGCCGCGCACATTCATCTGAGGATCGTCGGCCAGCACCGTGCCTATACCGGTCAGAATGGCGTCCGCCCGCGCCCGCCAGAGATGCCCGTCCTGACGCGCGTCCGGCGCCGTGATCCACTGACTATGGCCGTTCGGCAAGGCGGTGACGCCATCGAGGCTGGCGGCCACCTTCATGCGCACCCAAGGACGCCCCATTTCCATGCGCTGAAAAAAACCGAGATTCATTTCCCTCGCCTGTTGCGCCAGCAAACCGCATTCAACGGCGATGCCGGCGTCGCGCAAGATACTTAAGCCACGTCCGGCAACTTGCGGATTGGCATCCTGTATCGCAGCGACCACGCGCCCGATGCCAGATTCAACCAGTGCATTGGCGCAAGGCGGTGTCCGGCCAAAATGGCTGCAGGGCTCCAGCGTGACATAGGCGCTTGCGCCGCGCACCTCGTGCCCCAGTTCGGCTGCATTACGCAGCGCCTGGACTTCGGCATGCGCCTGCCCGACAGGCTGCGTCCATCCTTGGCCAATCACCACGCCGTCTTTGACGATGACGCAACCCACCTGGGGATTGGGCGAGGTGGCGATCGTGGCGCGGGAAGCCAGTTCCAGCGCCATCTGCATAAAGCGAAGATCCTCCTGCCGGTCAAGCATGATGATCTCTTAGGTATTTTGAATGCTGATATTCGGAAACTTGCTGGTCATGTCCTTCGCCTTCTCTGCGACTTTGATCGCCAGCTTGCGCGCAATCTCCTTATAGATCAGCGCAATTTTCCCATCAGGGTCAGCCACCACGGTGGGCTTGCCCGAATCGGCCTGCTGGCGTATCGCCATCGTCAGCGGCAAGCCGCCAAGGAAATCGACTTCATATTCGGCACACATCTTTTCGCCACCACCCTCGCCGAAGATAGCCTCCGCGTGGCCGCAGTTTGAGCAAATATGGGTGCTCATGTTTTCAATGATGCCTAAAATCGGAATGCCGACTTTCTCGAACATTTTCAGCCCCTTGCGCGCATCAAGCAAAGCGATGTCTTGCGGCGTGGTAACGATGACAGCGCCAGTCACGGGTACCTTTTGCGACAAGGTCAGCTGCACGTCACCTGTGCCCGGCGGCATATCCACGATCAGATAATCCAGATCGCGCCAGTTGGTTTGCTCCAGCAATTGCTGCAGGGCCTGCGTCACGATAGGGCCGCGCCATACCATAGGCTCATCCGGGTCTATCATGAAACCGATAGAGGACACTTGCAGGCCGTGGTTCTCCAGCGGCTCCATGGTCTTGCCATCGACGGTTTCCGGACGGCCGGAGATGCCCATCATCATCGGCTGCGAAGGGCCGTAAATGTCGGCATCCAGGATTCCCACTGCAGCGCCTTCCGCCGCCAGCGCCAGCGCCAGATTGACCGCCGTGGTTGACTTGCCCACGCCGCCCTTGCCTGAGGCAACCGCAATGATATTTTTGACATTGGGCATCAGCTTGATACCGCGCTGCACCGAGTGCGCAACAATTTTCGACGTCACGTTGACACTGACATTGCCCACGCCAGCGACGCCACGCAATGCCGCGATCACGCTCTTGCGGATCAGGTCAAATTGGCTTTTAGCCGGATAACCGAGCTCGACGTCGAGCGTGACGTCAGCGCCATCCAATTGTATGTTTTTTGCCGATTTGCCCGACATCAGGTCTTTTTTGGTATTGGGATCTATAACGAGGGCTAAGGCGGCTTTGATTGCTTCTAATGTGACAGTCATGCAGTTCTCCGTTGAATTTTTGCCAGTCTAGCGCAAAACAGGAGCAAGAGTCGTATAGCCTTGCGCGACGTAGGCGTAATTTATCAGCGCAACAGATATAAGAAAAAAAACCAAGACGCAACACCCATGCGGCTTTACAAGGAAAATGCCGCCAGAAGGCGCAATAACACTGTGTGTTTCATTTTAAATGAAACAACAATACGAATACCTGTGATCTAAGGATGGCGGAGCAGGTATCGCAATCGGCGCCCCTCTGCGCCAAAGCAATGTCCAGCGGCATTTTCGCTGTTAAAATAACGTCCTTCCGTTAATAAAAAAGATTACCGACCATGACCCGCAAGCTGTTCGTTACCACCGCCCTGCCTTACGCCAACGCACCTTTTCATCTCGGCCACATCATGGAGTACATCCAGGCTGACATCTGGGTAAGGCACCAGCGAATGTCGGGTAACGAAGTCCACTTTGTTGGCGCGGACGATGCGCATGGCGCGCCCATCATGATCGCCGCCGAAAAAGCCGGCATTACGCCGCAAGAGTTTGTGGCGCAGATTGCCGCCGGTCGGAAGCAATATCTGGATGGATTTCATATTCAGTTTGACAACTGGCATTCAACTGACGGGATAGAAAACCATCAACTGTCGCAAGACATTTACCGCAAATTGAAGGCAGCCGGCTTCATCACCAGCAAGACCATCGAGCAATTTTTCGACCCTGTCAAAAACATGTTCCTGCCAGATCGCTACATCAAGGGCGAATGCCCGAAATGCGGCGCCAAGGATCAGTACGGCGACTCCTGTGAAGTCTGTAGCGCCGTGTATGCCCCGACCGAAGTTGTCAAGCCATACTCGGTGTTGACTGGCGCGACGCCGGTGATGAAATCGTCTGAGCATTTCTTCTTCCAGTTGTCGGACGAAAAATGCGTAGAGTTTTTGCGCGGCTGGGCATTGCAGAACAACCGCCTGCAGTCCGAGGTCGCGAACAAATGCAAGGAATGGCTGGAAGGCGACGGCGGCCTGGGCGATTGGGATATCAGCCGCGACGCGCCCTACTTCGGCATAGAGATTCCCGATCAGCCGGGCAAATATTTTTATGTCTGGCTCGATGCACCGGTCGGCTATCTGGCTTCGCTGAAAAACTATTTCGGCAAAACCGGACGCGACTTCGATGCCTTCATGGCAGACCCGACGACCGAACAAATCCATTTCATCGGCAAGGACATCACTTACTTCCACACCTTGTTCTGGCCAGCCATGCTGAAATTCTCCGGCTACAAGACGCCGGACAATGTCTATGCGCATGGCTTCGTCACGGTTTCCGGTGAAAAAATGTCAAAATCGCGCGGCACCGGCATCTCGCCTTTGCGCTATCTTGACATAGGCATGAATCCGGAATGGCTGCGTTACTATTTCGCGGCGAAGCTCAATGCCAAGGTGGAAGATCTGGACATGAATCCGGATGATTTTGTGGCGCGCGTCAATGCCGACCTGATCGGCAAGTATGTGAATATTGCCAGCCGTGCAGCAGGCTTTATCACCAAGCGTTTTGACGGACGGCTCGGTACCGAAGACCCGGATGCAAAAGAATTAATGCAGTTCAGTTTTGCGGCTGTGACCGAAGTGCAGGAGTTTTATGAAGCGCGCGAATTCAGCAAGGCGCTGCGCAAGATCATGGAGGTGGCGGATCAGGCCAATCAGTATGTGGCGCAAAAAGCCCCTTGGCTGATCGCCAAAGACCCGGCACGCGATGCAGAGCTGCATCAGGTTTGCACCACGGCACTGGGCTTATTCAAAATCCTCAGCGTAATGCTCGCCCCGGTCTTGCCGCAGCTGACCCAGGCAGTCGCAGCATGGCTCAATTGCAAGGTCGATCGCTGGGACGATGCCCTGGTTCCCCTGCAGGCCGGCCATCAGATCGGTGAATACGCGCACCTGATGCAGCGTGTCGATATCAAGATTTTTGACCAGCTATTCGATGTTCCTGTTAATGCTCCGGCTAATCCTCCTGCCAATGCCCCCGTTGCGACGGACGCCGTGACAAGCAGCGAGCCAGCCAGCGCTGAGAGCAAGATCGAAGAGCTGGCGCCTGAAATCAAGATCGATGACTTCTCCAAGGTCGACCTGCGCATCGCCAAGATCGTCAACTGCGAGCACGTCGACGGCTCGGACAAGCTGCTGCGCCTGACCTTGGACGTCGGCGAAGGCCGCACGCGCAATGTGTTTTCCGGGATCAAATCCGCTTACCAGCCAGAACAGCTGATAGGCAAATTCACTGTCATGGTCGCCAACCTTGCTCCACGCAAGATGAAGTTTGGCATTTCGGAAGGAATGGTACTGGCAGCTTCCGGCGCGGATGAAAAAGCCAATCCTGGTCTCTACATACTCGAGGCATGGCCAGGGGCAGAGCCTGGAATGCGGGTGCGTTAAACAATATGGAAATTGTCGTTCGCGAAGCAACACCGGAAGATGCGCAACTACTGGCGCATCTTACCCGCGCATGCTGGCAAGACAAGGTCGCTGCCAGTTCCAGCGGACATCAGGAAAATACCGAGCGCGTTGCCCAAGACTTGCAGCAAGGCGGCGGCTTTGTCTTAATGGTCGATGACGAGCCTGCGGGCTCGGTGCGCTGGTTGCCGATGGAAGCCGATAGCGATACCTGGGAGATGCTGCGCATGGGCGTGCTGCCGGCATTTCGCGGAACCGGCCTGTCCCAGCACCTGCTGGAGGCCGTGATTCACTATGCACAGGTAACTGGCATAGAAGAATTACGCCTTGGTGTCAGAGTGGACCAACCGCGTCTGCTAGACCTGTATGCCGCCTACCATTTCGAATTGGCACCAGAACTGGAATATTCGCATGCCAACCCTAACGAGCCGGCACCCAATGTCATGCGGCGCTATCTGAAAAGAATGTAGCTGGCCTGCCTCCGATCCTGGCTCTATGGATCGGCACTTTCGCTGCCAGTGATCACGGATATTTGTAATATACTGGAGATATATTAATAAGCGTCGGCAACAATGCTATCACGACGCTTATTTTTCCATCACTATTTCGACCGTTATTTCGACCGTTATTTCGACCGTTATTTCGAACACTCTTCCGATCACATTTCCGCTCGCCATGAACAGCCAACCAACTCCCGCTGCAACCGCCACACTTAAGCCATCCAAGGCTTACTCTTCCATTCAAGACCGCTTGCTGCAATTACGCAAAACGATGCGTGAACAAGGGATAGATGCCTACATCATTCCTTCCGCCGATCCGCATTTATCTGAATATCTTCCTGAGCGCTGGCAAGGCAGAGAGCAGTTCTCCGGCTTCACCGGCTCTGTCGGCACCCTGGTCGTCACCGACCATTTTGCCGGTCTATGGGTCGATAGCCGCTACTGGGCCCAAGCCGAAAAAGAACTTGCGCCAGGCGGCATACAGATGATGAAGATCAATTCGGCCGCCGCCACCCTGCATATTGACTGGCTAGCCGAAAACTTAAGCCCTGGTCAGGTAGTGGGGATTGACGGCAACGTCCTGGGGCTCGCTACCGCGCGGGCATTGCAGTCGGCACTGGAAACAAAGGGCGTGCAGCTCAGCAGCAAGCAAGACTTACTGGAACAGGCCTGGCTAGACAGACCTGCCTTGCCTCAGGCTGCGATCTATGAACATCAGGCTCCGTTTGCCGTCCTCAGCCGCAAGGACAAGCTAGCGCTGCTGCGTCAGCAAATGCAAGCCAAAGGCGCACAATGGCATTTCATCTCTACAGTTGACGACCTCGCATGGCTATTCAACCTGCGTGGCGCCGATGTCAGCTACAACCCGGTATTTGTTGCGCACGCCCTGATCGGACTGCAAAGTGCGCACTTATACATCTCGCCTGGCAAAGTGCCGGCCGAACTAAAGGCGGCCCTTGCACAAGATGAAGTGAGCATTTGCGAGTACGAAAAAGCCAGCGCAGGATTGGCGGGACTGCCTGCCGGAAGTTCCTTACTCATCGATCCACGCCGTATCACTCTGGGTTTTACGCAAGAGGTAGCGCCGCAGGTGAAGCTCATTGAGGCTATCAATCCGTCGGTACTCGCCAAATCGCGCAAAAATGCGCAAGAAGCGCAATTTGTGCGCGAAGCCATGGAACAAGATGGCGCAGCCCTCTGTGAATTTTTCAGCTGGCTTGAAAACGAACTGAGCCAGGGCAAGGACAGGATCACAGAACTCAGCATAGACCAGCAAGTGTGCGCTGCGCGAGCGCGCCAGGCGCATTTTGTCTCCCCCAGTTTCGCGACCATCGCCGGCTTCAACGCAAACGGCGCGATGCCGCATTATCGCGCCACGGCAGCATCGCACGCGGTGATTGAGGGAGATGGCTTGCTCTTGATCGATTCAGGCGGCCAGTATCTCAATGGCACCACCGATATCACCCGCGTTGCGCCGGTTGGCAAGGTCTCTGCAAAGCAAAAACGTGATTTCACGCTGGTACTCAAAGGGATGATCGCCCTGTCACGCATGCAGTTTCCGCGGGCTACCTTTTCAACCGTACTCGATGCCGCCGCGCGTGCGCCTATCTGGGCGGAAGGCATCAACTACGGTCACGGTACCGGCCATGGCGTAGGCTACTTCCTCAACGTGCATGAAGGCCCGCAATCGATCTCTTGCCTTGCCATACCGGACGCCAATATGGTGATGGAAGAAGGCATGATCACCTCAAACGAACCGGGCATTTACCGTCCGGGGAAATGGGGCGTGCGCATAGAAAATCTGATGCTGTGCGTAGCAGGCGCAAAGACAGAGTTTGGCGACTATTTAAAATTTGAAACATTAACCTTATGCCCGATTGATACCCGCTGCATAGACCTCGCTTTGATGCGCGAAGATGAATTGGCCTGGCTGAACGATTATCATGTGACAGTGCGGGAGCGCTTGTCGAATCATGTCTCAGGAAACGCCAAAGCTTGGCTTGAGGAACGTACCAGGACACTGCTGAAATAACACGCTGCAATTTCAGTGTGCTTGCAGCAAAAAAATAGAGCCAGGCGGCGAAACTCAGCGTATCAGTTTATCTGACACAAATTTCTTCAAGGCCTGGTTCATCCTTTCCAGTTGTTGGCGCAGCTCTTCAAAAAGAAAGTCTGCACGTTCGAAATCTCCCTGCTTTCCTTTGCTCTCCAACAGCCTGGCCAGATTAACGACCGGCGTGGCATGAAAGTTACCAACCAGCCCCTTCATGGTGTGAGCGCTGCGATGTAAAAGTTCGGCGTCATTGCGTGAAATGGCGTTGGCAATTTCACTCACCTGATGCGCGCAACCATCCAGAAATAGCGGGACAATAATCAGCAGAACATCCAGATCGCCAAGCAACAGCGCGGCGTCATAATCAAAAGCCTTTTCGGCGCTAGCGGCGGCGTCTCTGTTACGGCCCGCGTCATTAGCCCTATCAGCTAGTGTGGCTGCACCGTCAGCACCGTCAAGTAAACTGCCTTCATAGCGCTGCAATAGTTCTCTTAATATCTGGTCATTAATCGGCTTTGAAAGATAATGATCCATGCCAGCTTCGATACAGCATTCCTGGTCGCCCGGCATCGCATTCGCGGTCATTGCAATAATGGGTATCCTGCGGGCGCCGTTTTCAAGTTGACGAATCTGCCGGGTCGCTTCTATGCCGCCCATTTCGGGCATTTGCATATCCATCAGAATCAGGTCATATGCTTCATGCTTGAACTGCTCAAGCGCCATCGCGCCATTGTCTGCAAGGTCGACCGGGTATCCCCACTTTTTCAGCAAAGCCAACACCAGTTTTTGATTGATCACATTATCTTCCGCAAGCAAGATTTTTAATCTCTTGCTTGCAGCGTCATGCGGAGAAAGCGCCAGGGCCGTGCTATCCGGTAACGCATTCATATCGACCGGCATTACTGACCGTGAAGCTTCAGGGAAAGGTGCCGCCCCCACGCCAAAAATGCCGGTAAAATAAAATATGCTTCCCTTGCCTATTTCGCTGCTTACCCGCAATACGCCCTGCATCTCCTGCACCAGACGCGATGAGATGGAAAGCCCCAAGCCTGTCCCACCATATTTTCTGGTTGTCGATGCGTCGGCTTGACTAAATGGCTCAAAAATCAGCGCCTGCTTATCCGATGCAATCCCGATACCGCTATCAGTGACAGCACAGTATATTTCTACCAGTGATCCCATTCGATGGGCCACGCGCAACTCTACGATGATATTTCCATGGTCGCTGAACTTGATGGCATTGCCTACCAGATTCGTGATGATCTGGCGTACTCTACCCGGATCACCGACCAGATAAGCGGGCATACCAGGATCAATTTTTTTGACCAGGGTGAGCTCTTTTTTATCGGCCTTCAAGGAAAGCGGCTTCAGTGTTTGGTGTATCAACTCTTCAATGGAAAACTCAATTCTCTCCAGAGTTAATTTGCCCGATTCTATCCTTGAAAAATCTAAAATATCATTGATGATGTCAAGCAGGGTATCCGAGGACGACTTCACCATCTCAAGATATTCGCGCTGTTCAACATTGAGCGTGGTGTCGAGCGCCAATTCGGTCATGCCTATGATGCCGTTCATCGGCGTTCTGATCTCATGGCTCATGGTCGCCAGAAAATCGCTCTTGGCTTTACTGGCGGACTCTGCGCCCTCTTTAGCCTTGATGAGTGCATCTTCAAACGCTTTGCGGTTAGTGATGTCTCGGCAGGATCCATAAATACTGCCGTCAGGCAGAAGGGCGACGTTCATTTCAACCGGGACGTGCGCGCCGCTCTTTGTCAGCAAGTAAATTTCACTACGAATAATTTTGTCCCGTTTGAGTTTGCCACCGAAGGTGGACCTCGACATTTCCCTATATTTTTCTGGCAACAAATCGTAGACCGTGGTGCCTATCAGTTCCTCGCGCGCAAAGCCCAGCAGGGTCAGGGCAAGATCATTGACGTAAATCCAGCGTTCGTCTCTGTCCGCGACAAACACGGCATCGGCCGCGTTATCGAGTAGCATGCGCTGCTTGGTTTCGCTTTCTCTTAGGGCAGCATCCGCAGCGTGCCGTGCAGTGATGTCCTGAAATGCCGCCACTGATCCGACTATGCGTCCGTTTTCGGTAATCGGAGAAGCAACAATAGACACCGGAAACAATCGCCCGGATTGATGCCTGAAAGTTTCTTCCTCAGAACGATAAACCTGCCCCGCATCCACTGCCTTGCTGATGGGACATTCGTCAATGCCGAGATGAGAGCCGTCCAGATGTGTCGAATGGACGACGTCATGCAACTTCCGGCCGTTCAGCTCTGCCAATGTCCAGCCAAGAATTTTTTCCGCTTCAGCGTTGAGGTAGTTGCAGTAGCCGTTTGCATCCATAGCATAAACACCCTCACCTAGCGTGTTCATGGTATTTTCCAGCAAAGACCTGTTGGATTCGATTTCTTCTTTCAGCAAACGCTGTTCAGTAATATCCGTACGAATCGAAATATATTGATAGATTTTTTTTTGCGCATTCAAAAAAGGAACGATGGTTGCGCTGGTCCAATAGACAGAACGGTCTTTCGCCCGGTTGGCGATTTCTCCATGCCAGACCTGCCCTTGGGTAATGCTTGCCCACAGCGCAGTAAAAAAATCCTTGTTATGCAGGCCGGAATTCACGATACGATGATTTTCCCCGATTAACTCTTCGCGCGAATATTGGCTAATCTGGCAAAACTTGTCGTTGGCATAAATCAGGTCGCCAGCGGCATCGGTAATGCTGACGATAGCGTGTTCATCAAGCGCAAATTGCTGATTTTTTATCGCTGCGAGTGCTTGCTGAAGCTCATCCCTGGTGCTCAGGAGTTCGTTCACCAAGCCTGCAAGCACATGACTAAGTTCTTCGAGACTATCTTCATCTGCCAGACGCTTACCCAGCTGGGACAGTACGTCATTGGTCGTGCTCCTCAGCGTAGTCATTACCTGCTGACGTGTTTCCGCCTCTTGTCGCAAACTCTTGTTTGCCTGGCTTAATTCATCGGAACTGAGTTCCAGGCTGCGCTTGCCGAGAGCGAGATCGCGGTCGGCCTGTGTATAAGCCTCATCGACCTGCGACAAGTAATGCCGCATTCCTTTGAGCGCTGTCTTTGCCTGATAGCTTAATGCGACCGAATCATCCAATGTTTCAAATTCAGCCAACAATGCGTCCAGCTGCTGTTCATCCTGAATGCCAAGCAATCTCTTATATTGACGCAAAGACAGCTTGTGAGTCATTAACTTTTCTCTGCGAGATAGGTAATCGTCATTGTCTGGTTATGCAGACTGCATGCTTCAAGCTGATAACCCGGGCCTATCTCTCCATTCGAATAAAATCCGCACAGCATGGTGTTTTGGCCCAGGATTTCCTGCACGGCTTCCACTTCTTCATCCACTCGCGCGCCCATGACCAGCTTGCGGCCGACACAGCTCACTAACAGGCCCAGTGCCTGGCCGCTGCAATTTCCCACGCCATCGAGAGCGGCATTTGCAGCAAGCTCCGCACCATCGACCAGATCATCGGTATGGGCGTGCATCAGGCGCAAGTAGCCATCCGGCTTGATCCCCCCGGCTAAAATCAGACTGCCTTCATTTTCATTCATGCCAAGAATCGTGCGAATCTGCCCTAGCGATTCACGCGCATCGCTGAGCATCTCAAACGGAAACAACAAGCCCGAACCCGGCAGATCTTTGGCATACTCACCCAGGTACTTTTTATAGACATCCAACGCAGGCGCGCCATCGAGTTCATACAGGATATTGCCTACGCACCCGGTTACCTTGCGGGTCGGGCCGAATGGCTTCCATCCGCCAAAACTGCCATGCGAGAACAACAGGTTCTCACCCTCGAAACCTACCCCGACAATGCTGGAAGTGGAGACCCCCGCATTCGACAAGGTATATGTTTTCAGGAAAGCGCCGTCATCTCCCGCCAGGCCGCCGGTAACAGGCATAGCACCGCCCAACTCGCTCGCCATTCCCGCTATCAAGTCGCTGCCATTAATACTCACGCCTTGCCCCAGAACCAGCACCGCTTTCAATTCCGGCGAGGTCAGCTTTTTTGCTAAGGTCGCGCCAGCGTGGAAGGATCTTTCCATGCTATCGAGTTCTGCTGTCGCGACCTTAAAAGAAACCGAATCAAAATGCAAAGCGGTAACGACCGTCACATGATTCACCACCCCTGCAGACGAAATCTCCCCTGCGGTAGTGCAACCTAGCCTTTGCGCATTCGGGAAATGCGCCACGAGACTCGCATGCAATGCAGGATCAGCAAAATGTTCGGTGTAGCCGAAGACAAGAAGCAATTGAGGATCTATCGCGACCAGAGCAGCCAAATTTTCCAAATCCGCGGGAAGAGTCTTCAAAACTACCTGGGCAATTTTCACTTGAAGTCCTTAGGAAAAGAAATGGAATAGCATGTGTCTTTTTAGAAATCAATAAGACCCGAATGAATTCTGATTATTTTTCTCTTCCTGGTAAAGTATCTTAATTTCCAAGATCTGCGGCAAAGCTGCCTGAAATGCCTCGACACATTTCGGATCAAAATGTTTGCCCGCACCCTCACGCAACATCGCCAGCGCCCTATCGACATCCCATGCCATTTTATATGGGCGTTCAGACGTCAAGGCATCAAACACATCCGCCACGGCGACGATTCTCGCAAATAAAGGGATGTCGTCGCCGACCAGACTGTGCGGATAGCCGCTGCCATCGTATTTTTCATGGTGCGACAAAGCGATCTGTGCGCCCGCCTGCAACATCTCTGAATTGCTATCGGCCAAAATATCGTAGCCTAGAATCGCATGCCTTTTCATAATGGCAAATTCTTCTGCCGATAATTTTCCCGGTTTCAGCAAAATGTGGTCGGGAATGCCGACCTTGCCTATGTCATGCATGGGCGCCGCTTCAAGTATCAATTGCTGATCTGCCTCGGACAGACCCAGCTGCTCCGCGATAATCCGCGAATAATTGGCCATGCGAATGATATGGGCACCCGTTTCGGGATCACGCGAATCTGCCGCTTTAGACAGCCTGAGTACGTCTCCCGTTCTCGCTCACGGATTTCGGCGGTGGCTTTTCTGACTTCCTCATCGAGCCATGCCGCCCTGTCTTGCAGAAACCGTTGATTCTTACGCAACGCCAGCATGTTTTTTGTGCGTGCCAGGAATTCAATTTTATCGATAGGCTTAATTAAAAAATCGTTCGCCCCGACATCAAGCGCCTGGTAACGCAACTGCACTTCATCGTTGGCAGTGATCATCAGGATAGGAATATCCTGACAACCATAAATACAGCGGAAACGCCTGATAAATTCAACCCCATCCATCCCCGGCATCATGAAATCGACCATGACGACATCGGGAATCTGTTCCTCGCACCAAGCCAGCGCGGCTTCGGGAGCGAGAAAACTCACTGGTTTGCAGTGTTCAATCTTGCTCAGCAAATGACATAACAGCGCCACGTTCATCGGCGCATCATCAAGCACTAAAATGTTCATATCCATCGAACAGTCCCCCAGGAATTGGCCTGCATGTCGTACTTCCACTTCTAAAATAAGCAAATTTGAGTGTAGCTTATTTTAAAATATATTAATGCCCGACAATGTGAACTGTTGTTTCTTAAAGGGAAAATTATCCGGCATCAATGGCAGATATTGCCAACCGTCACCACCCATCGCGCAGCAAGGGCGCGGCTTACGGCAGCTTTTGGCCTGGAAAGGCGCATATATACTGCGTAAAGAGAACCGTGAACTTCTAAACAGTTTTTCAAGCAAGGGTGCCAGGCAAGCCGGCAATAATGAAGGTATTAGCCGCGAGGTCGTTTAATTCAGGACCACCTGGTCTGCCGGAAATTGCACGCAAAACCGGCTGCCTTCACCCGGCGTTGATTCGATCACAAGATTGGCATGGTGACGCAGCAGCACGTGCTTGACGATCGCCAACCCCAGTCCCGTGCCTTTTGTTTCGCGGGAGCGACTTTTATCGACGCGATAGAAACGCTCGGTCAGGCGTGAAATATGCTCGGCGCTGATCCCTATCCCATTGTCTTGCACAACAAACTTGGGCCCTTGAGGGAGATTCTTCCAGATCAGTTTGATCGCCCCGTTTTCAGGCGTGTAGCGGATCGCATTGCTGATCAGGTTAATCAATGCGCTGCGGATCTCGTCGCTACTGCCCAGTATGTCTGGCCCATCGAATTCCAGCGTGATCTGATGGCATCCTGCCGATAATGCCTCGGCTTCCTGCAACAATTGTTCCAGCAAGGCCCGCATATTGATGGGTTCGTGGCGCACTGCATATTCCATCGATTCCAGCCGACTCAGTGTCAGCATATCCTCCACCAGGCGCTGCATGCGCTCGCCTTGCTCCGCCATCAGCTTGATATGCGACGAGCGGACCGAAACATCCAGGTCAGGCTGCATGGACGCAATTTCCAGAAAGCCATTGATTACCGTCAGCGGCGTACGCAGCTCGTGCGATGCGTTGGCAATAAAGTCGCGACGCATCATATCTATACGCTCTGACTCGGTCACGTCATGCGTGACCAGAATCTGCCTGCGATTTTCAAACGGAATNNTCGATAAACTCAGGTGCACGCACCAGATTGGTCACCCGCATACCTTTATCCTGAGTCATGCTTAAGCCAAGATGCGTTTCCGCGGTAGGATTGCACCACTCCAGGAACAGCACATCATCCATGATCACGACGCCATCAGGCAGCAAGCTCATCGCCTGGCGAAAGCGGGCCAGCCATTCGGTCAGTTCCGCTTGATTTTTTTCATCGCCGCGGCGCAAACGGTAGAGACGGGAGAAAATTTCTGTCCATGCCCCCCAGCCATCCGGTAAACGCATGCTGGTCGGGTGATCGAGCCAATCTGCCAAGCTGAGCAAATAATGCAGCTGGACACAAATGAGCACGATCATTCCTAGCAGCCCTATCATCAGGCCGGGAACTGGGCCCCAAAAAAACCAGCCCACCGCAGCCACACCGAGTACGGTTAACATCCGCACAGCGGCGGAAATCCAGAAAACGAGATGAGGATGCATTAGAACCTGTGCTTGATAATTTGGCTAGAGACGACAACTTGCAAGAGAACTTCACATTCAGCAAAATCTTGATTATTTTTCTGAGAGCATATACCCGACGCTACGCACCGTTTTAATCAGGGATTCGGCTTCTTTCAATACCTTGCGCAAACGAAGTACGTGTACGTCCACCGTGCGCTCTTCGATGACGACATGGTCGCCCCATACCTTATCGAGCAACTGGCTGCGGGAGAATACGCGCTCAGGGTGCGCCATGAAAAACTTCAGCAGTTTATATTCGGCATGACCGATCTCCACTTTTTGCTCTGCAATTTTGACCGTACAACTGACAGGATCAAGAAAAACAGCTCCCGCAGTCAATGCGCCTTGCGCGTGTTCCGGACTCTTGCGTCGCAACATGGCCTTGATACGCGCCGTCAGCTCCTTGGGAGAAAACGGTTTGGTGACATAGTCATCGGCACCGTGATCGAGACCTGCAATCTTGTCTTCTTCCATGCTTTTGGCCGTCAACATGATCACCGGCATTTCATTGAAGTGACGATCAGAACGTATCTTGGACAGAAGACGCAAGCCACTTTGATCCGGCAACATCCAATCTAGCAAAATCAATTGTGGCGTACGGCGCTGAAGAAATTCCCAGGCTTCCGCCGTGTTATTGACAGAAAAGGTATCCCAGCCTGCAGCACGTAAAGTAAACGTGACCAACTCGACAATCGCGGGTTCATCTTCGACAATCAGTATGGTGGTTTTATCTGCAGCCATTATTCTTTGCCAAGCGCCTGTTCCTGTTTCGAGGCGACATAATCGGAATGTCGGATATCTTTGCCTTCGACGATATAAATCGTATGTTCGGCAATATTCTTGGCGTGATCACCAATACGTTCAATTGCCTTGGCGACCCATAAAGCATCTAGTGAGGAAGAAATGGTGCTCGGGTCTTCCATCATGTAAGTAATCAGGTTACGCATGATGGAACGGAAATCGTTGTCGATGATCTGATCCTGGGCAATCAACTGAACTGCTTTGGCGTCATCCTGCCGGGCGAAGGCGTCCAGCGCCTGGTGCAGCATTTCCGCGACACTCGTTGCCAGCACGCGCACTGTCTCATACCCGCTAAACATGGCGATATTTCTATTTTTGCTATGCGCCTCAAATGCGATGCGCGCGATCTTGGTGGATTCGTCGCCTATGCGCTCAAGATCCGTAATCACCTTGCCGGTAGCCATGACGGTACGCAAATCATTGGCAGCCGGCTGGCGCTTGACGATCAGGTGGCTGCACATGTCATCCAGGCTCACTTCGAGACGATTGACTTCTTCATCCGATTTAATCACGCTTTGCGCCTGCGCCACATTACCTGAGCGAAAGCAGGCCATTGCATCGTGAAAATGGCTTTCAACCAAACCGCCCATTAGCAAGACTTTGGAACGTATTGTTTCCAAATCGTTGTCATATTGTTTTGAAGAATGTTCGCCTGTCATTGGTGTGCTCCTGATATCTTTGTCGAGAGTTGTCTTGTATTAACCGAAACGGCCGGTAATATAATCTTGGGTTTCTTTTTTTGCCGGATTCATGAAAATTTGATCGGTCTCGCCAAATTCAACCAGTTCGCCCAAATACATGTAAGCGGTATAGTCGGAACAACGTGCCGCTTGCTGCATATTGTGCGTAACGATGGCGATGGTGTAATCCTGTTTCAGTTCATGGATCAATTCCTCAATCTTGACCGTAGAGATAGGGTCAAGTGCAGAAGTTGGCTCATCGAGCAGCAAGACATCCGGCTTCACCGAAACGCCGCGTGCGATGCATAAGCGTTGCTGCTGTCCACCGGACAGACTGAGGCCGCTCTTGTTGAGTTTGTCTTTCACTTCGGTCCAGAGCGCAGCCTTCCTTAGCGCCCACTCCACCCTTTCGTCCATTTCACCTTTGGGCAGTTTTTCATACAGGCGCACGCCGAAAGCGATATTGTCATAGACCGACATCGGGAACGGTGTCGGCTTTTGAAAGACCATGCCTACCTTGGCGCGCAGCAGATTAATGTCCTGACTGGCATCGAGTATATTTTTACCGTTATACATAATCTTGCCTTCGGCGCGCTGGCCAGGGTAAAGATCGTACATACGGTTAAGTGTGCGCAGCAAGGTTGACTTTCCGCAGCCGGAAGGTCCGATGAAAGCAGTTACTTTTTTATCGCGGATGTTTAAATTGACATCGCGCAAACTACGGGTTGCGCCATAAAAAAAGTTTAATCCAGAAATCTCTATGGACATTTTTTCTTGTACATCTTGTACTGGGTTTGATGTGGACATGTGATTATTCCTGAGAATTAATTTTTAACTTTTTGGCTGAATACAGTGCGAGCCAAAATATTCAAGCCAAGTACACTGAACGTGACGAGCAAGGCACCGCCCCAGGCAAGATCACGCCAGTTGTCATAAGGGCTCATCGCAAACTGATAAATAACCACTGGCAGATTGGCCATAGGCTTATTCATGTCACCGTTATAGAATTGGTTATTTAAAGCGGTAAACAACAATGGTGCTGTCTCGCCCGAGATACGCGCCACGGCCAGCAGAATTCCTGTCATGACACCCGCCTTCACGGCACGCAAGCGGATCAGCAGCGCCACTTTCCAGCGCGGTGCGCCAAGTGCAAAAGCGGCCTCACGCAAACTGGTGGGCACCAGCCCCAACATATTGTCCGTGGTACGGACGACGACAGGAATGGCAATCAGTGAAATGGCAAAACTGCCGGCCCAGCCGGAAAAATGTTTGACATGAAATACATAAATGGCATACACAAACAGACCAATCACGATAGACGGTGCGGACAACATGATGTCAGTGACAAACCGCGTCACGCCGCCAAACCATGTCTTGTCACCATATTCAGCCAGGTAAATTCCCGCCAGGATACCGATTGGCGTGCTGATCAAGGTCGCTGTGCCCACCATCATCAGGCTGCCGACAATCGCATTCATCAGGCCGCCGCCATCACTTCCGGGCGCGGGCGTGGTTTCGATGAAGATACTCGGGCTCAGCGCAGAAAAACCCTTAATCAGTAAAGTGAACAGTATCCACATCAGGAAAAACACGCCTATTGCCATTGCCAGCGAAGAAAGCGCGATGCCGATCTTATGCATCCTCAGACGTCCCTGATACACAGGGTTTTTAACGTCGATCATTTTGTCTTCCATTATTTTGTTCCTTCTTTTTTGCTCAGGCCCAGCAGCATCAGTTTGGCGCCCGACAAAACGATAAAAGTAATCACAAAAAGGATGAGGCCGAGCAGGAATAATGAAGAAGTGTGCAGCACCGTCTCCGCTTCGGCGAATTCATTTGCCAGTGTTGAGGCGATACTATTACCAGGCGCAAACAGCGACCAGGAAAGCTTATGCGCGTTACCGATCACAAAAGTAATCGCCATGGTCTCGCCCAATGCGCGCCCCAGCCCCAGCATCACACCGCCAACCACACCTATTTTCGTATAGGGAAGCACGATTTTCCTGACGACTTCCCATTTGGTGCAGCCCAGTCCATAGGCGGACTCTTTCAAAACCGGCGGCACCACCTCAAACACGTCGCGCATGACAGAAGCGATAAAAGGGATAATCATCACAGCAAGGATAACGCCAGCGGTCAAAATGCCTATGCCTATCATCGGCCCCGAGAACAGAGCGCCGATCACAGGCAGCTTGCCCAAGGTGGCGGAAAGCGCAGGTTGTACGTAACTTGAAAACAGCGGGGCAAAAACAAATAAGCCCCACATGCCATAAATAATACTCGGCACGCCAGCCAATAATTCTATCGAGGTGCCCAGCGGGCGTTTCAGCCAGGCCGGGCAAATTTCAGTCAAAAACAGTGCTATTCCAAAACTGATGGGAAAGGCGATCAGCAAGGCGATCACCGAAGTCACCAGGGTGCCGACGATGGCGATCAGGCCACCATACTGGTCATTCACCGGATCCCACTCTATGGTCGTGACAAAGGCAAAGCCGAATTCCTTCATGGCAGGCCAGGCATTCATAATCAGCGAAATAATGATACCGACCAGGACCAACAATACAAAGAAGGCAAAACTGAAGGTCACTTTATGAAACAAAAAATCTTGCCATTGTTGACGACGCATCACTGCAGCCATATTTACCTGCGGACCAGCATCCCGTTCTGCGGAACGATTGTGCGCACTCATGCCTGACGGTGTAACTGACATAGAGATTTCAGTTTGTTGGTTATGCATATAGTTTTCTTTTCCAACTGCGATCTATCGATCCATGAAATAAGCAAATATCCAGATTTCTCCAGATATTTGCTTAAATTTTTACAACAAATAATGTACAACTACAGCAACACTTACCAGATCGCCTTGCCAGCTGCATCCTTGATCTTGGCTTTCCAGCTTTCTTCGATCAACTTCGTGACCGGAACTGGCAGGGCAACATACTCCAGTTCTGTCGCCATTGCGCCGCCGTTTTTGAATGCCCAGTCAAAGAATTTCAATACTTCTTTGCCCTTTTCAGCTTCTGCCTGTGCTTTGTGCATCAGGATGAACGACGCACCTGTAATCGGCCATGTCGCCTTGCCTGGCTGATTAGTCAGTACCAGATACATGCCTGGTGCTTTAGTCCAATCTGCACTAGCTGCAGCGGACTTGAAGTTTTCATCATCCGGCTCGGCGAACTGACCGTCAGCGTTTTTCAACAGCGTATAAGTCATCTTGTTGCGCTTAACAAATGCATATTCGACGTAACCGATGGAATTCTTAATTTGCTTAACGCTAGCGGCAACGCCTTCATTACCCTTGCCGCCCAAGCCAACCGGCCACTTAACAGCGGTAGAGGAACCCACGGCGGTCTTGAATTCAGCATTAACCTTAGACAAGAAATCAGTCCACAGGAAAGTAGTGCCGGATCCATCCGAGCGGTGTACTACAGTGATCTCTTCCGCTGGCAGTTTCATGCCAGGATTGATCGCGGCGATTTCAGCTGCATTCCATTTGGTGATTTTGCCCATGTAGATAGCGGCCAGGACATCACCGGTCATTTTCATCTTGCCAGGAGCGATACCCTCGATATTCACGACAGGAACCACGCCACCGATAATTGCCGGGAATTGCGTCAAGCCTGCAGCATCCAATTCCTCGAGCTTCAAAGGCATATCAGATGCGCCGAAATCCACCGTCTTCGCCTTGATTTGCTTGATCCCGCCACCAGAACCGATGGATTGGTAGTTGAGTCCATTGCCAGTCGCTTTTTTGTACGCCTCAGCCCATTTTGCATAAATTGGATAAGGAAAAGTCGCGCCAGCACCTGTCATATCAGCAGCCTGAACGGACAGTGCAGCGGAAAAAGAAAACGCAGCACCAACGGCGATGACTAAAGATTTAACAATACGATTGAATTGCATATTCACCTCGGGTTTAATTAGAAACATCAAGTAATGTGACATCAAATGAGAAGACATCAAAATAGGACATCTACAACACCAACCGAACTGTACAAGTCGAATATGACAAGATTATGACTTATATTACCAACTAATAAAATAAGGGTATTTTTTGTCACAATCTGTCATAGACTTGTCATATTGCATACTTACAATCGTTTCCAATACGAAAAAACACTACCATGACATGCAAACTGCCAAACAAATCAACGAAACCCCTCCTCAAGAGGCCGACGCCCCATTGAAAGCAGACAGCGTGAAAATCGACAGTGTGAAGCCACCCAAACAGACCGGTGAAAGCGAGACCTCCATCATGGCAAGAACGGGCTTACCCCGCTCGGCCATCTTTCTTGATCGAGAAATGTCACAAATCGCTTTTAACTGCCGCGTGTTGGCACAAGCGGAAGATCGCAACATTCCCTTACTGGAGCGCCTGCGCTACCTGTGCATCGTCGGCAGTAATCTGGATGAGTTTTTTGAGGTGCGTGTCGCCAGCTTATTAGCGCAAAACACCATCGATGGCGAAATTTCTACCCATCCCACCTTTCTCGCGATGATGGAGCGCATTTCCACCCAATGTCACCAACTGGTTTTGCGTCAGTACAATGTATTAAATACCGAAATCTTGCCTCAGCTTGCGAAAAAGGGCATACACCTGCTCAGGCATACAGAGAGAAATGAAGCGCAGCGCGCCTGGGTGAAGGCATATTTTGACAAAGAGGTCAGGCCGCTGCTTACGCCTATCGGGCTGGATCCTGCCCACCCCTTCCCTCTGGTTGTCAACAAAAGCTTGAACTTTATCGTCTCGCTAGCTGGCAAAGATGCATTTGGCCGCGGTACCGCCATCGCCATTGTCAAGGCACCCCGCGTGTTGCCAAGGGTAATCCGTTTGCCCGATGAGCTTTCCAGCAAGGGCGCTTGCATGTGCCTGTTATCGTCGGTGATTCATGCGCACATTGGCGACCTGTTTAATGGCCGCGAAGTTTTGGCCTATTCGCAGTTCCGCGTGACACGCGACAGTGATCTATGGGTCGATGAGGATGAAGTAAAAAACCTCAGGCAGGCGCTGCAGGGTGAATTGCAGGGGCGGCAGTTTGGCCTGGCAGTGCGGCTTGAAGTGGCAAAAAACTGTCCGGAAGAGTTGTCTCGTTTCTTGCTGGAACAATTTAACCTCAACAAATATCGGCTCTACCATGTCGATGGCCCGGTCAACATGGTGCGCTTGTCCGAATTGGTCGAGCACGTCAGTCAGCCCAATTTACGCTTCCCGCCGTTCACCGCCAAAGCCAATCCCAAATATGCCAATACGGATATCTTTAGCTTACTCAACAAACAAGATGTCCTGTTGCATCACCCTTTCCAGCCGTTTCAAACAGTCATCGACTTTATTCGTGCCGCCTCCCTGGACCCGAATGTGCTGGCCATCAAGCAAACGATATACCGTACCGGGATGAATTCGGATCTGATGGAGTCACTGATCACTGCAGCGCGGCTGGGCAAGGAAGTGACCGTGATTGTGGAGTTGATGGCGCGCTTTGATGAAGAGGCGAATATTAACTGGGCTGACCGGCTAGAGCGCGCTGGCGCGCAAGTGGTATATGGCGTGGTAGGATTAAAAACCCACGCAAAGCTGGCGCTCGTCATACGCCGTGAAGAAGGCGGCGTGCTGCGCCACTATGCGCACCTCGGCACCGGCAATTACCACCCGAATACCACTAAGTTTTACACTGACTTTGGCTTGCTCACTGCACATCCGCAACTGGCTGCCGAGGTCAACGAAGTATTCATTCATCTCACCGGCCTGACCAAGCCCAAGAAACTTGACTACCTGTGGCTCGCGCCGTTTGCCCTGCAGCCGCAGATCATCAAGGCCATTCGCAATGAAGCCAGGATCGCACGTGAAGGCCGGCCCGGGCGCATCATTGCCAAGATGAATGCACTGGTGGATGAAACCGTTATCCGCGCCCTTTATGCCGCTTCTGCCGATGGCGTCAAGATCGACCTGATCGTGCGCGGCGCATGTACCTTGCGCCCTGGCGTGCCCGGCTTATCGGAAAACATCAGGGTACGCTCGATTATCGGGCGTTTTTTGGAACACAGCCGCATCTATTACTTCCGCAACGATCTGTCACACGACACCTATCTTGGCAGCGCCGACTGGATGAGCCGCAATCTGTTCCGGCGCATTGAGGTAGCGTTTCCCGTGTTGGAGAAATCACTCAAGAAGCGCGTCATGGCGGAAGGGCTGGAACCCTACCTGAAAGACAATGTCAACGCCTGGGTGCTCGATTCCGACGGCCATTACGAGCGCAAGAAAACGCGCAGCAAGCAGACGCCATTCTCTGCCCAGCGATATTTGATGGAACAGCTTGGCTCCAACCTGGACAACTGAGCTAAGCACCCGATCTGAACACTGACAAACATAAGTGAGGCGGCGATGGATCTCATACTCTGGCGGCACGCAGAAGCGGAACCCGGCGGCCCCGATCTGCCGGATGAAGCGCGCAAGCTGACGAAAAAAGGCATCAGGCAGGCCGGTAAGATGGCGTATTGGCTTGACAGCAATTTACCGGAAAGTTGCCGCATTCTGGTGAGCCCGACACTCAGGACCAGAGAGACTATGCATGCGCTTGAGCGCAAGTTCAAGGTCTTGCACGAGCTTGGTCCGGAAGCGGGCGCAGACGATGTGCTGAAAGCGGCTAACTGGCCCAACAGTCGGGATCCCGTGCTTATCGTCGGGCATCAGCCTTATCTGGGACAGGTTGCCGCCCGTCTGATCATGCCGCATCAGCAAGAATGTGCTGTGCGCAAAGGTAATGTCTGGTGGATAAGTCAAAAACTGAACGAAGAAACCGGCTTACAAACCTACCTGAAAGCCATCATGGCACCAGACCTGGTGATCAAATAATTATTGTGCATTGGAAAAATAGTTGCCACAAGCCACGCGTCCGTTTAACTTTTAACAGAGCATCGGCGTTTTGAGGGCTGTGACAGTACGCGTTGTGCGATCAGGTTCGAGATGCCTTCAGAATGCAGGTATTCCATCGCGCACATGGTGCTCACCGAATGTTGCAAACCTATCCCTCTGTCGATAGTTCTTGCCGTTGATTCATCACGTCTTTGCACCACATCACGAACAGTGGCAGAGCCATCCCCATGAAGTGCCTTCTCTTGCATCATTAACATGATTCCCTCTTACGGTAAAAAGCCCTGATAGGAACTGAACTGCAGAACAGCTTAGACCGAACCAGAAAAAAAACAAGGACTTTTTTCTTACAATAAACCCATAGTCAATCTGGATTATTGATGGCATTGAGGAAGCGCTGATTTCTCTGTGGACGGCAGGGGACAGGCCCAGATACGGTCAATATACTCGCTTGTTAAGCGGCATTTCCGATGCCTGTTTTAAGCTTCATGCCGCTTCAATAGCAAACCGCTTATTCGTTGCTGACAACAAGAAACGCTGTCGCATCAGCGCTACCATTTGTTCGGCTGTCAATGGCCGGGAAATAAAATAACCCTGAATTTCATCGCAGTGCAAGGCGCGCAAAATATTCAACTGCTCCTGGGTTTCCACCCCTTCTGCCACCACCCGCATATTCAGTGCATGCGCCATAGAGACGATCGCCTTGAAAAAGATTTCGCCCTCGCTGGATTTGCCCAATTCATTGGTGAAGACGCGGTCCACTTTCAAGACATCCATGTCCAGTCGCTGCAGCTGCGAAAGCGAGGAGTAGCCAGTGCCGAAATCATCGACCAACAGCTCAATACCCAATTCCCTGATCGCCATCAGTTCAGCCACAACAGCGCTTCCCTCATCCATCATGGCTGACTCAGTGATTTCAACCTCCAGAAACTGCGCATCGACGCGGTGTTTATTCAGGCATGCCATCAGTTTAAAATGCAGGTCACCAGTCTGAAACTGGCGCGCCGACACATTGATCGACACCGGCACCAGCTTCAGGTTTTGCGCTTTCCAGGCAGCGATTTGTGCACAGGCCATTTCCATCACCTGATCACCTATACGCAATATCAATCCTGAGCTTTCGGCAATCGGAATGAACTCCAGCGGCGAGACGATACCGCGCTCCGGATGGTTCCAGCGTATCAAGGCCTCCATGCTGGTCATCTCCCCGGTATATGCATCGACACGCGGCTGATAATACAAAACGAATTGTTTCAGCTCGATTGCCTGTATCAGCGCCTGCTCCAACTCAAAGCGGTTTTTCAATTTTGCGTACAGCTCCGGCCTGAAAAAATTATAGTGGTCTTTGCCCGCCGCCTTCACCGCATACATGGCGATATCGGCATTTTTCAATAAGGTTTCCGCATCATCACCATCTTTGGGAAACAGGCTGATGCCGATCGAGGCGCTCATCTGATGCTTCTCGCCATTCCACAAAAATGACTGGGAAAACGACTCGCTGATGCGTTCCGCAACATTGGCCGATTGGCCCTCTTCATGCACCGGTTCCAGCACGACGACGAATTCGTCGCCGCCAAGGCGTATCACATGATCGCTGGGCCGCAACACCGATTGCAGGCGTGATGCCACGGACTTTAACAACTGGTCTCCGGCAGCGTGCCCTCGTGTGTCATTGATATTTTTAAACCCGTCGAGGTCGATGAACAGGATAGCCAGCATGTACTCGCCATTGACGGCGCGCTGCAAAGCCTGCGGTAAATGATTCAGCAGCCAGTGGCGGTTAAATAAACCTGTCAGGCCATCGCGATTGGCCAGATGGACCAGCTCATTTTCGGTTTTTTTTCTCAGGCTGATATCGCTGATCGTGACCGCCAGACCAGATCCCGATCTTGCCAGCCGGCGGCGAGCCCAGGAAAAGTCCACCTTGCTTTCCGCTGACACCTTAAATTCATCTTCGCGAAAACCGCTCTCCATGGCTCCCGCATAGATCGCCAATAATTTCTTGAAGTACTGCTCGGTATGCAAGGACGAAAGTTTTATTCCGATTAACTCTTCCCGATTCAAACCAAAAAATTTTGCCCCAAGCACATTGCAATCGACATAGCGAAAATCGATGATTTTGCCTTCATTGTCATGCAATGCGTTGAGCATATAGAAGCCGTTTTCAGCGCCTTCTGTGGCAAGCCGGTAGGTGTGATGTATTTCTTTTTCCTTGTATTTTCGCCACGTCAGGATAACCGACATACGCGTTGCGACGATCGCAAACAGGAACAGAAAGACGCTGCCAATAATGGAAAAAATTTTGCTGACGCGCCAGGCGTTACGATATGGCGCCAGCAATTCGTCATAAGATAAGCCAACCACCGCAGTCATGGGATAAGAGTTCAGCCGGTGCCAGCCCAAAAACCGCGGCTGCTGATCGATAAAAAAACTGGAATCCGAAATATAGCGTGCGCCAAGATCCAGATTCAATGCAATTGCCTTGTCAAAGGTCTGCACCTTATCGAAACGTACCGACTCTCCTATGCGTGAGATGCCAACCAGGTTTTCTCCCGCCAGGGCGGCCAGCAAGCCTGACTTGCCCAGGCTCTGTCCATCATAAAAGGTGGAGAAATAAGAGGCATCCACCGAAATGACGACAATGCCGTCAAAGCTTTCATCATCATTTTCCAGCCTGCGCGTGAAGTGCACCACCTGCCTGGCGGAGTCACTTTGCACTTCAGGCAAACCCAGCTGCATCTCACTGGAATTATTTTGCTGATGAAATACATACAGGCTGCGCAAATTTGCGCTGCGTGTCTCTATCCTTCTCTGATCACCGGCGACAGTCGCCGTGATGGTTCTGCCCTGTTTATCCAGTATGCTCACCCGGGCAAATTGCGGTGCGGTAAAAAGTCCCTGCACGCGTAAATTCTCCAGCCGTAATTTCCCGTGTGAAGCTTCCCAGTCATACTTGATGTGCTTGCTGACCTGGTCAAGCTGCTCCAGGCTGCGGGTAAGGTACTGCGCGTACGAACGGGATAAGGCACTGACATCTCTCAGCGCCTTCACTTGCAGGGATTTTTTGTCGTCGTCAATCTTTGCGTAGGTAAATATCCATAAGGCGACAAACAGCAAACTGCAAATGGCAGGCCAGAGCAACACCTGAGCAAAGTGATTCTTAAAAAATGCGCAGGCATATTTATATTGAGAACGCATCATGAAAAAAGATAAGCCGCACACAAATTTATATCTATGAAAATCAACATTCCGACGTTAGCCAGCCATCTGCATGGATCATGCACATTGTTTTACCCGATCAGCTTCTGAGGCAAGAACTGCTGCTTTTTTCGACTCATTCGACGCCAATTTTTTGGGCATCTTTACGTTTTTTAACACATGCAAGTTCATACGCCCGTCGCCGCTCTGATCATGCACAGTCAGCAATGCGTCTTGCCCTATGGTGAACACCGCCACCGCCTTGGTCAGCATCAGCGCCTGATGGTGCATGCTTTCGGCGGCGGCGGCAGCCTGCTCGACCAAAGCGGCATTTTGCTGGGTAATCTCGTCGAGCTGACCGAGGGTTTGGTTAACCTGTTCTATGCCGTTATGCTGTTCGGCACTGGCAGCGTTAATTTGTTGCATATTGCCGGTGACCGAATCAATCGAGCTGACGATCTGTTGCATGGTGAGCCCCGCCGTCTGTGCCTGCCGGCTACCGGCACCTATCTGTTCCACCGATGTCGTGATGAGCGCTTTTATCTCTTTGGCGGCATTGGCTGAACGCTGTGCCAAATTGCGCACTTCGGTCGCCACCACGGCAAAACCCCGGCCCTGCTCACCAGCACGGGCGGCCTCTACCGCAGCGTTGAGCGCCAGAATATTGGTTTGAAAAGCGATACCGTCGATGACGCCGGTGATGTCGTTAATTTTCCGTGACGATAGTTCGATGGCATCCATGATGGAAATCATCTGCGCCACGGCTACGCCACCCTCTTTTGCGATATCGTTGGCAGACAGCGCGTTCTGGTTGGCCTGTTGCGCGCTTCTGGTGTTTTGCTTGACGGTATCGGTCAGCTCTTCCATGGAGGCCGCGGTTTCTTCCAGCGCCCCCGCCTGGTGTTCGGTACGCGAAGACAAATCGGCATTGCCTTCCGCTATTTCGCTCGATGCCGTGGCGATGGAATCGGTGCTCTGCCGTATATCAGTGACCAGGCGTGCCAGCACCTGGCGCATGTCATCAAAGGAGTTGAGCAAAGTGGCAATTTCATCGCTGCCATCGGACTGAATCGCCTGACTGAGATTGCCGCTGGTGACGCTGTCAACGGCTTGACTCAACTTGTTGAGCTCACGCGAAAACGACAGATAAAAACCACTCAGCAAATACACCGCAACAACCAAGGTCAGCGCTATCGCGAGCATCATCAGGTTGCGGTGCAGGCTGTCGCGAGCGATGCGATCGGCCAGCGACGCATCGAGCAATGTGCCCGCTGCACTGGCATAGCTGTACAGTGCCTCAACACTCTGCGTTCCCGCTGCCAGAAATGCGGTTCCGCTAGTTTGTTCCACCCCATTCGAGACTTCATTCCTTGCTCTTTCGAGGAATTGCAGGTTGCTCGTAATGGCAGCTTGCTGTGATTCTATTTTTTCCTTTAAGCCTGGGTTTTCCCGAAACATCGCCTCAAGTTGCGCGGGAATGCGGTCGATATCCCGCTTGGCCCACATGATGTTGGCGTTGATCAGCACATCTTCGTTTGCTTCCAGCAAGGCCGTGTCGATATAAGGTGCGCCGCGTGCGGCGATATCGGAAATCACGTTGGCCAGTTCAGGCAGCGCCTTGGAAAAAAGTCCGATCAGGTAATACGTATCGACTTCTGGGTCCTGCGTCAGATTCGAGTTATCGGCAATATTGCTGCTGAGCTTATACAATTGATCGATCAAGGCGGTGTGCTGCAGGTAGCTGTCCCTGGATTTTGCCGTCGGTATTTTTTCCACCAATGCAGACCACGATTGCTGGCTTTTAGTCAGGGCAAGATCTATCCCCATACCAGGATATTCTTTTTGCGATGCATCGAGCCTGGCAAAACTTGCCGTCAGCTCCACCTGCTTCTTGCCTGCCGCTTCCTTGGCCGGCAGATTGCCCGCCAGCGCCAGATGGCTTAAGGCGCGGTGCTGCTGAGCCAGCTGCAATACCTCCTGCACCTGTCGGATGTGCGTGACGCCGACCAGCTCTTTTTCCGCCAGAGAAATCGATTTATTCAGCTCTTTCACCAATAAAGCAGAGACGATAATTGCGGGCAAGGAAAACAGGATGGCGACGATGAGGAATTTGGGAATAAGACGCAAGCGCCCCATCAGGCTGACAACTGGACTCAGTAAAAATTGCATAGAAACTCCGAAATGTTCAACATGAATTGGCTTGCTCTTGTTTGCCTGGCTTTGACGGACAAGAGCATATTATTGCCGTCAAGATACATGGGATTTATGACGAGAATATGAACTAAAGATTTATTAGCAGCCTGGTTTACTCGCCCCAAAAAAACGCCTGACAACACGCAATATCCATGCGCCTTCGCAAGTGAAATCGGGCCAGAAGGCCCATGAATAGTGCGTTACCACTGTAAAAAAAGGAGATTACAGATGCGTAGCGGATGCCATCGCCATTTCTGGCATGGCTGTGACGGGCTGGCCGCGCAACATGATGTCGTGCCAGCTAACCAGGTGCAATTCGCCGCTAGCGTCTTCCACAAGGGCAGACAGGCTTTCTACCCAGTCGCCGTCATTGCAATAGGTGATGCCGTCAATTTCGCGGATTTCTGGCTTGTGAATATGCCCGCAAATCACGCCATCCAGGCCGCGCTTGCGCGCTTCATCGGCCAGTGCGTTCTCGAACGAGCTGATATAGCTGACCGCATTTTTTACCTTGAGTTTCAAGTATTGTGACAAGGACCAGTAAGGCAACCCAGCGCGGGCGCGCCAGTTGTTAAAGACCTGATTGAACTTCAGGATCACCGTGTACAGGCTGTCGCCGACATAGGCCAGCCATTTCGCACAGGCGATCACGCCATCAAAACGGTCACCGTGCAGCACCAGCATGCGCTTGCCCTGGGCGGTCACGTGCACCAGTTCATCGCGCACCTTGATGCCGCCAAAATCGAGATCGATGAACTGCCGCACCGCCTCATCGTGATTACCTGGAACGAAGATCACATTCGTCCCTTTTTTGGCTTTTTTCAAGACTGTCTGCACGACATTATTGTGCACCTGATCCCAGTACCAGCGGCGCTTTAGCTGCCAGCCATCGATGATGTCGCCGACCAGATACAGGGTATCGGATTCGGTCGCCCGCAAAAATTCCAGCAGGCGCGCAGCCTGACAGCCGGTGGTTCCCAGATGCAGATCAGAAATCCAGATGCTCCGAAAACGAATCACTTCATTTTTGCCGCTCTTGAACAGCTTGCGATGAAATGGATGATTCAGTTTTTGATTCAGAAACTGATCTGCAGGAATCATTTTTACTATCCTTCCGTACCGTAGTGTTTGGCATAACGGCTATCGAGATTTGCCAGAGGCAGCATCATGAACAGATCGGCGCAATGGAAATCAGGGTCCCATGCCGGCTCGCCGCAAACCCAGCCGCCGGCGCGCAAATAGCCCTTGAGCAAGGGAGGGATACGCGCCACTTGGCCCTCCTCCATATTCTCGACAGGGAAAGCCAGCTTAGGCGTGACGCGATATTCAATCGGCGAAAAAACCGATTCCTGAAAACCGCGATAGATGGCGGCGGCATTGTGTCCGCCATCGGCAAGACTGATGCTGGCGCAACCGATCAGATAGCTGCAACGCTCACGCTGCATGTAGGCCGCCAGGCCAGACCACAGCATCATGATGACGGCACCGCCGCGATAATCGGGATGGATGCAGGAGCGCCCGGCTTCGGCAATGCTGCCGCGTATGTTCTGCAGGCGCGACAAATCGAATTCATTTTCTGAATAGTAGCGTCCGAGATGGCGTGCAGCGTTGGGCCCCAGAATACGGTAGGTGCCGACCACTTTTAGGGTCTTGGTGTCGCGTACGATCAGGTGATCGCAATGTTCGTCAAACTCATCCTTGTCAAGGCCGTCGGCGTTGGCAAGGGCGGTCAGGCCCATCGCTTCAATAAACACTTTATAGCGCAGGCGCTGCACTTCCTTGAGTTCCTTGGCCGTGCTGGCCAGGCTTAAACTCAGTTTGGAAAAACTCGGATTGGCATCAGCGGGGGTGGACAGTACTCTCATTTCTTCCTCTTTGGTCATTTGACGCAGGAAGATTAAAGGAGGAATACTTCAAGACCATGACAGTTTCATGTCGGTTTTATGACAGATAAAAAAACAACAGCCCCCTCCGCATAAAAGAGGGGGCTGCCAGGGATGTGCCATGCAAGGCTATTTGTCCTTCTTGGGGCGTCCTGCCTTCAGCGGCTCCAGATCGGCGATCAGGGCTTTCAGACCAGGCAGATCTGCCTTGCTCAATAACAGCAAACCGATACGCAAGAGCTGGCTTTTCTTCACTTCTATCCCCGCTGCGATACAGGTTTTTTTGACATGGCCCAATACCGCATACTCGGTTTCTGGCATGGTAAAACTATCGCGCACCAACTTGGCTTTCTTCGCCTTCTCTTTGACTGCCGCCAAGGCCGGTTTTTCCGCTGCCACTTTCACCGCAGGTGTAGAAGTGCGGGTACGCGCCAGCGCTGCTGGTTTGGCGGCCGCCTTAAGCGCTTTTCCCGCAGCCGCTTTGCCTGCGCCGGATGGCTTTGCTGCCGCCTTAGTAGCTGGCTTAGAGACAGGCTTAGCAGCCACTTTTGGAGTTGCCTTAGGGGCGGCCTTAGTGGCTACCTTCGTGGCTACCTTGGTGACTGCCACAGGGACCGCCTTGGCTGCAGCGCTGGCAATTTTTTTTGCCGGTATGACGGCAGGTTTCGCTGCTGTGACTTTTTTCTCTGGTGCTGTTGCCATGACACTCTCCTTCAGTAAGACATGCAATGAATAAAAATATTTAACGAATAAATAATATAAACAATTTATCTTATTTATTGCATTAATACAAGCGCCGGGGATGAAGCGCGCCTCTTCATCTGAATCAAACACAAAAACACCTGCCGCCACCACGCAATGTACATGCGTCTTTCCAGGGTATCTGCCTGCAAACCCCCATGGATATTGCGTGTCAGGCCTATCGACTATTTTTTCCGGCGACATTTTCCCGGATCGAAAATACGTCGGATATATTCTTGTATGGCTATGCCAGCTTAGCCATCATGCCTACCCATCCGTCAACACTGAAATCGAAACAGCTGCAATGATACCGACATCAATCCAGCGGCGCAGTGCGATAAGGGTTGACGTCTGCCGCATTGACCACACTGCCCTGATTGCCCCAGGCATTGCGGATGTAAGACAGGACCAGCGCCACCTCGCTATCGGATAGCACAGGTCCAAACGGCGGCATGCCGTAAGGTCGCGGATTGTTTTTCGTCGCCGGCGTAAAGCCCCCGGCCAGTATCAGCCGCAATGGGTTGGCCACATTCTGCATTTGCACTTGACGGTTACCCTTGAGCGCAGGATAAACCGATGCCACCCCGCCGCCATCTGCTGCGTGGCAATCCATACAATGGGTCTTGTACAGTGCGCCCCCCAGCGCCATGACTCTTGCCATTTCTTCCTGGCTCACCGCGGGTGCCGCCAATGCCTGGTCGAGCGCGTCGGCCGCCCCGGATTTAAGCTGCGGCAGCGCTTGCAGGTAAGTTGTCATGGCAGCGATATCCTGATCGGTCAGGTATTGCAGGCTGCCTGCCACCACTTCGGCCATCGGGCCGGATACTGCAGCAGCGTCCGATACGCCGGCCCTGAGCAAGGCCTGCACCTGGGACGGCTGCCAGTGTTTCAGGCTGGCCTCCTCTGCGGAGGTAAGCGAAGGCGCGTACCAGTTAATCATCGCCAGTTCGCCGCCGGATAAATCCTGGCTGCCACCATTGGCACCCAGCGCATTACGGCTGCTGTGGCAGGCGCTGCAATGCGCCAGGCCATTGACCAGATAA
>CXWL01065560.1_pt1 | contig 55498 bp, 54 predicted proteins | sample 590931 | NCBI WGS metagenome assembly CXWL01 (sample SAMEA3498368, study PRJEB10139) | groundwater metagenome | biome: water well; material: biofilm material | place: Germany | collected 2015-04-27 | reverse complement strand
TGCCGCGTCAGGTTGCTCGTGATCTCATTTATGCTCAGCGATTGCTTAACCGAGCGACATGAGAGCCTGCCCCCTTTAAATCCGTGCGCTTGCATACCCAAGAGCCTCAATTAGAGGGATTTTACCTCTAACAAAAATGCCGTTGCCTCTGCCAATTTCTTTACCAGCGCTGTCATATGCAATTGACTCAGCGATAAACTGTGTTTTATTTTGGTTCACTACCTTACCGACAGCTCGGATAATGCCGGAGGATACAGGTCTAGTAAGATATGTGGTAAATGATGTTGTGAGAACAAAAACTGTTTGCTCAAGGGAATTTGCTGCAAAAAATGCAGAGTCGTCTAGAAGTTTGAATACTACGCTGCCATGTACCGCTCCTACTGAATGAAAGTACTCAGGCTTTACGTCGATTTGAATTTCAGCACCAGCTTCAGATACAACTATTTTTGGCGGGAATATCTTGTTGATTGGCGCGGCCAAGTACATGCGTTCTAGATTTCTGAAATGTGTTGCATCGCTCATAAATCACCTCATTTTTTTATTGGCATAACGTAAAGTAGTTTATAAAAATGGTGCAATGCGCTTCGTCCTTCGACATCTCAGGACAGGCTTATTGCACCCTACCCGATTTATACCAACTTCCACTTCATCGTTTCCCCCGCCCGTAGCGGCACGAGTTTCGATCCGCCGAATTCAACGGTGTGCGGCATCTCCCACTCTTCGCGGCGCAGCGTGACCTTATCGGTGTTACGCGGCAAGCTGTAGTAGTCGGCTCCGTAAAAACTGGCGAACCCTTCCAGCTTGTCCAGCGCACCCGCCGCCTCGAAGGCTTCGGCATACAGTTCGATGGCGTTGTGTGCGGAATAGCAACCGGCGCAGCCGCAGGCGTTCTCTTTGGTGTGTTGCGCGTGCGGGGCGCTGTCGGTGCCGAGGAAGAATTTTTTGTTGCCGCTGGTGGCCGCTTGCACCAAAGCTTCGCGGTGCGTCTCACGTTTCAATATCGGCAGACAGTAGAAGTGCGGGCGGATGCCGCCGACCAGCATGGCGTTGCGGTTGTAGAGCAGGTGTTGCGGGGTGAGGGTGGCGGCGATGGTGTCGGGCGCTGCGGTCACGAACTGCGCGGCATCTTGGGTGGTGATGTGTTCGAACACCACGCGCAAGTTCGGCAGGTCTTTCAACAACGGTTGCATCACACGTTCGATGAACACGGCTTCGCGGTCGAAGATGTCGATGTCGGCATTAGTCACTTCGCCGTGCACGAGGAAGGGCATGCCGCAGTCTTGCATCTCTTCCAGTGCGGCGTAGGTCTTGCGCAGATCAGTCACGCCTGCGTCGGAATTGGTGGTCGCACCTGCTGGGTACAGCTTCACCGCATGCACCACGCCACTCGCTTTGGCTTTGCGTATCTCTTCCGCGCTAGTGTTATCGGTGAGGTACAGCGTCATCAGCGGTTCGAACTTGATGCCTTGCGGCAACGCCTTGAGGATGCGCTCGCGGTAGGCCACGGCCTGTGTCGTAGTGGTGATGGGCGGACGCAGATTCGGCATGACGATGGCGCGGGCGAATTGGCGTGCGGTGTCGGGTAGCACGGAAGCCATCAGCGCGTCATCGCGCAGGTGCAGGTGCCAGTCGTCGGGGCGGGTGAGTGTGAGTGTTTTCATGTTCAGCATTCTATTGATGTTTCAGCGGGGGTGGAACGATTTTCCCCCTTCCCAACCCTTCCCCCGGCGGGAGAAGGGCTTGTCTTCCCTCTCCCTTTGGGGGAGGGACTGAGGGAGGGGGTGACTTAATCGTCTTCGTATTCGCCCTCTTTGCGCGCATGACCGGGGAAGAACTTGCGCACGATGACGAAGAACACCGGGACTAGCACCACGGCGAACAGGGTGGCGGTGAGCATACCGCCCATGACGCCGGTTCCAATGGCGTGACGGCTTTGCGCACCGGCACCGGTTGAAAAGGCGAGTGGTGATACACCGGCGATGAAGGCAAACGAGGTCATCAGGATAGGACGGAACCTCAAGCGACACGCTTCCAGGGTGGCATCGATCAGGCTCATGCCTTCGTCCTGCAATTTGCGGGCGAACTCGATAATCAAAATCGCATTTTTCGCCGACAAGCCGATGATGGCAATGAGGCCGACCTTGAAATACACATCGTTAGGCAACTCGCGTAACGTCACTGCCAGCAGTGCGCCGAACACACCCAGCGGCACCGCCAAGATCACCGCGAACGGAATCGACCAGCTTTCATACAGTGCCGCCAGACACAGGAATACCACGATGATGGAAATCGCGAACAGCATAGAAGATTGCGCACCAGACTGTATTTCTTCACGTGCTGTACCCGACCATTCAAAGCCAAAACCCGGCGGCAGTTTTGCGGCGATTTCTTGCATGGCCGCCATGGCTTCACCGGAGCTGCGACCCGGGGCGGGGCCGCCGGCGATTTTCATTGAGGGCAGGCCGTTATAACGATCCAACTTGGGCGAGTCGCTAATCCAACGGGCGCTGGCCACAGCGGAAAGCGGCACCATGCCGCCCTGCTTGTTGCGGATGGAAATGTTCAGGATGTCATCGGGTGAACGCCGGGTGTCGGCATCGGCTTGCATCTGCACGCGCAAGATGCGGCCCTGGCGCACGAAGTCGTTGATATAAACCGTCCCCAACAAGGACTGCAAGGTCTCGTTCAAATCGGTAATGGAAACACCCAACGCTTCGGCTTTGACGCGGTCAATATCGAGAAAAACTTGCGGGCCGGCCTCTTGCCCTTCTGGACGCACCCCTGCCAGCAGCGGATTTTGCATCGCCATGCCGAGTGCCATGTTGCGCGCTTCCAGAAGTTTTTCGCGTCCCAAACCGCCACGGTCTTGCAGGCGGAAATCGAAACCGCCGGCAGCGGCCAACTCGGGAATGGGCGGCGGATTGATGGCGAAAATCATGGCCTGTTTGATGCGGAAGAAGGTCATGTTGGCTTGTTGTGCCAAGGCGTTGGAATTGCTTGCAGCGCCTTTGCGTTCGCTCCAATCTTTGAGGCGCACAAAGGTGATCGCCGCATTCTGGCCGCGCCCGAAGAAGGAAAATCCGACCACGCCGATGACGTGATCGACTTCTTTAAGACCGAGGTAATACTGCTCAACCTGCGTCAAAACTTCGAGCGTGCGTTCGCGCGTCGCACCCGAAGGCAACTGGATCACACTGACGAAATAACCCTGGTCTTCCGACGGCAGAAAACTGCCGGGTAACTTGCTGAACATCCAGCCGATCGCCACCAGAATGACGGCATAAATCAGCAGATAGCGGCCCGCTTTGCGCACAACTTTCCCCATGCCGCTGATATAGCACTGGGTGAGTCGGGCGAAGGTGTGATGGAACCAGCCCAGCAGCCCGGAAGTTGGCACGATGTCGTCGCTGCCGGGTTTGTGTTTGAGCAACGAGGCACACAAAGCGGGTGTCAGCGTCAGCGCCATCAGCGCCGAGAAACCCATAGTCAATACTAGCGTGACAGCGAACTGGCGATAGATGGCGCCGGTGGAGCCGGGGAACAGAGCCATCGGGATGAACACCGCCGACAACACCAAGGTGATGGCGATGATGGCACCGATGATTTGGTCCATCGCCTTGCGCGTCGCCGCGCGCGGCGGCAGATTCTCCGTGCTCATGATGCGTTCGACGTTCTCCACCACCACGATGGCATCGTCCACCACGATACCGATGGCGAGCACCATGGCGAACAGGGTCAGCACGTTGATCGAATAACCGAGCAAATACAGACCGACCAGCGCGCCCACCAGTGCCACCGGAATGACAATGGTGGGAATCAGCGTGGCGCGCAGGTTGCCGAGGAACAGATACATCACCAGAAATACGAGGAAGAGCGCTTCGGCCAGACTTTTTAATACTTCGGTGATCGAGATCTCGATGAATGTTGAGGTGTCATACGGGATCAGCCAGTCAATACCGACAGGAAAAAATTTGGACAGTTCCGTCATGCGCGTTTTGACTGCCACGACCGTGTCCAACGCGTTGGCGTCCGGTGTCAGGCGGATGGCAATACCGGCTGCGGGTTGGCCGTCGATACGCGCACTAACCGAATAGTCCTGCGCGCCCAGTTCGACCCGCGCCACATCCTTCACACGCAGCGAAGAGCCGTCCGGATTAGTGCGCACCAGGATGTTGCCGAATTCTTCCGGCGTTGCAAGTTTGCTGCGGGTAACAATTACCGCGTTAATTTCCTGCCCGGGTGCGCTGGGTAATTGACCCATTTCACCGGTGGACATCTGGGAATTCTGTGCGCGTACCGCTTTTGACACGTCTGCCGGAGTCACTCCATAGGCTTGCAACTTTTCCGGCTTCAACCACAGGCGCATGGAATATTCGGTGCCGAACAACAAAGCTTCGCCCACACCGGGTACACGGCGGATACTGTCCAACACATTGGCGGCGGCGTAACTGCCCAAGCCCACGTTGTCGTAACTTTTGTCGGGTGAGATCAGCGAGACGATCATCACGTAGTTGCGCGCCGACTTCGCCACCGTGAGGCCCAGGCGCCGCACTTCTTCGGGCAGGCGCACTTCGGCCCGTTTAGCGCGGTTCTGCGCTTCCACCGACGCCATGTCAAGATTGGTGCCCGCTTCAAAAGTCAGCGTGATGCTGCCCCTGCCCAATTCAGCGGCGGACTCCATGTACAGCAGATTCTCGATGCCGTTCATCTCCTGCTCGATCAGCGCGACCACGGTCTCCTCAATCACCTGCGCGGAAGCGCCGGGATAAGAGACGGAGACAGAGAGTGCAGGCGGCGCGACGGCCGGATACTGGGCGATGGGCAAACCGCGCAAGGCGAGTACACCGGCAAGCAGAATGACGAGCGCGATGACCCACGCGAAAATGGGACGGTCGATGAAAAATTTGGCAATCATGGCGGCTTATTTGGCAGCTGAGGAAGCGGTGAGTCGCTTGTCTGTCTTCAGCGTCGCGACGATGGGAACCGCTTTCACCACTGAACCGGGACGTGCTTTCTGCAATCCATTCACGATGACGTGTTCGCCGCCTTTTAAACCGCTGGCGATTACAAAATCGCCACCCACCATGCCGCCGGTCTTCACCGCTTGCGGGGTGGCTTTGTCCTCTGCACCCACCAGCATCACGAACTGGCCCTGCGTGCCGGATTGGACCGCGCGCTGCGGCACGCGGATGACGTTTGCCGCAAGGGCTTCGGGAAAACGCAGGCGCACGAACATTCCCGGCAGCAGTTCCTGTGTGGGGTTGGCAAATTCCGCGCGCAACGAAACCGAGCCGGTAGCCGGATCGATGGCCATATCGGTGAAATAAATCCGGCCGGTGCGGGCATAGACGCTACCGTCTTCCAACAGCAGTTCCACCTTGGTCGTATCGGCCCGTTTCAACATGCCGGATGCCACGGCTTTGCGCAACCGCAACAGGTCGGAACCGGATTGGGTAAAGTTCACATACACCGGATCAAGTTGTTCGATGGTGGCGAGCAGTGTCGCCTGACTCTTGCTGACCAGTGCGCCCTCGGTGACTTGCGCGCGCCCGATGTAACCGGAAATTGTGGCCGGCACATTGGCATTCTGCAGATCTTCTTCGGCGCGGATCAATGCCGCGTGCGCCTGCTTTTCCCGGGCTTGGGCGACATCTATTTCCTGTTGGCTCACCGCCTTGATTTCCAGCAGTCGTTGATAACGTTCCACAGTGTGGCGGGCGAGCGTGGCCTCGGCTCTGGCCGCCTCGGCGGTGGCCTGGTAGCTGCGCGAATCAATATGGAACAGCGGTGTGCCTGCCGATATTTGCCTGCCTTCTTCAAACAAACGTTTCTCTATCACACCATCGACGCGGGCGCGTATTTGCCCCGTGCGGTAGGCCTGCACACGGCCGGGCAAGTCTTGCGTAAAAGTGGCCTCGCCCGGCGCAACGAGGATGACTTCAACTTCGGGAGGCGGTGGCCCGCCGGAACCGGGAGCGCCACTGGGCGTGGCGGGTTTGTCACCACAGGCGCTCAAAAGCAGCAACAGTGATAGGCAGATTGTGCGCAGATGGGTCATGTTGTCCCTCGCATTTTGATAATGACTTGGCATTGTATTTGGCCGAATCCTGGGGAAGTGTGGATTTATTTCAACACCGATTTTTGTTTATCTTGAACGATTTGTCGGGATAAATCCCGACCTACAAAAAACAAGCGAACAAATCAGTGCCACCCTAGTTTTGAGTTTAGCAAAAGCCAAGCTTCAAACAACCACGTTATTGTTGATGTTCTTTCAGCATCAGCGCGCGCTGATATAACTCGTTCTTGTTCGCACCGCTGATCTTCACCGCCAGTTGCACCGCCTGTTTCAGCGGCAGTTCCTCCAGCAGCAGTGCCAAGGTCCGTTCGGTTTCAGAATCTAGCCCTTCACGCTCCGGCGCGGCGGAAACCAGCACGACAAATTCGCCGCGCTGATTGTTCGGATCACTGTTCAGCCAAGTAATCGCGTCACTCAATTTGCAGCGGTGGATGTTCTCAAACAGTTTGGTGAGTTCGCGCGCAAACACAATCTCGCGCGCATCCCCGAACACCGCGTGCAAATCTTCCGTGCATTCCAGAATGCGGTGCGGTGCTTCGTAAAACACCAAGCTGTAGGGATGCTCGGCCAGAGTTTGCAGCGCGCCACGGCGGGCGGCAGATTTGTTGGGCAAGAAGCCATAGAACAGAAAATGCGCGGCGCTGAGACCGGAGGCGCACAGCGCACTGACGACTGCACTGGCACCGGGAATGGGGATGACGCGAAACCCAGCGCTGCGCACGTCCGTGACCAGCAACGCGCCCGGATCGCTCACGGCGGGGGTGCCCGCATCGGTGACCAGCGCCACGCTTTGGCCCTGTTGCAGCAGTGCGATAATTTTCTCCGCCGCACAGCACTCGTTATGCTGGTGCAGGCTCAGCAGACGGGCATCGGCGATGCCGTGGTGTTGCAGCAGGTGGCGCGTGTTGCGGGTGTCCTCGGCGGCCACAACATCGGCCGCGCCCAGCACTTCCAGCGCGCGCAGGGTGATGTCACTAAGATTTCCAATCGGGGTGGCGACTACATATAATGCGCACTCCAATTTTTGACTGGTCTTGATATGCAAAGTGTTGCCTCTGAGCTGAAATGGTTGCGCGGTTTTTTAACTGCCGCACTATACGTGAGCGTATTTGGCTGCGCTACTCCGCCACCGCCAACACCTGTCCCGGCAGCACCTGCGCCCGTGGCAAAAGTACCCGCCAGCATTCCCAAAATAGCCACTCAACCTGTCGCCGAAAGTGCCAAAGTTGCCGAACCGGCTCCTGTCGCGGTATCGACAGTCAGTGAGGGCGGTATGCTGCCAGCCGAGCGACACATTGCCCTCATCCTGCCCCTGAAATCGGCCGCTTATGGCAAGTCCGCCGAGGCGGTGCAACAGGGATTCCTGGCAGCAGCGACGCAGCAAAAGGATGGGTTGCCCGTCCGAATTTATCCCTGCAACGACGAGAAACTGGAAGTGGTTACCCTGTATCAGCAAGCCTTACAGGCAGGTGCCGTGGCCGTGGCCGGACCGCTTACCCGCAACGGCGTGACCGCGCTGTCTGCCAATCCCAACCTGAGCGTGCCGACACTTGCGCTGAATTTGCTGGATGGGGAGCGCAACGACCAGCTGTATTTCTTCGGCCTGTCGCCGGAGGCAGAGGCACGCCAAGTGGCGCAATGGGCGACCAAGGCCGGCCTGCTCAGCGCCACTGTGGTGCGCACCAACAGCAATTTGTCCAAACGGCTGGCACAGGCTTTTTCCGAGAGCTGGCAGCGTTCCGGCGGCGTGGTTCAGCCTGAGATTGTGTATGTCAGCGATCCCGATGAGCTGCGCCTACTTCCGCTGGACCCCGGAAATTTGGTTTTTCTGGCTGCCGAAGTCGACAAGGCGCGTTTGATGCGTCCGTACATCAACACTGCATTGCCGGTGTATGCCACCTCGCAGGTGTTCGCCGGCAATGGCAATAATTTGGTGAATTACGATCTGGCCGAAGTGCGATTCATCGATATGCCGTGGTTCCTGCAGCCTGACCACACGGCAGTGATGGTCTACCCGCGTGCTGTTCCACCGTTGGCACAGGATATGGAACGGCTGTATGCGCTGGGAATCGACGCCTACCGGTTGTTGCAGGTGATCTATTTGCAGAATTTACATGATGGTCTGCCGTTGGATGGCGTGACCGGCAGAGTGCAGTTGAACGGACATTTATTGGAACGCGATGCCTCACCTGCCGTGATGCGCCAAGGACAGGGTCTGTCACTTGAGGGCCGAATACAACCGGTCGAAAGCAAGCCGCAACAATGAAACCCGGCGCGCAGGCCGAGCAGACAGCCTCGCGCTACCTGCAACAGCACGGCTTGAAGTTGCTCCAGGCCAACTTCCGCTGCCGTTTCGGCGAGATCGACCTGATTTTGCGCGATGGCGAAACGCTAGTTTTTGCCGAAGTACGATTACGCAGCCGCAGTGATTTTGGCGGAGCCGCCGCCAGTATTGACCGCCGTAAACAGGGCAAACTCATTCGTGCCGCGCAACTTTATCTCGCCTCGCTTGCACACCTTCCCCCGTGTCGTTTCGATGCGTTATTGTTGCTGTCGGCTGACGGCGCGGAAGGAGTCGAGTGGATAAAGAATGCATTCGAGGTTTAAGGTAAAATCCCGCGCATTCCATAACGCTCACTTCCGATATGACACTCCTCAAACGCGTCAACCAACATTTCGACGACAGTGCCGAGATCAAACTGCAAAGCAAAAAGGTGTTGGCAAAACCGATTGCCGAAGCGGCTCAGGCGATGGTCACTTCGCTGTTGCACGACCATAAAATTTTGGCTTGCGGAAACGGCGGCTCGGCGGCGGATGCGCAACACTTCGCTGCCGAACTCATCAATCGTTTTGAAGTCGAGCGTCCCGGATTGCCGGCCATTGCGCTGACTACCGACAGCTCGGTGTTGACTTCCATCGCCAACGATTACGATTACAAACAGATCTTTTCCAAACAGGTGCGCGCGTTGGGCATGGAGGGCGATGTGCTGTTGGCCATCTCCACCAGCGGCAATTCTCCCAATGTGATCGATGCCATTTCTGCCGCACATGAACGCAACATGGTGGTGGTTGCACTGACCGGTCGCGACGGCGGCAAGATGGGTGCGATGTTGCGGAAAGGTGATTTCCATTTGTGTGTTCCGGCGCAACGTACCGCGCGCGTGCAGGAAGTGCATCTGCTCACGATTCATTGCCTGTGCGATGTGATCGACCATTTGTTACTCGGGGGTGAAGATGCGTAATGTCTGGCTTTTGTCTTTGTTGATTCTTGCCGCAACGCTTTCCGGCTGCGCGCAGGTGGGCGGTGTCGTGAATCTGGCCAGCGAACGTCGTACGCAGGGAACGGTGCTGGATGACCAGAACATCGAGGTCAAAGCGTTGCAACGTATCGCGGAAAAACACACGGCGAATGTTCGGGTAAATGTGGCCTGCTTTAATCGCTTCGTCCTGCTGACCGGTCAGGTAGCAAACGAAAACGTCAAGATGGATATCGAGCGCATCGTCGGCGGTATTCCCCCGGTCAAAGGCATCGCCAACGAACTGCACGTTTCAAGCGCACCCGCCAGCGTAATCCGCAACAGCGATTCCGGCATAAGCAACGATGTGCGCCAGCGCTTTCTGGGCAGCAAAACATTCAACCGCGACCATATCAAAGTGTCCACCGAAAACGGCGTTGTCTATCTGATGGGCATCGTGAACCATGCGGAAGCTGATGCCGCTTCCGAGATCGCCAGCACCACCAACGGCGTGCAAAAAGTAGTCCGCGTTTTTGAGTACATGGACTAACGTGTACCCGACTCCCAACTTCGAAAACAAGATAGGAACGGCGCAAGATCTGGCAGCCAAGGTTGCCGCGTTACCGCGCCCGCTGGTATTCACCAATGGATGCTTCGATGTTTTGCATCGCGGGCACGTCACCTACCTGGCGCAAGCGCGTGCGCTGGGCGCGTCGCTCATCGTCGGTGTCAACAGTGATGCTTCGGTGAAGCGCCAAGGCAAAGGCGATGATCGCCCGATCAATCAACAGGATGACCGTATGGCGGTGTTGGCCGCATTGGAATCGGTGAGTCTGGTGGTACTGTTTGACGAAGACACACCACTCAATCTTGTCCTTGCCTGCCATCCCGACAAACTGGTGAAAGGCGGCGACTGGAAGCCGGAAAACATCGTCGGCTCCAAGGAAGTGCAAGGCTGGGGCGGCTCGGTACACAGCATCCCTTTTCTGCACGAGCGTTCCACCACCGCATTACTCAAAAAAATACGATCCCTATGACGCCCACAGAAATTATCCTGCATCAGGAATCTCGGATTCTTGAAATCGCTTTTGAAAATGGAGAACACTACAAACTACCGTTCGAATTCTTGCGTGTGTTCTCTCCTTCCGCCGAAGTACGCGGCCACGGCAAAGGGCAAGAGACTCTGCAAACGGGGAAACGCAATGTAAAAATCACCGATATCGAACCCACGGGAAGTTATGCCCTCAAATTGGCTTTCGATGATGGCCATGACACCGGACTCTATTCGTGGGAGTACCTGCACGAATTAGGGCAATACCAAGAAGGCATGTGGCACGACTACTTGGGCAAGTTGGAAGCGGCGGGCAAAAGCCGCTGAAAAATAGCCGTTCGCCCTGAGCTTGTCGAAGGGTGAATAGCAAATTTAAAGGAGCCTCACCATGAGCAAGACCCACTTCGGATTCCAGACTGTAGACGAGAGCGAAAAAGCCAAGAAGGTCGCGGGCGTGTTCACCTCCGTCGCCAGCAAGTACGACATCATGAACGATCTCATGTCGGTCGGTCTGCATCGCGTATGGAAACCGTTCGCCGTGGGCTTGGCGAACGTACACGAAGGTCAGCGCGTGCTGGATGTTGCGGGTGGCTCAGGCGATTTGTCCAAGCTATTCCTGAAGAAGGTCGGCAGTCGTGGTCAGGTCGTCCTCACCGACATCAACAACGCCATGCTGCGCGTCGGTCGTGACCGCATGATCGACAACGGCACCCCAACGCCCACTGCGCAATGCGATGCCGAACATCTGCCTTTCCCCGACAACTATTTCGATGTCGTCAGCATCGCCTTCGGCCTGCGCAACGTCACGCATAAAGAAGCCGCCCTGCGCGAGATGAAACGCGTTCTCAAGCCCGGCGGTCGCGTCATCGTGCTCGAATTCTCCAAGGTCGCTAAACCGCTGGAGAAGATGTACGACCTGTACTCCTTCAAACTACTCCCCAAGATGGGCGAACTCATCGCCAACGACGCCGACAGCTACCGCTACCTCGCCGAATCCATCCGCATGCATCCGGGACAGGAAGAGTTGAAACAGATGATGGTGGATGCAGGGCTGGAGCGCGTCGAGTACTTCAACATGACGGGTGGGGTAGTGGCGGTGCATCGGGGTTATAAAATTTAAAATTGTTGTTCACCTTTTCTAGGCCATCTACAGAACTATTTACAGCATGTATCGACTGAAATCGGTTGTTTTTACCTTCATCATTTTCGTCTTCGGGCAAATGAACGTAAACCCTGCCTTTGCAGCAGAGAAGGTTATTACCTACGTTGCTCCAATATGTGCGAATCGTGCTGACGGCGAAGTCATAGAGTCAAAAAAATTCGCCGGAAAGCTCATAGGGTTTGTCTGGGGCGATTATCTGCATGGAGAATTCGTTGACAATAATGGGAAGCAGTTGAATCTGTTCATCAAGACCAGTGATGTCTCTTGCTTTCTAGCGCAACACAAGGCCGAAAACTTGACGATTACGTATAACAACTTGTGCACGTATATTGAAGAGGGTGCTGGGATATACCCAACAGAAGAAATTACCCAAATCACGGCCGCGAAGACCAATTTTAAAGCGTGGCTTAAGGGATACAGTGCTACCCGAGATAGCAATGCTTGCGAGAAACTGGAGAGAAAATATACGCGTCAGCCTTAAGTATCCATTCAAACTTAGCGTAAATATTTAGAGAGAAACTATGAGCGATTTACCAAAATGCCTTAAGTGTAGTTCCGAGTTCACCTACGAAGATGGTGACAACTACGTCTGCCCAGAGTGCGCACATGAATGGCCTAAAGTCGCTGCTGAGGCCGTAGAAAAAGTGAAGGTGTTCAAGGATGCTTTCGGTACGGTGTTGAATGACGGAGACACGATTACCGTCATCAAGGATCTGAAGATCAAAGGTTCGTCTTCCGTGGTGAAGGTGGGCACCAAGGTGAAGAACATCCGCTTGGTGGATGGCGACCACGACATCGACTGCAAGATCGATGGCATCGGTGCGATGCAGTTGAAGACCGAGTTCGTGAAGAAGGCTTAGTTTATCGAAACGCTCACCCTTCGATACGCGCCGCTAGGCGTCGCACTCAGGGCGAACGGACTGTATACGGAGACGTATGATGGGTGGTTGGGGTTGTCCGCATGAGGTGGATGAGAAGTGCCAGAAGGTGCTGAACAAGCCATGCGACATCGGCATGAAGGGATGCGTGCTGGCGGGGCGATTCAATTTCGCTGACTCAAGCAAAAATCGTCCGAAGAAGAAGCCACTCGATGAAGCGAATGCGCCTCTGCCGACTTCTGAAAAAGATGAGTGAGTTCGTGAAGTCACTCTTTGCGCTTGCGTTCCTCTGTATCGCTCAATCCACCATCGCAGCAGAAGTTGCTTTGCCGCGCCCCGATCACATCGTCATCGTGGTGGAAGAGAACCGAGGCTATTCCAAGATCATCGGCAATGCTGATGCGCCCTACATCAACGCCCTTGCGCAACGCGGTGTGTTGTTCACCAATTCGTATGGCGTCACTCACCCCAGCCAGCCCAACTATCTCGCCTTGTTCTCCGGCACGACGCGCGGCATCAGCAGCAACGCTTGCCCGCTGGAATTGAAGGGCGAGAATCTGGGCGGGGCGCTTTTCGAGAAGGGCTTGAGTTTCGCCAGCTATTCAGAGTCTTTACCCGAGGCGGGCTACGAAGGCTGTCGTTACGGCGCCTACATGCGCAAACACAATCCAGCGGCGAACTGGAAAGAGTTGTCCGCATTCAACCAACCCTTCGCTGCATTCCCGCAAGATTTCTCGCAACTGCCTACCGTATCCTTGGTGGTACCCGATCAGCGTAACGACATGCACGACGGCAGCATAGAGCAGGGCGATGCGTGGCTGAAGCAGAACATCGAGGTATATACGCAGTGGGCGATGACACACAACAGTTTGCTCATCGTCACGTTCGATGAAGATGATGGCCGCGAAGGGAATCGTATTGCGACAATCATTGTGGGCGAGAAGGTGAAGCCGGGTAAATCAGCGCAGCGCATCAACCACTACACATTGCTACGCATGCTGTCTGAGATGTACGGTCTGCCCATCTTGGGTGAAAGCAAGGATCAGCAGCCCATCACGGGGGTATGGAAGAAGGCAGGCAAGAAAAAGTAATCCATACCGTTCGTGGTGAGTAGGCCGTAGGCCATATCGAACCATCCGACGTGGAACGCGACGGCGCATCCCTCGATACACCGCGCGTTGCGCGGCACTCGGGACGAACGGAAATTGTTGTTACTCGCCTCCGCCGTCCAACCCCAATTCTTGGATCTTCCGCGTCAAGGTATTACGCCCCATGCCAAGCAGCGTGGCGGCTTCGATACGCCTTCCGCCCGTGTGCTGCAACGCTTGCGTGATGAGTGTGCGCTCGAACTCTTTGGTGAGGGTGTCGAGGATGTTGGATTCGTTGCGTTGTAGTGCCATCGCGGCTTGTTGGGCGAGGGCGGTGCGCCAGTCGCTGGCGGCGGGCGCGGTCTGTGCGCCATCCCGCCATTCGGCGGGCAGGTCGGCGATCTCCACTTGTTGCGTCGGCGTCATGACAGTGAGCCAGTGGCACAAGTTCTCCAACTGACGCACGTTGCCGGGGATGTCTTGCGCGGCTAGATAATTCAGCGCGGTCTCGCTCAGTATCTTTTGTTCGACGCCCAATTCCTTCGCACTCTTCTGCAAGAAATGTTTCGCCAGCACGGGGATGTCTTCGCGGCGTTCGCGTAGTGGTGGCAAGCGCAGACGGATGACGTTGAGGCGGTGGAACAAGTCCTCGCGGAACAAACCTTGTTTCACCCGCTCATCCAAGTTCTGGTGCGTGGCGGCGATGATGCGCACGTTGGCTTTGATGGGTTGATGTCCACCCACGCGGTAGTAGTTGCCGTCCGACAACACGCGCAGCAGTCGTGTCTGCAATTCTGCAGGCATGTCGCCGATCTCGTCGAGGAACAGCGTGCCGCCTTCGGCTTGTTCAAAGCGTCCATGACGTGTCGCGGCGGCGCCGGTGAACGCGCCTTTTTCGTGACCGAACAACTCCGACTCCAACAAATCTTTCGGGATCGCAGCGGTGTTGATGGCGACGAAAGGTTTGTCGGAACGCGCGCTATGGCGATGCAATGCTTGCGCGACCAATTCCTTTCCTGTTCCCGATTCGCCGTTGATGAGCACGGTGGCGTTGGACTGCGCAAGGCGGCCGATGGCGCGGAACACCTCTTGCATGGCAGGAGCATGGCCAAGGATGTCCGGCGCATCAGTGATGTCGTGGTTACCGGGGGCTTTGCGCTGGCTTTGCGCCAGCGCGCGGCGGATCAACTCGACCGCGTGGTTCACGTCGAACGGCTTGGGCAGATATTCGAACGCACCGCCTTGGAAGGACGACACCGCGCTCTCCAAATCGGAGTAGGCGGTCATGATGATGACAGGCAATGCAGGATAGTCGCGGCGCAAAATCTGCAACAGATCCAGCCCCGAACTGCCCGGCATACGGATGTCACTGATGACCATCTGAGGAAGTCCGGCGGGAAGCTCCGCCAAGGCTTCATCCGCTGATGCAAAACTTTTAAATTCAATCTGCTCGCGTGCCAGTGCTTTTTCCAGCACCCAGCGGATTGAGCGGTCGTCGTCGATGATCCATACGGCTTTGCTCATGTTGATTTTTCCATGTTGGTGAGAGGAAGCATGACCGTAAAACAGGTGCGTCCCGGTTCGCTTTCAAACTCGATACTGCCTTGATGTTGGCTGACAAAATCTTGGGCAAGGGTCAGGCCAAGGCCGTGTCCATCGGCTCGACCCGAAACCAGCGGGTAAAATATCTTGTCGCGCAGGTGTCCCGGAATCCCCGGTCCGTTGTCGGTGATCTGTACAGCGACAGCCAGTCGATGTAATTTCTTCATCAATGTGATCTGGCGTGCGATACGGGTGCGGAAGGTGATGGTGCCATAGCCTTTCATGGCCTGTGCCGCGTTGCGAACGATGTTAAGCACGACTTGGATCAATTGCTCTTTGTCCCCATGCAGTTCAGGTAGGCTCAAGTCATAGTCGCGCTGGATGAGCAGGCCTTCTGGCAGTTCTGCCAACACCACGCTGCGCACACGTTCCAGTACTTCATGAATATTCAGCGCACTAAAGTGGGGCGCGACTTGTGGCGTGAGTAGTTTCTCCATCAAAGAACGCAAGCGATCGGCTTCCTGGATCACAACTTGGGTGTATTCGCGCAACGCTGGCTTTTCCAGTTCCTGTTCCAACAACTGGGCCGCGCCACGGATGCCGCCGAGCGGATTTTTAATTTCATGAGCCAGGTTGCGCAGCAGCATACGATTGGCTTGTGTCTGATCCAGCATTTGTTCTTCACGCGCCATCTTCAGCGGACGGTCGATGGTGTGAAATTCGAGCAGCAACGCGAATTGATCCAAGTTAATCGGAGTCACTGTACAGCTCAAGTGCAGTTTGCCGGGCAGAGTGTGCGTGCCCAGCATCATGTCATGTTCGATGTGGCTGCCATGGTTGACCAACGCAGACTGTATTGCTGACCATAACTGCTCGGTATTGCTGAAAGCATGCAACAGCGGGTGACCCAGCAAATTGCTGTTGCTTACCGCGAACAGGTGTTCAGCTGCCGGATTCAAATACGCAATGCGAGATTCGCCATCCAGCAGGATGATGGCAGTGGTGATGTGCTCTAAAGTGGGAAGCTGTGCTGTTGGCATGTGAATCTAATTAGCAGAAAACATGCCAAAGATACTACTTGAGGTTGGAAAGTTCAGTTCTTAATGCCCGAATGTTGTTCTCGTGCAGTTCCACCTCATCCCGATGCGTATTGACCTTCTCTTCATATTTTGCCACGTTGCGTAACGTCTGACCGTCGGCGGTCTTGTAAACCTCGGGGTTATCTTCAGCCTCTTTCAATCGGGTGCGCGCATCTTCCAATGCGGCCGCTTCGGTGGCGAGTTCGTCCTCCAGTATCTTGCGCCGTGTATCGTCGCGTTTGGTTTGGGTTTGACTATCAACTTTTGGAAAACCTTCTGAGCGAGTGCGCGGCTTTGCTTGTGGGGTCATGGTGGGCAAAGGTTCCAGCAGCAGTTTCTTTGCACCTTTGATGGGTGCGCTGGAATAAGTTACATGCCCATCAGCATCGACGCGTTTATAAATTTCCGCAGCAGAGGTGCCGCAAAACGCCATGGCGCAAAAAAGTAACAACGATTGAAAGTGCTTCATGGTCGTACCTGGATAATCATTGGGCGGAGTATAGGATAACGATTGACACGTGACAAACGCGTCACGCAACGTACAAATAAAAACGGAGCCGCCGGGGCTCCGTTTTTATGGATTGCTAAAAAGCGATTACAGGCTGTAGTACATCTCGAATTCAACCGGGTGTGTCGTCATACGAATCTTGTTGACTTCTTCCATCTTCAAATCGATGTAGGCATCGATAAAATCATTGGAGAACACACCACCACGAGTCAGGAACTCGCGGTCTTTGTCCAGTGCTGCCAGGGCTTCATCCAGCGAGGCACATACGGTTGGGATCTTTGCATCCTCTTCCGGTGGCAGATCGTACAAATTTTTGTCTGCCGGATCTCCGGGGTGAATCTTGTTCTGGATACCATCCAAACCTGCCATCAACAACGCGGCGAAACACAGGTACGGATTGGAGGAAGGATCCGGGAAACGTGTCTCGATGCGGCGCGCTTTGTCGCTGGCAACGTGAGGAATGCGGATTGAAGCGGAACGATTCTTTGCAGAGTAAGCCAATTTCACCGGCGCTTCATAATGGGGAACCAAACGTTTGTAGGAGTTGGTGCCGGGGTTGGTGATCGCGTTCAATGCTTTGGCGTGTTTGATGATACCGCCGATATAGTACAGCGCCGTGTCTGACAAGCCGGCATAGCCGTTGCCTGCGAACAAGTTCTTGCCACCTTTCCAGATNNGCGACGTTGTGGATCACGTATTTCAAAGTCTGCGTCCAGTCGGCGCGCTTGGTCAGCGTATTGAATTTGGTGCCCAATTCGCATTGTCCGGCAGTGGCAACTTCGTGGTGATGTACTTCGACCGGAATGCCGATCTCTTCGAGAAGGATACACATCTGAGCGCGGATATCGTTCAGGCTATCGACGGGTGGAACGGGGAAGTAACCCCCCTTGACCACCGGACGGTGGCCTGTATTGCCGCCTTCGAATTTTTCGCCGCTGGCCCAAGCAGCTTCTTCAGAGCCGATTTTGACGTAGCAACCGGACATGTCGATCTTCCACTCGACGGAATCAAAAATGAAGAATTCAGGCTCGGGTCCGAAGTAAGCGGTGTCACCCACTCCGGAAGATTTGAGGTACGCCTCGGCGCGTTTTGCAATAGACCGAGGATCACGATCATAACCCTTGCCGTCAGTTGGCTCGATCACGTCACACGACAAAACGATGGTGGGTTCGTCAAAGAAAGGATCGACATAAACCGAATCAGGATCCGGCAACAAAAGCATATCGGAAGCTTGGATGCCTTTCCAGCCGGCAATGGATGAACCGTCAAAGGCGTGACCGATCTCGAATTTTTCCTCATCAAAATGGGAAATTGGAACACCCACGTGTTGCTCCTTACCACGTGTATCGGTGAAGCGCAGATCGACAAATTTGATGCCCTGTTCCTTGATTAGATTCAGAACGTCGGCGGCTGTTTTAGACATACTCGTATCTCCCAAAATAAAAAGTAAGCGATGTTATTTGATGAAACCTATCCAAGGTGTAACACATTGGCTACAGCAGAAAATGTGCCACCACCCCTAAACCTGCAAGACGCGCATTGTGCCATATTTGGTTAAGGGCGGGATTGACAAAGCGCGCCCCCGAATGGGGCATTCAAGACGCCGCGCGCACTATATTGGTGCGGCAACTTGGTAGACTTTGATGCTTTGAAAATACGGGTCATCCCCGGCTACGGCAGAGCACTTGCGCTGAAGTTCATCGATATCAACCGTGTTATCGATCAATATTTCAGCTTCGACTTTGCCGGCGAGGTAATGCAGCACGGTGCGTGTCGAAGGCGGCAGGTCCTCTCCTAGTCTGCTATTGAGATGCACTATCAATAAGTGCCTTTGCGGAAGATGGACATTAGGTCTGGCTTTGGCATCATCTTCCGGATCGATATGCACCATCACATCCATTACCTGGTGATGTTTCAACACTGCGATGCGCGCCGCCTCGGCAATGAAGTGCCCTTCCGAAACACTGATCTTGGGGTCGACCATGATGTGCGCATCGACCAAAGCGTTGTCGGCCATCTTGCGGGTACGCAATTCGTGCAGACCTATCACACCGGGAGTGGATTTGAGGGTGTTGCGAATGGCGCGCACTTCTTCTTCATCCAAGCCGGTATCCACCAATTCGAGGAGCGCATCACGCGAAAATTTGATGCCCATGTGGGCAATCATCACGCCAACTACGGCGGCTGCTACCAAATCGAGAAAGGTGTAGCCAAGCAGGTTGCCGACAATACCCACGATGACTACCAACGAAGACGCAGCATCGGAACGGGCATGCCAGGCATTCGCCACCAGCATCTGGGAGCGTACGCGTTGAGCCACGGCAAGCATGTAGCGGAACATCCCTTCTTTCGCGGCCAGCGCAATGATAGCGACCCATAAGGTAAAGGGGTGGACGGCTTGCACGTGTTCGGGATGTTGCAGACGTACTCCCGCCGCGATAAGCAAACCGATACCGAGGGCGGCAAGGCTGGCTCCGAGAATGAGTGATGCGGCGGTTTCAATCCGCGCATGTCCATAGGGATGGTCTGCATCGGCATGTTTGTTGCCGTGACGGTTGGCGAACAAGACCAATACATCCGATAAAAGATCGGCAAAAGAATGCAAGCCATCCGCCATCAACGATTGTGATCTACCAAAAAAACCGGCCAAAACTTGAATCAGTGTCAAAAACAAATTGATGATGATACTGACCCAGGTACTCTTGCGCGCAGCGGCAAAACGCACCGGATGCGCAGGCTCAAAGGCGGCGGATTTTTCCTGTACATGGCTGTGCGGGTGTTTTTTCATGTGTCTTGGGATAGTATGCTTGCGAGGTCGGAGAATAACACTGACGATACAAACCGAAAACGATAGAGAGAACACTATGGGAAAAATCACAGAAATTCTAAACAAAGCGCAACAACGCGGCAAAGAATTAAACTTGTCTTATGAAGGAGCTTTGACGCCTTCAGAAGCGTTTGAAATAGTGCGCTTGGCGCCGGGATCTAAAATCGTCGATGTGCGCAGTCGTGCAGAATTGGATTGGGTCGGACGCGTACCCAATGCGGTGGAAATAGAGTGGGCGACCTATCCCGGCATGAAACAAAATCCGAATTTCTTGGCGGCACTGGAACAGCAGGTGGACAAAGAATCGCTGGTAATGTTTTTGTGCAGAAGCGGTCAACGATCCCATTTCGCCGCGATGGCCGCAACCCAGTCGGGATTCCCGGATTGTTACAATATCCTGGAAGGATTTGAAGGTGAAAAGAACTCCAACAACCAGCGCAATATCGTGGGTGGGTGGCGCGCCGCCAACTTGCCTTGGGATCAGAGCTAAATCAATTTATTCGGCTTGCTTGGCGTCGTGCATCACCCAGTTATTTTTGCCACGCTGTTTGGCATCGTACATGGCGTGATCGGCGCTCTGCAACAACGCTTGGGGGGTTGCCGCATCTTGCGGGAAGCGGGCGATTCCCAAGCTGCAACCTACTTTTGCACTTGCACCGTTAAAATCGAATTCCAATGAGCCGATTGAGACAACGATACGACCTGCCAAAATGGCTAACTCTTCATCACTGGTGTTGATCAACAACAAAGCAAACTCGTCACCGCCAATTCGGTAAAGGACTTCGTTACGGCGCAGCTGCATGGAAAGTGTCTGGGCGACCCGTTTGAGCACGATGTCACCCGAGGCATGGCCATGCAGGTCATTGATTGGCTTGAAGTCATCAAGATCGAAAATCATAACGCTTAGTTTGGATTCATCGCGTTCTGCCTGCGCGAACAATCGGGGCAGGTCATTGTCGAAACGCTGACGGTTATACAGCAGAGTTAACGCGTCCCGCTCCGCACGTAATTCTGCAGTCTGAAGGCGCAATTTTTCCTGTGTCACATCCTCGAACATCCAGAAGCGTCCCAAGTAGCCGCGATTCTCCGGAGCAATGACCGTGTTGGATGTTAGGCGGAGAATCCGCCCGTCTTTCAACTCAAGGTATTTGGGTTCGGATAACGTGTATGAAGCGAGGATCTCGGCGACACTCTTTAGGAAGACATCCGCTTCGGCCACGATCTGCCCGAGGAAAGTCAGGAGCGCCTCATTCCGCAGGCCAACCAGTTGTTCATCAGGGTTGCTCAGGCACATACGACGGAAAGCCGAGTTGCAGTAGCGGATGTGGGTGCGATCGGCAAAGAACACACCCACCGGCAATGACGCAAGCAAAGTGTCCAGAGTTGATTTCTCATCACTGATTGTCGCCAAACTCGCTGCCTGAAAATCACGGTTTTGAACCAAAGCCTGAGCCATCCCCTGAAAACTGGTGGTCAATTGTGATATCTCGTCATCACCCGGCACCAGAGTAGGGGCAGGATGATCCAGGTTCCCCTTGGCGAATTGCTGTGCGGCAGTGGATATGTTGCTTAACGGACTCACCATTCGGCGGATCTGCAAGAAGAAAGGCAGCATGAAAAGTGCGAACCAAAGCAAAGAGAACAATGCACTTTGTTGAATCAGGTCTTTGCGCGCCTGTGCAATGTCATCCGTACGGACGCCCATGCGCATCGTTCCAAGCATCTCTTCACCGTGAATGACGGGAATCACTGTGTTGTGGCAACCATCATGGCTGTTGGGGTCGAAATCCGTGTCGACGTGAGAGTTCACTTCACCGACCTTGTAGACAACCGTCCCCACATTGTCTTTTAACTGGAAATTGCACAAAGGCAATTTTAGTTGGATAGCTTGTAGCCTGCTCTGCAGGAGATTCAAATCTTTCTCGAACATCGGGTCTGCCAGAACCCGGCTCAACAGATAATTGCTGCTGCGTAGATTAGCTTCCGCTTGGCGGATGAAATACTCCTGCACCAGATATGCTTGGGTGGCCAAGATAGTCGTCAGGCTGAGCGCGACGATAGCCGTCAGCGAAATGAACAACTTGAGTTGAATCGAGCTGCGGTATGCTTTAATAAAATTAAACACGAGAATCCTCCCGGCTATTTGGCTAGAAAAAAAATATCTTTCTAACGGGCGCTGATTAATTTCAGAAATTGGCCGCGTATCTTACCTAATTTATATTTTGTTCGCTTGGTGAATTTGATGCTTCATACGGCTGACCAACTTACCAGGCCGAAGTAAGAAGTTGCAAGCACGATAAAGCCAAATAAGATCCGATACCAAGCAAAAATAGTGAAATCATGTTGACTGATGTAGCGCAATAGACCACGCACAGCAATAAACGCACTGATGAACGAAGCGATGGAGCCGACCAAGAAGATGCCCAGATCGTCCGTGTGGAACTGGTCTCGATATTTCACCACTTCGTATAATGTAGCCATCGTGAGAGTAGGGATAGCAAGGAAAAAGGAGAATTCGGTTGCCGCTTTGCGGGACAAACCAAAAAACAGTCCGCCGATAATGGTTGCACCCGAGCGAGAAGTGCCGGGTATCAGAGCGAGTGCCTGGGCCAAGCCCATCTTCAGCGCATCTTTCCAGTGCATGTCGTCCACACTACTGATGTGTTCAGTGTGTTGACGTTTCTCTGCCCACAGGATGATGAAACCACCGATGATGAAAGCGAGCGCAACGGGGACGGGTGAGAACAGGTGTGCCTTGATGGCTTTTCCAAATAGCAAGCCCAATATCGCCAACGGCAAGAAGGCGATGAACAGATTGAACGTGAAGCGTTGCGCGGCTTCTTGTTTCTGCGCCAAACCACTAGCGACCGAAGTCAGTTTGGCGCGATATTCCCAGCACACGGCAAGGATGGCTGCGAACTGGATGACAATCTCGAACACCTTGCCGCGTTCATCGTTGAAGTTGAGTAAATCACCCACCAAGATCAAATGTCCCGTTGAAGAGATGGGTAAGAATTCGGTCAAGCCTTCGACCACGCCAAGGATGGCGGCTTTGAGTAACAGGATAATATCCATGGCTTAGTGTCGTTTGAGTTTTAAGGTAGCGATACGTTGGTTCACTGCACAGCGTTCTGCGTCATTCATCTCAACCCAGCGTGTGATCTCTTCAAAGTTGCGATGACAACTGCGGCACACATCGTCACCCAGCACGGTCGTGCAATGACCGCTGCAAGTGGAATCGAGGTGACCTCGGAAGAGGGGAGCGAAGAATGACTGCGTGACATGGCGCGATTATACCGATGGCCGCGTGGCAAGCTCCAAGCTTGATAGCCACAACATCGCCTGCTCACGTGATTCGCCGCACATCTCGGTTGAAGGTCGCAGTCCGGCGCAGAAGGCAGGTCGCTCGGGTTTGCCGAACACGGCACAACAATCGTCGTCCAGCAGTTGTGCGCATCTCACGCCGGCAGGTTTGCCTCGCGGCATGCCGGGCAGGGGAGAGGTGATGGAAGGCGCGATGCAACATGCACCACACCCGCTACGACACTCCATCATCAGGCCTTGTGATAGACCTCGGCGCCTTGCTTGACGAACTCGATGGACTTCACTTGCATGCCTTTTTCCAGCGCCATCTGTTCGGATAGACCTTCCTTGGCTGCGAAGTCGCGCACGTCCTGACTGATCTTCATCGAGCAGAAATGCGGGCCGCACATGGAGCAGAAGTGGGCGATCTTGGCGGATTCCTTGGGCAGGGTCTCGTCGTGGAATTCGCGCGCGCGGTCCGGGTCGAGGCCGAGGTTGAACTGGTCTTCCCAGCGGAATTCGAAGCGCGCTTTGCTCATCGCGTTGTCGCGGATCTGCGCACCGGGGTGACCCTTGGCGAGGTCGGCAGCGTGGGCGGCGATCTTGTAAGTAATGATGCCTTCCTTTACGTCGGCCTTGTTGGGCAGGCCTAGGTGTTCCTTAGGCGTCACATAGCACAGCATGGCAGTGCCGAACCAGCCAATCATCGCTGCGCCGATGGCGGAAGTGATGTGGTCGTAACCGGGCGCGATGTCTTGCGTCAGTGGGCCGAGTGTGTAGAACGGCGCTTCGTGGCACCACTTCAATTGCAGATCCATGTTCTCTTTGATCATGTGCATCGGCACATGGCCGGGGCCTTCGATCATCACCTGCACGTCGTGTTTCCACGCCACTTGCGTCAGCTCGCCCAGCGTCTTCAGTTCGCCCAATTGCGCTTCGTCGTTGGCGTCGTAGATGGAGCCGGGGCGCAGGCCGTCACCCAGCGAGAAGGTCACGTCATACGCCTTCATGATCTCGCAGATCTCTTCGAAATGAGTGTAGAGGAAGTTCTCTTTGTGATGTGCCAAGCACCACTTCGCCATGATGGAGCCACCGCGCGACACGATGCCGGTCATGCGGTTCGCTGTCATCGGGATGTAGCGCAACAATACGCCCGCGTGGATGGTGAAGTAGTCCACGCCCTGCTCGGCTTGCTCGATGAGCGTGTCTTTGAAGATCTCCCACGTCAGGTCTTCCGCCTTGCCGTTCACCTTCTCCAGCGCTTGGTAGATGGGCACCGTACCGATAGGCACAGGTGAGTTGCGGATGATCCATTCGCGCGTCTCGTGGATGTTCTTGCCGGTGCTCAAATCCATCACCGTGTCGCCGCCCCAACGGATGGCCCAGGTCATTTTCTCCACTTCTTCCTGGATGCTGGAACCCAGTGCGGAGTTGCCGATGTTGGCGTTGATCTTCACCAGGAAGTTGCGACCGATGATCATCGGCTCACATTCGGGGTGATTGATGTTGGTGGTGATGACAGCGCGACCTGCGGCCACTTCGGCACGCACGAACTCCGGCGTGATCTTCTTCGGCATCGCCTTGCCGAAGTTCTCACCCGGATGTTGTTTCAACATCATCTCGCTCATGCCATCCACTTTTTGATTCTCGCGAATGGCGATGTATTCCATCTCAGGTGTGATGATGCCCTGACGTGCGTAGTGCATCTGCGTCACGTTCTTGCCTGCCTTGGCTTTGCGTGGAGTGTGTTGCAGGTTGAAGCGCATGTCGGCCAAGGCGGGGTCGTTCAAACGCTGGCGACCATATTCGGAAGTGAGGTGGGGCAATGCCTCGGTGTCGTCACGCTCGGCGATCCAGCCTGCGCGCATCTCAGCCAAGCCGGAGCGGATGTCGATCTTCACCGCAGGGTCGGTGTAAGGGCCGGAGCAGTCATACACATAAACGGGTGGGTTCACTTCCGCACCCATGCTGGCAGGCGTCTCGTCCTGTGTGATCTCGCGCATCGGCACTTGGATGTCAGGACGCGAACCTTGCACATAGACCTTGCGCGAATTCGGCAACGGCTTGACGGCGGCCTCATCGACGTGGGCAGAGGTAGCGAGAAATTGGGGATTGGCGTTCATTGTGATACTCCAAAATTAACGGGGAGCATCGTTGAATGCTTCCCTACGACGGCATGACCCGTACAGGTTCAAAGGGTGTGTCTCACTGCCAGACTGGCAGACCCCTAGCGAGGGGCGCAAGGTACTGGAAAGATAGACCAAAGGCAAGTTCCGGACACATATTATCCGGAATTGCAAAGCGGGCTTTCTGAGAATAAAGTGCGGTCTGCTTTAACAACTAAAAAGGGGAAGCGGAATGCGTCTATTCAATTATGCAGCGGCATTATTGGCAGTAAGCGTTTTGGTAGGGTGCGGTGGCGGCGGAAACGGTGATCAGTCACCCAAGATTAAATTCACTTCGCAGGTGTCGTTTGGCGACAGCCTGAGTGACGTGGGTTCGTATGCGGTCAGCACCATTACTGCTTATGGCGGCGGCGGTCAATACACCATCAACGGCACGGGCAAAAACTGGACCGAACTCATGGCGGCACAGTTCGATCTGACAGTGCCATGCGCCTACCAGACCGGGCTGAACGGCTCCGTCTTCGGCAGCGGCGTGGTCGCGGCGACAAACGCCAGCTGTACCAGCTATGCGCAAGGCGGCGCGCGCGTAACCAATCCGGTCGGCCCCGGCAACGTGGGTTTGGGTGGCGCAGATGCTATGCTGGGCCAATTGACCGTGCCCATCACCACGCAGGTCGACAACCACCTTGCGGCTGTCGGCGGCAGTTTCTCAGGTAATGAGGTCGTATTCGTGCTGGCGGGTGCGAACGATGTATTCATCCAGTTGGCAACCTATGCCGCGATGGTGGGCGCGGGTACTCCATCCGCTACTGCGGCAACGACCGTGGCGACGGACATGGCGACAGCAGGCACCGAGCTGGCGGGTTACATCAATAACAAGATCATTGCCAACGGAGCGAACTATGTGGTGGTCATCAACATGCCGGACGTGTCGAGCACGCCGCTTGGAACAGAACAGGAAGCTGCTGCACCGGGAAGCAAGGCGCTGATAAACACGCTGGTGACTAGCTTCAACGCCAAATTGCAGAGCGGTCTTGCGGGTAGTAATGCCAAGGTCTTGTTCATCGATGCCTATACCGCGAACCGCGACCAGATCAGCAATCCGGCGATCTACGGCCTGACCAATACCACAACGCCGGCATGCGACCTCGCGGCAGTGACGAATCCGATAGCTTCCGCGCTGATGTGTAATGCGAACAACCTGATTCCGGGAGTGGTGGACCATTACATGTTCGCCGACAAAGTTCACCCGACACCTTACAGCCATTGGTTGCTGGCACGTCTGGTTTCCAAGGAGATGATTGTCAAGGGATGGCTATAGGGATAGCACTCTGATACAGGATTGTTTGGAATCAATTCACGGAATCTAGGAGACAACATGAAATCGTTCATGAAGCATGTACCGCAAATCGTCGCAATCGCAGTTGCCATGGGGGCGACACAGGCCCAGGCACAAGGCTGGTCGGTCAAGATGGGTATCAACCAGATCACTCCCAAAGTGCAAAGCGGAGACATGACTGCGCCGACACTGCCCAACACCAAGGTGGATGTGGGCAGCAACATACAGCCCACCGTGGCGCTCGACTATCAGTACAACGACAATGTCGCGGTCGAACTGGTGTTGGGCACTCCCTACAAGCACGATCTGTATGGCGCGGGTTCAATTGCCGGCACGGGCAAGACAGGAACAGTCGATGCACTTCCGCCGACAATTTTCGGCAAATATCTCTTGCTAAATGCGCAATCAAAATTCCGCCCTTTCGTGGGGCTGGGTCTGACTTATGCCGTCTTCCAGAAAGAAACAGGATCAGGAGCACTGACGGCGTTGACCAACACTGGAAGTTCGACGCCGACAACATTTAGTGTGGACCCCGCTTGGGGTATTGCGCCGCAGATCGGTGCCAAGTATGACTTCACTGACAAGTGGTTTGCGGATGTTTCGGTAACAAAAAGTTTCCTCAGGACACGTACCCATTTCTCAACGGGTCAGACGATTGATCTGAAACTTGACCCGGTGGCAATTGCAGTTGCAGTCGGATACAACTTCTGAAGTTTCTTGTCGCGTGAAATGAGAAGGGGCTGGATTTTCCAGCCCCTTCTTTCATGTGCTGCTGACCCCGTTTATTCCAAAGCAAAGAGTCGCAGCCTTGATTCCTGGTGCCTCCGTTTCCCAAATGATGCCGTTCTCGGCGACCATCACCATTGTGTTGGCTACCCTATTCATGGCACCTTTTGGAGAAACGTTGCCTCAGCCTAAAAGAGCATTACATTGGGCACACGAGAAAATTGCTTGTATTTGGCCTAACCCAGCAGTCCACACGGACGCTGCGCGATAAAGCCACGCAGCGCCAGTGACTTCTACGTTAGACCCCAAATATCTTTCCGTCTCAATCTGTAATGCCCGCCATCCTTTTCCAAGACGAGCATCTCCTCATCGTCAACAAACCCGCTGGCCTGTTGTCTGTACCAGGGCGCGGTGTGGACAAACAAGATTGTCTGTCTGCCCGTATCCAACAACTTTTCGCCGATGCCTTGGTCGTTCATCGCCTCGATATGGCGACTTCGGGCTTGATGGTTTTCGCACGGGGTGAGGCGATGCAGCACGAGTTGTCGCGGATGTTTCGGGAGTGGAAGGTGAGCAAGAGGTATGTCGCACCTTGCCAGCATCGGGGATACTTTGTACGATGGGCGAAAGGCAGAGCGGTTGATGTTGCATGCGATTCATCTGGCATTCGTTCACCCTGTCACTTCAAAGGCCTTGTACTTCGAGAGTGACGCCCCATATTGAGCCGCGTGTCCGTTATAATCTGCACCGTTATTTACCGCTCATTTCAAGGAAATTTTGATGCCTTTGCCTAAACCTTTGCTTACCATTCCGCTCGCTCTCGTTGCCATTATTGCGGCTGTGTTCGCAGCGTATACGTGGGTGGCGTTGACGTGGAACTATTCGGAGGGGGAGCGCGCGGGTTTTATGCAGAAGCTGTCGAAGAAGGGCTGGCTGTGCAAGACTTGGGAAGGGGAGCTTTCACTGGTGGCATTGCCAGGGGCGGCGCCTGAGAAGTTCTTGTTCACCGTGCGTGACAATGCCGTGGCAGAGAAGATCAACAAGCTCGTTGGCCAGCGCGTGGCGTTAGTGTATGCGGAACACAAAGGTATCCCCACCAGTTGTTTCGGTGACACCGCGTATTTCGTATCAGATGTAAAAGCAGTGCAACCTAATCTTTAAACCTAGAGGAATCCGATGAAACGTTTCGCCATTTTCTTGACCATCGTTCTGACCAGTCTTTCTTTGCTCGCAGCTAACGCGGAAGCCAAGCACTTCGGTGGCGGCGGTAGTGTCGGCAAGCAACGCAGCATGAGCGCGCCACCGCAAAAGGCGGATGCTGCGCCTGCGCAACAAGCGGCTCCCGCAGCAGCGGGTGCAGCAGCAAAGCAACCAAACAAATGGTTGGGCCCCTTGGCAGGTATCGCTGCCGGTCTAGGCTTGGCAGCGTTGTTCTCGCACTTCGGTTTGGGTGAGGGCATGGGTATGTTGCTGATGATCATCGCGGGTGCGATCGCGGTGTTCTTCCTCATCTCCATGTTGCGCAAAAAGCAGCAACCTGCCATGCAATATGCAGGCTCTGCACCTGGCAACACGGGCTACCAAGCGCCCGCTCAACCTGTGATGAGTGGTGGTAGTGCTGCACCTGTAGCTCCTGTGGCTGCGGCGAACATCCCTGCTGATTTCCCTGTGGATAGCTTCCTGCGCGGCGCGAAGACGACCTTCATCCGCCTGCAAGCAGCGAACGACCGCAAGGACTTGAACGACATCCGCGAATACACCACGCCTGAGATGTACGCCGAGATCTCGATGCAGATGCAAGAGCGCGGCGATGCAGAGCAAAAGACGGATGTGGGCTTCGTGAATGCGAGCCTGTTGGAAGTGGTGACTGAGAACGACACCGCCACGGCCAGCGTACGCATGAGCGGGCAGATCCGCGAGAACAACGGAGCGCCCGAAAACTTTGACGAAATCTGGCATGTGCAAAAAGACTTGAAGGACGACAAGGCAGTTTGGTTGTTGTCTGGAATCCAGCAGGTTTAAGTTGAAACTCAAGTAAACTACAGGGCACAGCGACTTCGCTGTGCCCTTTTTATTTGAGCCCGTTGGCAATGCGCTTCTTCCGCTTACTCAAGATCATCTTCATCGTCCTGCGCTTCGGCTTGGACGAATTTTTATTGGCACATGAGCGCACAAGTTGGTTATTGCGACCGCTCAATTGGCTACTCTTTTTCCGCGATGTGTCGCGTCCACGTGCGGAGCGTTTGCGTCTGGCACTGGAAGCGCTGGGCCCCATCTTCGTGAAGTTCGGGCAGTTGCTTTCCACCCGCCGCGACCTGATCCCGACCGACATCGCCGATGAATTGGCGAAGCTGCAAGACCAAGTTCCACCCTTCCCTTCTGCACAGGCTGTTGACTTGCTGGAGGCCGCCTACGGCAAACCTTTGAGTGAAGTGTTCACCAGTTTCGACGAGATACCCATCGCTAGCGCATCGGTGGCGCAGGTGCATTTCGCCATATTGCCGAATGGACACGAAGTGGCGGTGAAGATATTGCGCCCCGGCATCAAACACACCATTGAACACGACATCTCCTTGTTGCAGATCTGTGCGGGATTGATCGAGCGTTGGTGGTCGGACGGCAAGCGCTTGAAGCCGAAGTTGGTGGTGGCTGAATTCGAGAAATATCTGCACGACGAGTTGGATTTGATGCGCGAGGCGGCGAATGCCAGCCAGTTGCGCCGCAATTTCTCGGATGCGAAATTGTTGCTCGTTCCCGAAGTGCATTGGGATTGGTGTTCGGAACAGGTGATGGTGATGGAGCGCATGCATGGCATCCCCATCAGCCAGATCGGAGCGTTACGCGAGGCGGGGATCGACTTGTCGAAATTGGCGAGTGACGGGGTGGAGATCTTTTACACGCAAGTGTTCCGCGATGGTTTCTTCCACGCGGACATGCACCCAGGCAATATCTTGGTGGCACGTGATGGGCGTTATGTGGCGCTCGATTTCGGCATCATGGGTACCCTCACCGACAACGACAAGAACTACCTTGCGCACAATTTCATCGCTTTTTTCAATCGCGATTACAAACGTGTGGCCGAGCTGCACATCGAATCAGGTTGGGCTCCAGCTGATACGCGTGTGGACGAGTTCGAGGCGGCGATCCGTTCTGTGTGCGAACCTATCTTCGACAAGCCGCTGCGCGACGTTTCGTTCGGCAAGGTGTTGTTGCGCCTGTTCCAGACTTCGCGTCGTTTCGGTATCGAAATCCAACCGCAACTGGTGCTGTTGCAGAAGACGCTGCTCAACATCGAAGGATTGGGTTTGCAGCTCAATCCTGAACTCGATCTGTGGAAGACAGCAAAGCCTTGGTTAGAACGCTGGATGAGCGAGCAAGTAGGTTGGCGCGGCTTCATCAAGACCTTACGCGCGGAAGCACCACGGTATGCATCTCTACTTCCCCAACTCCCTCGCTTGCTGCATCAACGTTTGAAGGATGATGTCGCCGCGCAAGCTGCACCGCTGTTGCTTGCGATGTTGGCAGAACAAAAAAAACGCAATGCCTGGTTATCGGTCATTGCGCTTTTATTGGCCGCGACACTGGGTTTCACCGCGTACATCCAACTGCTTTAAACGAATCCGCTGTCCATCAATTCCTTAGCCAGCGCTTTGTAATCCGCCGCTCCCGGGCTATTGGGCGCATAGGCAAACACATCCAAACCATGCATCGGACTTGTCGCCAAGGCAACTGTTTCGCCGATGCGTGTCCGGCATAACAAATTTCCGTAGTGCTCTCTGAGTTGGTCGTAAATGTCGAAGGATAGCTTTCTGCGCGAGTCGAATCGTGTCACCACAATGCGGCGTTCGAACTTCCGTTGCAATTTCTTCTCCAGCACGTTCAGTGCGCTATCCAGCCGATGTACACCATGCTGCGAAAGAAAATCAGCTGAAACCGGTATCAGAACTTTGTCTGCAGCCAATAGTGCATTCAATGTCAGCACGCCTAGCATCGGACAGCAATCAATCAGAATGGGTGCGCCGGTGAGTGACAATTCCTCCTTCAACCCAGTGGATAGCATTTTTGCCGCTTGAGGATCACTGCCGTACAGCGCGTCAATCTTGGAGAGTTCGAGGGTGGAAGGAACAAGCTGCCAGCCGGCAGGTGTTTCGTACAACAGCTTGGCCAAGGGGATGTGCTCTTTAAAAAATGAGACGATGCTTTTGACTTGGGACGTGCCGTGTTTCAATCCGGACGCCAAACTCAAATGACCTTGCGGATCCATGTCGATAGCGATTGGACTGCGTTGTGCCAAAGAAAAGGCAGCGGTCAGATTAAGGCAAGTGGTGGTTTTACCTACCCCACCTTTTTGATTGAATACGGCGATGACCGCCATGTTTGTACGTCTCCGCGTTCGCGGGGACGGATAGACCGCACTTAAAATCCAGCCTCTAATTCAAATCGGCTGGAGCGCGTTTTTTGTGGATTATTCGACTGTTACCGACTTCGCCAGATTGCGCGGCTTATCCACATCCGTTCCCTTCTCTAGTGCAACGTAATATGCCAAGAGTTGTAAAGGGATGGTATGCAGAATAGGACTCAAAAAGCCCGCATGTTCGGGCATTTGGAGGATGTGGACACCTTCGGATTCTTTGATGTGAGTATTTGCATCGGCGAATACGAACAGCTCACCGCCGCGTGCTTTAACTTCCTGCAGGTTCGACTTCAGTTTTTCCAACAAGGTGTCGTTCGGCGCGACCGATACCACGGGCATATCGGCATCTACCAACGCCAACGGGCCGTGCTTCAACTCACCCGCTGGATAGGCTTCGGCGTGGATGTAGGAGATCTCTTTGAGCTTGAGTGCGCCTTCGGCCGCGATGGGGAAATGCATGCCACGCCCCAAGAACAACGCATGGTGTTTGTTGGCAAAGTGCTTGGCCATCTCGGCGATCTTCGGCTCCAACGCCAGCACCTTTTGCACCGCTGCAGGTAGGTGACGTAACTCATGCAGGAATCGTTGCTCGCGGTCTGCATCCAGACGACCACGCAACTTCGCCATGACCAAGGTCAGCAAGAACAAAGCGGCGAGTTGGGTGGTAAAGGCTTTGGTGGATGCCACACCGATCTCAGGACCGGCACGGGTCAGCAGACGCAGTTTGGACTGACGGATGATCGCACTCTCAGGTACGTTGCAGATAGCTAGGGTGAAAGCATGACCAGTCGTCTTGGCATGGATGAGCGCCGCCAAGGTGTCGGCGGTCTCACCCGATTGCGAGATGGTGACGACCAAGGTCTTTGGATTGGAAACACTGACGCGGTAACGATATTCGCTGGCGATCTCGACGTTGCACGGAATGCCCGCGATCTCTTCCAACCAGTATTTTGCGACCTGACCGGAGTGGTTGCTGGTGCCGCAGGCAAGGATGAGGATGTTCTCGACTTGCGGGAAGATGGTGTTGGCTTCCGCACCAAAGATGCCGGGCACCAAGGATTGGCTGTTGCACACCGATTCCAAGGTGTTCGCCAGCGCCTGTGGTTGTTCGTGGATCTCTTTCTGCATGTAGTGTTGGTACTCACCCAGCTCGACGCTGTCGTTGTCCAACTCACTCACGTGCACTACTCGTTGCACCGCATTTCCCTGTTGATCGAAGATGCGGTAGTTCGCCAGACTCACTTCGACCACGTCACCCTCTTCCAGATACACCACGTTCTTAGTGACTTGCAGAAGGGCGGACATATCCGATGCGACGAAGTGCTCACCCACGCCAACCCCCAACAACAACGGGCTACCTTTACGTGCGGCGATGAGTTGATGTGGGTTGTCGGCCGCCACGACGCCGATGGCGTAGGCACCCACTAACTGTGACAGCGCCATTTGCGTGGCGACCAAAAGACTGCCTTGCGCGTAGTGACTGTGTATCAGGTGAGCGATCACTTCGGTATCGGTATCCGAGGTGAACTCGTAACCTTGAGCGCTCAGCTCTGCGCGTAGTTCTTCGTAGTTCTCGATGATGCCGTTGTGTACGACTGCGATGAGGTCACGGCTCATGTGTGGATGTGCGTTGCGTTCACTTGGTACGCCGTGGGTCGCCCAACGCGTGTGAGCGATCCCTAACTCGCCATAGGTGTGCGCGCTCTTTATTGCTAGTTCTGCTACACGTCCTGCACTGCGCACACGCTCCAATTTCGCATCATGTACCACGACCAACCCGGCCGAGTCATATCCGCGATATTCCAAGCGCAACAATCCATTCACCAGAATGGACACGATGTTTCGTTTAGCGACAGCGCCTACTATTCCGCACATATTATTTCTTCACTTTCTGCGGGCGCTTCCACCCGTTGATGGTTATCTGTTTGCTACGCGACAAAGTCAGTTCGTTGTCCGGTGCGTCTTTGGTGATGGTGGAACCCGCACCGATGGTCGCGCCCTTGCCCACGCGGACGGGAGCAACCAGTTGCGTATCGGAACCGATAAAGGCATCGTCTTCGATGATAGTGCGGAATTTATTCGCGCCGTCGTAATTGCAGGTGATGGTGCCCGCGCCGATGTTGACGCGACTGCCTACCGTGCTGTCTCCGATGTAGCTCAGATGGTTGGCTTTGCTGCCTTTGCCGATCTCGCTGTTTTTGATCTCGACGAAGTTGCCCACGTGCGCATCCTCTGCCAACTTCGTTCCAGGGCGCAAACGCGCATAGGGACCGATGTGACAGTTAGCCCCTACTTCGCTGCTATCGATGTGGCTGTAGGCGGCGATCTGCGTACCCTGTTCGATGCTGGCATTACGTATGATGCTGTAAGCCCCCACTCGCACGCGATCTCCCAGCATCACCTCTCCCTCGAAGATGCAGCCAACGTCGATCTCGACATCGCGACCGCAGCTCAGATTTCCGCGTACGTCCAGCCGTGCTGGGTCGGCCAGCGTGACGCCTTGCGCCATCAATTTTCCTGCTACTGTTTGCTGCCACACGCGCTCCAAGGTGGCGAGTTGTGACTTGTTGTTGATGCCTTCCACTTCCCAGCGCTGAGCCGGTTGTGTCGTGCTCACGGGGATGCCATCCGCAACGGCCATCGCGACGATGTCGGTAAGGTAGTACTCACCTTGGGCATTGTTGTTGCCTAACTTGCTCAACCACTCGCGCAATTTCTGGGTGGGTGCGAGCAGAATGCCTGTGTTCACTTCGCTGATCTTGCGCTGCTCATTGTTCGCATCTTTTTCTTCGACGATACACTGCACCGCACCTTGTGCATTACGCACGATGCGGCCATAGCCTGTCGGGTTATCCAGATTCACCGTGAGCAGCACCAAGCCTTCGCCGGCTTGTTGCATCTGTTGCAACGTTTGCGCATGGGTCAGCGGCACATCGCCGTACAACACCAGCGTGCGGCTATCGTCTGCGAGGTGTGGCATGGCCTGTTGTACGGCATGCCCCGTACCGAGTTGTGGCTCTTGAATGACGAACTGCGCACCATAGTTGGACATCGCTTGCGGCACAGCATCGCCGCCATGCCCATACACTACGCAGACTTGTTCTGCCTTCAGCTCGACCGCTCTATCCAACACGTGCTGCACCAGCGGTTTCCCCGCGAGAGCGTGCAACACTTTAGGCTTGTCGGAGTACATGCGTGTGCCTTTGCCGGCAGCGAGGATGACGATGTTCAAGGCGTTCATATCAGTGGCTTTTTGAGGATGGCGAAGTATATCGTCCAGACAACAAAAAAGCAGCCGAAGCTGCTTTTTGTTGATTGCTTTTGATGCCTTGCTTAGTGCGTGTTCTTGCGCATTTGCGAGATGGCACGCAGTTGAGCCAATGCTTCAGCCAATTCTGCTTGAGCCGCTGCGTAATCGATGTCGGAACTACGGTTCTTCATCGCTTCTTCAGCTGCTTGCTTCGCTTCCAACGCACGCGCTTCGTCAAGATCTGCACCACGGATGGCGGTATCTGCCAACACAGTGATGACGTTAGGCTGAATCTCCAGCATGCCGCCGGAGACATAGACCAACTCTTCTTGCTCTTGATCTGGGCGCTTGATGCGAACTGCACCGGGTTTGATACGCGTCATCAACGCAGTGTGGCGCGGATAGATCCCCAACTCGCCCATTTCGCCTGGAACGACGACGAACTCGGCCAAGCCGGAGAAGATCTGCTCTTCTGCGCTCACCACGTCTACATGTACGGTCATTGCCATGGTTGCTCCCGATTATTATTGCAGGGTCTTGGCTTTTTCGACTGCTTCTTCGATGCCGCCGACCATGTAGAACGCTTGCTCTGGCAGGTGATCGTATTCACCGTCAACGATCGCTTTGAAGCCCTTGATGGTCTCTTTCAGCGTGACATATTTGCCTGGTGCGCCAGTGAACTGCTCAGCAACGTGGAACGGTTGCGACAAGAAGCGCTGGATCTTACGTGCACGGGCAACCGCCAATTTATCTTCTGGTGCCAACTCGTCCATACCCAGAATCGCGATGATGTCGCGCAATTCTTTGTAGCGTTGCAGCGTTTGCTGAACGCGACGTGCCACGCTGTAGTGCTCTTCGCCCACGACCAATGGGTCGAGTTGGCGAGAAGTGGAGTCCAGTGGATCGACCGCTGGGTAGATACCCAGAGAAGCGATGTCACGTGACAACACGACGGTGGAGTCAAGGTGCAAGAAGGTGGTCGCTGGAGAGGGGTCGGTCAAGTCATCCGCTGGGACGTACACAGCTTGGATGGAAGTGATCGAACCTACCTTGGTCGAAGTGATACGCTCTTGCAAGCGGCCCATTTCTTCAGCCAGTGTCGGTTGGTAACCCACAGCGGAAGGCATACGACCCAACAATGCGGAAACTTCGGTACCGGCCAGTGTGTAGCGATAGATGTTATCCACGAAGAACAGGATGTCACGGCCTTCGTCACGGAATTTCTCAGCCATGGTCAAACCAGACAGCGCAACGCGCAAACGGTTTCCAGGCGGCTCGTTCATCTGACCGAACACCATCGCGACTTTGGACTTGGTGTAGTCTTCTGTGTTGATAACTCCAGCTTCTGTCATTTCATGATAGAAGTCGTTACCTTCACGAGTACGCTCACCCACACCGGCGAACACGGACAGACCTGCGTGTTGCTTAGCGATATTGTTGATCAGCTCCAGCATGTTCACGGTCTTACCTACACCCGCGCCACCGAACAGACCAACTTTACCGCCCTTAGCGAATGGGCAGACCAAGTCGATCACCTTGATGCCGGTTTCGAGCAAGTCAACAGAAGGAGACAGTTCATCGAACTTTGGGGCAGCTTGGTGAATCGAGCGACGCTCGGTGCACTTGATATCGCCTGCTTCGTCGATGGGGCGACCCAGCACGTCCATGATGCGTCCCAAAGTGCCTTCACCAACAGGGACTTGGATTGCTTTGCCAGAAGCATTTACCAACATGCCGCGACGCAAGCCATCGGATGAACCCATCGCAATCGTGCGCACCACGCCATCTCCCAGTTGCTGCTCGACCTCGAAGGTCAAGCCTGGTTCAGCTGTTGATGTACCGGCATCCGCCAGGGTCAACGCTTCATAAACTTTTGGCATTTTGTCGCGCGGAAACTCGATGTCAACCACCGCGCCGATACACTGAACAATCTTTCCTTGACTCATTTTAAGATTCCCCGTCTAAATTAATTCTGAAATTCTTTGCTAACTAAAATCACTCTACCCGCTACGCTTGGAAGATTTGGTCTCGCCCAATCATTCCAGCGCTGCCGCGCCGCCCACGATTTCGGAAATCTCTTTCGTGATCGCTGCCTGACGTGCTTTGTTGTAGACCAACTTGAGTTCGCTGATGACGCTCTTCGCATTGTCAGATGCAGCTTTCATCGCCACCATACGCGAGCTTTGCTCGGAAGCGATGTTCTCAACAACGGCCTGATAGACCAAGGACTCAATGTAGCGAACAAACAACTCGTCGATGACCTTCTTCGCGTCCGGCTCGTATATGTAATCCCAAGTCGCATTGCTGGTGCCCAATTTCTCACCGGTCAACGGCAACAGCTGCTCGACGCGAGGCTCTTGGCGCATAGTGTTGATGAAGTGGTTGTAGCTCAGATAGATCGCGTCGATCTCGCCCGCAACGTAAGCATCCAGCATCGCTTTCACGGTACCGATCAACTTCTCTACGTGCGGTGTATCGCCCAGACCAACCATGTGCGATTTCACCTTTGCGCCGATACGGTTCATAAAGCCGAAGCCTTTGTTACCGATAGGGCAAACGAGCAATCCCTTGCCTTGACCTTCCCATGTCTTCATCTCGTTCACAGCCAGACGCAGCAGGTTGGTGTTCAAACCACCACACAAGCCTTTATCTGAGGTGACGACGATGAGACCAACGTTCTTCACGTTCTCACGCTTGGCCAAGAATGCATGCTTGTATTCTGGGTTGGCACGCGACAAATGCGCAGCGACGTTGCGGATCTTTTCGGCGTAGGGACGAGCGGCACGCATGCGTTCCTGCGCTCTGCGCATCTTCGCTGCTGCCACCATCTCCATCGCACGGGTGATCTTGCGCGTATTCTCTACGCTCTTGATCTTGGTGCGAATCTCTTTACTGCCGGCCATAAATCACCTCGCCTTAATAAGCTGCGCTAGCCTTGAACGATTCGATAGCTGCAACCAACAACTTTTCGTTGTCAGCAGACAGATCCTTGGTCGCTTCGATCGCGTCCATCAATGCCTTGTTCTTGGAACCCAAGTGAGCATGCAGACCGGCTTCGAAAGCCAATACCTTTGGAACTGCTACGTCATCAAAGTAACCCTTGTTGACAGCGAACAATGTCGCAGCCATCTTGGAAACGGACAGAGGAGCGTATTGCAATTGCTTCATCAATTCGGTCACGATCTTGCCGCGCTCGAGTTGTTTACGTGTAGCTTCGTCCAGATCAGATGCGAACTGCGCGAACGCAGCCAACTCACGATACTGAGCCAATGCCAAACGCACACCGCCACCCAATTTCTTGATGACCTTGGTTTGAGCTGCGCCGCCGACGCGGGATACGGACACACCGGCGTTGATCGCTGGGCGGATACCTGCGTTGAACAAGTCCGATTCCAAGAAGATCTGACCATCGGTGATGGAGATCACGTTGGTTGGAACGAAAGCGGAAACGTCACCTGCTTGTGTCTCGATCACTGGCAGTGCGGTCAAAGAACCCGTCTTGCCTTTGACTGCGCCCTTGGTGAAGGCTTCAACATATTCAGCATTCACACGAGCAGAGCGCTCCAACAGACGAGAGTGCAGATAGAACACGTCGCCTGGGTAAGCTTCACGACCGGGAGGACGGCGCAACAGCAAGGAGATCTGACGATATGCCCAAGCTTGCTTGGTCAAGTCATCGTAAACGATCAATGCATCTTCGCCACGGTCACGGAAGTATTCGCCCATGGTGCAACCTGCGTACGGTGCCAAGAATTGCATCGCAGCAGAGTCAGAAGCGGTAGCTGCAACCACGATGGTGTATTCCATCGCGCCGTGCTCTTCCAACTTGCGCACTACGTTAGCAACTGTCGAAGCCTTTTGGCCGATCGCAACGTAGATGCAGGTCATGTTCTGACCCTTTTGGTTGATGATGGCATCAACAGCAACAGCAGTCTTACCTGTCTGACGGTCACCAATGATCAGCTCGCGTTGACCGCGACCGACCGGAACCATGGAGTCGATGGATTTCAAACCTGTTTGAACTGGTTGGTCAACAGACTTACGTGCGATAACGCCAGGAGCGACCTTTTCGATCTTGTCGGTCATCTTGGCATTGATCGGGCCTTTGCCGTCGATGGGTTGACCCAACGCGTTCACTACACGACCGCGCAATTCTGGACCAACTGGCACTTCCAAGATACGACCCGTACATTTCACTGTGTCGCCTTCGGTGATGTGTTCGTATTCACCCAAGATGACCGCACCAACGGAGTCGCGCTCAAGATTCAGCGCCAGACCGAAAGTATTGCCTGGGAATTCCAACATCTCGCCTTGCATAACGTCGGACAAGCCGTGTACGCGGACGATACCGTCGGTCACGCTGACCACCGTACCTTCGGTGCGCGCTTGGGTCAGTGCTTCGAAGTTCTCGATGCGACTGCGGATCAGATTACTAATTTCGGAAGGGTTGAGCTTCATCTGGATTTCCTCATTCTTGATAATTCTTTATCAGGCCAAGTTGGTAGCTATTAAGCAAGCGCGTTCGCCATTTCGCTAAGGCGTGTGAGTGCAGAGCCGTCAATCACCTTGTCACCGGCGCGGATCACCACGCCACCCAGCAGATCTTTTTTCACGTTACAAGCCAACTTGATCTCACGGCCCATACGCCTCTTCAGCGAGCTGACGATCTTGTCTTGTTGTGCAGCAGACAGTTCAAAAGCGGAATCGACCACCACATTAACCGTCTTCTCAGCATCCGCTTTCAGCACTTCGAATAGCTCTGCAATCTCAGGCAAAACCAGCAAACGCTGGTTATCAGCCAAGACACGCACGAAGTTGCGTTGTTGCGCATTCGCACTTGTACCCACAAAAGCTTCCATTAAACCGGCTACTTTAGTTTTGGACACTTTTGGGTTGCTTACAACGGCTTGCACTTCAGCGTTCTGCACTACGTCGGCCAGTCCTAGCAATAGCTCGGACCAAGCCTTGAGTGCATTCTGCTTTTGCGCTTCTTCGAACGCTGCTTGAGCGTAAGGACGTGCAATAGTAATCGCGTTAGACATGACGATCAGATTTCCGCAACGAGTTTATCGAGCAGGTCGTTGTGTGCCTTAGCATCGATCTCGCGACCCAAGATCTTACCGGCACCCGCCAGCGCGATGGCCGACACTTGAGTGCGCAGTTGCTCCTTAGCGCGGAACACCTCTTGGTCTATCTCTGCCTTAGCACCAGTGATGATGCGGTCGCCTTCTACCTTAGCTTGATTCTTGGCTTCCTCAACGATCTCACTACCGCGTTTTTCGCCATTGGCGATGATCTCACCAGCCTTTTCTTTCGCTTCGCGCAAAATCTCAGCGGAGCGTTTGGAGGCCAATTCCAGATCATGTTTAGCGCGCTCAGCATCAGCCAATCCATCAGCGATCAGCTTCTTACGAGTCTCGAGCGCAGCAATGATCGGTGTCCACACGAATTTCATGCAGAACCATACGAACAACGCGAACATGATGGTCTGGGCGAGAAGAGTTGCATTGATATTCATGCAAGCTTCCTTTCTTAATTATGCGTTTTGCGTTGAGCGGATCAGCCGACTACAGCGAACAGAACGTACATCGCGATACCAACTGCGATCATCGGAACCGCGTCAACCAGACCCATGACAACGAAGAACTGTGTACGCAACATTGGGATCAATTCAGGTTGGCGAGCAGCACCTTCCAGGAAACGACCACCCAAGATACCGATACCAACGGCCGCGCCGAGCGCGCCCAGACCCATCATCAATGCGCCAGCGATGTACAGCAGTGCGTTTGCCATTTCCATTTTTTATTTCTCCTGTTGATAAATAATATAGTTGATAAAAGAATTAATGATGTTCCTGATGCGCCATATCCAGATAGACAACGGTCAGCGTCATGAAGATGAACGCCTGCAATGTCACGATCAGGATGTGGAAGATCGCCCAACCCAGTGAAAGCAAGATCTGCGAACCATAAAGAGTCACACCACTTACCGAGAAGCCCGCCCATGCGCCGCCCATCAGAGCGATCAGGATGAAAATCATTTCGCCAGCGTACATGTTACCGAACAGACGCAGCGCAAGAGAGATTGGCTTGGCGATCAAATTCACGCCTTCCAGCAACAAGTTGACTGGCATGCCCCACTTGCCGAATGGCTGAAGTGTGAGTTCGCCCACGAAACCGCCCAAGCCCTTCATCTTCACGCTGTAGTACAGCACCAGCAGGAATACGCCGATAGCCATACCGAAGGTTGCGTTAGGGTCAGTTGAAGGAACGACTTTAAAGAATGGAACGCCGAGTGAAGTCATCAGAAGAGGGATGTAATCGATAGGGATCAAATCCATCAGATTCATGGTGAACACCCAGAAGAAGATGGTGAGCGCCAAAGGTCCGACCATGTTGTTCTTGCCGGAGAAAGAACCACGCACGCTGCTATCGATGAATTCAATCGCCCATTCACAAAAGTTTTGCAGACCGCTTGGTGTACCTGTGACCACGCTTTTGGCCACACTGCGGAACACCAACATTAAGATCGCACCCAATAACAAGGAGACAAAGAATGTATCTAGATTCAAAGCCCAGAAACCCATTGCTTTGGCTTCTTCAGAGGTGTGAGCAACAGTCCAAGTGGCTTGTTGAAGAGCTTCTACACCGCCGTCCGCGCCGTGACGCTCAAAGCCTGCGGGCAATTGGCCGTAGGTGAGGTTTTGCAGGTGGTGATGGATGTATTCCGCTGAGGTATGAGCTTCGCTGGACATTTTTATTCGCTATCTTCAGTCTTGATTCGCAAAAACAAGCGTGCAACCAATAGTGCAGCTTGACCAAATACAAATCCGCCCAATACAGCAAGCGGTAATTTCAGTATCGCCATGGCTAGACCTAGCGATACAACCACCAAGAAGAAACGTTCGGCGGCGTAAAAATACATAAGCCGTAATTGAAGATGTGCATCATGGGCAGAACGCTGATTCGCTCGGGACATTCTCCAAGCCATCATCGCGCCATTGAGAACTGAGACCCCTCCCCCAATCAGCACCGCTGCAACAAATTGCGGCGTTGTTTCAATTGCGTACGCTATGCTCCCGGCGACCACCGTAGCAACTATTTGAAAGCCAGTGACCCGACGAATTTGTTGTTTTTCTTCTGCTACGGCTTTTGAAAGCGCGCGGATGATAGCGGCGTTTGGCTGGGGTGTCAAACTATCTTGCAGGTGCAGGTTGTCACCCACTGCTTTCATTAATTAATTGTTCCAGTTAGGCGATTCAGCAATACGCTCAAGTGGTCGTTATCCGAATATTCGATCACTAATTTACCCGTTCCCTTTTTGCCGGTTTTTATTTCGACACGAACACCTAATTTGCCGCTTACTTCTTCCTGGATGCGAAGTGTGTCTCTGTCTGTTACTGGTTTATTGATAACCGATTGCTTCGAAGGGACTCCGGAATATCTCTGTACTAATTTTTCGGTTTCACGAACCGAAAGTTTTTCTATGACAATTTTGTTAGCCAGTAATATTTGTTGTGCCGCCTCTAGCGGTAACAACGCACGGGCATGTCCCATGTCCAATTGGCTATCCATCAACATCTCCTGAATTTCTTGGGGTAAGTTGAGTAACCTTAGCAAGTTACTAGCAGCACTCCTCGATCTTCCAACAGCATCTGCTGCTGTTTGATGTGTCATTTGAAATTCTTCAATCAGTCTTTGGATACCTATCGCTTCTTCCAATGGATTCAAGTCTTCGCGCTGGATATTTTCTATCAACGCCATTGCCAGCGCCGCATTGTCTGGAACTGATCGAACCAAGACCGGTACGCTTTTCAATTCCGCAATTTGTGCCGCCCGCCATCTTCTTTCGCCTGCAATTATCTCGTATCCGCCGCCCGGTATTTCTCGGGCCAAGATTGGTTGCATTATCCCCTGTGTTCTAATTGAAGCAGCTAGTTCATTCAATGATTCCTGGTCCATCCGGCTTCTAGGCTGATACTTTCCCGGTTTCAATTGTTCTATATTTATTTCACGCAAAGAATCGCCCGGCTTTGTAGCCCCACTTCCTGATAACAAAGCATCAAGTCCACGTCCCAATCCTTTGTTCAGTTTTGCCATATTATTCTCTCTGTCATATAGTTATTTTCGTTTGTTAGTTTCAGCCGGCGTTATTCAACAACTCGCCTGCCAGCGCCAGATATGCTTGCGTTCCTTTTGACAAAGCATCGTGATAAAGAGCAGGAACACCGTAACTTGGAGCTTCGGCCAATCTCACATTTCGCGGAATAACTGTCCTATATACTTTCTCCCCGAAATGCTGCTGCAATTGGTCTGAAACTTGTTGCGCTAACGTGTTCCGAGGATCGAACATCGTTCTCAACAAACCTTCTATTTCCAGGTCCGGATTCAAATTCTCCCTAACTTTACGAATCGTATTCACTAGGTCACTCAACCCTTCAAGCGCGTAATATTCACACTGCATCGGAATCATCACCGATTGCGCTGCACACAGCCCGTTCAAGGTAAGCAGATTCAAAGCGGGTGGACAATCAATCAGTATGTAATCGAAGCTACTAGCAATTTCACGCAGCTCGTTTTTAAGTCTTAATTCCCTGCCCTCAATGTCCACCAGCTCTATTTCAGCTCCCGCCAGATCACGATTTGCTGGGAGAATGTCAAATTTTCCTGTTTCTGAAATTATTTTTGCTTGTTCTACTGTGCATTCTCCCAATAACACGTTGTAGACAGTCAGTTTTAATTCACTTTTATTAATGCCGCTTCCCATCGTGGCATTACCTTGTGGATCTAGATCTATGAGTAATACTCTTTTTTTTGCAGCGGCTAGGCTTGCAGCCAGATTTACGGTGGTCGTGGTTTTCCCAACCCCCCCTTTTTGATTCGTCACAGCCATAATCTTTGTCATCTACATTGCCCCCTTTGAACCTTTAGCTATCACTAAACTCCGAGCCGCATGCAAACCAGGCACCTTCAAAGCAATTACTCTTTCAATTTCAAACTGTTTGGTGATCTCTAACAATTCTGTTTCGGGCTGTCCCTTCATTGCAGCCCAGCGGCCCCCCGGCGCAATCAGATGACTAGTAATACTCAAAAACTCTCCCATATCGGCGAATGCTCTTGAAATAATCCCATCGAATTTATTATTTGGTTGCCAGTTTTCAACTCGTCCTGAGTGGATCACTACATTGTTAAGCCCCAATTCAATCGTAGCTTGTTGCACAAAACTGGTCTTTTTTGTGTTGCTATCCAGCAAAGTAAATTGCCATTCTGGTTGAAGTACGGCCAATACCAAGCCAGGAACACCCCCACCACATCCCACATCAAGCCAACGCCCTGACCACAAAAATGGAACAATTGCCATACTATCGAGTAAGTGATGACTTACCATCTCATCCTTTTCACGTATTGCCGTCAGGTTATAGATTTTGTTCCATCTAAAAAGCAACTCGACATAAGCTATCAATTTTTCCCTCATATCGGTGCTCAAATCCAACCCCAATTCAGCTATACCCTCGTCCAGTTGTTTTATTTGCCCCATCGCACTTTTACCCTGATTTCGAAATTTTGAATCCGCGCTTTAGGTGTACCAACAGCAACGATATAGCAGCAGGTGTTATCCCTGAAATTCTACTTGCCTGCCCAATTGTTTCGGGCTTATGTTGATTCAACTTTTGTTGAGCCTCAATTGATAATCCACGCACTTTGCGATAATCGAACTCCATTGGTAGCTGTAGTACTTCAAAGTGTGCTTGTTGTTCGATTTCTCCTTTTTGCTTTTCGATATAGCCTTGATATTTCGCTTGAATCTCTATTTGATTGGCTACATCCTTTTCCGCTGGAACACCGCAATTAGGGAGGGTCATTAATGAGTCGTATGTCACATCCGGGCGACGCAGTAGTTCATGAAGTGAATATTCGCGCTCTATATCCTTGCCTAACACTTTGATCGCTTCCTCTGTGGACAGAATACGCGGGTTTATCCAAGTACTGCGCAATCGTTGCTCTTCAATAGCGATTTTTTCTCTTTTTTTCTCAAAGGCTTGCCAACGCCGATCATCCACAAGCCCCAATTGACGCCCCTTCTCCGTCAATCTTAAATCAGCGTTGTCTTCTCGCAACTGCAAACGATACTCTGCACGGCTAGTGAACATTCGATAAGGCTCGGTCACACCTCTTGTGATCAGATCATCGACCATCACACCCAGATAAGCCTCATTGCGTTTCGGGCACCACTGATCAGATTCAGCTGAAAATAGTGCAGCGTTGATTCCCGCCAACAACCCCTGAGCCGCCGCCTCCTCATATCCTGTCGTCCCATTAATTTGGCCTGCAAAGAACAATCCGTTGATAGTCTTGCTTTCCAGTGAACTTTTCAATCCCCGCGGATCGAAATAATCGTATTCAATCGCATAACCGGGTCGCAAAATATGTGCGTTCTCAAGCCCTTTGATCGACCTAACCAACTCTATCTGCACATCAAACGGTAGGCTGGTCGAAATTCCATTTGGATAAACTTCATGGGTCGTCAATCCCTCCGGTTCCAAGAATATCTGATGTGAAGCTTTATCAGCAAAGCGTGTGATCTTATCCTCTATGGAGGGGCAATATCGTGGCCCCACACCCTCTATGACCCCGGTGAACAATGGTGATCTATCTAAGCCGTTGCGAATGATGTCATGCGTTTGAGCGTTAGTCTCAGTGATCCAGCACGGCATCTGTTGCGGATGTTGCCCAACGCTTCCCATGAATGAAAATACTGGAAGCGGATTATCCCCATACTGGACCTGCATCGCTGAATAGTCGATGGTACGGCCATCAATTCTCGGTGGTGTTCCGGTCTTAAGTCTACCAACCGGAAGAGATAGTTCGCGCAATCTCAATGCCAAACTTATGGCTGGAGGATCTCCCGCCCTTCCCGCCTGATAACTTGACTGGCCGACATGAACCAATCCTGCCAAGAAGGTTCCTGTTGTTAACACAACACTACGTGCGGAAAAGCGCAATCCAAGTTGAGTAACAACACCCCTTATTTGGCCACCCTCCAATAAAAGGTCATCTACTGCCTGTTGGAAAAGCCAAAGATTGGGTTGGTTTTCAAGACGTCTACGTATCGCCTGCTTGTAGAGAAGCCGGTCGGCTTGTGCGCGCGTTGCACGTACAGCTGGTCCTTTACTTGAGTTCAATATTCGAAATTGGATTCCGCCTTCATCAATGGCAGCCGCCATTAATCCACCCAAGGCATCGACTTCTTTTACCAGATGCCCCTTACCAATCCCACCAATAGAGGGATTACATGACATCTGTCCCAATGTTTCGATGTTATGGCTCAGTAGCAAGGTTTTGCTTCCCGCACGTGCACTGGCTAGTGCAGCTTCAGTGCCCGCGTGCCCACCGCCCACCACAATTACATCGAATTTACTAGGAAATTCCATATCTGCCAATCCAAAAGGTCGCGCATCTTACAACAGCCCGTTTGAATTCCAAAATCTATTGTTTCACGTGAAACAAAGATTATTTTCCAATACAAAATCGGCTGAATATTTCCCCCAGAAGATCGTCTGCAACAAATTCTCCCGTAATCTCATTTAACGCAGCCTGTACAAACCGCAACTCCTCGGCCAGTAATTCAAAATTGGCAAGTTGTTGCTTTGCCGTTACTAGGTGTCTTTTTGCAGTTTCAATCGACACCAAATGTCGTTCTCTAGCCATAAAGACTCCAACTTCTTGGTGCCATCCGATTTTTTTTAGAATTGTCTGTTGTAGCGCATCGATTCCTGCTCCTGTTAGTGCTGAAACATAAACATGAATTGAATCGCTGACTTCCTTGATACAGGCGGGTTGTCCTAAAACATCGATCTTATTATGAACGAATAGGCGTGGAATATTCAGAGGTAATTTTGCAACAAATGAGGATGATTCCGTCAGCACAAAGTTTTGAGAGTCATCTAACAAAACCAAAATCAAATCAGCACGCTCAATGTTGTGGAAAGTGCGGGCAATGCCCATCCGCTCTACAACATCCTCTGATTCACGCAAACCTGCAGTATCAATGATATGTAGCGGTATTCCATTAATTTGCATTGTCTGGCGGATAGCGTCGCGGGTTGTTCCTGCAATATCGCTTACCAAGGCTATATCTTCTCCAGCCAATCTATTAAGTAAACTTGATTTACCCACATTGGGTGCTCCTACCAGCACCACTTGAGCTCCCTCTCTGAGTATGCTGCCTTGTTTGGCCAGAGTTTGAATTTGATTTAAATCAGAAGTAATAGCAGCCACACTGTCCGAAATGAGCACTTGCTCTACAAAAGAAACACCCTCTTCCTCTGGAAAATCCAAAGTTGCTTCAACCAAGATGCGTAAATTAATTACCTTGGCCACCACCAACTTGACTGCTTTGGAGAATTCACCTTGTAGCGATCTGACAGCACTCTTTGCCGCTTGAAGGGTTGTTGCCTCTATTAGATCGGCCACACTTTCGGCCTGGGAAAGGTCTAATTTATTATTCAGGAAAGCACGTTGAGTAAATTCGCCCGGCTTAGCGATTCGCGCTCCCAATTCTAGACAGCGTTGTAGCACGGCTTGGAGAACGGCAGATCCACCATGACCTTGCAGTTCAAGCACTTCTTCGCCTGTATAGGAATGGGGGGCTGGAAAATACAAGACGATGCCGAAATCCAAAACCGAATTGTCAGCAGCTAAAAACTGGGTATATTTGGCTTTCCTAGGATAAATCTGCTGGCCCGTCATAGCCAAGCCAAGTTCGGCTAAGTTACTGCCAGAAACCCTAATAACGCCAATACCACCACGACCATTACCTGTCGCGATGGCGGCAATGGTATCAAGCTTTGGATTCACCCTTTTGAGCGGCTTCTTCACCGTGAGTTATATACCACTGCTGTGCAATAGATAATATGTTGTTAACGATTGAGTACAAGACTAATCCGGCTGGGAAGAAAAAGAAAACTACGCTAAATGCGATCGGCATGATTTGCATTATCTTGGCTTGAATGGGGTCTGCCGGTACGGGATTGAGCTTGCTCTGAACCAGCATGCTTACTCCCATAATGATAGGCAGAATATAGTATGGGTCAGTTGCTGAAAGATCGGTAATCCAACCAATAAATGGGGCATGACGTAGCTCTACGCTTTCCAAAATTGCCCAATATAAACCAATGAACACTGGAATTTGAATGAGTACTGGCAGGCAACCGCCCAAAGGATTTATCTTTTCAGTTTTGTACAAATCCATCATTGCTTTATTCAAGCGCTCTCGATCATCGCCATATTGTTTCTTTATTTTTTCTAATTTTGGTGCAACGACGCGCATCTTCGCCATTGAACGATAACTAGTTGCAGATAAAGGGAAGAATGCAAGTTTGATCAATACTGTCAGCAGGACAATTGCAACGCCCCAATTGTTTACCCAATTATTCAGAAAATTCATCAACCAAAACAAGGGAGTTGCAAAGACAGTAAAAATTCCATAGTCAACGGTTAATCCTAAACCAGGAGCAATAGCATCAAGCTTTGTTTGAGCCGGACCAACATAAAGCGGCGCCTCAATTCTGACAATTTGTTTTGGCTCGATTATTTGAGTGGGCAAAATTACTCCGACAGAATATAAATTTCCGTCCAGATGCTTTGCATAAAACTCGCGGGGTGAGTTACCTTTTGGCAGCCATGCAGAAACAAAATAGTGTTGGACCATTCCGACCCAACCATCATTCGTATTCTTGGGAAGTTTTATTTTGTTTTTCTCAATATCTGTGAATTCGATCTTTTGGAATTTTTCCTGTTCTGTATAAACAGCTGCGCCTGTATAGGTTGGCACGAAGGAAGAAGCTCCTTCAGGTGGTGTTGAATCTCGGACAAGTTGGAAATAGGCTGATGGTGAAATTGCGGATGAGCTTGTATTTTCAATCTCAAAATCCACGTTCACTAAATAACTTCCTTTATGGAAGGTGTAAATCTTGGCAACTCGTGCCCCTTCGATGCCAAGTGCAATGAACTTAACAACCAGATTATCTTGACTATCATCAAGAACAAACTCTTCGGCTTCTGATTGATATTCAGCGTTATGGGTTGGAAGGCCTTGTCCCAGTAATCCAGACTGGGCAATGTAGGTCAAATTATCTTGATTCTGTAATAGTACGATTGATCTGTTCTGATCATTCGCGGTCTTGTGCTGTAGTAGTTCGACTCTATCTACATTCCCTCCTGCGGTATTAATCTCAACTTTGAAAGTATCGGTCTTGACGATGACTTTTTTTCCAGTGGGAATTTTAAGTGCTTTTGAAGGTGTGCTTGGGGCAATCTCTTTTGGAAGAACGGCTGATACTGTTGGAGGCGCAGTCAGATTTGTGGAAGCTGCTTCGATTGGCTGAACAGGTTGGTTCTGTCGTGTCCACTCACTCCAAAGCACAACCAGAGAAAAAGTGAAAATTACAAACAAGAACATCCGTCGCATATCCATTGGGTATCACCTGTAAATATTATTAACTATGGAACTGGATCGTAACCACCAGAGTTCCATGGGTTACAACGACCGATTCGTTTAAGGCTAAGCCACAAGCCCTTTGCGACCCCGTGTTTTGAAATGGCCTCATATGAGTACTGCGAACAAGATGGAGAAAAACGACATGACGGTGGAAACATTGGGCTAATGAGCCTTTGATAGAGTCTCACAAATATCAAAAAGATCTTCTTCATTTAGGCATCAAAGCCTTGTCCAGCATTGCACTTAACAATAATCGTGCCGATATTTTATTACTTTCATCCAAAGGTTTGCGTACACGAATAACCACGTCGCAAGCCACATCATGATGTATGTGCTGTCTGAAACATTCACGAATTAACCGTTTCAATCGGTTACGTTTAACTGCTCCCGGTATAACTCGCTTACTGATAGATATCCCCAACCTAGAAATACTGTCCGGGTTAGGTTGAGAATATACAGAGAACCAATCACGCGTAATTGATGTTTGCTGCAAGATACGAGAAAATCCATCCCGACGAGACAATTTAAAACGCCTCGGAAATACAAATCTCGTAATTACATTACACTCCAAGACGCACGCGGCCTTTTGCACGACGTGCTGCAATAACTGAACGACCTCCTTTTGTTTTCATTCGAACCAAGAAACCGTGAGTACGCTTTCTTTTGGTAACAGATGGCTGATAGGTACGCTTCATGCTTAATTCCTTTGTTAAATAGATTGAAAAGCGCGCGATTACAATCGGTTGCCGTCTTTCTGTCAAGTCAATTTTAAATTGTGGATAACTTTTTTTAGAGCTTGTAGAATGTTTAGGTCCACTGAATTTTCGTATACCTCTATGTCCGCTCAGGGTTTATCCGGTAGTTGCCAACTCTTCTTCAAAGAGCAGTTGCCGCTTCAGCAATATAATTCTTGGATAAAACCTTTAATTTTCGAGGTTGAAGGTAATCGTATAATTCTAACCGCGCCTAATAGCTTCACTTTGCGCATTATTCAAGATCGATTTCTTCCTGAGATTTTAAATCGAGCAGCCGTTTTTTTTCAGATAACTCCCGAGATAGAACTTCGAATTGAAAAAAAATCTTCTGAGAAACAATTATCTAAATTATCTGTACCTAAAACCATTGAAAAACCCACCGTTCTTAAAGTTCAAAAGACTACCAGCAAACTAAATACACAACTTACTTTTGACACATTTGTGACAGGTAAGGCCAACCAACTTGCGCATGCTGCAGGGTTGCAGGTCGCTGAAAAACCAGGAACAGCCTACAACCCGTTGTTCATCTATGGCGGCGTTGGTCTGGGCAAGACTCATTTACTTCAATCTATTGGGAACCTGGTAGCAAAAGAAAATTCACAAGCCAAGATTTGCTACGTTCATGCGACGAACTACGTCTCTAGCGTTGTAAAAGCTTTTCAAACCAAGAGCTTTGATGAGTTCAAGCAATATTACAATTCGCTCGATCTACTGTTGATAGATGATATCCAATTCATCGCTGATAAGCCTGGCACTCAACAAGAGTTCTTTTATACATTAAACTCTTTGATCGACACCAACAAACAGGTCGTCATCACTTGCGACACCTTTCCCAAAGAAATCTCTGGCATAGAACCCAGACTGACCTCTCGTTTCACTTGTGGTTTAACTGTCGCTATCGAACCTCCTGGCTTAGAGATGCGTGTCGCTATCCTTTTACAAAAGTCAGCTAATAGCGGAACGCCTATCAGTGAAGATGTTGCCTTTTTCATTGCTAAACACGTCCGCTCCAATATTCGTGAACTTGAAGGTGCTTTGAATCGTATCGAAGCCTATGCACGCTTCCATAAGCGCCCTATATCCATCGAGTTGGCTAAAGAGGCTTTGCGCGATCTTCTTGCTGCACAGAACAAACAAGTCACTACCGAAAATATTCAAAAAACGGTTGCAGACTTCTATCGCTTGAAAATAGTGGATCTTTTATCAAAGAAGCGCACCCGTGTGATCGCGCGACCACGGCAGATAGCGATGAGTTTAGCACGTGAATTGACCCAACTTAGTCTTCCAGAGATAGGCAATGCTTTTGGAGGCAGGGACCATACGACGGTTCTTCATGCTTGCAAGACGATAGAGTCTTTAAGGAATACAGATACATCGATAGAAGCAGACTTTAATTTATTGCATCAAACGCTTAGGGGATAACTAAAATTAATGCTGTTTATATTTTGTAGATAACTATGGTTTTAAAAGAAGTAGAAAAAGAAGTACACATGTTATTCACAAGAAAAAAGGTATTTAGTAACAAATTAAAAATTATTTAGTAAATTGATTAAATAGGTTTTATTTAGTTACTCACAGATTTAGTTGGCCTTATTATTGTTATTAAGTATTTAAGGATAAAAACATATGTTTATTAAACAAATTAGCCGAAACGACCTACTCAAACCTCTCCAAGCGGTTGTTGGTATTGTGGAACGTAAACAACCACTCCCCATCCTTTCAAACGTACTTCTAAAAAAGAACGCTGAAGGCGTAAGGTTTGTCACGACCGACTTGGAGATACAGATTGAGGCACAACTAAAGACAACACTTCAATCGACGGGTGACCCAGAATCAATCACCATCTCTGCTAAGAAGCTACAAGAAATATTGAGAGCCATCTCTGAAGAAAGTGCCATTAGTCTGGATACCAACGAAAGTAAGTTATTGGTTAAAGCCAACAAAAGCCGTTTCAGCTTGCAGACATTGCCAGCTCAAGACTTTCCTGGTCTGACGGAACAATTGACTGGATCGGTCAATATCGAGATCGAACAAGGAAAACTAAAACGTCTGTTAGGATCGGTTCAACATGCGATGGCTCAGCAAGATATTCGTTATTACCTGAATGGCGTGTTGCTGGTCGTTGCAGGTGATTCGATTAAACTAATTGCTACAGATGGACACCGTCTGGCATACATCGCTGAAAAACTGGCAACAGAACACCCTAAAAAAGAAGCCATCCTCTCCCGCAAGACGGTCAATGAGTTGTTGAAACTCTTGGCTGATTCAGAAGATAAATTGGAATTGGAGCTAGCTGATAAACAAGTACGCTTTACCTTTGCGGACATCGTACTCACCTCCAAGGTGATCGACGGTAAATTCCCTGATTACACCCGCGTCATTCCCAACCACACCAACAACCTGACTCTCAACCGAGTAATCATCCTGCAAGCTCTGCAACGGGCAGCCATTCTTTCAAACGAAAAATTCCGTGGCGTGCGTTTGTTGTTGACCGAAAAGAACCTACAGATCATCAGTAGCAACAGCGAGCAAGAAGAAGCACAGGAAGATATCGAGACGGACTACCAAGGTGCCGCCTTGGATATCGGCTTTAATGTGAATTACCTATTAGAAGGCATCAACAACATCAATAGCGCCAACATCACCTTATCTTTTGGTGACCAAAACAGCAGTTTATTGATCACCATCCCAGAGCAAAGCGACTACAAATATGTCGTGATGCCAATGCGTATTTAATGTTCCACGTGAAACAGAAAGAAAACCAATGAGTGAGAATTACGACGAATCGAGCATCCAACAACTAGAAGGTTTGGAAGCGGTACGTAAACGTCCTGGGATGTACATCGGCGATACCTCTGATGGAACAGGCTTGCATCACATGGTGTTTGAAGTGGTGGATAACGCTATCGATGAATCCTTGGCAGGTCATTGCGACGATATTAAGGTCATTATCCACGGCGACAACTCTATTTCTGTTTCAGATAATGGGCGTGGTATTCCTATTGGCATCAAGTTCGACGACAAGCATGAACCCAAGCGTTCTGCTGCTGAAATCGTGCTGACCGTGTTGCACGCAGGCGGAAAGTTCAATCAAAACAGCTATAAAGTATCGGGCGGCCTGCATGGCGTGGGTGTTTCCTGTGTTAATGGTTTGTCAGAATGGCTTAAACTCACTACCTACCGTGATGGCAAGAAGTTCGGCCTAGAGTTCGTGCGTGGTGCAGTCAAAGACCGTCTAATCGAGAAGCAAAAAGGTATCGAAGTCTCTCCCGTCCGTGAATTGGGTGATAGCAACAAGCGTGGCACCGAGGTGCACTTTCTAGCGGACAAGGAAATTTTCGGATCAGTTGAGTTTCATTACGAAATTATCGCCAAGCGCCTGCGGGAGTTATCGTTCCTGAATAACGGAGTCAAGATCGAGCTGATCGATCAACGTACGGGCAAGAGCGAGAACTTCGCCTACTCGGGAGGTGTGCGCGGTTTTGTCGAATACATGAATAAAAGCAAGTCGGTGCTGCACCCCAAGAGTTTCCAAGCATCCGGCGAGAAAGACAACATCACCGTCGATGTCGCCATGCAGTGGAACGATAGCTATTCCGAAGTCGTGCAGTGCTTCACCAACAACATCCCGCAACGTGATGGCGGTACGCACATGACTGGCCTGCGTATGGCCATGACCCGCGTCATCAATAAATACATCGAAGACAATGAATTGGCGAAAAAAGCCAAGGTCGACACCACCGGCGACGATATGCGCGAAGGTTTGACCTGTGTGCTTTCCGTCAAAGTGCCAGACCCTAAATTCTCTTCACAAACAAAGGACAAGCTAGTTTCAAGCGAAGTTCAGCCAGCCGTGCAAGAAGTGGTTTCGCAGAAGTTATCCGACTTCCTGTTGGAGAACCCGATTGACGCCAAGATCATCTGCGGAAAGATCATCGAAGCAGCCCGTGCACGTGACGCGGCCCGTAAAGCGCGTGAATTGACCCGCCGTAAAGGCATTCTGGACGGCATCGGCCTGCCCGGTAAACTGGCGGATTGCCAGGAAAAAGACCCTGCCATGTCCGAGCTGTACCTCGTCGAGGGTGACTCCGCTGGCGGCTCTGCCAAACAAGGCCGCGACCGTAAGTTCCAAGCCATCTTGCCGCTAAAGGGCAAGATTCTGAACGTAGAAAAGGCGCGTTTCGAAAAGCTCATCGCCTCGCAAGAGATCGCCATCCTCATCACCGTGCTGGGTACTGGCATCGGCAAAGAAGAATACAACGCCGAAAAACTGCGCTACCACCGCATCATCATCATGACTGACGCGGACGTGGACGGCGCGCACATCCGCACCCTGCTGCTCACCTTCTTCTACCGTCAGATGCCCGAACTCATCGAGCGCGGCCATGTGTACATCGCCCAACCACCGCTGTTTAAGATCAAAAAGGGCAAGGACGAGCGCTACCTTAAAGACGAACACGAACTCAAGAACTACATGCTGGGTGCCGCGCTGGATGGCGCTGCGTTCTACCCCGCACTGGACGCCACGCCTATCCAAGGTGAAGCGCTGGGCGAGATCGCCAAACAATACTTCCTGGCCGAAGCCGTCATCGACCGCCTCTCCCACTTCATCGCACCCGAAGCCAGCCATGCCCTGCTCGTCCTGCCCACCTTGTCGCTGAACGATGCTGCCCAAGCGCAGAAGAGCGCCAAGCTGCTACAAGAAGCCTGTGGCGGCGTCATCAAGGCAGAAGTCGAAACGGACGAGCACGGCGACTTGCGCCTGCGTTTGGAAAAGATATTCCACGGCAATTACTCCTTGAGCTATCTGGACAAAGAGTTCCTAGAGAGTGGCGACTACACACAGATCCGCCAGACCGCCGACGCCCTGAACGGCCTTATTTCCCCTACTGCCTATGTAACCCGTGGTGACCAGAAGCGCGGCGTGAGCAGCTTCAAACAAGGCGTCGAATGGCTGTTGGAAGAAGCTAAAAAAGGCGTCGGCATCCAACGTTACAAAGGCTTGGGCGAAATGAACCCCGAGCAACTGTGGGAAACCACCATGGACGTGAAGAACCGGATCTTGCTGCGTGTGCGTATCGAAGATGCCATCGGCGCGGACGAGATATTCACTACGTTGATGGGTGATGTGGTCGAGCCGCGCAGAGCGTTCATCGAGCAGAATGCGTTGGGTGTGAAGAATTTGGATGTTTAGTTTTGTAGGTTCTCAAAATTGTTTGAAAAATTCTCACTATATTGAAAAAGCCAATTTTGAGAAAAATCTCAACAAAGTAGAACCCATAAGGCTTGAATCCCAATAAGTACAATGGATTCGATCCAAGGCTTCCAAAACAGCCCGAGGCGAGCTGTTTTACTAAAGACTAGGGGTGCTCATAAAAACGAAAAAACGCGTTCAATGGCTATAATAATCCCAATTTACGTGTCTGACGGGTAATTTGTTCAGTTGGTCTTTGTAGAAACGCCATTTCGGCATGAACTGATCCATCAGGGCAACGAAATGACTGTTGTGGGTTGGTTCGAGTAAATGTGTCAGAAGCATGGAAGAACGACTACAACGAAGAGTTACCGCATGATGCACTGGCGACTTATTCCATTTCTAATTCACAAATGAATCCAAAAGAGCAGCCATGATCCATGGC
>CXWL01003983.1_pt1 | contig 55548 bp, 53 predicted proteins | sample 590931 | NCBI WGS metagenome assembly CXWL01 (sample SAMEA3498368, study PRJEB10139) | groundwater metagenome | biome: water well; material: biofilm material | place: Germany | collected 2015-04-27 | reverse complement strand
ATGCAGTCGAGGATCGTTCCACTGTTGAACAATACCTGGCTGGCAAAGATCAGGTCGTGGCTCCCGCGTCGCGCGGCTTCAGGCAATTGCTTGGGCGGTACCGTTTCGAGCACCACCTCTCCGTTTTCCACCCAGCGCGCCATCTGGCGGCGGAAGCTGTGAAACTCGCCGTCGGTCGCCAGCACACGCAGCGGGCGGCGGGGCAGGGCGGATACGATGCGGATGAGGAAATCATGCGTGTTGGAGGAGAAGGACAAAGTTGCGGAGTCGGGCAGATTGAGTTCTGCGGCCACCGAAGCCTGCGCCTCCGCCCAGACGGGGCCCATCACCTTGCCCCATTTGAGATCGGCAAGGGCTGCCGCATCCTCCCACGCCTCGACCTGCCCCGCAAAGCTCGCATCGGGCCAGAAATGATGGCTGTGTGCGGCAAAATGCAACCGGCCCGGATCGGCCGCGAGCGCCCGCGAAAAGAGCCGCTTCCAGCTCATAACTGGGTGCGAAGCGACCAAAGTTCGGGAAAGGCGCGCTTGGGAACCGTGGTTTGCAGGTAGGAAACGCCTGCCGTCCCGCCCGTACCGCGCTTGCCGCCGATGATGCGCTCGACCGTCAGGACATGCTTGTGCCGCCACGTCGCCATCGCATCGTCGAGATCGACGAGCTTTTCGGCGAGCTGGTAGAGCTCCCAATAACGCTCGGGGTCGCGATAGATTGTCAGGAATGCCTGCTCGACTTCCGGGCTGGGCTCATGCGGCTTGCTCCAGTCGCGCGAAAGCTGGGCGGGAGGCAGCGCAAACCCCGCACGGGCCAGCGCCGCGATGGCATCGTCCCACAGGCTCGGCTGCTCAAGCGCTGCCTGCATCGCAGCCTGCGCTTCGGGGCGATCCTCCTGATATTTGAGGAAGCCGGCGTCCTTCAGCCCCAGCAGATACTCAACCGTGCGGAACTGGTCGGACTGGAAACCCGAACTCGGCCCCAGCACATGGCGGAAACGCGTATAGTCGGAAGGCGTCATCGTGGAGAGCACGTCCCAGCTCAGTGTCATCACCGCCTGGATCCGGCTCACCCGCGCCATCGCCTTGTAGGCGGGAACGAGGTGGTCGGCCTGTACCTGCGATTTGGCGAGCCGCAATTCACGGATCATCTGCTTGAGCCACAGTTCCTTGGTCTGGTGGATGATGATGAACAGCATCTCGTCATCAAGCGCGGACTGCGGGTGCTGGGCAGCGAGAAGCGAGTCGAGCGCGAGATAGCGCGCATAGGTCATTTCGGTCATGGCGGCTTTTATCGCCACTTTCGTCATCTTGCGAGACTATAACGCCGTCAAAATCTTGCCTGTCCTGCCTAATCAGCGATGAGGAAGGTCACGACCGTCAAGCGCCCGGCCAGTGGATCATCCGGCAACGCCAGCATGTTGGACACGGCCCCGGTATGAAACGTGTTACCGCGAAAGATCACCGCCCGGTTTTCGAGCGCGTCGATCGTCACCAGATGCTCGAAAATCTCGGAATCGCGTTCGGCATAGGCTGGAGGCGGGAGGCCGTAGGCGCCAAGCTCAGCCTCGAGCCGGGCGGCATATTCGGCATGACGGGTGCCGGAAATGGTTTCATAGCCGGTCGAGCGGTGCCGGAAGAATGCGGTGCCGCCAAGTTCGGGTGCGCACAGGAAATGGACCGCTGCATAATAATTTTCAAACACCGTGTCGTAATGCGGCATGCGCTGCTCTGCCGTCAGTTCGTGAAGCGGCGTCGTTGCCAGCGAGTAATAGCATCGCTGGACCTCAACTCGCTTACACCCAAAAAATTCTTGTAGTGCAGCTCTTATGGTGCCGCCCACCGTCCCAAGATAATCGGCTGGGGCAATGGCTCGCGTGCCCGGATAATATTGATCCGGCATCGTGACAAAAGAGAGGTCGCGCGCCGCACAGCGCAGGGATTGCGGGTCCGGCGCGAAATCGTCGATGACGACCACGGGATTGCGCTCGTTTCCGACCCAATCCACGCGCATGCGGGGCTCATGCATTCGACATCACTTCAGGGGACCAGACTTTTCGGCGGAATTGGACGTGAGATTCTTGATAAGATCACGCCGAAGCTCCTCGATGTCGCGGGGCGTGTCGGCAGCGAGTATGCCGCGCGCATGCGGCGGAAGGTGGGCGCTGACATCGCCATTTGAGAGGAAGACATAGTGATCGAATGCGGCACGCCAGGCACGGCGCTGGTCGGGCGGCAGCCCCCGCAAGCTGATGATGCCGTGAAGCATCGCATCCCACGGGGAGCCAAGATCCTGGCGGGCAGGATCCCACCAATAGTTGACCAATATGCTCACCGGATCGAGCGATTCCACATGGTGGTACCACTGATAGGGAATGTAGATGGCATCTCCGGCTTCAAGTTCGGCAAACGACGCTGCATCAAGCGCGTCCGCAAACCGCGGATAACGCTCAAGATCCGGTCTGGTTACGTGCACCATGCTGATAGGGGTCCCTGCCGGTGTCAGCTCGAACGGGCCCATATAGAGATTGCCCAGCTGTTCGGGCGGGAAAAGCGTGAAGCGCCGGCGGCCGGCAACGACACACGCCACATTTTCCAGCTCATCGCTGTGTGTCGCGACCTTGACCGCATTGCCAATCCACATGCGGGGGACAACCGAAGGCGACAGGATGGAAAGCCGGTGCTGGGCTCCAAATCCCGGCAGGCACTTTGGAACCAACAGACCCTGCGCTGCCAGTGACGTTGGTCTTTCGCAGTCCTTCTCCGCGATCAGTTGATCCAGGAAGTTGTCCAGTGGTATCGAAACACGGTCGAAGTTCAGCTTGCGCAGATTCTCGGTGTAATGAAACCTTCCCTCGATTTCCGGCGCGGCGTAGACGCTGGCAATCGGGCCGGGCGCGGCCAAAGAGGCGATATAGTCTGCCAGCGGCCGGTCTCCCTCACGCGCCACTGAAACAACCGGCCAATCATCGACCAGCCCCTTGAGGACAGCTGGCTCGCCAATGGGCCGGATTTCATCATGAAACATTTGGGCCGTAACATCTCGCCAGATGGCAATGTCTTTCATGACTATGACCTCTGGCGGGAATTGAGGCGGGGCCGGACGAATGTCGCCACGGTCAACCGCCCGTGCTCGATACTGTCCGGCAGGGCGCCCGTGTTCTCAAGGGCGGCGCAGTGAAGCAGTTTTCCGCGATAGATCAGGGCGCGGTTGAAGCGCGGCGGGCAGATATGCGTACGCTCAAACAGGGGGGAATCCGATCCGATATAGGCCGGTTTGGGCTCGCCAAGCCGCCCAAAGTCGGCCGCAAGCGATTCATGGAATTTTTCCACCCGCTGCGCGTTCACCGTTTCAAACCCGGTCGATCGGTGGCGGAAAAACGCGGTACCGCCCAGGTCCTGATGGCCAAGGAATTGAAGCACAGCGACCTGGTCGTCGTCATAAGCGTCTGTATGTGGGATTCGTTGCGGCAGTGAGAGCTGCTCCGGCGCGGTCGTCGCCATCGAATAGTAGGATCGCATTATTTCCCCGCCGTCCCGATAGCCGAAAAACTCCATCAAGATGTTGCGCAAGATGTCATCGATCATCGCCAGATAAAGGGGTGGCACAGCAGCTCTGCCTCCCGGATAATATTCCCCTATTGGCGCAAATCTGGCGCTGGATGCGGCCTGGCGAAGCGCCTCGGCATCGCTCGCAAAACCATCGACCGTCACGACCGGCTCTCGCTCTCTACCGATCCATTCGACCTGTATTTCTGGATCATGCGCAGTGCTCATCAAATGCCTTGGCTCTCTGAATCCGGGAGAAGCGGCACGCCTCAAACGGCGCATTTAGAAAACGCAATCGCGTCGCGGTCAAGGCGGAACAATGGATTCCGATTGTTGGTTTGTGTGGCCAAGCAAGCAATTCTGGCGAAATTCGGCCCAATTACGCATCAAGGTTGCGCACTGTGCCAAGCGCATCATAAGAGGCGGCGGAATGGCAATCGAGCGATTGGGCAATAGCTTGGCAGAACAGAAACCGACAATTGACGATGTCGCCTCACTGGCGGGCGTTGGGCGCACGACGGTTTCACGAGTGCTGAACAACGGACCAAATGTCCGGCCCGAGGTTCGGGACAAGGTCCAGCGCGCGGTCGAGATGCTCGACTACAAGGTGAACGTCCAGGCCCGCAACCTTGCGGGTGGCCGGAGCCGGCAGATCGCCCTTGTCCACGCGTCCGACTTCGATACCGAACCCAATTCCTATTACCACTCAGGCCTTGAACTCGGTGCGCTCAGGGCTTGTGCCGCCAGGGGGTTCCAGCTTGTCAGCCATACCGTCAACCAGAATGCGCCCATGCCTGAGCGACGGATTTTGTCGTTGATCGAGGATGGGCGCTGGGACGGGATCATCCTTACCCCGCCATTTTCCGACAGGCTGGATCTCGTCGAAAAGATCCAAAAGAAGGGCTGTCCTGTGGTCTGCATTTCGGCTGGAAAGGAAGTCCGGCGCATCGCGGCTTCGGTCGGCATCGATGACAAGGGTGCGGGGTTCGAGATGGCCAACCACCTGATCGATCTCGGGCACCGCAAGTTCGGCTATATCAAGGGGCTGAGTGGCCACGTCTCGGCCGAGGGGCGCTTCGATGGCTTTGTACGGGCGCTCGAAGCGGCTGGCATTCCTCTGGAAAATGCGGAGGTGGAGCGCGGAAACTTCACATTTCATTCGGGCATCGAAGGCGCGCGGCGCCTGCTCGATCGGCCGAACCGGCCCACGGCGCTGGTTTGCGCGAACGACGACATGGCGGCAGGAGCATTGCTGGCGATCCACAAGATCGGGCTTGAAATTCCCCGCGACATATCGGTGACGGGTTTTGACGATACGCCGGTGTCCGAAATCGTGTGGCCTCCGCTCACGACGGTCCATCAACCGCTCAAGGCCATGGGGCAACGTGCGGTTGACCTGATCGTCGAGGCCATCAAGGCCGGGGACGCCGCGCCAAAGCATGACATGATCGCTTTTCGGCTGGTCTTGCGCGAATCGTCGGCACCGCCACAATAGCATTATCGACGCGCGAACAACGGAAGCGCTTCTATTGCCGCGGCCATGACCATTCGGCGGATGCTGGCTTGCGACTTGAATGTTGCGATTGTGACATAATCGACACACAGAAAGCTGTTGACACAGCCACGTATCGACCTCTAGATTGGAAGCGCTTCCAAAAAGACTCGCGCGGCGCTTGGGCCGTGACGGATTATGGAAGCCCCGTGGGAGTGGGACAAATTCATGCAGCACTCCCGCAGATTTTGGCCAATGTGCCGTGAGGATGGGGAGGAAATTCTGGTGAAAATTTCAAACGTCGGGCGTGCGGGAAATCTTTCGGGTCGTGCGCATCGATTCGGACTGGCGGCGGTTTCCACCGTGGCGCTTGCAGCGGCAATGCCGTCCGTTACTTATGCCCAGGCGGCGGACGCCGCAGCTGAAGAGGGCGAGATTGTCGTTACCGGCATCAAATACGGGATCGAACAGTCGCTCAACATCAAGCGCAACGAAATGAGCATCGTTGAAGCGGTTTCGGCCGAAGAGATCGGCAAGCTGCCCGATGTCAGCATCGCCGAATCGATTTCGCGCCTGCCAGGCCTGACAACGCAGCGCGTTGGTGGTCGGGCCACGGTCATCTCCATTCGCGGCCTTGCTCCCGACTTTGCAACGACCCTGCTGAACGGGCGCCAGCAAGCCAGCTCGGGCGACAACCGTGGTGTCGAGTTCGATCAATATCCGTCGGAACTTCTTTCGGGTGTGGTTGTCTACAAGACACCCGACGCCGATATTTCCGGCATGGGCCTATCCGGGACCGTCGACCTGCGGACCGTCCGCCCACTCGCCTATGGCAAGCGGGCGATCGCGCTCAACATTCGCGGTGAGCGGACTTCGGGCAAACAGTTGAACGACGATGTCCGCAACTATGGCGGCCGTTTGAGCGCCAGCTATATCGATCAGAATGAGAGCGGCACGCTCGGCTGGGCAATCGGCTTTGCGCATCTCGATGCGCCATCGCAGAACCGCCACTACAAGGCCTATAACTACGAAATCTTCCAGAATTGCTGCAATTTCAACTCCAATATCCCGCCAACGGATATTGCGACGTTCATCAGCCCCGATTCGGCTGACAAGGCGAACTTCATTTCCGGCCAGGAACTGTTCGCCTATTCGCGTCTGAATAAGCGGGACGCCGGAATCGCGATTCTCGAGTGGGAGCCGAGCAGCTCGGTTCATATCACGCTTGACACCTATTATTCCCAGTTCAAGCAGCGTGAAACGATGCGTGGCGCGCAGTGGTTCGATAACCCGTTCTTGAATTTCTTCGGACCGCGCCTGATTGGTCCCAATAGCGCTTCCACCTTGACGAACGTCGGAACGGCGACGATCGGTGGCACGCTTGTTGCCGTAACAGGCACGCAAAATGGCGTCGCGCCGATCATTCGGAATGACTATAATACACGCGACGACGAGCTGTTCTCGGCGGGGCTGAACAACGAGTTCCAGGTGACGGACAAGCTGAAGTTCATCGCCGACCTCTCCTATTCGAGCAACAAGCGCGATGAGAGCATCACTGAAACCTATGCCGGGGCCTTTGCGGGTGCCACCCCGACTGCGAACAACACCAACTACACTGCTGATCGCGTGTTCGACTCCATCGGCTTCGATCTTCATGGCCTGAACGGTTTTCCGACCTACAGCAACGGCCTGAACTATGCGGATGCCGCGCGCATCTCGCTCGGTGACCGCGATCCATGGGGCGGCTGGGGACATGACGGCCAGACCAAGCAGCCGCACGTGAGGGAAAATGTCTACGCGCTTGACCTCGGATTTGAATATGATGTCGATGGCTTTTTCGACAGCTTCGATCTCGGGGTGAACTTCACCAAGCGCGAAAAGAACAAGCGCGTGGATGAATTCGACGAGTTCCTGAACGGTGGCCGTGCGCAGGTTCTTGTCGATCCGGCGTTGCTCGTGTCGCCGACGTCGCTGGGCTATGCCGGTTTCGGCAACGTCTTGGCGGTCAACCTCAAAGAAGCGCTCCCGCGTTATTACACACGCTCCGTGTTCATTAACAATGACACCTTCAACAAGGCGTGGGCGATCGACGAAGAAGTCATCACGCTTCGGGCCAAGGCGACAGTTGATTCGACACTGTTCGGCCTTGGGCTGCGAGGGAATGTGGGTCTTCAGGTGGTCAACCAGCGCCAGCAATCAACCGGCAGCGCGATCAATACGACGATCACGCCGCGGGTCGTGACCCCGGTCAATGTGAGCGCGACTTACACTGACGTGTTGCCGAGCCTCAACATGATCTACGATCTCGGTGGCGGGCACAGATTCCGCTTCGCAGCGGCAAAGGTGCTGGCGCGGCCGCGTATGGATGAGCTGCGAGCGAGCTTCATTCCGTCCTTCAATGTCAACATCTGCTCAGGCAGTCAGCCTTGTGTTCCCGGGCAAACCGTGAACCCCTGGTCGGGAACGGGTGGCAATGCCAAGCTTGAGCCCTGGCGCGCGAAGGCGGTCGATCTTGCCTATGAGTGGTATATCACCAAGGCGAGCTACATCAGCATTGCGGGCTTCTACAAGCATCTCGACAATTATATCTTCGTCCAAAGGCAGGCGTTTGATTTTGCCGGGTTGCCGATCCCGCCAGCGGCTCTGGCTCCCGGGAAAATACCGCCCGGCGTGATTGTCAGCAGTATTGGCCAGATCAACCAGCCAGCCAATGGCAAGGGCGGATCGATCAAGGGCATCGAGCTGAGCGGCGCGCTGGAATTCGGCAAGATTACGTCGTTGCTCGATGGATTTGGCGTCATCGGAAGCTATTCCTACACCAAGTCCAGCTTGCATCCGCTGGCCCTGAATGCGGCGGGCAACAATCAGGTGGCGATTCAGGCGACCCGCATCCCGGGCTTGTCGGGAACGGTTTACACTGTGACGGGCTATTTTGAGAAAAATGGCTTCCAGGCGCGTGCCAGCTATCGCTACCGCTCCGCCTTCAAGGGCGAAGTGACGGCACTGTTCGCGGCCCGCGGCGTAACCGAAATCCTGTCGGACAAGGACGTTTCGGCCCAGATCGGTTACACCTTCCAGGAAGGTTCTTCGCTGGAGGGGCTCGGCATTCTGCTTCAGGTCAACAACCTGACAGACTCGCGTTATGCGACCCGGCTTGGAACCGACGGAGGCGGCAAGAGGACGGCGGACGGCTCGTTCTTCCTCCAGGATTACGAAAAGTATGGCCGTCAATTCCTGTTCGGGGTCAGCTACCATTTTTGAGCATTTGGTGAAGCTGGATGGACGTGACAGCAGCATCCAGCTTCCCCGGAACGACTGACCTCTTCCTTTCCGGCGCGAACCTCTCGGGTCGCACCTCGCGCCGGAACCTTTTTCACGATGGTGTTGTCGGGTGCCTGTCCTTTTTGGGGCGGGTAACCTAGCAGATTGGATTTCGAGTGAGATTGAGATCAGCACATTACGCAGCCGTCACCATGTTCGCGACGATGTCGCTGGTGGCTGGTGCTGCCGGAGCTGAAGCCAAGGCCAAACTGACCGACTGGCCAAAGATTGCCAGCCCCATCGCCAAGGATGCCGCGATGGAGCAGCGGATTGCGGCAATCGTTGCCGGAATGACGCTCGAACAAAAGGTCGGGCAGATGACGCAGGCGGAAATCCGCTCGATCACGCCGGACCAGGCCCGCAAATATTATATCGGTTCGATCCTGAATGGCGGCGGTGCGTGGCCGTACATGAACAAACATGCGTCGGTCGCGGATTGGGCCACATTGTCGGCGCAATTCTACAAGGCGTCGATGTCGAGCGACATGAAGACGCCAATTCCGGTGATCTGGGGCACGGACGCTGTCCATGGGCACAATAATGTCTTTGGAGCAGTCCTCTACCCGCACAATATTGGCCTTGGGGCTACTCGCGATCCGCAACTGATCGGCGAAATCGCCCGCCGGACGGCGGCGGCCGTTCGTGCGACCGGCATCACCTGGGTCTTTGCGCCGACCTTGGCGGTGGTGCAGAATTCGCGATGGGGCAGGACCTATGAAAGCTATTCCTCCGATCCCGCACTGGTGCGCGAATATGCCAGATCCTATGTCCATGGACTGCAAGGCGACCTGAAGGGTGACGCGACAGCCGTTGCCACCGCCAAGCATTTCATCGGCGATGGCGGAACCTTCAATGGCAAGGATCAGGGCGAAAATCGCTATTCGCGATTGGACATGATCAATGCTCACGGCCAAGGCTATTATGGCGCACTCGAAGCCGGCGTTCAGACGGTGATGGCGTCCTACAATAGCTGGAACGATGTTGCGGCCGGCGCCGATCATGGCAAGATGCACGGCGCCAATGACATGCTGACCGGCGTGCTCAAGGACAAGATGGGTTTTGACGGGCTGGTGGTCTCGGACTGGAACGCGATCGAGCAGGTTCCGGGCTGCGAACGGGCGCATTGTCCGCAAACCATCAATGCGGGCGTTGATCTCGTCATGGTTCCTGACGACTGGCACGAATTTATCACCGCGACGGTCAAGGACGTCAAGGATGGTGCCATTCCGATGAGCCGGATCGACGATGCCGTCACTCGTATCCTGCGCGTGAAGATGCGCTCGGGCTTGTTCGACACGCCGCCTGCTGCCAGCCCACTCAATGGCCGCAGCGAGGCAGTGAATAATGAGGTTGACAGGGCGCTCGCACGGCGGGCCGTGCGCGAATCGCTCGTGCTGCTCAAGAATAACCGAGCCTTGCCGATGGGGAACGAAAAGAAGATCCTCGTTGTTGGAAAGGCCGCTGTCGGTTTTGACAGCCAGGTCGGCGGCTGGTCAATGACATGGCAGGGGGCCGAAAATACGCCTGCGGATTTCCCGAATGCCGAGGACTTTCTGACGGCGGCACGAAAGGCCGTCGGCGAGGCTGGCAAGGTCGATTACAGTGCGGACGCGGCCAATGTGGACGTACGTGGCTATGATGCGGTCATCGCGGTTGTCGGAGAGCCTCCCTACGCCGAAATGAAGGGCGACATCGCGTATCCGGCGTCGCTCCAGCACACGGATCGCTATCCCGAAGACCTGGCTCTGCTGAAGGCCGTTTCAGGCAAGGGCGTGCCGGTGACCACGATTCTGTATTCGGGTCGACCCGTCTATGCCAATGACCTCATTAACCTGTCAGATGCCTTTGTCGCGGCGTGGCTGCCGGGAACCGAGGCGGCCGGTATTACTGATGTCTTGATTCGGCCCAAGGCCGGTGCTGCTCCCGCGACTGATTTCCGGGGCAGGCTGCCTTTTGACTGGCCGCTTGTAGCTTGCCCGCAGCCCCACCGCAAAGCGGCCAATTTGCCGCGTGGCTTCGGTTTGACCTATGCAAAGCCCAAACGAGTGCATAGCCTGCCGGTCGAACCCGCTCCCAAGGGCTGTGAGGCTCCGGCGGGATGAGGCTTTACGGCAAGTGGCACGCAGTGGGACAATGACGTGAGCGAAGACCATCTCAAGCAGATATTGATCGTCGGCGGCGGCTCGTCGGGCTGGATGGCGGCCGCATTGTTCGCGCAGCTCTTTCAGGGGCTGTACAAGATCCGGCTGGTTGAGTCGGACGATATTGGCACGATCGGGGTAGGCGAGGCGACCATCCCCGCCATCAAGCGCTATAACGAGCTGCTCAACCTCGACGAAGCCGAGTTCATGAAGACGACCCAGGGGTCGTTCAAGCTTGGCATCCAGTTCAACGACTGGCTCAACATCGGCTCGAGCTACATTCACGGCTTCGGCGTGATCGGCAAGGATCTCGAATGGCTGCGATGCCATCACTATTGGCTGAAGGTCCAGAAGCAGGGCGGAGCGTCTGATTTCGCCAATTATTCGATCAATACCGCAGCCGCGCTCAAGAACAAATTCATGCGGGCGCGGCCGGACATGCCGGACTCGCCGATCAGCGAGATCGCACATGCCTACCACTTTGACGCCGGACTCTTCGCCAAATACCTGCGTACCCGTTCGGAACGCCGGGGCGTTGTGCGGACCGAAGGCAGGATTGTTGACGTAACCCTCCGGCCGGATGACGGATTCATCGAATCGGTGACGCTGGAGAGTGGCGAGACGATCGCCGCTGACATGTTCATCGATTGCTCGGGCTTCGTTGGACTGCTCATCGAGCAGGCGATGAAGACCGGCTACGAAGACTGGACGCACTGGCTCCCCTGTGACCGGGCGCTGGCTGTGCCGTGTGCAAGGTCTGACAACTTCACGCCCTATACCAAGGCCAGCGCGCGCGGCGCGGGATGGCAGTGGCGCATCCCGCTCCAGCACCGGACGGGCAATGGCCATGTGTATTCGAGCCAGTATATGGATGAGGCCGAGGCCGAGGCGATCCTGCTTTCCAACCTCGATGGCGAGCAATTGGCCGACCCGACGCGGATCCGCTTCACCACCGGCAAGCGCAAGAAGATCTGGAACAAGAATTGTCTGGCGGTCGGGCTGGCCAGCGGTTTTCTCGAGCCGATCGAGTCGACCAGCCTTTACCTCATCCAGTCCGCGTTGATCCGCTTTGTGCGCCTCTTTCCGGACATGCATTTCGATGCGGCCCTGATCGACGAATTCAACCGCCAGACCGATTTTGAATATGAACGCGTCCGTGACTTCATCATCCTTCACTACAAGGCGACCGAGCGTAATGACACGCCCTTCTGGCGCTACTGTCGGGACATGGACATACCGGACACGCTCCAGCGCAAGATCGACTTGTTCCGCGCCAACGGCCGCATCTTCCGAGAGGATGATGAATTGTTTGCCGAAGTGAGCTGGATTCAGGTCTTTCTCGGGCAGGGCGTCATTCCGCGGAGTTATGATCCGCTTGCCGATATCAAGAGCGATGTGCAGGCCACCCAATTCCTGGAAAATATCGAAACCGTCATTGCCAAGTGCGTTGATGTGATGCCGACGCACGAGGCGTTTGTCGCCAAATTCTGTCCGGCGCAGAGCTGAGGTGCGGCATCGCCGCTTCTGGGGCGCCGGTTTTTTATCGGCAGCGGTTGTGTTTTGCGCACTATCGGCCGCGACATTGCCGGCATTCGCGCGAAGCAGCCCCCCCCAGCGCGTTGTGCGAGCCTGGATCACCAGCGCTGACGGGCAACAACGGCTTGCGGAAATCGACCCCATAGCGACCGAGCAAGGGCCCGCGACTGGCATGGTCATCCACGTCGATCCATCGCGCACCTACCAGGTCATCGAAGGTTTTGGCGCGTCGGTTACGGACGCATCTGCCTTTCTTATCCGGCACCGGCTTGATGCCAGGCAGCGCGCCGTATTGATGCGTGAGTTGTTCGATGCCAAGGTCGGTCTGGGTCTTGGCCTGACGCGGATCACGATCGGGGCCTCCGACTTCTCCCAATCGCACTATAGCTATGACGATGTGCCGCCAGGACAGACGGATCCCGTGCTCGCCCGGTTTTCGATAGAGCCCGCGCGCGCGGACGTGCTCCCCGTCGTTCGCCAAGCGATGCGGGCAAACCCCCGACTGCGCGTATTTGCCTCGCCGTGGAGCGCGCCGGGCTGGATGAAGACCAGCGGAAGCATGATCAAGGGCAAGCTTTCGCCCGCGCACTATGAGAGCTTCGCGCGCTATTTGCAGCGAACGATCGCGGCATTCCAGGCTGAGCGCGTTCCTGTCTATGCGCTCACCGTCCAGAACGAGCCGAGTTTCCAGCCGGAAAATTATCCCGGCATGCATATGGACGCCAGCGAACGCGCGGCCTTTGTCGGTCGTCATCTGGGGCCGCTTCTGGAGCGAAACCGGTCCAGGGTGCGAATACTCGACTGGGATCACAATTGGGATCAGCCGCAATCGCCGCTTGCGGTTCTCGCGGATCCGGTGGCCCGGAAATATGTCGCGGGAACGGCCTGGCATTGTTACGCAGGCGACGTTGCCGCGCAGTCGCAAGTGCACGATGCCCATCCTGACAAGGAGACCTGGTTCACCGAATGTGCCGGCGGCGAATGGATGCCCGAATGGCAGAAGCCGCTGGCGTGGATGACCCGGAACCTGATCATCGGCAGCACCCGCAACTGGGCCAGGGGCGTGATCCTGTGGAACCTGGCGCTCGACGAAAATAGCGGCCCGCATCTCGGCGGTTGTGGCAATTGCCGCGGTGTCGTGACGATCAATCAGAAGACCGGCGCCATAACCCGCAATGTCGAATATTATGTTCTTGGCCATGCGAGCCGGTTTGTTCGCCCCGGCGCGCGCCGGATCGGATCGGACACCGGAATCGAGGGCCTTGAAACCGTGGCGTTTCAAAACCCGGGCAAGGGCAATGTCGTGCTCATTGTCCTCAACACAGCTGAGCAAGCGCGAAATTTTTCGGCCAGCATCGGTGGCGAACGGTTCTCGACAACATTGGCAGCGGGATCGGTCGCGACCTTCACTTGGCCCGGAGGCAACACAAGACGATAGACGGGGAGATAAACAGTGATCGAGAATTCCGCCGGAGAGAAAATGGGGCCAATTGCACGCGCTTCAGCATTTGTGGCGCGGAATGGCGCGTTCATTACAGTGACAACGCTGTTTTTCGCCTGGGGCTTCATCACGTCGAACAACGACCCGCTGATCGCGTCGCTCAAGGCCAGCTTCAACCTTAACTACAGCGAAGCATTGATGACCCAGCTCGTGTTTTTCGCGGCCTATGGCTTCATGTCGCTGCCTGCTGCTTCGCTGATCAACAGGGCCGGGCCTGTCAGGTCGATCCTGATCGCGCTCGCTACAATGGTCACGGGCTGCCTGCTGGTCCAGTTCGTGACAGGATATCAAAGCTATGGATTGATCCTGGCCGCACTCTTCGTGCTGGGCATAGGCATCACGACGCTGCAGGTTGCCGCGAATCCACTGGCAGCAGCACTCGGGCCGCCCGAGAACAGCCATTTCCGACTGACTTTCGCGCAGGCTTTCAACTCGCTTGGCGTAGTCTTGGGCGTAAACTTTGGATCGAAAATCATGCTTGGCACCGATGTCCTTGAATCGGGTCATCAGGCGATCACTGATCCGGCTGCAAGAGTCGTTGCGCTCAACGCCGTGACGCAGGCCTTCCTCCTCATCGCGCTGCTCCTGGCCAGTCTGATGGCATTCATCTGGATGTCGCGCCGACGCATAGAGGCCGCTGCGGCCGGGATCGTCAATTCGGGTAACGGCTCGGTGCTGGCGGCTCTCAGGTCGCGCTGGGCCATATTCGGGGCCGTTGCGATCGGCCTCTATGTAGGCGCGGAAGTGTCGATCGGCAGCATCATGATCAACTTCCTCAACCAGGCGGATGTGCTTGATGTTCCGCTCGAATCGGCGGGCTTCTATCTTGCCAACATCTACTGGATGGGGGCGCTCATCGGTCGTTTCATCGGCAGTTACCTGCTGACCCGGATTGCGGCACCCCGTTTGCTGGCGGCAGCCGCGGCGGTCGCATCACTGCTGTGCCTGACCGTCGCGATGGCCAACGGTCCGGTTGCCGGCTATGCGGCGCTTGCGGTTGGCCTGTTCAATTCGATCATGTTTCCGACGATCTTCACGATCACACTCGAACGCGCGGGCGTTGCCCAGTCATCGACCTCGGGACTGCTCTGCGTGGCGATCGTCGGCGGAGCGATCCTGCCTTACGCCGTCGGGAGATTTGCCGACAGCGTCAGTCTCCACTTGGCATTTTTTGTGCCGATGGCTGCCTATGCGGTGATTGTCGCCTTCGCGATTCTGGCATCGAAGGCGCGAGTCTTCCACGCGGACGGCGTGACCCCTGCCGTGGCGCACTGACCGGACTCGGGCATTGAGGGGGCTTGGCGTGATGCGGCTTGAGCGGAGCGCTCTTGTCTTGGGGGGATTGGGGCTGTTGCTTTGCGCTGCTTGTCCGGCGCTTGGCAAGCCCGGTGTGAAGGCCGTCGATCTTGGCGGCCTTCCAAAGATTGCGGAGGTCGATCCAAACTTCCAGTCATTCAATGTCGAGATGGTCGAAGTAACGGGCGGCCGGTTCTGGGCGCCCTACGCCTCCCGCACCGGCGAACGCTATGCGAAGCGCGGACCTATCGATCTCAAGAATTCCCGGCTGAGAATGCTCGCCAGCGCGCTGGCGCCCGCCTTTATGCGGGTGAGCGGCACATGGGCCAACAGCACCTATGTTCCGACAATGACGGAGGTGGAGCCCATAGAACCTCCGCCGGGCTTCAAACAGCTGCTCAGGAGGAGCCAGTGGCAGGACATTGTCAGCTTCTCGAACGATCTTGGTCTGCCGATCATCACGTCATTTCCGGTAGGCGACGGGACGCGCGACAGTCGTGGCCACTGGCAGCCTGAACAGGCCGAGCGATTGCTGGCGCTGACTGGGCAAATGGGTGGGCGGATCGTTGCTGCGGAGTTTTTCAATGAGCCCAACCTGGCGAAGCTTGGAGGACTACCGGAGGGCTATAGCGCGGCCGATTATGCACACGATTTTGCAACGTTCAGGGCCTTTGCGCGGGCCCTTGCGCCCACAATGACCATTCTCGGGCCCGGCTCCACGGGTGAAGGCGGTGATGTTCGTCCGGCGGACATGATGCGGGATACCGCCAGCGCCGTCGATGCTGTATCCTATCATTTCTACGGTGCCCTTTCGGTGCGTTGCAGGGATTTTGGCATGCAGACCACGCCAGAAGACGCGCTGACGGAAGCCTGGCTGTCACGCACGGAGGCCGACTTCCGCCTCTATGCCGGATTGCGCGACCGTTTTGCACCCGGCAAGCCAATCTGGCTCACAGAAACAGCTCAGGCGGCGTGCGGCGGGAGTCACTGGGCGCCAACCTATCGCGATACATTCCGTTATGTCGATCAAATGGGGCGACTGGCGCGGCAGGGTGTCAGGGTCGTGGCGCACAACACCCTTGCGGCGAGTGACTATGCCCTGATCGACGGTGAAACTCTCGTCCCGCGTCCAAGCTACTGGGCAGCTGTCTTGTGGCGCCGGCTTATGGGAACGATCGTCCTCGAAAGTCCGAGCGTTTCTCTTCCCGATGTTAAGATTTACGCCCATTGCCTGCGCGGCAGCAACGAAGGCGTTGTGCTGCTGGCTGAAAACCTCGGCGACGCCCCGCATTTGCTGGCCGTGTCCGGCCAGGTCGCGTCCTACGTCATTACTGCACCGTCGCTCGATTCCCGGACGGTCAGGATCAACGGACGGGAAGCCCGGATCGGGACAAATGGAGCTTTTCCAAGGCTCGCCCCTCGCCGGTCGGAAAGCGCGATCAGCTTACCGGGGCATTCGATTTCCTTTTTCGCCGTGAGGGGCGTCTCAAATCCGGCCTGCGCGAAATGACCGAAGTGGTCAGCGCGGTGGCAATCGTACCGGCCGCAAGGGCCAGCAACGCGGCGAGTATTGCGAACGGCAGCGCGAAGAGCAGGCCATCGGCCTTGTCAATCTGATCGACCGGCAGGGCGCCTTCGGCGATCCGGACACCGGCCCACACAATCAACGCCATCAGCGTGATACAGGCCACCGCAGCAAGTATTGCGCCAATGCGGCGAGCCTTGAGCCGATGCTGGACCATATCACCGATCCGGGGGGCGATATCGCCATGATCGCCCGTGCCAGGCTCCGCAAGCCGGCGGGCCAGTTCGGCTTCGAGGTCAGTCATCCTGCTCTTCCTTTTCAAGCATCAGTGCGCGCATTGCCGAAATGCCTCGCGCAATATGGGATTTGACGGTTCCGACCGGCATCTCCAAGGCGGCGGCAATTTCGCCGTGACTCATCCCTTCGCCATAGGCAAGCACGATGCAGGTCCGCTGCGAAAAACCGATCCTTGAAAGGGCCTGGTCGACCTCAAGCCTGTTGACAATGGCAAGTTCGGGCGAGGTCTGGCCCAAGCCGGATTCGGCATCGAGCGCTTGTTCGGTCTTGATCGCTCCGCGTCGAACCGCATCGACCAGCGCATTGACCGCGATCCGCCGCAGCCAGCCGCGAAAGGCATCGGGATCGCGCAAGGACTTCAGTTGCCGCCATGCTTTGAGGAAGACGGTTTGGGTGAGGTCCTCGGCAAGGGCCGCATCGCCGCAACTGCGCCGCAGGAGCGCGCGGACATAGGCCTGGTTATCCCTGACCAGTCTCTCGAATGCGCCGGTATCGCCGCTGATTGCCAGTAGGACGGTTCGACGATCCGGATCGGCAACGCCCACTTTCGGGCCTCTATGTCCGCTCGCGAGTTCGCCGCAGCCAGCGGCCGCAATAGATCAGGCCGGCACCGAGGCTTGCCGCAAAGGTCGACAGGGCGAAGAGCGGGGTCGGCATGCCGGCTCCCGACACGATCAGGACGATCGCCACCAGGACGATGCCGCCGCTGGCAAAAAGGATGAGCATTCCCAACAAGGTCAGGCGCTCGACCCAGGAAAGCCCGGCCGGCTCACGCAATTCGGGAATAAGAGAGGCGTTGGTCAACACGCCTTTTTCAATCGCCAGCCGGATTGTCCGCTCTACCTCGGTCGCTGCCCGATAGCCGATAAAGGCAATGGATGCGCCAATCAGCGCCAACGTCGCGAATATGATGATCAGTTCCATGCGATGCTTCCTTTGTTCGTGCGGAAAAGACGCAGGTGCAGGTATTTCGGATGCAGCGGCAATAACATTTATCCGCCCTGCAACCGAATGGCTTCCGCAACCGTCTCATAGGGCGGGTGCGCTCGATATCGGTTTCGATCGCGTTTCGGAAGGATTGCCAAATGACGGGCAACGGATTTCGCCGGATTTTGGGGACGAACGCGATGATGGCGATGGCGACCCTTGCGGCCGGGTGCGGTGTCGGCGGGCAAGCTGGCCCTCCGCCCGCCCCCCCACTGGCGTCGTCGGGCGGATCGTCGTCGGGTGGGAGCAGTTCGTCGGGCGGCGCGGGGCTATCGAATCCGCATCTCGTCTTCACCGCCGGCGATCTGTTTCCGACGCCCACTGCGGTGCAGGAAATCTACACGGTCAATCTTGACGGAAGCGGATTGGCGCAGCTGACCGGTGACGGGCTCCAGAAGTTCCTGCCGCACTTTTCGCCCGATGGAACAAAGCTGCTCTACACCAAGTTTTTGAGGGGCGGTTATGGAGCGTCCAGCGCTGTGACGGACGTGTTCTTGTTCGACCGTGCTTCGGGCCGGGAGACACAATTGACGTATAGCGGGGTTGCAGTGCAGCCGATCTGGTCGCCCAATGGGCAGCAGATCGCCTTTGGGACGTTGAGCGGAAACGGCATCTGGCTCATGAATGCCAATGGCACCGCCCCGCGCATGATTGCACAACCGAGCGGAGCACCGGACGATCAACGCTGGGGCGACTATCTGTGGTCGAGCGACAACTGGATATATTTCACGGTTGCACAAGATATTGGCGGTTGTTTCAAGGTCCGGATCGATCGGATTCGCCCCGATGGCAGCGGTCGCGCGAAGATTACCGATGGCGGCCCGAATTGCACCCCTGCCAGGATGGAGCAGAACGGCGACGCGGACCCCGGCATCAGCCCCGACGGCAAGACGCTCTATAGCTCGCGCGGCCTGCCCGCCAGCGTGCCGGGCATTCCCGGCTCGACCATACGCCACCTGTTCAAGTTTTCGAGCGACCCGTTCACTCCCGGCAAGGTCGAAACCGACCTTAGCCTGCCGACAAAGGCGGATTGTATTGCCGGGGTTCCGAAAGTTTCCCCGGATGGGGGGCGCATTGCGCTCTTCATGCTATGCCCGACGGATCCCAACAACGGCGTTACACTGACGGATCCGGTTGGCGCCCGCTTCACCTTTGTCCGGCCCGGTTTCGGGCCCGACTGGAATCCCGCAGCGCGCTGATAATGGCGGGCATGACCTCGCACGCCCCGCGTTGAGGCAATCAGGCGCTAGTTGAACGCAATCGTATCGGTGTCGATATAAACGTCCTGCACCGCGCCAAACCGGATCGAGCAGGTGAAACGACGGCGCTCGGTCTCTCGCGTATTGCGCCATTCGATGCGCTTTTGCACAACGCCTTCAACATCCCAGCCATCGGCGTTGCGATCGACCTGATTGATGTCGCGCACGCTCGCCCGGTCACCGGCCTGTGCCTCGGTCGCGACCACGCAGGCGTCGACGGCGGCTTCCTCACTGGTGATATTGCCGCGCTGTTCGGGATAGTCGTCACGCCCGGCTTCTCGTTCGCGCTTCTTCTTGGCAGAGGAGGAGAGAATTGCGGCGAGAATGCCGACAACAACCACACCCGCAACAACATCGCCAGCATCGACACGGTCATGATGGCGGTGCTTCCAGTGATGGCCGTAGCCATAGTCGCGGTGCCGCGCAAAGGCTGGAGCGGAGGACGTCACGAGAAAAGCTGCGGCGAAAGCGCCCGTCGCTAATTTACGTAGTGAAATCATGGCAAATTCCTATCCACCAGTCGGCCTGTTGAAACAACCGCGAGTCGTGAACTACGCCATGCGCGATTGCGCGTCGATGAACCAGATCACAGGCTGGGGTTAATGTGCCATCACCGTCATGCCGGTCCATCTTGCAGCAAAGGCATACATGTCCGCCGATTCCGCAATGATCTTGTCGGTCGGCTTGCCGCTGCCATGCCCGGCACGGGTTTCGATGCGGATCAGGTGCGGTTTTGAACCGATCTCGGCAGCCTGCAACGCAGCCACATATTTGAAGCTGTGGCCAGGGACCACCCGGTCATCCGTATCTGCCGTTGTGACGAGGATCGCCGGATAATCCCGTCCGCTCGCGACATTGTGATAGGGCGAATAGGCCCGCAGCGTACGAAAATCGTCCTCCTTGCCCGGATCGCCATAGTCATCGACCCAATAACGCCCGGCGGTGAACTGGTTGAAACGCAGCATGTCCATCACGCCGACGGCGGGAAGTGCTGCTGCGAACAGGTCGGGGCGCTGGTTGACGACGGCGCCCACCAGGAGGCCGCCGTTGGAACGTCCCTCAATCGCCAGCCGCCCTTGTTCCGTAATGCCTTGGCTGATCAGATATTCGCCAGCCGCAATGAAATCGTCGAACACGTTCTGTTTGGCCTGCAATCGTCCCGCGTCATGCCAATCGGCACCGTATTCGCTGCCGCCGCGCAAGTTTGCGACCGCAAGGGCGCCACCCTGTTCGAGCCAGGCAAGCTTCGGCGCACTAAAGGCCGGACTTTGTGCAATATTGAACCCGCCATAGCCATAAAGCAGGGTGGGCATGGGGCCATTGCCGGTCTTGTCCCTGCGCCTGACCAGGAACATCGGGATCCTTGTGCCATCCTTCGACGCATAGAATCTCTGCTCGGTGACATAGTCGGCAGGATCGAACGCGACTTTCGGCTTTGCAAAGATCTCAGCCTTCCCGGTGGTGGTGTTGAACCGGTACACGGTCGGCGGCACGGCGTAGCTCGAGAAGGTGTAAAAAGTCTCAGGATCGCCACCCTTGCCCCCAAAACCCGAGGCCGAACCGATCGTCGGGAGCCCGATCGGTCCGATCGGCGTTCCGTCGAGTGTGCGCAACTCAGCTTCCGACTTCGCGTCCCCCAGATAGGCGAGGATCATCCTCTCACCGACCAGCGACGCACCGACCAGAGTATCGCCCGTTTGCCCGACGATCTCGACGGCTTTGCGCTCCGGTTTTTCGACATCAAGGGTCACAAGCCGACCGCGCGGCGCATCCTTGTTGGTCAGGAAGAAGAAGCGTGAACCGACGGAACCCGCCAGTTCCCAGTTATAGTCGAGCCCCGTCACAAGGGACCGCAGTTTCACAGGGCCTTTGCCGATCTTTCCGACGGTCAGTTCGTACCGGTCATCGGTCCCGGCCGCGGTTGTGATCATAATGTAGTGGCCATCATCGGTAACCTGCGCGGCATGACTCTGGCGCGGCTTGTCGGGCGTGGCATAGATCTTCACATCGGCTGATTGCGAGGTACCGACCGCGTGGAAATATACGGCCTGGTTGAGGTTGACCGAGCGAAATGTCGCCCCGGCCTCGGGTTCGGGAAAACGGGAGTAGTAGAATCCGCTGCCATCAGCCTTCCAGGCGAGCGAGGAAAACTTCACCCATCTGATTTCATCCTGAGCGATCGCGCCGGTATCAACGCTGATCACTTTCAGGGTTCGCCAGTCGGTCCCCCCATCCTGGACAGCATAGACGAGCCAGCGGCCATCGTTTGACGGCATCCACTCTGCGAGGGCTGTCGCGCCGTCCTTCGCCCATGAATTGGGGTCAATCAGGATTCTCGGCGCGCCCTCCAGACCATCGCGGACATTGAGGACGGACTGGTTCTGCGACCCGTCATTGCGTGTGTAGAAATAGTATTTTCCGGCCTTTCGCGGTGTGCCGAAGCGCTCGAAATTGAAAAGTTGCTTCATCCTTTCCGCCAGAATGTCGCGGCCAGGCAGTGTTCTGAGATAGGCGCTGCTGACTGCGTTTTCCTGATTGACCCATTCGCGCACTTCAGGATCGGTACGGACGTCGTTTTCCAGCCAGCGAAACGGATCTGCGACCTTCTCGCCAAAATACTCCTCCACGATGTCCGTGGCGCGGGTGTGCGGATAGTTGGGCAAGGGGCGCTCCGGCACAGCCTGTGCAAGGATCGGACTGGCAATCAAGCCGACAAGGGAGAGCGCGAGCAGGGTGCGCATCAAGGGGCTCCTACGATCATGTTGGCCATGTCTACCAGTCATTGTGCCAAGCTCAAGCCATTCTCGGCGACCGCCTCGCCCTGGGAACGCGCCAAGCGCCTCTAACAACTGCTTAACGCGGAAATCATTTTTTTAGGAAAAAGGCCTAAAGAAAATCCCTTCGGCGCCGCTAACCATTGTGTGAAGTCCCGCATATTGCGGCCGATCAGATGAAGGATGTTATCGTGACGATGCAATTGGTCCGCGCGCCTGAACTTGCAGAATCGGACAAATTCGAAACGTCGGAGCGCCGATATGCCGTTGTTCTCAACGCCCAGATAGTTACCGATGTGCTTCCCGATCCGGTTTCGATCCGGATCTGCAACATTTCGGCTGGCGGCCTAATGGCGATTGTCCCGCCGCATGTCGTGCTGGGCGGTAGCGTCGCCGTATTCATCCGCCACATCGGCAAGCTGGTTGGCCGAATCGCGTGGGCCCGGAAGGACCGGATCGGGGTCAGGTTCGATCAGGAGATCGATCCCGTGGCGCTTCTTGCGGACCGCGCCGAACGCGCCGCCGCTCCCTCGCTGATGGCGAACCGGTTCGTTGAACTGACCAAGCGGACGATGATCGTTCCCGGCCTGGACTTTCCCGTTGAAAGCCCGGTTAGGGCCATGCACGCCGCGTAAGCGTACTATCCTTCGCGGTGATAGGGATGTCCCGCGATTATCGTGGTCGCCCTGTAGAGCTGTTCGACCAGCATCGCCCGAACCATCATGTGCGGCCATGTGGCACAACCAAAGGCGATCAGCCGGTCTGCGCCGGCGCGTTCTGCGTCTGACAGGCCGTCGGCCGCGCCGACAAGGAAGCGCACCTCGCGCACGGCGTCATCCCGCCAATGTTCCAGCATCCGGGCAAGTTCTGCCGAGCCAATCTGCTCTCCCCTTTCGTCAAGCGCGACAAACTTGGTGCCCGGCGTGGGCGCAGGCGGTCTTCCGCCAAAATCGGGGAGTTCGGTGATGTGCAAGGGCCAGCCGATCCGCTTTTCATAGCGCGCGATCAGGTCTGCTTCCGGGCAGCGGCCCATCTTGCCGCGTGCAACGATATGTAACTTCAAGCGCTTTCGGTCGCTGCGGGGGCGTCACCAAAGGCCCACATGCGCTCAAGATTGTAAAAGCTGCGGACTTCAGGGCGAAAGAGATGGACGATCACATCGCCCGCGTCGATCAGCACCCAGTCGGCAGCCGGCAGCCCCTCGATGCGGGGGGAACGATGGAATTCGCCCTTGATCTTCTCGGCAATCTTGTGCGCCATCGACGCGACCTGCCGGGTCGAGCGCCCGCTGGCGATCACCATATGATCGGCAATCGTCGATTTGCCCGCGAGCGGGATCGACACGGTCTCAACCGCCTGATCATCATCAAGCGATTGGAGGATCAGCGCGTGAAGGGCGTCGGAAGGCTCGGAAGCTGTGGCACGTTTTGCAGCAGAGGCAGCGGGCAAGTTTGGTCTCAATCGATCATGTGGCGCGTCACAGGGTCGCGCACGGGGTTGTGGGTGAGAGAGCGATACCAGTCCGGGTTGGCCCGGCGGATCGCGGTGGCGGAGCTATTATCGGGGCGGAAGCGCAACAGCACAAGCGCCGGGGGTCTCCACGTTGTCCATTGCTTTGCGTGGCCTGTGGGGCGGACAAATCCCCTGAACCATCCCATGGCGCGAGCCGCCCGAGCAATGTCGTTATAGCCCGGACGGGCGATAACCGCAATCGGCATCGTGCGAGCGATCCTCCGCCAGTCGCGCCATCCGGGGAACTGGGCGAGATTATCCGCGCCCATGAGCCATATGAAGCGGCGATTTGGATAGCGGCGGACGAGTGCGGCAAGCGTCTCTACTGTGTAGCGCGTCCCGAGTTCGCGCTCAATCGCGGTGGGGCGGATGATGCTCCGCCGGGCCATCCGATTGGCTGACCGAAGCCGGTCGGAAACGGGGGCCATGTCGCCGGCGCCTTCCTTAAGCGGGTTGCCTGGAGAAACCAGCCACCAGACTTCGCGGGCTCCCAGCGCTTGGGCAGCAAGCAGGCTGATCCGCCTGTGCCCGCTATGCGCGGGGTTGAAGGAGCCCCCGAGAAGCGCGGTCGGGGTCAAGGCCGTGTCTGGCCCGTTCCGCGCACCAGCCATTTGTAGGTGGTGAGCCCTTCGAGTGCGACCGGGCCGCGCGCGTGAAGGCGGCCAGTCGCGATGCCGATTTCGGCACCAAGCCCGAATTCGGCACCATCGGCAAACTGGGTCGAGGCATTGTGCATGACGATTGCGCTGTCGACGTTTGTCAGGAAGCGTTCGGCGGTGGCCGCATCTTCAGTCACGATCGCATCGGTATGGCTGGAACCATGGGCGGCGATATGGGCGATGGCACCTTCCACGCCGTCAACGAAGCGCACGGCGCAGATTGCGTCGAGATATTCGGTCTCCCAATCGATTTCGGTGGCGGGTTGGGCACGGGGCTCGAGCGCAAGCGTCGTTGCATCGCCCCTGATCGTGCAGCCTGCTTCGATCAGCGCGTTCAGCAGCGGCGCCGGCTCGGCAAGGGCCCGGTCGATCAGCAGCGTCTCCGTTGCGCCACACACGCCGGTCCGGCGCATCTTGGCGTTGACGAGGATGGCCTGCGCCTTGGCATTGTCGGCTGCTGCATCGATATAGGTGTGGCAAATGCCATCGAGGTGCGCGAGGACCGGCACACGAGCATCGGATTGGATCCGTGAGATGAGCGCCTTTCCGCCGCGGGGTATGATAATATCAATCAGCCCGTGGGCGCCAAGCATGGCACTGACCGCAGCCCGGTCGCTGATCGGGACAAGCTGGATGGCATCTGTGGGGATGTCCATCCGGTACAGCCCTTCGAGCAAGGCGGCGTGGATCGCCCTGTTGGAATGGGTCGCTTCCGACCCGCCACGCAAGATCACCGCATTGCCCGATTTGAGGCACAGGGCTGCGGCATCGGCCGTTACATTCGGCCTGCTTTCATAAATGATGCCGATGACGCCAATGGGCACACGGACGCGAGAGAGCTTGAGTCCGTTGGGCCGGACGCTTTCATCGATCACCATGCCCACCGGATCGCGCAGTCCGGCAACGGCCTCCACTCCCGCAGCGATAGCCTCGATGCGCTCTGGATCGAGAGCAAGCCTGTCGAGCATCGCAGGGCTTAGCCGGTTCGCCTGAGCCTGCTTCATGTCCCGCGCATTGGCGGCGAGGATCGCGGTCGCATTTGACCGTATCGACGCTGCCCCCGCCATCAGCGCTTCGGCTTTCGTGGCGACGGGAAGCCGCGCGATTTTGCTGGCCGCGCGCCGGGCGCGATGGCCCATTCGGGCAATCAGGTCGACAGGATTGATGGCAGCATCGTGCATAGGCGCGCCCCTAGCACAAATGCGTCGAATTCAGCCAGCGCTTCTGCCGTCAAAAGCTGCAAAGCAAGGAACGAGCCATCCGGGCAGTGGTATCGGGCGGTGGCTGGCAAGATCGACATGGACGTTCACAAGTTCGACTTCCGCCCGCAAATCATCCGTGTCGCAATCATTGACGCCGTGGATTTCGACAAGCTGTGTCAGGCTTGTCGTCCCAGACTTCACAGTGCGCGCCATCACCTCGATCATCTCGTCCGCTTTGATCGGTTTTGCCCATGTCACGATGGCGCGCTTGACGTGGAATTCGAGCGGCTCATCGGGGTGGAGCTCGCGAAAGCGGGTCTCCCGATAATATTCGGTTATGGCAATGTCGGCATAGTCGAGATAGCGCGCGTTGAAGACCACACCCTGGGGATCAACTTCGGACCAGCGGACGCGGAAACGGTGAAAGAAGGCGAAATCGGCACGCGCCATCAGTGAACCGACCTGTCCTGGACTTTCCCCTTGCTTGCAAGGCTAAAGCGCGGTTCCTTCCTTGCCAGCGTACCGAGCGCAAGTTCAGCCGCATAACGCCCGACCTCCGGCCCGTGCTTGAACCCGTGGCCCGATCCGCCGCCGAGCAGGACGACATTGGGCCAATCGGAGTGGAGATCGATCAGGAAATCGCCGTTCGCGCTGTTTTCATACTGGCAGACCCGGCTTTCAACGAGCGGTGCGCCCTTCAGTGCAGGAAAGCGGCGCTCCATATAGCGTCGGACCGCCTCAAGGCCCTGCGGGGAGGCAATCCTGTCCCCGCCATCGGGATCGATCGGGGGTCCATGCTGGTCGTGAGCGATCTTGAAACCGCGGGTTTCGAGATCAGGGAATCCATAATAGAGATCGCCATGGTTGAAATCGGCCCAGCCGGGAAGCTGGCCGAGGCTGAATCGCAAGTCCCCGGCCGGCGGGGCAAAGAAATAGACTTCCTGCCGCGTCGGGAAGATGCGCCCGCCAAGCAGGTCCGGAAACAGCTTTGGCAACCAGGGTCCGCAGGCGAACACGAAGCGTTTCGCCCGGATGACCTTGCCGCTGCGCGTCGTGACGGCATCGAGTGATTTTCCGGCCGGTGGCGGAACGACCTCAGCCTGCAGATATTCGCCGCCACCGCGCACATAGCGCTCGACCAGCGTTTGCACGGCGCGGCGGGCCATCAGGACGCCCAGTTCGGGCTCGTAAATTCCCAACGCAATGTCGCTGAAATCGATCTGGGGAAAGCGCCTGACCATTGCCGGCCGATCGAGCATCTGCGTCGGCAGCCCCAATGCCTTGTGCACGGCCGCCGTTTCGGTGGCGTAGGGCTGCTCCTCCTGGAAGAAGAACAATACGCCGGCTTGGTGGAAAACCGGCAGTCCTGAGATCGCGGAAAGCCGTTTCCAGTCATTGAGCGATTCCCATGCCATCCTGGAATAGATCGCGTCGGCGCCATAGGCAGCACGCGTCATCCGCGATTCGCCACCCGATGAAGCGCGAGCATGGGCGGGGCCCCAAGCGTCGACCAGAAGGACCTTCTGCCCGGCGCCGCGCAGCCGCTCTGCCGTCCACGCCCCGAACACGCCCGCGCCGATGACGACAGTGTCCCATTGTTCAGGCATGGCGAAAGTTCCTCCCTTTGCAGCGTCAAGCGCCAATACCGCCGCGGAGCCGGCGATGAGCGAGCGGCGAGTCAGCTTCGGCATTTGCACAAGCGGCGGTTACCCCGCCTTGGCTGATGGCGTGTTGACGCCCATCGACTGGAGATATTTGCGGACATTCCGTCCAGCCTGTCGGAGCCGTTGTTCGTTTTCGACCATTGCGATACGGACAAAGCCTTCGCCTTCCTCACCATAGCCGACGCCTGCCGCAACGGCGACGCCCGCATGAGTCAGGAGTTGCTTGGAGAATTCGAGACTGCCCAGATGCGCGAGGGCAGGAGGAAGGGGCGCCCAGGCAAACATCGAGGCGCGCGGGGAAGGGATTTCCCATCCCGCCCGGCCGAAACTTTCCACCAGCACGTCGCGGCGCTTTTTATAGAGTTCGCGATTGGCGGCAACAATGTCTTGCGGGCCGTTGATCGCCGCCACTGCCGCTGCCTGGATCGGCGTGAACGCGCCGTAATCGAGATAGGATTTGACCCGCGAGAGCGCCGCGATCAGCGTCTTGTTGCCAACCGCGAAGCCAATCCGCCAGCCGGCCATCGAATAGGTCTTCGACATCGAGGTGAACTCGACCGCAACATCCTTCGCGCCCTTCACCTGCAAGATCGAAGGCGTCGGGCAGTCGTCATAATAGAGTTCGGAATAGGCAAGGTCGGACAGCACCCACAGGCCATGTTCCTTCGCAAAGGCGACGACGCGCTCGTAAAAGGCGAGATCGACGACTTCGGCAGTCGGGTTGGACGGATAGCCCATCACCAGCACCGAAGGCTTGGGCACGGTGAATTTCATTGCGCGCTCAAGCGCTTCAAAATAGCGCTCGTCGGGGGTCGTCGGCACGCTGCGGATCGTAGCACCCGCAATGATGAAGCCGAACGTGTGGATCGGATAGGAGGGATTGGGCGCCAGGATCACGTCGCCCGGCGCCGTGATCGCCTGGGCAAGATTGGCCAGCCCCTCCTTCGAACCAAGCGTGACCACGACTTCGCTTTCGGGATCGACATCGACCCCGAAGCGGCGGCCATAATAGCCCGCCTGCGCCTTGCGAAGGCCCGGAATGCCCCTTGACGCCGAATAGCCATGCGCGTCGGGCTTCATCGCCACTTCGCACAATTTGTCGATGACGTGCTGCGGCGGCGGCAGGTCGGGATTGCCCATGCCCAGGTCGATAATGTCCTCCCCCGCCTGCCGCGCGGCCGCCCGCATCGCATTCACTTCGGCGATGACATAAGGGGGGAGGCGCTTGATGCGGTAGAATTCTTCGGACATTTTCACTTTCCAGTTTGAAGGTTGAAGACGCTTCCATGCGTCAAAATGTTGCGGCTTGCCAGCAAAAGGTCTTTTTCACAGGGTTTTCGAATTTGACCCTGCGAAGTTTAACGATACGATTCGTTCACGCATGGACTTACCAACTGAAAGGCATGTTATGTCGAAGCCAATTAGCGGAACATGTTTGTGTGGCGCGGTAGCTTTTCAGATTGAAGGAAAATTCGGACCCGCTGGGCAGTGCCATTGTTCCAAATGTCGAAAAGTCTCCGGAACTGACGGAAACGCGGTATTCTATACGGCGGCGTCCAGCTTTCGCTGGCTGCGCGGCGAAGATGCGATCAGGCGTTTTCCGGTGCCGGGAGGAAATGGCTGGGCATCGCGATTTTGCGGGACATGCGGAAGCCCGGCGCCGCACGCCAACCAGGATGGCAAGATCTATTTTGTGCCTGCGGGGTTGCTGGATGATGATCCGGGTTTTCGGGGATATGCAGCGCATATCTTTGTCGGCTCCAAGGCGCCCTGGGTTTGCATTACTGACGATGCGCCGCAATATGAAGCGGGTTTTGATTCTGGAACGATTGGATAAGAGCCATCGAGGCCAAAATGCCAAGTTTCGTTCATGCTGGCGACAGGGTCATGCGATCATCGCAGTGTAATGGTTCGCACAACGATCTTCGTCACTGCCGCTTCGCTCGCCCTTTCGGGCGGTGTGGCTTGCGCGGCCGAGCCTGTCGACGCTGCTCCTGCAGGCACCGTCCATCGCCTCACCCCCGAAGACGCCGAAGCAGTTCAGGATGCGGCCGCAAACCGCAACATCAATGCCCCGTCTGTGGATGATCGTCCGGTTCCCGATGGCCGCATCCACGGCGAAATCGGGTTTGGCATCGGGACGGGTGGTTACAATTCGATCTTCGGCACGGCGTTCGTCCCGCTGGGCGAAGACGGTTTCGCTGCCCTCTCGTTCGAACGCTCCGATTTCGGCAGGCGGCGCCACCGCGACCGCCGTTAGATCCTACTCCGCCGCGATGGCGAATGCCTCATCCGCTGCAACGTTGGGAACGCCCTTCGCCTTGTAGAAGTGCATCGCCCCGTCTTCGAGCTTGCCATAGCGCATCAGTTTCTTGTCCAACGAATAATTGTGGTGGACGATCCACGGATCGATGTCGCCCTGTTTGGGGACAAGGCCTTGTGCCCGCTGCACATAGCCGGATTTGAGGTTCATCATCCCCTCGCCCGTTTCGCCAACGCCGTGTGGCTCGGCCACGCAGATGTCCGTGCCCGTATCGCGCATATGATTGAGCAGGCGGCAGACATATTCGCTGATCAGGTCCGCCTTCAAAGTCCAGCTTGCATTCGAATAGCCGAATGACGAGGCAAGGTTCGGGATGTCCGAATACATGCAGCCCTTATAGCTGAAGGTCTGGCCGACGCGGCGCGGCTGGCCGTCGACGAGCAGTTCGACGCCGCTCATGATTTCCATCTTGAGGCCAGTCGCCGTCACGATGATGTCCGCATCGAGATGCCTGCCCGATTTCAGCACGATACCCGTCTCATCGAAGCGCTCGACATGATCGGTCACGACCTCCGCCTTGCCGCTCTTGATCGCTTCGAACAGGTCGGAATCGGGAACAAGGCAGAGCCGCTGCTCCCAAGGGTTGTAGCTCGGCGTGAAGTGCGTCGCGACGTCATAACCCGCAGGCAATAAATCCGTCGTCAATTCGAGCAGCTTGTTGCGCACCTTTTCAGGCTTGCGCTGCGTCAGGTTGAAGAAATAGGCCTGCATGTTGATGTTCTTGAACCGCGTGATCGCATAGGCGAGTCGGTGCGGCAGGATCTTGCGAAGCCGGTTGGCGAGGGCATCCCTGGCCGGCCGCGAAACAAACCAGGTCGGGGACCGCTGGAGCATCGTCACATGTACCGCGCCTTCGTTGACCATTGCGGGAATGATCGTCACGGCCGTAGCGCCGCTGCCGATGACGACTGTGCGCTTGCCCTTGAAATCGAGATCCTCGGGCCAGAATTGCGGATGGAAGACCGGGCCTTTGAAGCTGTCGCGTCCGGCGAATTCAGGCTGGTAGGGATCGGTATAGCTGTAATAGCCTGTGCACATATAGAGGAAGCGGCACTGCATCTGCACCGTTTCCTTGTCGTTCTTGCGGACCGTGACCGTCCAGCGCGCTGTGTTGCTGTCCCACTCGATCTTCGTGACCCGGTGGTTATAGCGGATCGCCTTTTCGATATCATATTCGCGCGCGGTTTCGTGAAGATAGTCGAGGATCGACGGCGCGTCGGCGATCGACTTTTCGTGGGTCCACGGCTTGAAGGCGAAACCCAGCGTGTGCATGTCGGAATCCGAACGGATGCCGGGATAGCGGAACAGGTCCCATGTCCCCCCGATCGCATCGCGGCCTTCAAGAACGGCGAACGTCCGCTCCGGGCAGTTCTTTGACAAATGCACGGCGCCGCCGATGCCGGATATGCCTGCCCCGACGATCAGGACGTCAAGACTCTCCATTGCGCGTTCCTCTTCCTCTTCCCAACCTGCCGAACAGTCTCGAAAAGCAACGAATTTGTCAACTTTTCGGCCAAAACCGCGGGGTGACGCTAGGGCGCTGGGCTGCTATCGAAAGCGCCGAAAAGAGTGGAGCCGAGAAAGAATGACCGATTCGCCGCAAACGCCGTCAGGAGCGGAAGAGGCCATGCAGGGATTGGCGGAGGCCGGGACGCAGGCTGTCAATTTCTGGCGGCAGGGGATCGATTCCTGGGCGCCGTTGCTGGCTCCGCTGGCAGCCGCAGGGCGCGACAAGGTTCATCCGCGCGACAAGCGCTTTGCAGGACCCGAATGGGAGCATCCGGTGTTCGACCTGATGCGGCAGGGCTATTCGGTGATGTCCGATTACCTGCTGGGTGCGGTCGAAAATCTGGACAATGTGCCGCCCGAGCAGCGGGCGAGAATCGCCTTTGCGGTCCGAACGATTGTCGAAGCGATGAGCCCGGCCAACTCTCCCTTCACCAATCCGGTTGCGCTCAACCGCGCGGTCGAGACCAAGGGCCAGAGCCTGATGGCGGGCATGCAGCACCTGGTCGAAGACCTGAAGCGCGGGCAGATGACGCACACCGATCCACAGGCATTCCGGTTGGGTGAAAATATCGCGGTGACGCCGGGAAAGGTGGTTCACCAGACGCCGCTCTATCAGTTGATCCAGTATGCGCCCGCGACCGAAAGCGTCTTAAAGACACCGCTCGTCATCTTCCCGCCCTGGATCAATCGCTTCTACATTCTCGATCTGACACCGGAAAAGAGCTTCATCAAATGGTGCGTCGACCAGGGGGTCACGGTCTTTATCGCATCGTGGAAGTCAGCCGATGCGAGCCTCTCCGAAGTCGTGTGGGACGATTATATCGCGGCGCAGATCGATGCGATCGATACGATCCGCAGCCTGCTCGACGTGAAGCAGGTTCATGCGATCGGCTATTGTGTTGCGGGAACGACGCTCGCGGCGACACTCGCGATCCTTGCCGCCAGGGGGGAGGCGGCGAAGGTCAAGTCTGCGACATTCTTCACGGCGCAGGTCGATTTCTCGCGCGCGGGAGATCTGCTCAACTTCATCGACGATGCGCAGTTGAAACTGATCGAAGGCCTGGTGACCGACGGTTATCTCGACGGGCGCTATCTCGCGCTGAGTTTCAACCTGCTCCGGAGCAAGGATCTGATCTGGAGCACGGTGGTGAGCAACTATCTGCTGGGGCAGGACTATCCGGCGTTCGACCTGCTCCACTGGAACGGGGATGTCACCAACCTGCCGGCCAAATGGCACCGCGCCTATCTTTGTGACCTTTATCGCGACAACAAGCTGGTCCAGCCCGGCGCACTCAGCGCTCTGGGAACTCCAATTGACCTGACCAGAGTTGATACTCCCACCTTCATTCAGGCGGGCCGGGAAGATCATATCTCGCCTCTGGAAAGCGTCTGGAAGATCCGCGACCAGTTTCGCGGGCCGCTCGAATTTGTGCTGGCGGGCAGCGGCCATATTGCGGGTGTGGTCAACCCACCGGCCCAGATGAAGTACCAGTATTGGACAAATGCAGCCCCAGTCGCCTCGCTGGAAGAATTTACCGCTGGAGCGACCGAGACCAAGGGCAGCTGGTGGCCCTACTGGCTCCAATGGCTGAAGGGGCACGACACCACGACCGTCAAGGCGGAAGGCGCGCGCGTCCCGGGCGGTGGAAGGCTCAAAGCGATTGAGGAGGCCCCCGGCAGCTACGTTAAGACGCGTTGAGCCTATTTGCCGTGGCTGGCCTTCCAGTCTTGCACGGCCTTCAGCGTATTTGCCACATGGTTGCGATAGTCGCGGTCGGAATAGGCATAGATGACCTGGCCGTTGGGCGCGATCACATATGAAGTGCGGCTGGACCGGCCGACGACGGGTAGCGCGACATCATAGGCCTTGATCACTGCCGGGCTGGCGACCGCAACCGCGAACTTGTTGCGGCACTCTTCAGTCGAAAAGCGCTGGAGGTCCTCGATCTTGTCACCCGCCATGCCAATCACCGTCGCGCCCGATTTCCTGAATGTTGCTGTCTGCTCTGCAAATTCGTGCGCTTCGGCTGTACAGCCCGGCGTGAAAGCAGCGGGGAAGAAATAGAGGACGACCGGTCCCTTCTTCAGCATTTGGGAGAGTGAAAGGCTGAAGGCCTTGCCGGCCAGTGCACCCTGGGTCGTAAAGTCTGGTGCTTTTGCCCCCGGATTGAGCGCGGCAACGGCTGGAGTTGCAACGAGAAGGGCAATTGCCACAGGAAGCGCGCGCATCGATATTCTCCAAGCATAATGGTGTGTAGGGTCACTAGCCGTTTCGAACAGTGAGCAAAAGGCGTTACACGCTGGATGCTTGCGTACATGCTTGACAGACAGGCGACTCAAGACTAGTCCGGCAACACTTCCAAAACACCGTTCCCACGGCGGCGCTTTTTTGCGCGCGTCGTGCTTGCTGTATTTCGGGAGTTTAAAGCGTCGAGATGGGACGGTTCGCCAGCCGCCCTGTGGAGCAGGAGATCAAGCTAGATGGCACGTATTGCAGGGGTCAACATCCCCACCAACAAGCGCGTTGAAATCGCGCTCACATATATCCATGGCATTGGGCCCACCAAGGCCAAGGAAATCACGACCAAGCTGGGCATCACGTCCGAACGCCGCGTCCAGGACCTGAGCGATCAGGAAGTCCTGCACCTGCGCGAAGCGATCGACGCGGGTTACACGGTGGAAGGCGATCTGCGTCGCCAAACCGCGATGAACATCAAGCGCCTGATGGATCTGGCCTGCTACCGCGGGCTGCGTCACAGGAAGGGGCTTCCCGTTCGTGGCCAGCGCACGCACACCAATGCGCGCACCCGCAAGGGCAAGGCCAAGCCGATCGCGGGCAAGAAGAAGTAAGTCTTCGCCCGCACGTTTCAGCTTTCAGATTTAGGTTGGGAATTCAAAATGGCACGCGAACCACAGCGCATTAAGCGCCGCGAGCGCAAGAACATCACGGCCGGCGTGGCCCATGTCAACGCCAGCTTCAACAATACGATGATCACGATCACCGATGCGCAGGGCAATGCGATTGCCTGGTCGTCAGCCGGCATGATGGGCTTCAAGGGCAGCCGCAAGTCGACACCCTATGCTGCGCAGGTTGCTGCGGAAGACGCGGGCAAGAAGGCCGCCGAACATGGCGTCCGTACGCTCGAGGTTGAGGTCAAGGGCCCGGGTTCTGGCCGCGAATCGGCGCTCCGTGCGCTGCAGGCGGTTGGTTTCCAGATCACCTCGATCCGCGATGTTACCTCAATCCCGCATAATGGCGTGCGTCCATCGAAACGCCGCCGCGTTTAATGCGTTCGGGCGGGATGCGTTCATTCCGCCAAACATGTTTCAATCGGTGGCAAGGCGGACGCGCCTGACACCCAACCCCAAGGGGACTATCGTGGCAGTCAACACACGGAACTGGCAGGAACTCAAGAAACCCGACACGCTCGAAAAGAAGACGGGCGGCGATGCAGGACGCAAGGCGAGCTTCATCGCCGAGCCGCTTGAGCGTGGCTTTGGCCTCACGCTCGGTAACGCGCTGCGTCGCGTATTGCTCTCCTCGCTCCAGGGCGCGGCGGTAACGTCGGTCAAGATCGAGAATGTGCTTCACGAATTCTCGTCGCTGGCCGGCGTGCGCGAAGACGTGACCGACATGGTCTTGAACATCAAGCAGATCGCGATCCGCATGCAGGGCGAAGGCGCCAAGCGCCTCCAGCTTTCGGCGACCGGCCCTGCCGAAGTGACCGCGGGGATGATCGCGGTGTCTGGCGATATCGAGATCATGAACCCCGATCATGTGATCTGCCATCTTGACCAGGGCGCGAGCCTCAACATGGAACTGACCGCCGATACCGGCAAGGGCTACGTCCCCGCCGCGTCGAACCGTCCGGCTGATGCGCCGATTGGCCTGATCCCGGTCGATGCGCTTTATTCGCCGGTGCGCCAGGTTGCCTATAAGGTTGAAAACACCCGCGTCGGCCAGGAGCTGGACTATGACAAGCTCACCCTGACGATCGAGACCGACGGCACCGTGACGCCCGACGATGCGCTCGCTTATGCCGCGCGCATCCTGCAGGATCAGCTCCAGCTTTTCGTCCATTTCGACGAAGCGATGGCGCAATCCTCGCAGCTCATCGGCATGGCCGCTCCGGCATCGTCGGATGCGTCGGGCGACAGTAACAGCATCAACCGCTACCTCCTCAAGAAGGTGGACGAACTGGAACTGAGCGTGCGTTCGGCCAACTGCCTGAAGAACGACAATATCATCTATATTGGCGATCTGGTTCAGAAGACCGAAGCCGAAATGCTCCGCACCCCCAACTTTGGCCGCAAGAGCCTGAACGAGATCAAGGAAGTGCTCTCGTCGATGGGCCTGCGCCTCGGCATGGACATCCCCGGCTGGCCGCCGGAAAACATTGAAGAGATGGCTAAAAAGTTGGAGCAAGAGCTTCTCGGCTAATCCGGCTGGCCGCCCGAGAGCGAGCGCAGCTCACCAGTCCGGGGGACTGGTGAGACCGCGAGCCGAGGAAATGGCCAAGAAGCTCGAGCAGGAATTGCTGGGTTAGCTGACTGCTACCCCGGACTTGATCCGGGGCCCAGTCTGACAAAGTAGCAAAGGGTCGCCGAAAGGCGGCCCTTTTTATACTGGTGTCACAGCTATGGACAGGTCACGTTTCAGGCGGCGAGAAGCAGCTCGATACGTTCCAGCTCGGCGGCGAATGCGAAGCATAGTTGCTGTGCTTCTTCTTCGGGCAGCCAGCGCGCCATCTGGGGAAAAACTATTGTATGATAGCGGTGGGTGCGGCGATCCCAAGGAGCCGCGTCCTGAGCGCGCCGCGCCATCTCGAGAAGTTCCACCAATTCGGCGCGCACCTCATTGGGATCAACAGTTTCCTCACGCGGCGCTCTTGGAAAGAGATCAGGCTGGCTCATTTTCAACCTATGACGGGCGTAAGGCCACAAGGGAATCGTGGAACAACGGGGATAATGGGGATAAGAGTCGAATTGTTCCTAACGCGCGGTGGGTGGTGGCATGCGTTCAGCATCGGAGGGCCGTGGGAACAGCGTGGCGGAGATCAGAGGCCCGTCACACACCCTATCAAGCAGTTCGGCCAATGCCACTTGTCGGTCGAGCGTGAGCGTCAACACGCGGATCAGATCGAGCAGTTCGTCATTCCATTCATCCGCCCAAGTCTCGGGGCGAATCTGGTCGAGCGCGCTCGATGAACTCGCCGCACGGCCCGCGCCCTGGCGCGTGCGGTAGCCAAGCCATTTGGGCACAACCCGCATACCGCTGATCGTATACGCCCAGACGTCGGGGCGGACGCCGCCGATCTGTCCGTCCCCGACGGCAATCGTACCGGTCTCCGGGTCGTAACGGACCTCGCTCATGTTTTCGGGCAGTCGGCTGATTGGTCGTTCCCAGCCGATACCCGCGACAAGCGGGACACGGGAAGGCCGACCGGCATCTGCATCGGTGAAGCGCTCCGCATAGGTGTGAAGCCAGAGGAGTTCGCGGCCAGCCACTACCGCTTCTTCCCAACGCGCGGCATCGGCGGTGATGGGCACGCGCAGTCCGGGCCGCTCTAGCGCCGCAGCAAACCGCTCCTGATAGGCCGAGGCGCTGAGAAGCGCATAAGTGTAAGAGGCAACGTCTTCGACCGATGGCGGCGAGATGCCGAGCCGTTTGCCGAGTACAGCGCTGACGCCAGCAGTCAGATTGGGCAGGGCCGCAGCGGCAGAGTCCCGCCAGAGCGGGATGATATCTTTGCCGCCGAAACTGCCACGGAAATAATGTTTGTCCGGCACGAACGCGCTAACAGTCAGCGCGGGACCTTTCGAAATCGGCGCGGTCAAAAGTGTCGCAAGGTAGAGCTGCCGAGGAGACCGAGTTTGCCAAAGCGACGGGCTTTCAGTTTTGGCGAGCCTGGGATCGTCGAAAGTCCATTGACGATCAAAGCTGTGATAGCCGTATCGCACTAGTGGTTCCGAGGGGTCACTTGCACGGCAGGTTGCAAGTGGAGCGAGACCAGCGACTTTGGTTTCGATATTTCGCCCGGATGATGCTGTTACGAATAAGTTCGGCTTTTCCGTTGCCGGGGCTGAAACGAGCCTTACCCAACGCTTTTGCAACAGGGATACCGTGGGTGCGATCGGCCATGTGCGATTGAACATGCACCCCGGTTGTTGCCAGGGAAACAGATTGGTGAGGAGGGGCATGGCGTCCCATTCTGCATCGCCGCTCGGCGGGAGCATCGGTGTGAGCCAGCCGTCCGACACGGCCTGCCATTCTCCGGCGAATGGATCGCCAGCGTTGGCGATTTCCCTCAGCGCGGCAAGCTTGTCCTCGGATGTGCCGCGCACGCGCCGGTAACGGATGGACGCCGCCTTGCCCCGATCACTCGCGCCATCGCGGACGAGCACAACGATGGCGACGGGGGTTTCAATGGCAAAAATATTGTCTTCCGGGTTCGCACCCATGTTGTCGCCACCCAGATCGATCACCCAAATCTCGTCAGCGCTCTCGCGCACAAGCTGACGCAGCCCGACAAAGCCAGGGCCGTGCAGCCATGAACTGGCGGTAATGAAGGCGACGATGCCCGGCCCATCGCCATGAGCCTCGAACGCCTTCCAGATCGCCCAGCGCCAGAAATAAACGTAAAGGTTATAGAGGCTGGCATGGTGGCTGAAGATGGTGTTCGCCTTGGCGACGTCGAGAATGTCGTCGAACAGGCTCTTGTCGCTCGTGCGACCCGGCACTTTTCCGTCGATCACCCAGCCCCCCGAGCCACGCCCCTTCAGATCGCGCTCGACCCTGCGATAGGGCGGATTGCCGATAACGACGGTGACGCGCTGCTCGAGCTTGATGCGCTTGGCCCGATCCTGCTCATGCGCCAGCACCTCGGCATCGCCGAACATTTCGGGTGCGATGCTCTTCGCGAGCGGCGATTCGAGCGTATCGGTGAGAATGACTTGCGCTCGCGTTGGTCGTTCGGCGAGGTTGCTCAGCCGTTGCGACAGGCGGAGGTGCGCCACCGAATAAGGGCCGGGCAGCAATTCAAAGGCGAAGAGGTTTTGCGCGAGATTGGTCGCCGCGTGTTTTTCGCCAGCGGCACCGCGCGCTTCGATCCCGCGAGTCACCGCGCGGTCGATGGCTGCAAGCGGATAAGTGCCGGTGCCCGCCGCCGGATCGAGCGTGACGACCGAGGCATCACCAAAGCCCAACCGTTTGCCGAAGCGATGGACGAGCACATGATCGGTCATCGCGGTCATTGCCGCGACGGCATCGATCGGCGTGTAGTACACGCCTGTCTGACGACGTTCGTCTGGATCGTAGACGGCAAGGAAATCTTCGTAGAAACGTAGCCAAGGATCGCCGCGCCGATCGGGCGTAGAGACCTTTTTGGCATCAATGGCGCTCACCAGCGTTTCGAGTGCGCCAGTTTCGACACGCACCGCCTCGTAAAGCGCGGGCTTGTCAACCAGAGGTGCGAAGGCGGCGGCGAGGACTGGGCTGGTTTCGCGGATCGCTGCGCGCGCCTCAGCCACGGTCAGGTGGCCATCGCCGTCTTCGTCCGCATTGCCCGGAGACAGGGCGGCTAACACCATGCCATAGGCGATAACCTGCGACACGCCGTCGGCAAAGTCTCGCGTGGTGGCCTGAGGATAGATATGCCGTCGCCAGGAGGCGAAGCCACCGTTCGCCGCATCGGCTGCCGGCCCGTCCTCGCCCATGAGCCACTCGATCCGGTCGCGAAGATCGGCGGTGCGGACGGCAAGCCGCCGGGTCAGATCATCGACGCTGGTGACAGGTGCCGGGCGAAGTTCAAGGAAGCGGCCAAGCAACGTAATCAGGGGAGTAGGATCCCACCCGTCTGCTGCGTGATAGGGCAAGGGCGCCGTTGGGCCGACCGCTTGTCCATTCCGGTAAATCTGTGCCTCGACTCCGTTACAGACGATGAGGATTTCCGCCTCGCCCTTCATCTTCTCCCACTGTCTGGCATTACGGCCAGTCCAGCGCGCTGCGTCGACGGAGACTGAGGGGGCCTTAAGCTCGACGAAGCCTTTCTGCATCGTCTTGCTCCCCTTTCGGAGTAGCGCCGCGAAATCCGGCCGCGTGCGATCGAGGCGGGTTTCGCGGATGAGGACGAGAGTGCCCAAATCGTTGTTTTTCGCAAGTGTGACGAAAAGATTGCTGACCGGCGTAGTAAGCTGCGCCTCCTCTTCTCCGGAAATGGCTGCAAAGTCGGACGCGTGAACAGCTTGAAAATAACTATGGGCCGCGTCTGAATTATTCATTGGATGGGAATGCCCCATTGTGTGCGCGGGTCAACCGAAATTTGACTGGCGCGGGCATGATCGCCGTTTCCGGCGATATCGAGATCATGAACTCCGATTATATGATCCGCCATCTCGATCAGCGTGCGTCGTTCAACTTTGGGCCAAAAGGGGCCGCGCGGAAACGCGAGGCCCCTTTTTTATACCGCTTCAGCCCGGCCCGACGTTTACACTTTGCTAACCTCCCGACAGATAGGCTGAAGTCCCAAGGGAATTCAGGGTGTCAGGCTGCAAGGCCGGAAGAGGGAATGATCATGCACAAATTGGCAAAAGGATGGACGCTTTCTGTCCTGCTCGGAACGGCGCTGCTAGCCGGTTGCGCGTCCGAAGTGCAAAGCCCGGTTGCCGTGCGCCCGTCTCCCATAGTGCCGCAGCCGCCGGTTGTCGCGAGTCGCCCATCGGCGCCGATCAATGCAAATCTTTCTTCGAATGAGGCCCTGTGGCACTTGCGTTCAGCGCTCAACGTGGCGGCGCTTAGCTGCCGGACGGCGAAGACGTCGGGCGTCGCCCCCGCCTACAACCGGATGCTTGCGCGCCACAAGGCCGTCCTTGCCGCCGCCAACGCTGCCGAAGTGGCGCCGTTCCGCGCTCGACACGGCGCAAAATGGACGGGCGCATATGATGTCCACGCGACCCGGCTTTACAATTTCTTCGCCATGCCAACGGCACAGGCAGCGTTCTGCACGGCCGCAGGGCAGGTGCTGGCAAAGGCAAATGCCATGACAGCCGAAGCCATCCTTGGCTATGCGCCAGGCGCACTGGCACAGCTCGAAGCACCTTTTCTCCGGCGGTCGAGCTACGCGCGGCGCTAGGTCGGCCTAGCTGGTCGCAGCCCCTGTGATCCAGATGGCCGACATGGCCACGATAGCAAGCAACAGCGATGCTGCCAGCACATAGCGGACGATATGCGGTTGCGTTCCGCCGCTTGCCTCTTCCTCGCTGACGTGGATTTCTTCGCCTTCCATTCGCATGGCGCTTCTCCCGCAGGCGATAGCATCCTTCCGGCCCGCTGGCTGGTTATACCACGATTTTGGCCTTGGCCCCAAATGGCCATTCGATCACGCCTCCCGCCCACAGCGCCCACCACACGAACACCGGCTGGAACGCCAGTCTTGGCCCATGATACCACCAGCTCAGGTGCGCGCCGCCGATCGCAATGTCATTGATGGCATGGTTGATATTGGCAGGGAACACGCAGACCGCATAGGCAGCAAGGCCGATGCCCGCCGCCGCCCGCAGTTGCGGAACAAACAGCAAGGCCAGTGAGCCTGCAATCTCACTGATCCCGGTCAGCAGCACAACCGTTTCAGGATAGGGAACCCAGTCCGGAGTGATCTGAAGGAACCCGCCGGGCGAGCGAAGATGCGCGACTCCTGCAAGGAAATAGACAAGACCGAGCAGGGCCCGCAGGCCCATTCTTGCTGACACTTTGCGGTTCGTCATGCCGTTGCTTATCGGCGGCGCACGATGCCGTGTCAAAGGCATGGCGCGGAGAGTGTATCTCAATCCTTGATCGTCGTCATGCCAACGGGGTTGGCCCTGGTGGAGGGAGCCAAAGCGCTGGCCTTCTTCTTGTCAGCTTTGGGTTTGCGTGCTTCCTTGTTGGATTTCTTCTGGCCCTTTGCCATGATCATTCCTTCCAGCGGGGCCGATCGCCCCAATTGCACCTTAGAGGGGAATGCCTGGGTGTGCATCACCAATTCCCTCTTCATTCGTGAAGGACCTCAAGCTTCATTCCGTCAGGGTTCTCGAAAAACACGGCACAATAGGTGGCGGAATATTCCGGATAATGCGCCGGACTCAGGTCCGAACGCCAAGGAAAGGGGGCTAGGCCGCCTTTCGCAGTCGCGAAACGGGCGCCGCTTCGGCCAGTTTGGCGGGCATCCGGTTCCAGGCGTCGAGCGCGGCAATCTTGTAGGCTTCGGCAAGGGTCGGATAGTTGAACGTATGCTCTATGAAATAGTCGAGTGTGCCGCCAAGATTGGCAACCGCCTGGCCAATATGGATCAGCTCTGTTGCCCCTTCACCGATGATGTGGACGCCCAGCAGCCGGCGGTCGTTCAGTCCGAAAATCATTTTCAGCAGGCCGCCGCCAACACCCATGATGTGCCCACGCGAGGTTTCGCGCAGTCTTGCCACGCCGACTTCAAATTGCAGGCCGGCGGCGCGCGCTGCGGCTTCGGTCATGCCGACCGAGGAGATTTCGGGCACGGCGTAGATGCCAAACGGGAAGATTTCGGCGCCTTTTGGCAGCGGCGCACCGAACGCATGACAAGCCGCGATCCGGCCCTGCTCCATCGAGGTCGATGCAAGGCTCGGAAAGCCGATGACGTCACCCGCCGCATAGATGTGCGGAACCGTGGTTTGCATCGTTTTGACATCGACCGTGAGCTTGCCTCTTGAATCCGCCTCAAGGCCGCAATTCTCCAAGCCCAGTCCGGAGGTCGCGCCGATCCGGCCGGCTGCATAAAGCAGCATGTCGGACGAGACGGTTCGCCCATCGCTGGTCGTTGCGCGGACGACGTTTTTCTGGAGTATTACCTTATCGACGCTGACGCCAAGCCGGACAGAAATTCCGCGATCGCGCAATTGGTGGAGCAGGTAATCGATGATTTCGCCATCGATGAAATCGAGCATTGTTTCGCGCGGCTCGATGATCGTCACAGGAATGTCCAGTGCACTCATGATCGTCGCATATTCGATGCCGATGACGCCGGCGCCGACCACTGTCAGGCTTTTTGGAAGGCGCGGCGTCTCAATAAAGGCGTCGCTGTCGAGAATGTGATGATCGTCAAAAGCGACCGAAGCTGGGCGGTATGGTGAGGTTCCGACGGCAATCAGGATGTGTTCGCCATAGACCGTTTCTTCGCGGGTCGATCCGTTTTCGCTATGGGTGATCGTGATGTTATGCCGATCTTTGAAGCGCCCTGCGCCCTTTGCTACTCGAACCCCGTTGCGTGCAAACTGGAGCTCGAGGACATCGACTTCGTGTTTCAATGTGGTGGCAATGCGAGCACTGAGGTCGCCAGCGCAGATGTCGCGTTTGACGCGATAGGCCTGGCCGTAGAATCCGCGTTCGCGCCAGCCGGAAAGGTTGAGCGCGGTCTCGCGGAGCGTCTTCGATGGAACGGTGCCGGTGTGCACGGAAACACCGCCGATCTGTGCGCGATTGTCCACGACAAGAACCGAGCGGCCAAGTTTTGCAGCCTGGATGGCCGCGCGGCGACCGGCCGGGCCGCTGCCCAGAACTACCAGATCATATCGTGTCATTGCGGTATCCTTGATTAGCGGATGTGAAAGCCGGGGCGGGGGACCGCAGATTTTGCAAATTCGATGTGTGACGCGGCAGGCGCGCCGGTCAGGGCCTGGACGACGAAAGCGGTGTCGATCTTCTGGTCGAACTTGATTCCGACTTCGCCGTTGCGTGCCCAGGCAATTTTTGCGCGGACTTCACCAACGCCCTTCATGATGACGCTGACGGGATGTCCACGCTTGAGCACGACAGGCAGAGTTGTGCGAATGCCGCCCCTTGAAAGGTCAAGAACGCGCGAAGTTACAGACGGACTCATGTCGTCATACTTGATCGTTGCAAGCAGCAACATCGTAATCCGAGCCGCGCCCCGGCGTTCGGCTCCGTCTGTGCCTGCATCGTCGTGCGTCTTCGTCACCGGCAGTTTCGCTTTCGGGTCCTGACCTGATTAACCATGTCAGGAGGAACGGCACGGAGCGCGAATGTTTAAGCGGAATGAGGTTGCGGCCGTCGGCTATTGCGCGATCAAGGCCTGAACAAAGCGATCAGGCTACGGCATGATCCGCCCGCGCATCGTGCCGTTCCTCCAGACCCGTCAGTAATTCTTCAATGATTCGAATTGCTTCGGGCGAAAGGCGCAGGAGATAGGATCGGCCATCCTTTGGATTTTTGGACCGTTCGATCAGCCCGCGTTCCGAGAGGAGAGTGATGTAGCGCAAAGCCGTCGTGATCGGCACCATCGAGGCCGAACAAACGCTGGTGACGCTAACATCTTGGTTCCTGCTGTTGTGGATGTAGAGGTCAAGGATGATGTCCCAGGCCGGATCGGAGAATATGTCTCCTCCGAAATGAGCAGCCATCAATGCGTCGCGACGGCGGCGAAGCCTGTACATATTCTCGGCGATTATCGTCAGATTTTGTTCGGGGAGTTTCCGAGGGCCCTCTTTTGTTTCCGCGCTCGAGCTGATCAATCGCGACAGAAGGTTGACAAAAGTCGACAATTCCCTGCCATCGAGGCCAAGCTCTGACAAATTTATGTCATCCTTGAAGATGTGAACCTCACCCATGTCTTTGCCCCCGTCGCTATATGACTTGTGCTTCACATCCCCGGCGAAGGCTAGAACTGCCGGGATATTTGAACTGATACGCGTCAACCACCCAAATGTAACTTTCTGACGTTATTCTCGCACATCAAGCAAGATTGTAAATACGCAATATCACTCACTTTCCATCACCCTGTTTTTCCCAAACCCGAGATCCCCTTGGCGGTATGCGGGCGAAGGACTGTTCGATCATCGCAAGCGCATTGTCACTCAACACCAAGGTCGCCTCAGCATCGTCGCCCATCCGACGAACGAGACCATTTGTTTCCAGCAAGGCCAGGCAACGCTTCAAAGCTCCGGCGGATGCCGGCAGAGCTCGACCAAGTTCCGGAAAGCCAACCTGAACGCCTTCTGTCCGTGCTGCATGAAGCAGGAGCAGGATTTCCCATGACGGGTCAGAGTAAATCAGGTTTCCAAATACGCTATCTCGCGCCCGAAGGAACTTGCACATCGTCAAGATAATGGATGCTTGATCTTTGGGGTTCTGCCAATTTGGCAACAAATATGGCACTTCTTCAGATACTTGTACCCCCAAAGCTGGGTTTTCTGCGACCGTTGAAATCCGATTTTCCTTTTCTTCCCATCGCCTGAACTGCCGCTGGATTTCATTCCAGTCTCCTGTTGGGGCGACAAATGCTGACGTCTTTTTTGGAGCGAATCCAATCGCTTATTGCCAGTTCCATTTGCACCAAAAACATGACATTATTCGCCATGGTCGGCCAATTGGACGAGTCTCCGGTATTACCGATACAGCATTTTCGCATGGCTTTGCGGATGCTGAGCGCGCCCGCAGATCTTGTCGAACGGCTTATGAAGGGCAGTGGCCTGGGTCCGAAGGACCTTGAAAATCCCAACCTCGAAATGCCTGCGTCCGCGATCTGGCCGATCTGTGACAATGTTGCGGAGATATTCGGAGAAGACTGGTTTCTCAAACTTCCGATCCTCTGGAGCACCGACACACATTCTGAACTGGGCATGGCGATGCGGTTTGCGCCGGATTTTGGTGCCGGCATTGATATTGCTACTGAATTCTCGCATGTCCGCTGGCCTGTCATTCGCCTTTTGAGGTCGGCTGATCCCAACAACATTGTCATGACGCTCAAGCCCGCCGTTCTGGCGAGCCCGCAAAACTGGCGATTGGCGATGTGCATTGGTGGATTGGCTTTTCAGACAGTCGCCAGGGCCATTCTCTCTCATGGTAGTGAAATGATACGCTATCAGTTTGAGGGGCCAGCTCCTTTCTATGGGCAACGCCTGTCAGCCCTTTTTGAGGACAACGCATCCTGGGGGCATGCTCGCATGACCATCATTGTTCCCAAGGCGCTCTGTACACAGGTATCGCCGCTTGCCAACAGCACGTCCTTTGCTGCCCTATTGGGCGCATTGCGCAAACTGGCGACACAGCAAGGCCATCCTCGCTCAAACTTTGCGGCGCAGGTATCCCAGACGCTTGATGGCGTTACCCGTGGCCGGATCGATGCCACCGAAGTTGCCCGGAAAATCGGCATTTCAAAACGTACGCTCGAGCGCAGACTTCTGGAAGAGGGAGCAAGCTTCCGCGATTTGTCGAACGAGTCCTATAAGAAGCGCCTTGAACATCTGCTGATTGACCAGCGACTGACGGCGGACGCAATTGCCGAGCGCATGGGTTATCATGACGCTTCAAGCCTGCTGCGCGCCAGCCGCCGACTATACGGTATTTCCTTGTCCCAACTCAGGCGAAAAGTGAGGGCAAAACCGGCAAAGGCGGGTATCTTCTCCGTTGATTCGATCCCCTGATTGCTAGGCCCGCACTTGACCTTCAATGATCTGACATCTCCGATCCGCCTCGTCGAAACCCGCAGGTCTGCAAAGCCGCGCGATATGGTCGAGCCCGGCCCGGATCCTGTCCAGCTGGACCGCATCCTTGGTGCCGCCATGCGGGTTCCGGATCATGGCAAGCTGGCGCCGTGGCGGTTCGTCATCGTTCGGCCGGACGGACGCGAAGCGCTGGCAAGGTTGCTGGTCACCGCCTATCGCGCAGAAAAGCCAGACGCGGGGCGGCTCGAGCTTGAATCCATGGAGCAATTTGCCGCGCAGGCACCCGTGCTGGTCGTCGTTTTGTCGGCCCCGGCCGCGGACTCGAAAATCCCGCTTTGGGAACAGCAGCTGTCGGCTGGAGCCGCTTGCATGAACATGCTGCATGCCGCGCATGCGCTGGGATTTTCTGGGTGCTGGCTGACGGGCTGGCCAGCCTATTCCGAGGCTGTCAGGGACGCTTTTGGTGGGCCTGGATGCCGTGTTGCCGGTTTTCTCTTCTTCGGCTCTCCCGGCCAGCCGCTCAAGGAGCGCCCGCGTCCGGAATTCGACGCGATCGTCAGCCATTGGCCGGCCTAATTTCGGGGCTGACATAGCGATTGCATTAGTGTATTACGACTACATGACACCTAGTGATTCCGCCGACATACCCGTCTATATCAGGTTGCGTGGCCTGCTCGCGGCAGCGATCCTGGAGGGACGTTACGCGGAAGGCGACCAACTGCCCTCTGTCCGCGCCTTTGCGGCCGATCATGGCGCAAACCCCCTGACCGTGGCCAAGGCCTACCAGGCATTGCAGGATGATGGCTTTGTCAGCGTCCGGCGGGGCGTGGGCATGTTTGTTGCCGAAGGCGCAGTAAACAGGCTGCGTTTGCAGGAGCGTGATACCTTCCTGACAAAGGTCTGGCCGCGGATGCGTGCGCATATCGAGCGGCTCGGGATCGATCCCGCTGAACTGGTTGCGCGCGAATCCGCTTGAACACTGGCCAAGCCCGGCTACGCGCACTATATCGCGGCTGCCCTTTGATCGAGTAAATCCCCCATGGTGTTGAAGCGGCTCTTTGGCCGGAAAGAAGAAATTCCCCCGCGTACCTGGACTGCGCCGGAAGGTCAGCGCATCTATGCGATTGGCGACATTCACGGCCGCCTCGATCTGCTCGACCAATTGATCGTGCAGATCGAGGAAGACAATGCCAGCCGGAACCGGGTGCGGACGCAGATCGTCTTCCTCGGCGATTTGTGTGACCGCGGCCCCGATTCGTGCGGCGTGATCGAACGGGTCATGCAGCTTGCCTCGGCCAGCGCCGACGTCCGGCTGATTGCGGGAAATCACGAGGAACTGCTGATCCGGGCCTGGGAAGGCGACCGGCGTTCGGCGGGCCTTATCAACAGGGTCGGGGGCAAGGAAACCATGCTGAGCTATGGCGTGGATGAGGTGGAATATGATGCCGCCGATCTTGACGAACTGCTCAACCTGATCACTGACCATGTGCCGGAAAATCACATCGCCTTTCTCAAGAGCGCGGAGGACTGGATTGCCGCTGGTGACTATCTGTTCGTCCATGCCGGGATCAGGCCGGGCGATGCCGTGGAAGAACAGCGCACCAGCGACCTGCGCTGGATCCGGCGCGAATTCACCGATTTTGACGGCGATCACGGCATGATGGTGATCCACGGCCACACAATCACCGAGGAAGTCGAGATTCGCGCCAACCGGGTCGGGATCGATACCGGTGCCTATGCCACAGGAAAGCTGACGGCGCTGGGCATCGAAGGTACCGAACGCTGGTTCCTCCAGACCTAAAGAATCTCCAGCACCACCTCCTGCGGGCGGCAGAGGCGGACGCCTTTTGCGGTTTCGACCAGCGGCCGTTCGATCAGGATCGGCTCCTTCGCCATCGCCTGCAGGATCATTTCCCCATCGGCGTCAAGGAGCCCCATTGCCTCAGCGGGCGATCCCCTTGTCCGCAGTCCCTCGCGCGGGGTGAGTCCTGCCTTCTCGTAGAGCGATCGCAATCTTTCCACCGTCGGCGGGTCCGCCAGATAGTCAATCACCGTCAATTCGACACCGTCTGTCGCCTCCAATATCGCCAGAGTCTTGCGCGAAGTGCCGCAATTGGGATTGTGCCAGATCGTGGCTTTCATGGCGTTGGGCCCTTTTTAACCGAAAACTGATTCTTTTTGGCGTATAAATAGGCTATGTTGAAGCCTCTGTGACAATGGAGAGCGATGACGGGATGATTGTGAGTCGGCGACAATTCGTGGCGGGAACCGCTGCATTGGCCATGCTGCCAACGCGGGCGCTCGCGACGGCCGATGAAGACCGGTTGCGGATGATCGCGCACCGCGAACTGACCCGCAACAAATCCGCCATCTGGCTTCGTGACAGCGTTGGCATCGCGGATTTCAGCCGTCCCTCGAACGAACCGCGCTTTTTCGTGGTGGACATGATCGCCGGCAAGGTCCGTCCCTTCCTCGTCGCGCACGGGCGCGGATCCGACCCGGATCATGAAGGCGTGGTGCGACGCTTCTCGAACGAGTTCCAGTCGCTTGCCTCTTCGCGCGGCGCCTTCCTGACGCACACCTGGTATGAGGGCATTCACGGCCCGTCGATGCGGCTCTACGGGCTCGATCCCGACAACAGCAATGCCGAGGCGCGCGCCATCGTCGTCCACGGCGCCTGGTATGCCAACCCCGACATGATCGGAAAATGGGGCAAGCTCGGCCGCAGCGACGGATGCTTTGCCTTCCCCGAGGATGACCTGATGCAGATCATCGCGCGGCTGGGGCCCGGACGGCTGATCTTTTCCGACAAGATTTAGAGGGCGGGCCCGTCCCCAAAAACGGTCCAGTTTTGCAGGACGAAGTTGAGACTGTCCTGAGCCCGGCTTTTGTCGTTGAACCGAACGGCGACGCAGTGGGCGCAATGAGGCAGTGAGAGACGCCGCCAACCTCCAAATCGCTGCAACAAACACCACCTTCACCACTCCACCCGCCATGCGAGCAAAATGACTCGCCGGAAGACCTAAGCGGCATATTTCCGAATAGGAAAGCGCTATTTCGGCGGGTTGATTGCCGGGCCGGATGCGGGCAGGAAGGGGAAAGGGGAGTATGTATTGTCCGTCACTGCCTATCTCGAAAAGGTCCGCAGGAAATACGCAACCGGCGAAGCGACGGAGCATAGCTATCGTTCGGCGCTCGAGGAATTGTTCGAGAGTATCGCCTCCGACATAGCGGCGCTGAACGAGCCCAAGCGGGTGGCGTGTGGCGCCCCTGATTTCATCATTACCCGCAAGACCATTCCCATCGGCCATTGCGAGGCGAAAGACCTGCACATCGACCTCGGGTCGATGAAGGATGCCAACCTCAACCAGAAGAAGCGCTACCTGAAGGCGCTGCCCAACCTGATTTACACCAACGGCCTCGATTTCGAATTCTGGAGGAATGGCGAAAAAGTCGGCGGCATCAGCATCGCAATCCTTGCAGACGGCAAGATCGAGGCCATCCCGGCCGAATTCGAAACGCTCACCAACCAGCTTTCCGCCTTCGCTGCCGAAAAGCCGCAGACAATCACCAGCGCAAAGAAACTGGCCGAAATGATGGCGGGCAAGGCCGTCCTCATCAAGGACATTATGGGCAACGCGCTGAAAGCCGATGCGATGCTCAACAATGAGCTGACCGGCCAGTATCAGGCGTTCAAGGCGCATTTGATCCACGATATAGACCCGGACGAGTTTGCCGACATTTATGCCGAAACCATCGCCTATGGCCTGTTTGCCGCGCGGCTCCACGATACCAGCCTCGCCACGTTCAGCCGGACCGAGGCGCTGGAGCTATTGCCCAAATCCAATCCGTTCCTGCGCAGCCTGTTCGGCTATATCGCGGGCGTCGATCTGGACGACCGCATCCGCTGGGTGATCGACGAACTCGCCGACGTGTTCCAGGCGTGCGACCTACACGAACTGATGAAGGATTTCGGGAAATTCACGGCGCGCAACGATCCGTTCCTGCATTTCTACGAAACCTTTCTGGCCGAATATAATCCCGCCAAGCGCAAGGCGCGCGGCGTCTGGTACACGCCGGAACCGGTGGTGAATTTCATCGTCCGTGCCGTGGACGATGTGCTGAAGACCGAATTCGGCCTGCCTCTTGGCCTTGCCGATACGAGCAAGATCACAATCCCGTGGGATACCGGCCAGACCGACGCCAAGGGCAACCGGACGACGATCCAGAAACAGGTCCACCGCGTCCAGATTCTCGATCCGGCCACGGGCACCGGAACCTTCCTTGCCGAAGCGATCAAGCAGATTGCGGCACAGGTAAAGGGCGTGGCCGAAGGCATGTGGTCAACCTATGTCGAGCAAGACCTGATCCCGCGCCTCCACGGCTTCGAACTGCTGATGGCCAGTTACGCCATGTGCCACATGAAGCTGGACATGATGCTGACCGAGATGGGCTACAAACCCAGCGGCACCCCGCCCCGGCTGGGCGTTTACCTGACCAACTCGCTGGAGGAAGGCGAGACCGTCAGCCAGAACCTGTTTGCGCAATGGCTGGCGAACGAGGCCAAGTCGGCGAGCGAGATCAAGCAGCAGATGCCGATCATGTGCGTGATCGGGAACCCGCCCTATTCGGGCGAGAGCGCCAACAAGGGCGACTGGATCATGGGCTTGATGGAGGCTTACAAGAAGGAGCCGGGCGGCAAGGTTCGCCTCGATGAACGCAACCCGAAATGGATCAATGACGATTACGTCAAATTCATCCGCTTTGCCGAGCATATGATCGAAAAGAATGGCGAAGGCATTTTGGGGTTTATCACCAATCACGGTTATCTGGATAACCCGACATTCCGTGGGATGCGCTGGCATTTGCTCGACACGTTCGACAAGATTTACGTGCTGGATTTGCACGGGAACGCGAAGAAAAAGGAAGTTAGCCCCGATGGGTCGGCGGACAAGAATGTGTTTGATATTCAACAGGGCGTGGCGATCATAATTGGGGTGAAGAAGGAGCCGAAGACGCACAAGGATACACCTTTGGCCGAGGTGTTTCATTCGGAGTTGTGGGGTGGGCGTGATAGTAAATATGGAGCGCTTTGGTCGGGTGCCATTTCGACAGGAACATGGAAGCTGCTGCCGAATCAAACACCCCAATTTCCATTTGTGGAGCGAAATTTTGAGCTTGCTTCGACCTATCAGGCTGGGTTTTCAGTTGGCGATTTTCTGCCCATAAACTCAGTGGGCATTGTCACCGCACGCGATGCCCTAACAACTGATATTGACAAGGAAGTTTTGTGGAATCGGGTGACAGACTTTCCAAATCTCGAAGCCGATGTGTTGCGTCAGAAATACTCTCTAGGCCCAGATGCACAAGATTGGACGGTTGAAAGCGCTAGATCGGACGTCATAGCCAACTACGGGGTCAACCATCTAGTGCAGATCGATTATCGCCCGTTTGACAGGCGTTGGATGTATTATACCGGCAATGCTCGAGGGTTTCAGTGTCGGCCCCGTGCTGAAGTGATGAACCATTTTTTTCGTGGTCAAAACTTTGGATTGAGCTACACCAGAACCATTGAAGGTGGTCGAGACTTTGCAGACGCGCTGCTGTTTGAGTTACCGATAACGCATCATTCGTTGAGCATAAAAGAAGTCAACGCTGTGGCACCCCTCTACCTCTACCCCGAACCCGGCAGCCTCGAAACCGAACGCCGCGTCAATTTCGATCCCAAAATCTATGCCGCGATCCGCGAGGCGGCGGGGTTCAACCAACCCTCGCCCCCTTCAGGGGGAGTGGGTATTCCAGACGAACTGCGCGTATTTGATTACATCTACGGCGTCCTCCATTCGCCCGATTACCGGCGCACCTATGCGCAGTTCCTCAAGATCGATTTCCCGCGCATCCCCTATCCGGCCTCGCCAGAAATCTTTGCGCATGTCGCCGAAAAGGGCGGGCAGCTACGCCGCCTTCACCTTATGGAAGATGCTGCCATCGGCGCGACGCCCTATCCGTTCAAGGGCGAGGGCGCAGGCGAAGTGGTGAAGCCCGAACTGACCGATGATGGCCGCGTCCTCATCAACCCCAACCAGTGGTTCGAAGGCGTGCCTCGCATTGCATGGGAATTCCACATCGGCGGATACCAGCCCGCGCAGAAATGGCTGAAGGACAGGAAGGGCCGCACCCTCTCCTTCGAGGACGTGATGCACTATCAGAAGATCATCAAGATCCTCGTCGAAACAGACCGGATCATGAAAGAGATCGAACTGCCGCTGCGTTGATCTGCATCTCGCGTTGCTATACATGTATAGCACCCCAACGGAGACTCCGATCATGCTCGCCATCAGATTGCCCGCCCAGATTGAGGCGCGGCTCGCCAATCTTGCCAAGGTGACGGGGCGCACCAAGAGTTTCTATGCGCGTCAGGCCATCCTCCAGCATCTCGATGAACTTGAGGATCGCTATGTCGCCGAACAGCGGCTGACCGATCTGAAGGCGGGGCGCAGTGCATCCACCAGCCTTGGCGATGTGTTGAACCGTTATGGCATGGAAGATCGAGCTTGAGCGGGGTGCAGAACGCGAACTCGACAAGCTCACGCCCCAGAATGCCAGACGCATCCTGCTTTTCCTCCGGGATCGCGTAGCGCCGCTCGATGATCCGCGCAGCATCGGCGAAGCGCTCAAGGGGTCGAAACTGGGAACCTTCTGGAAATACCGGGTTGGCGATCACCGGATCATCGCAAAAATCGAGGATGCAGAGATCAGAATCCTCGTCCTGAGGATTGGTAATCGCAGGGATGTGTATCGCGCGGCAATGCGTTGAACAGCCCCTCAGGCCCCCGGCGCCTCGATCGGCACGATCACGGGCGGGGGCGTCGCCACCTTGTCCTGCCGCGGTTGCGCAAAGGACGCGATCACCGGGGCGTCCCGGCCGTAGATGTCGGCAAAGCTGTTGAGCTTGCCGTCGCCGTTGCTCGCCATCGTGAAGTAATTGATATGGACCTGCACCGGACTGGTGAAGGGGATACGGTCGTTCAGGCCACGCTTGAAGAGGTCGGCCGCAGCGTGCGGATCGAAATCGGCCTGGAGGATCGACATCAGGATCGCGAACTCGATGGCGCGGTCGGTCCGGATGCAGCCATGGCTGAGCGCGCGCACCGGGCGTTGGAACAATTGCTTCGTCGGCGTGTCATGCAGGAAGATGGCATGCGGGTTGGGCATGTCGAGCTTCATCATGCCCAGCGAATTGCCGGGGCCGAATTTCTGGACCACCGAAAGGTTCTTGCCGGTGCCCGTCCAGGTATAGCCGCGCGCTTTTGCGGCGGCGGGGTTGTTCGCAATCAGCGCGCCGACGCTTTCCTTGATGATGCTCTGCGGGATCGTCCAGGTCGGGTGGATGATCATGCCGATCGCGGTTTCGGAAAGCTGCGGCGTGGGCGTCCTTACGGCACCGACAATTGCGCGATACGTGGCGATGTTCTTCCCCTTGGCAACCACGCGCACCATATATTCGGGGACGTTGACCGTGACATAACGGGTGCCAAGATCGCGGGGCAGCCAGCGCCAGCGCTCCATGTTGGTCCTGATGATTTGCTGGCGGGCGAGGTCCTTTGTTGCAGCCAGCGCAGCTCTCAACGCCGCATAATCGGGGTGCGCCGGTTCGACAGAGGCAAAGACCGCTTCGAAGTCATGGCCTTCGAGCGCTTGGCGGAGGAGGATGTCGGTCGGGAAGCTGGTCGCGTCGGGATCGTCGATGAACCACTGGATCCGCGCCGAATAGGGCGTCCGCCCGTCGCGCAGGTCGATGAGCAGTTTGGTGAAGGCCAGCGTCGCAACGTCGTTGAGCGCGGTTCCTTCGCCTGCCAGCATCGCCGCGCGCAATGCGTCGGGATCATAATCGGCCGGATCGAGTCCCCGATCGCTCACGCCCTGGATGACGGTGATCAGCGCCGAAGCATTGCCGATGGTCCAGACCGGCGCGGGCTGGGCCGGGATGGCAACCGGAGGCTGCATGACCGGCGGGGCAGGGACGGGAGGCGTCGGCACCTGCAGCGCGGGCGGGAGCAGGTCCACGGGCGCGGAAGCCTTCTGCTTTTCCGCCAGCGCCGGACCGGTCAGGGCAAGCGCAATCGTTGCAGCAATAACAGCCTTGTTCAACGCCATGGACGTTCAGCCTCCGGCCTTTTCGGCAAGCCATTCCTCGAGCCATTTGATCGAATAATTGCCATCGAGCACGTCAGGCGCACGAAGCAGTTCCTGATGCAGCGGGATATTGGTCTTGATCCCGTCCACCACCATTTCCTCGAGCGCGCGACGCATCCGCATCATGCAACTTTCGCGCGTGCGACCATAGACGATCAGCTTGGCAATCATCGAGTCATAATAGGGCGGCACACGATAACCCGCATAGAGCCCGCTATCGACCCGGACATGCATCCCGCCCGGTGGGTGATAGGCGCTGACCAATCCCGGTGACGGCGCGAAGCTGCGCGGGTCTTCGGCATTGATCCGGCATTCCATCGAATGGCCGCGAAATTCGAGCACGTCCTGCGTCACCGAAAGCTCACGCCCCTCCGCCACGCGGATCTGTTCGCGGACAAGGTCGAAACCGGTAATCATCTCGGTCACCGGATGTTCGACCTGGATGCGGGTGTTCATCTCGATGAAGTAGAATTTCCCATCTTCCCAAAGGAACTCGATCGTTCCCGCGCCGCGATAGCCCATATCGGCCATCGCCTTCGAGACGATGCCGCCCATCCGCATCCGTTCCTCGGACGTGATGACGGGCGATGGCGCTTCCTCCAGCACCTTCTGATGCCGCCTCTGGAGCGAACAGTCGCGCTCGCCCAGATGGATGGCATTGCCATTGCCGTCGCCGAAGACCTGGAATTCGATATGTCGCGGATTGCCAAGGTATTTTTCGAGATAGACTGTCGCATCGCCGAACGCCGCCTTGGCCTCTGTTCCCGCCTGCTGCATCTGGGTTTCGAGCTGGCTTTCCGAATTGACGACCTTCATCCCGCGCCCGCCGCCGCCGGATGCGGCCTTGATGATCACGGGATAGCCAATGTCCTTCGCGATTCTTTTCGCTTCGGCCACGTCGTCGATCGCGCCGTCGGAGCCGGGAACCAGTGGCATTCCAAGGGCGCCTGCAGTCTTCTTGGCCTGAACCTTGTCGCCCATCGTCCGGATATGCTCGGGCTTCGGGCCAATGAACGCTATCTTGTGTTCCTCGACGATCTCGGCAAAGCGCGCGTTTTCGGAAAGGAAACCATAGCCAGGATGGATCGCGTCGGCATTGCTGATTTCCGCCGCCGAAATGATTGCGGGGATATTGAGGTAACTGTCCTTGGCGGGCGGCGGGCCGATGCACACGGCCTCATCCGCAAGCCGCACATGCATCGCATCGACGTCTGCGGTCGAATGGACCGCGACCGTCCTGATCCCCATTTCATGCGCCGCGCGGTGAATGCGAAGCGCAATTTCACCGCGATTGGCGATGAGCAGCTTTTCGATGGTCATTATTCGATGACGACCAGCGGCTGATCGAACTCGACAGGCTGGCCGCTGCCAACGAGAATCTGCGTCACCTTGCCGCCACGTGGGGCAACGATCGGATTCATGACCTTCATCGCTTCGATGATGAGGAGCGTATCGCCTTCTTTGACGGTTCCGCCGACTGCCACAAACGAGGGCGCATCGGGTTCCGGTGTCAGATAGGCTGTGCCGACCATCGGCGATTTGACGGTGCCGGGATGATCGCCGACCGGTACCGCGGGGGCCGGGGCTGGCGCTGCCACGGCAGCCGGCGCGGCAACGGGTGCGGCCACGGCAAGGCCGGTCATCGTCCGTGCAACGCGGATCTTGCGGCCGCCATCCTCCACTTCGATTTCGGAAAGCGCGGTTTCGTCGAGCATCTCCGCAAGCTGGCGCACCAGCTTCAGGTCGACCTGCATGACGCCTGGTTTGTCGGTCATTGAACCCCCAAATATTTCTGTTGGCCTGCCATTGTCAGAGCTTGGCCGCTGCGTCCAGCGCCAGAGCATAGGATTTGGCGCCGTGCCCGGCAAAACTGGCGACGGCGGCCATGCCGACATAGCTGACATGCCTGAAAGGATCGCGTTTCATCGGATCGGACAAATGGACCTCGACGACCGGAACCTGGATGGACTTGATCGCATCGTGAATTGCAATGGAAGTGTGCGTATATCCGCCGGCGTTCAGAAGGACGGCTTTCGCGCCGCGCGAACTTGCCTCGTGCAGCCAGTCGATCAGATGGCCTTCATGGTTCGACTGGCGCATATCGATCGAGAGGCCAAGGCCGCGTGCCTGGTCCTCAAGCTGTCCGGCAATATCGTCGAGCGTATCGCTCCCGTAAATTTCGGGCTCACGCGTCCCGAGCAGGTTCAGGTTGGGGCCGTTGAGGACATAGACGACGGGCAGTTCAGGCATTTTGCTCCGGTTCCGGTTGCGGGGCGTTGCCTGCCCCCTATATGGGCTGCAACCGAAAAGGCCAAGAACGAGTCCCTCGCACATGCTTTCGAT